>Ga0316217_10000244_pt1 | contig 81280 bp, 61 predicted proteins | sample 1anoAmetaG_FD_203633 | JGI IMG/M metagenome (GOLD analysis project Ga0316217, IMG submission 203633) | Freshwater microbial communities from Trout Bog Lake, Wisconsin, USA - 1anoA | ecosystem: Environmental > Aquatic > Freshwater > Lake > Hypolimnion/Profundal zone | place: USA: Wisconsin...
CCGCTCGCGTATCGGCGCCCGATCGAACCGCAAGTGAGGCGGATGCGCGGAATCGAGAAATGGGGCCCTGCCAGGGGTTGGAAGCCCGCCCCGGCTACCAGTCAGCGCGACTCATTTCTTGTCCAGGTTCCGGGTGAAGTCATCCTCGGTCAAGGCGCTGCTCACGCCGCCGGGCGGCACCTCGACATTGGCGACCCAGAGAATGGCGTTGAGCACGATCTTCCGGTAGTTCTCATTGCGCCAGTTTTGGTGATGATGACCGCCGGTCCAGCCAAAACCGCGTCCACCGCCGGGCCGTTCATAGGCCCACATCATGGTTTCGTCGCGGCCCTTGTCGGCTTGAATGTGCGGGTAAGGTCCCGAGGGCCAAACGTAAGGCCCGTCGCGAACGGCGTCGCTCGGCTTGGCAACCAGGATGCCTGTGCGTCGGCTGTCGTCCGGGCCAAAGCGCATGTTGAAATACCACTCATCTTTCACCGAGAACGGTTGGACCCCGCGAGCAATGGGGTGGTGGGGGAACTTCTGATAATCAGGAGACCACATCGGGTTGCAGGAGTAATGGTCTTCGTAGTAACCGCCGATCCACTCGCACATACTCTGCCCGGCTTCGCCTTTAAGCGCCTCCACGCCATAATGCATGAAGCCCAGGCCTGCGCCCTTCCCTGCCAGATCCTGGATGATCTTCTGGTGATCGGCCTGAAAGCACGGATGCCCGGTCCCCCCGTCGGCGTACACCACCACCGCCGAGGCTCCGTCGAGCGCCGCGTTCTCTCGCGGCCAGCCCAGGTCGTAAACCTCAACCCGGATGCCAGGCACACCCTCCAGACATTTTTGCAGCAGGAGACAGCCCGCCCGGAATTCGTGATCCCCGGGACCATGGCTGGGCTTGCCCGCGATGAGGACGATTTTCTTATCCGCCGCCGCGGCGCTGAAGGTCAGTATCCCTGCGGCGGCTAAACCCAAAAGCAGTTTCGGCATAAGCCCCAGTCTTGGGCGCGCGCGAGCGGTCTGTCAAGCAGGGCTTTCCTGACTACATGTTGACCGGGGTCAATTACCTGATGGGGAATAACCCGCTGGCGAATTTGCCGCCGGCCGGTTATGCCATCAGCTTCGCCAGCCAGCTTCCGCCATGCGTTCGTTCACGCTTATGTTGAACCCATCCGGCTGGTGTTTCTTCATGAGCGCCCGCCACACTTCCGCCACCAGCGACCAAACCTGCGGCAACTCGGCTTCCGGCAAATCCAACAGCGTTTCGATATGCCGCTTGGGGATCACGAGCGAAAGCCCTTCGGCTACCGGGGACCCGTCCAGCACGGCGACAGCCGTGTCTGCGTCCATCCAGATGCGCTCCTTCGGGAGACTGCAAAATGGACATTGGCCATAAATTCACAATAGCCAGATCCGGTGCTGCCTCCCTGGATCTCCATCAGCCAGATTGCAATCAATGAGCGAACAGGTGCAAACCATGAGATATTGAAAATGTGAACCGCCGCAACATGCTGTTCGTTTTGGGCGCCTTGGTTCTGATGGCTGGCCTGGCATCTTTCCTTTGGCCTCCTGAAAAGAACCAGCGCTTGCTTCGTTTGAAGATTGTCAGGCAAACCGAGGAAAGCGGAAATCCCGCCGTAGTTTTCCGAGCGGAGGCAACTAGTCGCCGACGAACCCAGATCATCAGGGTTGAGCGAGTCATCGGGGATAGGGTGGAACGAGCACTGGTCCAAGTGGATGGGGCAGAGGAGGCATTTGTTGAAGTGTCAGAAGGCTTTGAACGAACCCCGGCCACTTGGGCGCCCTCGCGGCAGTGGCAAGGCCGGACGGAATTTGTGGTTCTTGCGCCGACGAACACGCCAAACTGGAAACTGCGAGTCATGGTAAGGAGGGAGAAGCCCAACTCGTTGGAACTGTTCAAAGACATGCCTGGCTTTTGGAGTCGCTACAGGCACTCGGGAACTTCATTCTTCGAGGCAGCACGGATCGCGTGGAATTTCAATTTGATCGGTCCTCCAGAGCAAAACGAGAGTGACGTGATTACCAACGCAATGCGCCAACGGTGAAGTGGTGTGAGATTAACCCTCTTCCCGCTTGGTCAAAACTATCAAGAGGAAGGATTCTGTTTGATCTCAATCCAAACCTGAAAGGCATCGGTTACCAGGAAGACGACGGGCACCCCGACCAACTCGAACAACCTTGCCCAGCAGACTCAGGACTTTAAGCGATATTATTAATCCCCAACCTCCCGATCACGCGCCACAATGACTCCAGGTCGGGTTCGTCGAGCGCGTGCAACCGGGCTTGGTTGAGCCTGCCACGGCGCTCAGCCTCCGCGAACGATTTGGCCAGCCATTCTTTGCCCTCCTCGATTTTGCCAAACTGGCAAGCATAGCAGGCCAGATTGAAGATGATTTCCTCCAGGTCGGCACAATTATGAATCGCAGGCTAATAGTCCTTGTAGGAATATTTGTCCTATTGCTGGGGACAATGATGATCCTCCCGGCGCTCGGCAAACACAAGCAACGGAATTATGCGGCCCTGTCCTCTGGCGCCGGTATTTTGACGCACGATGGGCCGGCGATGAACTTTATGGTCTCGCCTGGGGCGTTCCGCTTGCCGTTGGCGGCGCAAGCGCGGCGTTCTACGGTTTCAAAAGGCGCAGAGTATTAGGGTGACAGTCCATCAACGCCAGATGAAGGGTGAATCCCTGCGGGCAACATGGGATATGGTCTTTAAGCCTTCCGCGTATTCCCATAGGCAGTCCCGCTTGAACCTCGTCTCCGCAAACTTGCCCCGGTATTCGTCGCGGACGCGGTCGTAGAGCGTTCCGTACCAGCCCGGATATTTCCAGGCGGAGGTGCCGACGTAAACGCCTCGGGCCGCAAGGGATGCGGCACCCTCGGCTAATTCCTGGCGATTGAACTTCACGCTAAGAGTCTAATTTGCCTGCTGGCCAGTTGGCAACGGGCTTCGGGAGTTTGCCCTGAGCTGCCGCTGAATCCCGGTTCCTCGGCCACATCATTCGGATGTCGTGGACGCGAAGGGGCTTCGGGCCGGAGGGGAAAAGGAGCCGGAGAGCTTGAGGCCCACCGGCTTAGCGGTAGAAAGTTTCGGGTTACTTGGAAGCGCAGCAGCCAGCGGTGCTGGCAGTCTCCATCGAGCAAGTATGGGTCGCGACCTGGTGCTTGGCTTTTCCCTCGCCAGCGACAGTCAGCATGGTGTCGCAACTTCCGCAGCCGTGGGAGTAGGTGACTTGCTTGGTGCCGGTCATTATCTCAGCACCCTTGGCCTGCGGGGGCAGCTTGACTGTGCGCACGTTGGCGCATTTGCTACACGCCATTGCGGATGTCGCAACCGGTGCGGACGCCTTTTGCTCGTTGAGCATTCGGCGCACTTTTGGTGAGGCGGCAATGCCGTCATCGCTGGCGGGCTTGTATTGGGCGTAAGCAGTAGTGGAGATAGCCAGCGCAGCAACGGCGGTCGCGATGACAGAGAGTAGATTTGTTTTCATATTCGTAGCTTTATTTCTTTCGTTCGAAGTCGGGCTTTTCTCCCGACATCCTTAATACGCCGGTCCGAGGAAAACCCCTCAATCTATTGCAGCGAACGCATTCGACAGCCATCTGGCTGTTCCGCCCTTGAGGGTGTCCGGCCGATGCCGGAACGAACTGGCTACTTGTCTCCGTAGGTGAAGTCGTCGAACAGGGTGACGCTGTCGGCTTTGGTCCAGACTCCAACTTTGCCGCCATCAGAGAAACTGTCGTCCGTGGCTTCGATTACCTTCTTGCCGTCGAAGATGACGGTAAATGTGTTGCCCTCAAACTCCACACGCAAAGTGTGCCACACGCCGGAGGCGACTTTGGTGTCGATGTTCTTGAAGGAGACTCGTTTGCCTTTGATGGTGTGGTAGATGGTGACGTTGCCTTCCAGTGCGTTGGCGCGGGCGATGTAGTAATTGTCGGCGTCTTTGCAGCGCCAGATGAGGCCCCCCGCCTGGTCTTCCTTGCCGGAAACAGGTTTGAACTTCACTTCGACGAAGCCGTCTTTGATTCTGCTGTCGTTCTTGAAGCAGACCGGGTATGTCGCCTTGCCGGACTGCTTCAGGACGTTGGGTTGGCTGGGGGCGGAGGCGTCGGCGACGACTTCCCATTTGGCATCGCCTTTGCCGGCCTGGGTGGCCGTCCAACCGAGAGGGGGCGCACCGGTTTTAAGGTCGTCGAAGTTGACGGTGTCGCCAAATGCGATGCCGGTCGCAAAGCCGATTATGATTGCCAGGGCCTTCAGTGCTTTCATATGAATTCTGTATTCGTTTTGTGTTTTCCGTTTTGTCTCTAACGAATGCGATCCGCAATCTTGAGATTATGAAAGGTCTGGTGCCGGGAGGGTGTGGGCGGGTTCACTCATAGCGCAGGGCCTCAATCGGGTCGAGTCGCGATGCCTTCCACGCGGGATAATAGCCGAAGACGATTCCGACCGTGACCGCCACCGCCACGGAGGCGATGGGGCCAACGTGGAGCGCAGCCACGCCGGGCCAGCGGAGCCGGATGCGCAGCAAGAAGGACTCCCGGCGTTGGCTGACGCGGTTTGTTATGGCAAGGGTTCCTGCCCATTCGGGAGTGGTATTAGCGGCCAAGCGCCGCTTGAAGCTGCCTGCCAATTTCCGTCCGCTCCCGGGTGATCCCCAGGTTTATCTGAGGGATTCTTCCTAAAATCGCATAATCGCTGCCTATCCAGGCATACGGGACCAAATCCAGCGTGACTTGGTTGTCCGGCGTCGTCTCGATAATTGCTTGGAGGATCTCCCAAGTCGAGGCCGCGCCACTTTCCCCCAACCGTTTCAACCTCGGCCGGGAGCCAACCGCCGTCCACAATGAACCTGCTCTTTCAATAAAGTGGGGGTTGGTAAAACCATGCTCCTCAAGAACGCTGCTCACGGCCGACTTGAAGTTCCGACCACGTTCCGCAGGTTCCAGTTTCGGCAGCGTGATCGCAGCCAGGCTGTTGGTCTGGTCCGCAGCCAGAAGGTGGTCCTCTTTGACCTGGGATTGGACCAAGGCCAAGAAAAATGACAATCCCGTCTCCGGGTGGGCGTCATAAACCTCTAGGGCGAACCGGATTGAAGACTGCGGGTCGATGGTCACAGCCTCCCGCGTCTTTGCCATGGCTTCTTGGTCCCTGCCTTTCCCGATCATGGCAGCGGCTTCTTCCATTAATGCCTTAGCTTTAGTTGCCCCATCCAACGACGGTGGCATCTTCGCGCGGGCCTGTCTGACGTCCGCTCCGTTACTGACTTCAGCCTTTAGCGTGAGAGCGCATGCTAGAGCGAACGAGGCTACGATTTCAGGCAGCAAGAGGTTTATAAAGCCCCTAAACGCTAAACGGGTTGTGACCATAACGATGCACATCACTGGCGACGGGCCACTAGCCTTCGAACCAGGAAGGAGACGGGATCCCGCCGGACAGTGCATGTGTTGGTTAGGCGGTTTTGCTCTCATCCGAAGCTCGAATAACCAGACTTTCTCTGTCTCGCATGTCCGGCAACTCTCTATACCACCAAACTACAACTGAGAAGGGTCCGAGGGTCGCCCCATGCTCAGTAACCGACACCACGCTCTCAACTCCGATTTCATTAATGAACGCTTCGGCCTCCTGACGGATTCTCTCGCGATTTCGTGCACGCTGAGCAGCCATGCCTAACGAGAAGACCGACATGAGCGAATTACGGTATATCGATTCCGCGAAAACGCTGTGTTGGATGACTTTCATAGTCTCCGGCCTAACCGTGATTCAGCGACCGCCAGTCGCTGATCTCCTGCCGGGAAATCCGGCTTTCCTTCCTTCGTATCTCATTGATTATCAACCCCCGTCCACTCGGCCACTCTTGAGCCGGTTCGTTTATCTCGGCCGCTGATTCCTTTCCCCTCTGAGCCAAGCAGTTCATATCCAGTTCCAGACTCCAGGAACATACCGCCGCCCTCCCCCGGGATTCAAGCATCAACAGGCTTTTCGTTTGCCTATCGCCGTCCTAACCGTGTCCGTGTGATGAACCAAGCCGCCCGTCGCCTTGTAGCGCTCCAAGGCCCTCCCCATCATTCAAGGAGTCAAGGCGGCTGGCGCTATATCGTTTTGCCAGGACAGCACGTTGCTCAAAGACGGTCACGATGCGGCAAGTGGTCGCGATTCCACCGAACCAACGCCGCATCGCTCGTATCTTCAAAAAGAAACTTCAACGTCGGGGATTCAACGTGGCCGTCGCAGAATACCACGTTGGCTTTGCCCTGATGACGGGCATTGGCTGTTGCAGAATCAAAAAAACCCGTGTAAGAGTCATGTCGCCAAAGCAATCCCTGTCCCGAAAACATCTGCAAACCATTTCCATGAAACCCATCGCCGATAGCCATCATCTCCGTTGGATTGATAATATCCGACGGGCTGACCGGCGGCTTCACAATCGGAATGCCCAACTTGTTATCCTTCACAACGTTCAGAAAACCGTGATGCCCGCCCAAACCCAATGAATCCAGCTTCGCGCCAATGCCAAAAGCATCGTAGCCGTAAGACTCGAAACCGCTACCGAGAAGACCCTTGGATTTGACGCCGGGGCAAAGCCAAATGCCATTCGGCGCATGGCCAAGACGGTCGGGCCAATTGTTGCCATTAGTGAGCATACCATTTTTGTCGTATTGGGCGTCTACGAAGAGTGGATAGATACGGTTGTCGGAAACAAAGTCCTGCAGACAGATACCGAGTTGGCGCACATTATTGACGCATTGGATTTGTCGCGCCCTTGCCATGGAACGACTCAATGCCGGAAGTAATAGTGCCGCCAGAATGCCGATGATGGCGGTGACAACCAGCAGCTCGATGAGCGTAAAGGCCGTGCGGTTGGATGGATGCGACGTTCGCATACCTGGTTGGACGTGCTTGGCGCGCTTTCATCACGACTTTCTTGCAAGCCGCTCGCAGCCTTGCAATTCTCCAACTCCTGGAGTGAGCCGTCGTCCTCGCCGTGCCATCCGCGTTTCAGCAAGAACTTGCACCCGCTCGTCGTTGGGACGGATCCCTTGATCAAAGCCTAGGCCAAGTTCGCGTCATCGTCGCCGCCCCTCAGGACCCGGTCACGGAGGGCAGCATACTCGACACCCAGAACGCGGCAGCACCGGCCACCGAAACCGGAGCCGAGGTTGGCATGGTAGTCGTAAAGCGCCCGCGTCGTAAAACCGAATCGTGTCGAGCACCCGTGCAAAATGCACGATCCCGCCGGCCCGGTCGTAAGCGCTCCGAGGTGCGGAGGGTAACCGACTGTCAACTGCGAGGCCATCGCGCGAAGTCAACGCGGGGCACCCGCTTGCCGCCCATGCCGGATTAGTCCATCGAGCGGCTCTTAGTCCAACAGGTTTCTTAGTCCAAAGTTAGTCCAAAATGGAATCGCCGTTTTTCTGGCGCTCAAGGGGAAGACTTCGTAAGGGCTTGATTTGATTTGGGTTAGAAGTGGTGGCTGGGGGCGGAATTGAACCGCCGACACAAGGATTTTCAGTCCTCTGCTCTACCAACTGAGCTACCCAGCCGACTTGTGCAAAAGACGCCTCGAGCTTCGCGACCGTAACGAGCGTATCCCATGTCCAGTTACGCGTCAGCTATCGCGAAGAGCGCCGCCGTCTCGAACACGCGGACACTGTACCACGAGCAATTGCGAAAACGCAAGCCCTTAAAAACAAAGACTCTTGGCTTCGCCAGGAGCCGCGTCGGTCGCCGCCGATACCCGGAGGAGGTAAGCCGTTGAAACCCAAATCCCGGCGGAAACAGGCCGAGATTTGGGCCGTCGGCAGGAGGTTCGGGCCACGGTCTGAGGCGAAGCGGCGCTAGTTCTTCAGCGGCGCGATCTGGACCCGCTTCAGGTCGACGCCCTCCAGGCGGAACACCATTTGTTTGGCGGTCAGGTCGGCGCGATAATCGATCAGGGTGCGCAGGCCCGCGATCTCCGCATCCACCAGCGATCCCCCCAACTTATCCGTGGCCTTGACGATCACTCGGACAATGAAAGGTTTATCGACGCCGATCAGGTTTTCGATGGCGTTCGCCGCGCCGCCCTGGCGGAGCGACTTCGCCTGGGGCGCAAAGCGATCCAGCGAGCCGGGGCCGAATTGGGCGCGCCGTTCGCCGAGGTCAATCGCCAGTTCGCACCCGCCCTGCTCCCCGGTCTCGGGCAGGAAGGAAATCGCGAGCTTGCCTTTCCTACCCTCCGCGGGCTGAACGGCGCAGGTCAGCAGGAACGAGCGAGCGCCGGTCGGGAAGCTCGTGGTTTCGCTGACCTTCGCCGCCAAAGTCCTAGTCTTGCCGGTCTTGGGGGTGATTTCCTTCATCCACTTCGATCCGATGCGGCCTTCCGGCAATGGTACCAGTTCTCGGATCGCCAGGCAGCCGCCCCAGCCGCGGACGGGAATCCACGCCGCCATGAGGAACCGGCCGCCCGGGATCCCGGTAATGGACGGTACCGCCGAGCCATCATAGAAATCGAGTCCCTTGGCCACGACATCCTCGTAAGCCGAGTCCGGCGCGTCGGCGGGTTTGCGCCAAAGCCGGTTGAATCCGCCGATGATGTAGTCGAACTTGCCCCAGCGGAAAAAGAAGGTGCAATCGCCTCCCGGCGGGAAGCCCGGGCTGACGCAGCGCCAGCCGCCCTCAATCGATTCCGACTCCCAAATGCCACTGGAGCCGAAGTTGGCCATCATCCGCAGTTTGCCGCTGGGATCGGTATAAACGCTGGGGTTTTGGCAGGGGTGGAACATGATATTCGACTTCTTGAAGTTCGCCAGGCCGTCGGCGCTGACGGCGTAGGTCGCGCCCGCCGGCGCGCCCGGCGTCGCCTCCCGCCTGAACTCGCCCGTCCGCCCGTTTTGCTTCAGGTATTCCCACTGCGCGGGGAGGGTCGTCTTGGCCTCCGGATACACCCGCGTGGTGTGCAGTCCGTAGCTGATGCAGAACTGATTGCTGAAGACGAAGGGCGTGCCGGTGCCGATGCACTCCCATTGCTCGTGGAGCGGCGTGGCCGCCTCATGTTCGGTCCAGGTCTTGAAGTCCTTGGTGGAGAGATGTTCAAAGTAGTGGGCGCCGCAGCCGAACTTGCTTTGGTGGTGACGGCGGTCATACAGGTAGAACACGTGATAGCGTCCCTGGTGGTAAAACGTCACGACATCGCCGACCCAATCATTGTGGCCGGGGGGATTCCAGTACTGGACTTCGACCGAGCGGTTGGGAGAACCGCCGGGCCTTCGTTCGGGCTGGATTCCGGGGAGATAAAGCGAGGCCTGCTTGACATACTCCGCATCCAGCCTCCAGGTGTTCTTCTCCGCCCAGCGGGGATACCCAAACGGAAAGTCGTTATCGAGTAGCTCGCCATCCACGTACAGGGTCCAATTCACGCCGGAAAAGTGGAGGACGATTTGGTGTTCGCCCCGGGGTTGTTTGAGGCGGGCCAGCGGGAACCCAATGGTCATTTTGTTCCAGTCGGGATGCTCGATCGAATGGAGCGCGAGGGTCGCTTCCAGGACCGGCACGGAGCCGTCGGGCGCTCGGAACGCGGGGTAGTTTTGACGGTTACGATCGAGCGGATCGTGCTGGCGGAGACGAACGCTCAGCACCCCTGGTATTTCGAGAAGGTTCTTCTCGCCGTCGAACCGCTTCAAATCCACGTTGAACTTGACGGTGAAGCTGTTCGTGGCATTCGCGGGGGCCGCGAACTCAGCCTGAGGCGCCTGGGGGCTTAGCGCGCTCAGCACCGGCTCCGAGGGGTTAAATAACCATAACCAGTTCAATAGCTCTAACATATCGAGTTAAGTGTTGCGCGCGGCTCCCGCGAGGGCGTGATCCGCGCCAGGGTCCGCGGCGCTCTCCGCTTAGAAAGATACGCTCCAGTCCACGGTTGCATTTTCGGCGCGGTCGATGCTGAGCACGGCGATGGCGCCCGCCTCGCCGTTGACCATGGCAATCTCCGCCCTGGCGCCCGGGGCGGAACAGGACACGGGCTTCCGGCCGTTGGTGGCAATGACCAGTTTGTAAGTTTCGCCCCCCACGACCTTGGAGGCGCCGCTCAGCCTTTTCGCGGCCCGGTCCCAGTCGGTCTTGAGCACGTCAACGTAGCCCTGCATGACGTGCCGGTTGGAGGAAATAAACTGGGGGTTCTTGGCCGCCTCATGCACCGACATCATTCGGACCTCCCCGGGCCGGAGGGTCTGCTCCAACCGGCCGCGGCCCGGGAAGACGCCGAGGTAGGCGTCGTTCCAGAAATCATAGACGTGATAGCGCTTGTCGGGGCGCAGCCCCATGCCGCCGAACGCGGATGGCTGGGCGAGATCGACGCCGATCGCGGCCGGCGCTTTGACGTCGGGATTGTAGAGGGTGAGTTGGTGCCACGTCGGGTCCACGGCATAGTCATAGACCCGAGGGATGCCGTCGTCCCGGGCAAACGCATCGAGGGGGCGCGCGCTGCGCGGGGTGGCGTGGATGGGATAGATCCGGGAGAGGTCGTGCAATTGCTCCGGGGTCATGCGGCTGAAGCTGGTGGCCAGGACCAACCGGGGGGCGACCACATAGGCCATCGTCAGAAGCTGCCGCAAGCCGTCCCGGTTGTTCGGCGACACCTTGGACAGGTTCTTGGAGTCCATGTCATAGGTGTAGATGACCCGGTTCTTGTACCAGCGGTGCCCGCACCGGGAATACATCTCGGGCGAAACCAAATCGGTATCCCCCCAGACCCGCTGCGAATCCACCAAGCCCGCCGTGACGTCCATGAAACATCCCCGGCCGCTGGCCGTGGCCCAGACGTTGCGCTCGTCGATGTAGGACTCCGGTCCCAGGATGGTCTTCGGCAATGCAAAGATGGTCCGATAGGCCGCCGCCCCCGTGGAATAGTGGTCCGCGAAACCGTTGTCCAGGCGGAACTTGTCCTCGGGATAGTCGAACATCAGGCCGGCCAATCCGCCGTCCCGCATATTCTCGTAAACCTGGCGCAGGTGGGCCTGGAGACCGGGATCGGTGAAGTCCAGGGCGCTCTTGAAGGAGAGTTCCCCCTTCTCATTGAAGAGTCGTTTGGTGTCTTTATAGAGGTACCATTCCGGATGGGCGGCGATGAAGTCGCGGGAGTTCGAGGTGGTTTGGCTGTAGATCAGCGGAATGCCGCCGCGCGCGATGACGGCCTGGGCCCATTTCCGGGTCGTCTCATAGGGTTTGACGTAGTGACCATACTTCTGCCAATGCTCCTCATCCCACCAGCCTTGCTCATTGTTGGGCCCGTAGTCGTCGGGAATCAGGCGGATGCCAACCTTGCTGTACCGCAGGAAACCCGATTGGGCCGCCGCGTCCATCAGCGCGACCATGCCGGCGGTAGTGTTGGGCTCCGAACCGCCTCCGCTGAAAACGGCGATGTACCAGCCGTCCACGGTTGGAAAGTCATTGATCCGAAGGTGGATCTTCTGGGCGGCGCGAACCGACAGGCCATACCGCTCCAGGGCCTCGAACGGATCGGCCGTGCAACAATCCAAGTAACATCGGTCATCCGGAAAGTAAGCGACCCCCGGATCCACCTGTTTTCCGACCGCATCCCAGCAGAAGACGGCGGCGGCCAGATCGTTGCCGCCAGAAAGGGAGGCGGAGGCGTACTTCGAGTAGTCGTGATAGGTAAGGCCGCCCAGCACGATGGACTTTCGCTTGCCCTTGGACACGAAGGTCGCCAGCAGGTTATTCGGACTTTCCATGCTTGCGGTCCGATGGACCCGGGTTTCGCCTCCGACCGTCTGCTTGACTCCGTCCATTCGCGGTCCGGCGCCGGCCCCGCCGGGGCCGTTGAGCATCCGCAGATCGGACTTGGGATTGATTCCCGCGAAGGCTTTGGCGTGATAAATCGGGTCGATTTCCTTTACCCGGAGACTTTGGCCAAGCGTATTGTTGAGGCCGCCGCGCAGGGCGATGAAGTCTTGATCGTCGTATAGCGCCAACTCGAGGATCAGATCCGGCTGTCGGGCGCCCGAAATCTTGACCAGCAGCTTTTGGCCCCGGCCAAGTTCATCCTGGAGCGGCGCGGTTTCCCAAGCGCGAGTCAGCTCGGCGGCATCCGAATAGAACTCGTCAATCCGCAGGCTGGCCCCCACGAGGTTGGATGATTCATCCTTGCGGCCGCGGACCGAGTACGTTCCGCTCGCCAGGTCGTACTCCACTTTCACGCGGGCGTTTTCCAGCACCACGCGGCTGCCCTCTTTGCGAGCCGATAGGGGCGCGCCGCCGGCATCGAGCGTGGAGAGAGCCGCCAAAACGGCGATGCAACAGGTCGTAAAACGACGCCGGAAGGGAAGATTCATAAAGCACGCGGGATCTCGGTCATCAGGCGCATGGGCGCCAGCCTATTCGAGAGGAGTGGCCGCGTCAAAGATTGCCTGCCTGATTTGCGCCAGTTCCGCCCTCGGTTCATCGGAAACGTGGTCCGGTTTGCCCGCGAGGCGATACCAGTATCGGCTGTTTGCGTGGTCCCCTTCAATCTTGTGCAGTACGGCGTGAATCCAGTCGGCGGTCGGGTCGCCCTCATTTTGCTGCGCGAGGCCATGGGCGGCTTCCCATTGTCCCGCCAAGGCGAGGTCGACGGCTTGTAGCAGGTCTTTTTTCATGACTGCTTACTCTTCGCTATTTTGGCGCTTCTTGGCAACCGGTTTGATCGTCCTTTCCGGGCTGGCTTGCGCTTTGGCGGCGGCAAGGTTACTAATGCGGGCGTATGCAGATTCTCGGCAGACGTTTGGTTGTTTTGTGTTTCGGCTTGTGGGCTGCCACGGCCGCGTGCCTGGCGCGCGATTTCGCTTTCTTCGAGCCGGTCCAACCGCCGCGGCCCTTGCAAATAATGGTCCATCGCGGCGAAGCCCGGCAGGCGCCCGAAAACAGCCGGCCCGCCCTGGCCCGCTGCATCGAGGACGGACTGGAATGGGCCGAGGTGGACGTGCGCCGCACGCGGGACGGTCAGCACGTGATCGCGCACGGGGCCACGCTGGCGGCGAGCAATGGGGTGTGGCGGGTGGACGAGCGGACCCTGGAGGAATTCCAGAGCCTGGATATCGGCTCGGCGTTCGCGGTGCGCTATGTCGGGGTGCGGCCGTTGTCCTTAAAGGAGTGTCTCAAATTGGCCAAAGGTAAGCTCAACCTCTACCTGGACTGCAAGGCCGTCGATCCCGATCAGCTTGCCCGCGAAATTCTTGAAGCGGCAATGGAGCGCCAGGTGGTCGTTTATGACGAACTCGACCACCTTCACCGCCTTCGCGTCGCGGCGGACGGGAAATTGGCCCTCATGGCGAAGTGGCATCCGGAGTTGGGGACCACGGATTGGGCCGTGACAAACGGGCTGGCCGCGGTCGAAATTGACGCGCCGGAACTGACCGCAGCCATTTGCGAGGCCTTCCACCGTCAAGGGATCAAAGTAGAGGCCAAGACGCTCGACCTGTGGGACCAGCCGGAATTCTGGTCCAAAGCCGCCGCCGGGGGCGTGGACTGGATCCAGACGGACCTGCCCGAGGAATTGATGGCCTATTGGTTGTGGCAACGGATTCCGACCCGTCCGGTTCGCTTTTCGCTCCACCGAGGCGCCAACCGTTACGCGCCCGAGAACACCCTGCCCGCCTTCGAGAAGGGCATTCGTCTCGGGGCCGACTTTGTGGAGTTCGATGTGCGCACGACCAGTGACGGAAAGTTTTACCTGCTCCATGACAGCCAGTTGGATGGGAAAACGGACGGCAAAGGGAAGATCGCCGAGCTCCCCTCCAGCGTGGTTTCGACTTTAAGCGCGGGAGTCAAGTTTGGGCGCGACTATGCGAAAGTTCCCCTGCCCACCCTCGAGGAGTTTCTCAATGATGTGGCGGGCAAAGTGGGCCTCTATTTTGACGCCAAAGACATCGCGCCCGAGGCGCTTTCCGACGCGCTAGAGCGCCACCAAGCGGTCGAGCGGACGGTGGTCTATGGCGGGCCCGGTTTCCTGGCGAAAGTCAAAGCCGCCAAGCCTCGCATTCGACTGCTCGCGCCCCTGGAGTCGCCGTCCGCGCTCGAAGCGCTGGCCCGCGATCTCAAGCCTTTTGCGGTGGATGCCGATTGGGAGATCCTCTCGCCCGAACTCATCGCCCGGTGTCATGAGTTGGGGATCCAGGTGTTCTCCGATGCCTTGGGGAATCACGAAAGCATTGAGGAATACCAAAAGGCGATGGACTGGGGCATCGATCTGATCCAGACCGATCATCCGCTCCGGCTCTTCCGAGCGATCGAGCGGCGCGCCGCGCTCAAAGCCCCGGCGCCGGGTGGATCGCTGGTCGACAAGGTAAATCCCATGATTGGCGCCAGCACGAGCGCCGAATACGGCGAAGGCAAGACCTTTCCGGGGGCCGCCACGCCCTTCGGCCTGGTGCAACTCAGCCCGGACACGATCACCGGCGGCGACAACGGCCCGGGCTACTCCTATGAGCACAAGAGCATCGAGGGGTTCAGCTTCACCCACATGAGCGGCATTGGTTGGTATGGCGACCTGGGCAATTTCCTCGTGATGCCCACCACCGGTCCCTTGAAGACCGGCCGGGGCGTCCTGGGGGCCGAGGACGGCTATCGATCGCGGTTCCGCCACGAAACCGAAATCGCCCAGGCGGGCTATTACGCCGTCACCTTGGATGACTACCACATTCGGGCCGAGGCGACGGTCGCCCCTCACGCGGGGATGTTGCGCTTCACCTTCCCGAAAGCGGAGCGGGCGCGCCTGCAAATCGACTTGTCGCGGCGCGTGGGCGGCACCTCGACCCGGCAGCGGGTCAAAGTTGTGGACGACCAAACGATCGAGGGATGGATGAAATGCCCGCCGGCCGGCGGCGGTTGGGGCAACGGCGGCGGCAAGGCCAATTACACGGTCTATTTCCACGCGCGGTTCAGCCAGCCGATCACCCGCTGCGGCGTCTGGTCGGCGGAGATCCCGGCCGGTTGGTCGCGCAAACGCGAGGACATCGAAAGCGAGCGCTACCGGAAGGTGGTGGATGCCGCCCGCGTGCTGCCCGGCTGCCGTGAGTTGGAGGGCGATCACCTGGGTTTCTACACCGAGTTTCCCACGACCGACGGCGAGCAAGTCCTGCTCAAGGCCGGAATTTCGTTCGTAAGTCTGGAGGGGGCGCGGCAAAACCTGGAGCGCGACATCGCCGGATGGGATTTCGACGCGCTCCGCGCCGGGGCGCGGTCGCTTTGGGAACAGGCCTTCGCGGGGGTGGCAATCCGCGGCGGTTCCGACGCGCAGCGCGAGGCCTTTGCCACGGCGCTCTACCACACCATGCTCGACCCGCGCGCCTACTCGGACGTGGACGGCAACTACACCGGCGCCGATGGCAAGGCGCATCAGGCTCAGAATTTCACCTATCGGACGATTTTTAGCGGCTGGGATGTTTATCGCAGCCAGTACCCGCTCCTGACCATCATCCGGCCGGATGTGGTCAACGATACGGTAAACTCGCTGATGCAACAGGCAGAGTTGAGCGGCAACGGCTACCTGGCGCGGTGGGAGATGATGACCACGGAATCGGGCTGCATGATTGGCGATCCCGCGGTCTCGGTTTTCACCGAGGCCTACCTCAAGGGCATCCGCGGCTACGACGCCGCCCACGCCTACGCATTGTGTCGTCAATCGGTCGAACTGACGAACGACAATGGCAATCAACGCGTGGAGTACCGCCGACTCGGCTACGCGCCTGGGAGCATTTCGGTGACGCTGGAGAACGCGTATTTCGATTACTGCGCGGGCCGGTTCGCGGAGGCGCTGGGCCGCGCCAACGACGCCGCGCGGCTGCTGCCGCGCGCGTTGAATTATCGCCACCTCTACGACCGTTCGGTGGAGAACATGCGCGCGAAGAACGCCGATGGCGCGTGGACCGCCTGGCAGGGCGCCACGCAGGGGGGCCAGGGCTGCGTCGAAAGCAATCCCTACCAGCAGGGGTGGTTCGCGCCGCAGGACACCGCCGGTCTGATTGACCTGATGGGCCCGGACTATTTCGTCCGCTACCTCACCGAGTTCTTCGAGAAAACTCCGCTTACGTTCAAATGGAACGATTACTGCAACCACTCGAACGAACCGGTGCATCATACCGCCTACCTGTTCGCCTACGCCGGCCGGCCCTGGCTGTCGCAGAAATGGGCGCGGATCATTATGGACCACGCCTACGGCGCCGGGGTCAAGGGGCTATGCGGCAACGAAGACGTTGGTCAAATGTCGGCCTGGTATATCCTGAGCGCCGTCGGTTTTCACCCGGTATCGCCGGTGGATGGCCTCTATGTGATCGGCAGCCCGCTTTTCGACGAAGCCACCCTGAGGCTGGACCCGCGTTACTACCCCGGCGGCGCGTTTACGGTGAGGACGCGGAACAATTCGGCGCGCCATCCCTACGTGCAATCGGCGACGTTGAACGGCAAACCGCTCAACCGCGCCTGGATCCGCCACGCCGAGGTGGCCGCCGGGGGAACTCTGGAATTAGTGATGGGTCCCGACCCCAATACCGCCTGGGGCAGCGCCGCCGATCAACTGCCTCCGCGCAACTTCAACCCCGCGCCGTAGCCGCCCATCATCTCAGGCGACTTCCCAGGGGGCGCGATGCGGAATATCCAACCAACGCTCATCCCCGGCACCCTCTGCGAAGACCTGGCGCGAGGGATTCCACTTCATCGGCTGCCCGTGGTAGTAGGCGAGATTGACCAGGTTGCAGAGGTTCGCGGTGCTCGCCCCGACCTCGACATCGCAGACCGGTTGTTTGCGGCTGCGAACGGCCGCCAGCCAGTCGCTCAGATGGTCGTCGCTGCGGTAGAGTCGGACCTGCGGGTTGGGTAAGAACTCCTTCTCCACGCGATCGAGTTGGTCGCGCAAGGGCATTTCGCCCTTGTCAATGGTCCGGCCGCCGATGGTCACGGTGATGCGGCCGCGGTCAACTTGAACCACTCCCTCTTTGCCAAAAAAGGTGATGTCATTGTGGCCGGGCACGCGCGCGTGAACCAATTCAACCCCGCTTGCGTAACGCATCCGCGCGCCGAATTGGGCCGTGCTCCAATCAGTCGGAGGGGTGAATTCGCACGGGCCCGATCCATCCATTCCCAGTCCCCACTGCGCGATGTCGAAGTGGTGGGCGCCAAAATCCGTCACCGAGCCGCCCCCGTATTCCCGGTAGTGCCGCCAATTCGGGTAATCGTTATGCACGCCGCGCGGGCTTAACACGGAGTTGTATGGCCGCTTGGGGGCCGGTCCGAGCCAAAAATCCCAATTCAGGCCGGGCTCGGCGGCTTCCTCGGGCAGATCGCACGGCACAGCGGGACCGCCGACGGTGACATCAACATGGTCCATCTTGCCCAGCGCTCCGTTGCGGACCAGCTCGCAGGCGACGCGAAATTCTCTCATCGAACGCTGCATCGATCCCACCTGCAAGACGCGCTGGTGGTCGCGCACGGCTTTAATCATCGCGCGCGCCTCGTGGACGGATTTGCACAAGGGCTTCTCGCAATAGATGTCCTTGTTGGCCTTGGCGGCGGCGATAGCGATCAGCGCATGCCAATGGTCCGGCGTCGCGATCACGACGGCGTCAATGTCGGGGCGGGCCGTCAGCTCGCGGAAATCTTCAAACGCTTTGCAGGCCTTGAAAGTGCCGCGATCGGTCTGCTGCTCGTAATAAGCATCCACCCTTTTTCTGCCATCCTCGCGCCGGTTGGTATCGACATCGCACACCGCTACCACCTGCGATTCTTTCCGTCCCAGAAATCCGCCCATCAGTCCCCGACCCTGCACCCCGAGGCCGATGCAGCCGAGGGTGATGCGCTCGCTGGGCGCCCCGCGCGCCGACCAGTTTGGGAGGATAAAGGGCGCGGAAGCGGCCAGGGTCGCGCGCCGCAAGAAACGGCGGCGCGAGATTGAAAATGTCGTTGTCATGAGCCCCAGTATAGTTGAACGGCGTAAATTCCGCTATCGCTAAGAAAATGAACGACGAGGGTGAAGGCTTTCTTGACTCCGCGTTTTGCTGGGACACAATCGATGCGTGGTTCCGAAACAAGAACGAATTGTTGGGGCTGTGGCGCCTCTCGCGGGGCGCTTGCCCGCGGCGCGGGCGTTAAGCGCGGATTGAAGCCCGAGCATGACGTCCCTCATTCAGCGTATTTCCGACCAATCGCGCCGTTCCCTCTGGACGGTCGTCATTCTGCTCTGGCCGGTAGCGCTGCTGAACTACCTCGACCGCCAGATGCTCGCGACGATGGGCCTGTCCATCAAAGCCGATATCACCGAGTTGCAGAGCGCTGAGGCATTCGGACGTTTAATGGCGATTTTCCTCTGGGTTTACGCCTTCTGCAGCCCCTTGGGCGGCGCCCTGGCGGATCGGCTCAACCGGAAATGGCTCATCGTGGCCAGCCTCGGCATTTGGTCCGGCGTCACGCTCCTGATGGGTTGCGCCGGCACTTACGGCGAGCTTTACGCCCTCCGCGCCGTGATGGGGGTCAGCGAGGCGTTTTATATGCCGGCGGGACTGGCGCTCATCGCGGAGGTTCATCGCGGGCCGACCCGATCCCTCGCGGTGGGCATCCATATGAGCGGGATCTACATGGGGCAGGCGCTCGGCGGCATGGGCGGCTGGGTGGCGCAACAGGTCTCCTGGCGGGCCGCGTTCACGGGTTGCGGGGCCATAGGCTTAGCCTACGCGCTGGTGCTACTGGCGCTGCTGCGCGAAACGGAGTCGGCCACGGCGCGGAAGGGCTCTTCGGCCGCGCCGGCGCCGGGAGCTAGCGGCCCTCATTGGGGCGGCTTTGTGATACTTCTGATCTGTTTCGCGGTGCCCAGCTTCCCCGGCTGGGCGGTCAAGAATTGGCTGCCCACGCTGCTGCAAGACCGCTTTGGAATGGCGCAGGGACCTTCCGGTCTGTGGGCGACGCTCACCTACGCCAGCGCCGCGTTTTGCGGGGTGCTCTTTGGCGGACGGCTCGCCGACCGCTGGGCCGCGCACGCGGTGGGAGGACGCACCTTCGTCAGCGCGCTCGGGCTCTTGCTCACCGCCCCCGCCTTGATCCTGATGGGCTTGGCCCCGAGTTTCGCTCTGGCCATTGCTGGCGCGATGCTTTACGGGCTCGGCTTTGGCATGTTTGACTCGAACAACATGCCCATCCTTTGCCAGGTTCTACCGCCGCGTTTTCGCGCCACCGGTTATGGGTTGATGAATTTCTTCGGCCTCACCGCCGGGGCCTATCTCACACCGCTGCTCGGCAGGCTCAAGGATCAAGGCGTGCCGCTGGCCACCGGGTTCGCCCTCTGCGCGGTCCCGGCTCTGGCGGCGGCGGCCCTCATGCTCCTGCTTCGGCCCTCCTCTCGCGACTGCGGCGCGTCCGCCCACTGATTTTTCTATGACCAAAAACACTCCCTACCCGCTCCACGGAATTGTCGCCGCCACGCACACGCCTTTCAGAGGCGATGGTTCGCTCAATCTCTCCATCGTGGAGAAGCAGGCGGTTCATCTGCTGGCCAATGGTGTCACGCTGGCTTTTATCGGCGGCACCACCGGTGAAAGCCAATCGCTCTGCGTCGAGGAGCGACGTCAACTGGCCAAGCGCTGGATGGAGGTTGCGCGCGGCACGCCCCTAAAAGTCGTGGTTCACGTCGGGAGCAATTGCCTGGCGGACGCGAAGACCTTGGCCGCCGAAGCGCAGCAGTTGGGCGCGCTCGCCATTTCGGCGCTGCCGCCTTGCTACTTCAAACCGCGCGACCTCGACACCCTGATTGCTTGTTGCCTTGAAATCGCTGCCGCGGCGCCCGCGATGCCGTTTTACTATTATGACATCCCGGCGCTCACGGGCGTGAATATCTCCATGCCGGATTTTCTCGAACAGGCCGCCGACCGCATCCCGAACCTCGCCGGCATCAAGGTTTCCAACGGCGATCTAACGGCGTTTCAACTTTGCTTGCAAGCCGATGGCGGACGATTCGACCTGCCCTATGGCAACGACGAATCGCTGATGGCGGCCCTCGCGCTCGGCGCCAGCGGGGCGGTGGGCAGCACCTACAATTTCGCGGCGCCGATCTACCTGCGGCTTCTCCGCGCGTTCAAGGCCGGCGATCTCGCTTCGGCGCGGGTGGAGCAATTTCGCTCCGTCCGGCTGGTGCGGGAACTCGGCCGCTTTGGTTTCATGGGCGCGGCCAAAGCGGTCATGAAAATGCTCGGCGTGGACGTCGGTCCCGCCCGTTTGCCCAATAGCAACTTGACAGCCGAGCAGGTCGTAAGCCTGCGTTCGGCTTTGGAGGAGATGGGGTTCTTCGATTGGATCGGCGTCTAGCCCCGGCGGCGGCCCCGAGGAGAATTGGAACTGAAGACGGTTGAACCCGCTCCCCGGGTTTGGTAGGGTGCTGGGGTGAGTCCGACGATTTTTCGCTACCGAATGAGATAAGCTCCGCGGACATTGGCGCAGGCATGTCCTCAAGCTGAATCCACTAATCTCCAATGGCGCCACTGCTCCAACTAGACTCGATCACCAAATCCTTTGACGCGGTACGCGCCTTGAAGCACGTTTCCTTCGACCTGCAGCCCGGAGAAGTTCATGCCCTGCTCGGCGAAAATGGGGCGGGCAAATCCACGCTGATCAAAATCATTTCCGGAGCGCATCAGCCCGACGATGGATCGCTGACAATTCTCGGGAAGCCCGTGCGGCATTTCACCCCCGCCACGGCCCGGAGGCTCGGCGTTGCTTGCATCTATCAACAACCCGCGCTTTTCCCGGATCTGACCGTCACCGAGAACGTCGCGTTGCGCCTCGAACCTGCGTCGGGCTTCCGCCGCGTGGACTGGTCAACGCGCCGGATTCGGGCCGCGGAAATGCTCCGCCAACTCGGAGCGGATATCAACGTCGACGCCGAAATACGCGGTCTCTCGATGCCGGAACAACAACTGGTCGAGATCGCCTGCGCCTTCGGCTCCGGCGCTCGCATCCTGCTGATGGACGAACCTACGGCCTCGCTCACCCAAACGGAACAGGTCTTGCTCTTCGCAGCCGTCCGGGCGCTCCGCGACCGCGGAGCGGGAGTCATTTATATCTCCCATCGCCTCGAGGAGATCTTCGCCCTGGCCGACCGGGTCACGGTCTTGCGCGACGGCGAGAGCGTTGGCACCAGCGCGGTTAGCGAGGTCACCGAATCCTCGCTCATCCAACAGATGGTCGGCCGCGCGCTCACCCAAACCTCTCCGCCACCCGCCGGCAAGCCGGGTGCGCGGAAACTCTCGTTGCAGGGGCTTGGCTGCGCGGCCAGCGGCGTGCGGAAAGTCTCCCTCGACCTCCACGCCGGCGAGATTGTCGGCTTGGCCGGCTTGGTCGGCGCCGGCCGGACAGAACTGGCCCAGACGCTTTTTGGCATTACCCCGGCCGATTCCGGCGTCATTTTGCTCCAGGGGGAGCGCATCGAAATCGGTTCGCCAGCGCAGGCCGTCGCTCACGGCATCGCCCTGTTGCCGGAGGACCGTCGGCGCCACGGCATCGTCCTGGAAATGTCCGTCGCCGCAAACATCAGCATGGCCTGTCATCGACGCCTCTTTCCGCGCGCCTGGTTGCGCCCGGCCGCCGAACGTTCGCTGGCCCTGGGGTTTATGCGCGACCTGTCCGTACGCGCCGCCGGCCCCGAAGCGCCGGCCTCTTCGCTTTCCGGCGGCAACCAGCAAAAGGTCGCCTTGGCGCGTTGGCTCGCCACCAAACCCGAGGTCCTCCTGCTCGATGAACCAACCCAAGGCGTGGACGTCGGGGCTAAGGCGGAGATCCACAAGCTCATCCGCGCTTTGGCTGGAGCAGGCATGGCCGTGCTGCTCATTTCTTCGGATCTACCCGAGATCTTAGGAATGAGCCACCGGATCGCCGTTATGCGCGGCGGCTCCATTGTCCGCGTGCTTCCCGGCAACAGCACGGCCCAGGAGGTAATGAGCGCCGCCCTCGGACAACCCCTTGCCCCCGATCGGCTATGACGCGTTACTTCCGTGAAATCTCGGTGACCCTGGCCCTGGCGGCGTTGTTGCTGGCGCTCGCGGTAGTCGCGCCCTCCTTCTATCAAGCCCAACCGCTCCTCTCGCTCGTCGCGCGCGAAGCCCCGACCTTGGTAGTTACCTGTGGCATGGCGTTAGTGCTTATTTGCCGGCAGATTGATATCTCGGTCGGCTCGCAGTTTTCCGTCTGCAGCGTGGTGGTCGGTTTGCTGACTTCGCTGCACTGGCCATTGGGACTGTTGGTTCCCGCCGCGATCCTGCTGGGCGCGGCCCTCGGCGCGCTCAACGGCGCTCTGGTCGCCGGATTGGGCCTGCCCTCCATCGTGGTGACGCTCGCCACCATGGTGACTTGGCGGGAGGGCCTCCGCTGGCTTCGCGAGGGTCTCTGGGTTGATCTGCCCCGCGATACCCAATGGTTCGGCCTCAGTCAGACCGTAGGCCAATGGACGCTGGTCGGCCTGTCGCTCATGATCCTGGCGCTGCTGGCCTTGGCGATGAGACATCTGGCCGCCGGCCGCTTCGTTTATGCCGTGGGTTCAGACGTGGAGGCCGCCCGGCTCGCCGGCATCCGACCGCGTTGGATCACCTTCGCCGTGTTCGTTCTGACGGGAGCCTTCACGGCTCTGGCTGCTTGCATGAATGTGGCCCAATCGCCGCAAGTGGATCCTAACTCCGGCGCTGGCCTCGAACTGAAGGCGATCGCCGCCGCGGTGGTGGGCGGCGTCGCCATCTCGGGCGGCCGCGGCAATTTATGGGGCGCCCTCGCGGGCTTGCTCTTGCTCGCCTGCGTTGGTCCCGCTCTAACTCACTTGCACGTCGAAGCCTACTGGGAAAAGGCGACGCACGGCGCGGTGATCCTGCTCGCTGTCGTGGCCGACGGCTGGCGCAATCGCAAACTCGACCTCCGATGAGCTTCCTGCCAAGTGATTCGAGCCTCCCGAACCCCTCGATGAAAACGCCTCGAAGATCCGTTTTATCGCGCCACGAAACCGTATTGCTGATCATCCTCGCCGTCGAATGGTGGTTCTTCAGCGCGGGGGGACGCAATTTCAATACGCTCGATAACAACTTCGACATCATACGCCATTCCGTGGAAATCGGGCTGCTGGCGCTGGCTATGACCGCCGTGATCCTCACGGGCGGAATCGACTTGTCGGTCGGTTCCTTGCTTGGTTTGTGCGCCGTCCTCTTTGGGGCGCTGTGGCGCGATGCGCGCCTCCCGATAGGGTGGGCGGCGGCGCTCACCCTCCTGGCCGGTGTTTTGGCGGGCGGATTCAACGCCCTCCTGATCGCAGGGCTGCGATTGCCACCGCTGATCGTAACCCTCGCCACCTTCTCTCTGTTTCGCGGCCTCGCCGAAGCGATTACCCACGGAATGGACACCTATACGCATTTCCCGGAGACATTTCAGTTCCTGGGTCAGGAGCGCTGGGCCGGTTTACCGGCGCAATTCCCTATCTTCCTCGTCTTCACCGCTGGCATTTGGGTGCTGATCCACCGGACCACCTTTGGACGTTCGTTCCGAGCTATCGGCTTTTCCGCCGAGGGCGCCCGTTATGCCGGCATCCCGGTCGAGCGCCGGCTCGCCATGGTTTATGTTCTGGCCGGGCTTACCGCCGCCCTGGCGGCGATCATCTACACCGCCAGGCTGGGCCAGGCGAAAGCCGACGCCGGCACGGGGTATGAACTCTTTGCCATCACGGCCGTGGTGCTGGGTGGCACGAGCATCTTCGGCGGAAGCGGTTCGGTGGTTGGCACACTGCTGGGGGTGACCGCCATCGCCGTCCTCAACAACGGCTTGGTTCACATGCGCCAACCGCGCGAAGTCGCCGGCATGCTGACCGGCCTCCTATTGCTAATCGCTTTGTCGGGATCCGTACTCCTAAAAAGACTGGCCACCCTGCGTCAACGCTGGCAGAGTTTCCCGAAACCGACACCGAGAATCAGCACCCTATGACACCGGCTTCCGAATTCGAAACCTCAAGGCTCAAGGCTCAAACATCGATGCCCTTGGGACTCGTCCCTTCCCTCCCCCACCTCCCGCCTCCGCTTCGTGCTGGGCTGCGCCGTCTCGGAATGCTTGCCCTGGCCGTGTCGTCGCTGCTGACCGGCTGCAAGCAGAACCCCGATTCCACCGCTGGCAATCCCTCCGGCAGGGCCGCCAGCGCCAGCGGCGCAAAAAAACTCACCATCGCCCTGTTGCCCAAGTCCAAAGGCAACGCCTACTTCATGTCCTGTAAGAAAGGCGCCGAACGCGCCGCCCGCGACCTTGACATCGATCTCCTTTTCGATGGTCCGACCGACCCGGACCCCGCCCGCCAAAACGAAATCGTCGACAACTGGATTACCCTCGGCGTGGATGCCATCGCCGCCGCCTGCGAAAACAAGGATGGCATTTCGACCGCGCTCCGCAAAGCGCGCGCCAAGGGCATCAAAGTCATCACTTATGATTCCGACTCGCAGCCGAATGCCCGGGAGTTCTTTGTCAACCAGGCCACTCCCCAAGGCATCGGTTTTATTCTCATGGATGAGGCGGCGCGCCTTTGCAATACGCAGGGCGAATTCGCCGTCATCATCGGCTCGCTTACCTCGGCCAACCAAAACGAATGGCGCAGCTTCGTCGAGGAGCGCCGCGCCGCGCTTTATCCCAACATGAAAATGGCCGCCCTCCGCCCCTGCGACGACCTCAAGGATAAAGCCCAAAGCGAGGCCACCGCGCTGCTGGCCGCGTATCCCAACCTCAAACTGTTTCTGAGCACTACTTCACTGGGCGTCCCCGCCGCCGCCGAAGCCGTCAAACAGGCGGGCAAAACCGGCATAGTCAAAGTCGTCGGCTTGGGTTTGCCGAATGAAAATCGCCGCTACGTCAAGGACGGCGTCACCGACAGCGTGATTCTTTGGAAGACCGAAGACCTCGGCTACCTGGCCATCCAGGCCGCCTCCGCCGTGGTCCAGGGCGGTCTCAAGCCCGGAGACAAAACCTTTAAAGCGGGCGTTCTGGGCGAGTTCCAGGTCGAGGGCGACAACATCCTCTTGGGCAAGCCCTTCATCTTCAACAAGAACAACATCGACCAATTCGATTTCTGATATGCAACGACACGCGTTTACAATGAAACTCAAGCCGGGCGTCCTCGCCGAATACAAGCGGCGCCACGACGAAATCTGGCCCGAACTAACGAAAGAACTTCTCGACGCCGGCATTTTCACTTACTCGATTTTCCTGGACGAGGAGACGCTTACCTTGTTCGCGTTCCAAGAGCTTTCTGAGCCCAACACGGCTGCCGCCTTGCCCAAGTCCGCCATCGTACGCAGATGGTGGGATTCCATGGCGCCCCTGATGGAGGTCCACCCGGACCACGCCCCCGTCACTAAACCCCTCAAGGAGGTCTTCCACCTCGAATCCGACTCTTGATCGCGGACGCGCAAACCTACGAGGTTCAATGGCCGGGCTGCCCTAGGGACGGCACCCGGCTCCCGGACTTCGCCCGGCGAATGGAGCCATAGATGCGTGTCAAGGTGGTGCTCTTTCTCCTGCTTGGTTTGGGGCTCGCGGCGCTGTTAGCCGGACGCTTCGGCTCGGCTTTGCTTCCGCCCGCAAAACCCGTCGCGAAACAGCCCCTTCAAACGCGACCAGCGTCTCTCCAGATACCCGAAGCGCCGCTCGAACAGGCCAAGACAAATCCGCCCGCAAGCCCGTCGGATGGATTTTACCTCAGCAACGGCAATCAGCGCGTCTATGTCAAATACGCCACACCGGATCCCCTCCTCCGGTCCTTCATGCAATCGGTCATGGACGACAATTCGGACCCGAACGCCAAGGGCAAAGAGATATTCCTGAAAATCTGCGCGGTCTGCCACCAACGGGACGGGGAGGGCAAGGACGGTCTCGCCCCACCACTGGTCGAGTCTGAATGGGTTCTGGCGCCCAAGGGCCATCGCTTGGTGCGTATTGTTCTGAACGGTTTGGCCGGGACGATTCGTGTCCATGAGAAAGATTGGAACCTCTCCATGCCACCCTGGCGGGCGAACCTGAACGACGATCAAGTGGCCGTCGTACTGACCTATATTCGCTCCCAGTGGGGGGGGGAACACGCCGGCCCCATCACCCCGGAACTGGTCGCCTCCCTGCGCCGGGAGGCCCGCGCGACTCCCGAGACCTCGGATGAACTGTTGCGGATTCCCGATCAGTGAAGGACATTGAGGCGTTTTGCGGGGCGGTGGCATGAACTTTTGGCGTATGCGCGACGGAAGCAAACACTGGTTGAGGGCCGGTGCGCCGTCGGTTTGCCTCGGCCTTGCCTGCGCGGCCTTGCTCTCGGTTTGCTCGCGCGCGCAAGCTCAGAACCTCGATCAAGCCCAGCGGCAATACCTCAACGGCCGCTACGACGCGGCCCTGGAGACGGCCCGCAAGAAACTGGAAGCTGGCGAGTATGGCGATGGCTGGCGGGTCTTGTTGGTCAAGTCGCTGTTGACCCTGGGCCGCTACGCCGAAGCCCGCACCAACGCCTTGGCGGGCGTCGCCGATTTTCCGGGCAGCATGCAACTGCGCCTCCTGGCAAGGGAAGCCGACCTCTTCCAAAACGACACGGCAGGCGCCGATCGGCAACTGAACGAGATCAAATCCCTGATCGAGCGGCGCGGCCGAGTGGATCAAAGCGGCGACAATCTGGTCGCGCTGGGCAAAGCCTTGCTTCTGTTGGGAATCGAACCCCGCCTGGCGCTGGAGAATTGCTTCCAGCGGACCTATGCCATGGACCCTCCGATCCGGGAGGCCTATCTCGCCGCGGGCCAATTGGCCCTCGATAAGCATGACTTCCCGCTGGCGGCGGACTCGTTCCGCGCGGGATTGAAGAAATTCCCGGACGATCCAGACATGAACGCCGGGCTGGCCCAGGCGTTTGAGACCGGAGATCGCGTGGAAATGCTCAAAGCCTTGGACGCCGCTTTGGCCGTCAACTCCCGCCATATCCCCAGTTTGCTGCTGCTGGCGGGCCACTTGATCGACGCCGAGCAATATGACGAGGCCGATAGGAAGTTGGACCGTGTGTTGGAGGTTAACCCCTGGCGTCCGGAAGCGCTGGCCTATCGCGCCTTCCTGGCGCAGGCGCGCCACGATTTGCCGGCAGTGGAAACGCTCCGCGCCAAGGCGTTGAAGTTCTGGCCCGCGAATCCTCAGGTGGACTACCTCATCGGGTTGAAGCTGGCGCAGAAATATCTCTTCGAAGAGGGAGCGGCCGCCCAACGCCGCGCCTTGGCGTTTGCGCCTGGCTATTTGCCGGCCAGTCGCCAACTGGCCGAGAATCTCCTGCGCTTGGGACAAGACGAGGAGGGCTGGCGGCTGGCCCGGGAAGCGCGCGCCCGCGATGAGTACGACGTCACCACCTACAACCTCTCCAATCTGGGCGACCAGATGGCGAAGTTCCGAACGCTCACCAATGCCGATTTCATCCTTCGCATGTCGCCGCTCGAGGCGCGGCTCTACGGTGATCGCGCCCTGGATTTGCTGGGACGGGCCAAGGCCGTCCTCTGCCGGAAATATGGCGTGGCGCTTAACCGTCCCACCGTCGTGGAAATCTTCCCCGACCAAAAGGATTTCGCGGTGCGAACCTTCGGCATGCCCGGCAACCCCGGCTATCTAGGCGTGTGTTTTGGCTCGGTGATTACGGCCAACAGCCCGGCCTCCCAGCTTCCAAATCCTGCAAACTGGGAGGATGTGCTGTGGCACGAGTTCTGCCATGTGGTTACCCTTAATTACACCAGGAATCGCATGCCGCGATGGTTGAGCGAAGGCATCTCGGTTTACGAGGAGCGCCAAGCCGACCCGGCATGGGGTGAGAGGATGAACCTGGCCTACCGTGACATGATTCTCCGGAAGGAACTGACCCCGCTCGCGGAATTGAGCGGCGCCTTTCTCCGCCCGAAGAACTCGAAGCGTCTGCAATTCGCTTACTACGAATCGTCCCTGGTCGTTGAATTTCTGAATCAGCAATTTGGCCTTGAGACGCTCAAACAAATCCTGACCGACCTGCGCGAGGGCATGGAGGTCAACCAGGCGATGGCTACGCGCGCCGCGCCTTTGGCGGAATTGGAAAAACGGTTCGCCGCGTTCGTCCGCGCCCAGGCCGAGAACCTCGCGCCAGGAGCCGACCTCGACCCGCCGCCGGCCAAGGAGGCGGAGGGGGAAAAAGCAACCTGGGAAGCGCTGCATCCCCAGAATTATCATGTCAGGCTGCGAAAGGCCCGGGAATTCATGGAAGCCAAACGCTGGACCGAAGCCAGGCCTATCCTTCAATCCCTCGCCGCGTCCTATCATGGCGAACGGCGGGGCGACAATCCCCTGTGGCTGGAGGCTGTCGCGGAGCGAAGCCTCAACGACACCAATGCCGAGTGGGCTACCTTAGGCAAGTTCGCAGAGCAGGAGTCGGATTTCGTGGACCTCTCGGTTCGCCTCGTAGAACTGGCCGGTCAGCGCGCGGATTGGTCGGCGGAGGCCAGATATGCGGAGCGGCTCTTGCAGGTTAATCCGCTGATTCCCCTGCCCTATCGCGCTCTCGCCGAATCCGGGGTCGCTTCCGAAAACAAGGACCAGGCGATTGCCGCGTACCGCTGTTTGCTGCTGCTCGACCCGCCCGATCCGGCGGAAATCCATTTCCGCCTGGCGCGTCTGCTGCGCGCTCATGGCGGAATGGAGAGCGAGGCGAAGCGTCACGTCCTGGAAGCGTTGGAAGAAGCCCCTCGCTACCAGGAAGCGCGGCGCTTGCTGCTTGAAATCGAGGCCACCAGCGCCAAGTCAGAGAACCCGCCAATTCCGCAAACCCGATCCTAACTGAATGAATACACCCACGCCCCCCAGCGCCTCGACCGTCGAGGCGTCAACCCATGAGACTGAGCGCGAGGCTGTGGAACGGCTCATCGCGGGCCGGGTCAAAATCGAGCACGAGCTAGCCAAGGTCATTGTCGGGCAGAAGGGGGTAATCGAACAGATCCTCATCGCCCTGTTCGCCGGCGGGCACTGTCTGATCACGGGAGCGCCGGGGTTGGCCAAGACGCTGCTGGTCAAATCCATCGCCCAGGTCTTCCATCTCAAGTTTCAGCGCATCCAGTTCACGCCGGACCTCATGCCCGCCGACATCACCGGGACGGAGATCTTGCAGGAGACCGGCGAAGGGCGAAGGATGACCTTCGCTCGCGGGCCGATCTTCGCGAACATGATCCTGGCCGATGAAATCAACCGCACGCCACCCAAGACCCAGGCCGCCTTGCTCGAGGCGATGCAGGAACATCAGGTCACCGCCGCTGGTTTGCGCCATCCTCTGGAGGAGCCCTTCTACGTGCTGGCGACGCAGAATCCAATTGAAATGGAAGGCACCTATCCGCTGCCGGAGGCGCAACTCGACCGCTTCATGTTCAACGTGGTGATGGATTACCTCCCCGAGGAAGAAGAGGTCGCTGTCGTCCAACAAACCACCGCCCGGCGTTCGCCCGCGATTGAACCCTTATTCACAGCCGAGGATGTGTTGCGTTTTCACGAACTGGTCCGCCAGATGCCGATCGCGCAGGACCTCATCCGCTTCGCAGTGCGCCTGGCCGCGACCTCGAGGCCGCAACAGCCGGGTTCGCCGGGTTTTGTCAACGACTGGGTGAACTGGGGCGCCGGCACCCGCGCCGGCCAGTCCCTCGTGCTGGGCGCTAAAGCTCGGGCCCTGCTCCAAGGACGGACTCATGTTTCCGCTGAAGACATCCGCGCGCTGGCTGCGCCCGTGCTCCGACATCGCGTTTTGGTCAACTATCGAGCTGAGGCCGAAGGCATAAACGTGGAAACGATTATTCGCCGTCTGCTCGAATCTCAGAAAGAATTAGGCCCAGCCTGAACTGGTTATGTCCGACTCCGGTTCCAGTTACCTGTCATCGCGCACTCCCGAGCGCGGCTTTGCGGATCCCCAGGCGTTGATGGCGATCCGCAATCTGGAATTGCGAGCGCGGGTGGTGGTCGAGGGCTTTTGGAAGGGGTTGCATCGCAGTCCCTACCACGGTTTCTCGGTCGAATTTACCGAATATCGTCAATACTCGCCCGGCGATGACACCCGCTACCTGGACTGGCGTTTGTATGCGCGCTCGGATCGCTATTACTTGAAGCGGTTCGAGGATGAGACCAATCTAAGATGCCACCTGCTGGTGGACCAGAGCCGCTCCATGAATTATGGGTCGCTAAAGTACTCCAAATCGGACTACGTCCGCACGCTTGCTGCCACTCTTGCCTGGTTCTTGCATGGCCAGGGTGACGCCGTGGGTCTGGTCACCTTTGACGACCGGGTGCGCGAGTACCTTCCTCCGCGCCATCGTCGCGGGCATTTGCGCCAACTGATGCTCGCGCTCGAACACCCAGCCGACGGCCTCAAGACCAGCCTGAACGAACCCCTGCGCCGGGTGGCGGAATTGGCCCGCAATCGCGGGCTAATCGTGCTGTTGTCCGATTTGCTGACCCCGTTGGATGAGCTGGAACGGAACCTGGCCCGGTTGACGGCGGCCGGGCACGAAGTCGTGCTGTTGCAGGCGCTGGATCCAAACGAACTGGCCTTCGATTTTCAGCGGCCCATGCTCTTTGAAGACCTGGAGAGCCGGCAGGATGTTTACGTGGATCCCGAGGACCTGCGCGCGGAATATCAACATCAACTCTCCGACCATTGCGGGCGGGTGGAAGTGATCTGCCAGAAGCTAGGCGCGGCGTTTCATCGCCTGGCAACCGACCAACCACTGGAGGTGGCTTTGGTTGAGTTCCTTCGGGGCCGGAGCCGTCGTAATAAACTCGTCCGCCGCCGCGTTTCGAGTTTCACCGCCGCATGAGCTTTCTCGCGCCATGGTTCTTGCTCGGAACGCTCGCGGTGGCCGGCCCGATATTGTTTCACATGGTTCGGCGTTCCGCGCGGGAACGAATGCCTTTCAGTTCGCTCCTGTTTTTGCATTCGACCCCGCCGCGCGCCACGCGCCGGCGCAAACTCGAACATATCGCGCTGCTCTTGCTGCGCTGTCTGGGGCTTCTGTTGCTGGCCGCCGGATTCGCCCGGCCTTTCCTGCCGAAAAGCAACGCCTCGCCGCCTCCCGCCGCAGCCGGACGCCAACTCCTTGTGCTCTTGGACATCAGCGCGAGCATGCGTCGCGAAGGCCTGTGGCCCAAGGCTCGCGCGCTTGCGGAACGGTATGTCCAGGATGCTTCGCTCCTGGACCGGGTGTCGGTGGTGACGTTCGACCAGCGCCCGCGCGCGCTCTTCAGTTTCAGCGATTGGTCCTCCTGGCCGCCGGACCAACGCGCGGCCATGGGAAGGGAGCGGCTGGAGGCCGTCTCCCCGGGCTGGAGTGGGACGCAGCTTGGGCTGGCATTGACGACCGCGGCCGAACAATTTCCCGACGATACCAGCCGTCCAACCGCATCCGGCCCGCGCGACCTGGCGCTTATCAGCGATTTGCAGCAAGGCGCTTCGCTGGAGGGCTTGCAAGGACACGACTGGCCAAAGGGTGTCCGGGTCATTATTGAACGCGTGGATCCCAAACGACGGGGCAACGCCGGATTGGGAATCCTGGACCCATCGGCCGCAAGCGCAGGCGACGGACGCCAGGCGAGAGTGCGGGTGGTCAATACCCGCGATTCGGATCGGGAGACGTTCCAGTTGGGTTGGAGCGCGGAAGGGGCGGCCGGCTACGCGGGGAAGACCGCGCAAGTTTATTTGCCGCCAGGTCAAACTCGGACCTTGTCAGCCCCCGAACTTCCTGCCGGAGCCTCAACGGGCGCCTTGCGACTGACGGGGGACGAGCAAGAGTTCGACAATACGGCCTACTTTGCCGCCTCCGAGATGGAGCGGGTTACGGTGGCCTATTTTGGTTCGGAATCCCCCAATGACCCCGAACACATGCGCTACTACTTGCAGCGCGCGCTGCCTGAGACGCCACGCCGCCACGTCGAGGTGGTTTTTGCCGTCTCGAATTCCGTCGTTTCCCCCCAAGTACTGAAGGCCGCCTCATTGGCGGTCCTTCCCGCAAGCCTTCCCACGGAAGCAGCCAAGGACGTGCGCGACTGGATCGCTGGGGGAAACACAGCATTGCTGGTGTTGACGAACGCGCAATCCGGCCCCATGCTCGCCGCGCTCGCCGGCGTTACGGATGTCGAGATCAGCGAGGCTTCGGGTGATTATGCTTTGCTGGGCGAAATTGATTTTACCCATCCACTTTTCGCCCCCTTTGCCGATCCGCGGTTCAGCGACTTTTCGCATATTCACTTCTGGAGACATCGGCGGTGGACTATCGCTCCCGGCCTGGCCGCGCGCGTTTTGGCCCGCTTCGACGATCGCGCGCCAGCCCTGGCGCAGATTTCGATTGGCAAAGGGAATCTTCTTGTGCTCGCGGCTGGTTGGCATCCGGCGGATAGCCAGCTCGCCGTATCCACGAAATTTGTGCCGTTGACACAGATCATCCTGGATTGGGGCGGCGGGGCGGCGCCCGCTCGCTCCCAGTTTCAAACCGGCGAACCCATTCCCCCTCCAGTTTCCGCCGGCGACCCTCTGGTTTGGAGGAAGCCGGATGGCAAGGTCGTGACGCTCGCCGCGGGAACGGCGTTCACGGAAACCGATCTACCGGGCATTTACAGCGTGATGGTTGGCGCCAAACCACGACATTTCGCGGCAAATCCGCCATTGGATGAAAGCCGCACGACGCCCCTGTCCCCGGACGACCTCGCCAGCCTCGGCGTTCCGTTGGGAAACGCGCCCGAATCTCCTGCGGTAACGCCGCCCGCGACCCAACATCGCCTGCAGCAGGAAGAATTGGAAAGTCGGCAGAAACTATGGCGTTGGCTAATCGTTGGCCTCTTGGCGGCGGCTTGGGTCGAAATTGTGTTGGGCGGATGGCTGGGACGGCGGGTTCGGACACTGGAGGCGACGACCTAGTGGAAGCCCGTCTCAAGAAACAACTCGAAGCGCTCGGACGCGTCCTCCGCCGCGCTCTGCTTCTTCGAGCGCTCACAAAGTGTTGGGCCGCTGCCGCTGCCGTGGGCCTCGGGATCGTTGCCCTGCAAAGCCTTGCGGGGCGGCGGTTCCATGGGAATATCTGGCTCTTGCCGGTGGCCGTTGGAGCGATCCTGGCAAGCATTGTATTGCTCCGTCGGAAGCAGCGCGTCGGTAATGTTCAAGCCCTCGTCCGTGCGCTCGAACCGCGCCAACCCGAGGTCCAGCATCTGCTGTTGACCGCGGCGGAACAACGGCCCGCCCAGGGGTTCGCCGCCTTTAGTTTTCTCCAATTGCGCGTCATCGAAGCGGTTCTTGAACATCCCCGTCGGATGGCTTGGGAGCGGGAGCTAAGACGACGCTTGGCGCTCGCTCGGATCGGCCACGCGGGAGCGTTGTTGACGCTGGCGGTCACCGTGTTCGCCCTGAATCGAGGCGTTCCGAGCGGCGGCTCGGTCCTGGGCTTGATATCGGGAGATGAAATTGTCGTCTCCCCTGGCGACACTCGCGTCGAACGTGGAACGGGACTGGTCATCGCGGCCCGCTTCGGGGGCGCGCCGCCAGCGGAAGCCACGATGGTGCTTAATTCAGCGTCCGGAAAGGAGTCTCGCATTCCCATGGCCAGGCGGTTGGCTGACCCGGTGTTTGGCGCCAGCGTTCCGGAGGTCTCCGAAGCTGGTGTTTACCATATAGAATATCGTGGGAAGAGAACCCGCGATTTTAAGATTCTCGTCTTTGAGTTTCCGGCCCTCGTGCGGGCGGATGCAACGTTGCGCTATCCTGCCTATACGGGGCTAACGAACTGCGCGATCCGCGACACCTTGCGCGTCAGCGCCGTGGAAGGCTCGCGGTTGAGCTACACGCTCCAACTCAACAAGCCAGTGACGCGAGCCCGATTGGTCGGCAAGGAGCATTCGCTCGCCCTGACGCCGCAAAACGAGCCTGTTGCCCTGCTTCCGGACTTCGTGTTGACCAACACCGCGCGCTACACGCTGGAATTGTTCGACGCCGAAGGCCTCTCCAACAAGTTCCCGACCCTTTTCATTTTCCAAGTCCTGACCAACCAACCGCCGGAAGTGAAGCTGGTGTTCCCGCGGGGGGACCAACGCGTCTCGCGGCTGGAGGAATTGCATTTGCAGGCGGAAGCCTCGGACGACTTTGGGTTGCTGAAATATGGAATCGGCTTCGGCGTCGCCGGCCAAGAGCCGCGGTTCATCGAATTGGGGCAGGCCGCTCCCGCGCATATCAAACGCCAGTTTGAGTATCTGATCGCCCTCGAACAGCTCGATATCGCCGTGGATCAGGCGATGACCTATTTCGCGTGGGCGGAGGACTACGGTTCGGATGGGCAGGCGCGACGGACTTTTAGCGACATATTTTTCGCCGAAGTGCGTCCGTTCGATGAGGTTTTCCGGCCCGACTCATCGGGCTCCGAAGAGGGCGAAAGTCAAGCTGGAAACCCGGGATCGAGCGGCAATGAACGCGTCAAGCTCGCGGAGTTGCAAAAGCAAATCGTAGTGGCGACGTGGAACCTCCAAAGGCGGAAAATCGGCGCCGCCACGTCAAAACCATGAAACCCCACTTTATCATCCCCATGGCCGCGGCGCTCGGCTGCGCGCTCTCCCTCTTGGCTCAGGAACCTTCGTCTTCAACGCGCGGACGCGCTGGATTGCCTCCCGCAACCCCTACGGGCAACTACGCGTCCGACGTCGGCGTATTGATCGACGCCCAAGGTCAAGCCTTGGAGCAAGCGCGCAAGGCCCTTGAGGAGCCGGCGAGCGCGACCATGCGGGTCGCCCTGGAGGCGGCCATCAAGGAGATGGAACGTTCGCAAGCCGCGCTCGAGCGGGCGAAACAGTCCCCTGACCATCTGCCTGCCGCCCTCGCCGCGGAGCAGTCCGCTTACCAGGCGCTGATCAAAGCCACCCCGCGCGAGCATCGAATGACGCGCTCGCGGGGCCGCAATCAAAGCGGCTCCAGCGCCGGTCAGCCCAACCAGCAGGAGCTCGATCAGCTCGAAATGACGGACGAGGAGAAACGCTATGAAACCGAGCGTCAGGCGGCCTCCGCGCCCACCAAGGAGCAGCGTGAACAGGCGCAAACGGTGGATCGCTTGAAGCAAATGGCGCGGCGGCAACAGGACATGAACGACCGCCTGCGCGACCTGCAAACCGCATTGCAGCAGGCGCGCAACGACCAGGAACGTCAAGAGGTCCAACGCCAGCTTAAGCGCCTCCGCGACGAGGAACGCCAGTTGCTCTCCGACGTGGATGAGCTGCGCCAGCGGCTCGAGCAATCGCCCGAGGCCGCAAGACAGTCCGATACGCGCCAACAATTGGAACAGACGCACACCGACGTGCAAAAGGCCGCGCAGGAGTTGGAGAAACAGTCGGTTTCGGAGGCCTTGGCGGCTGGTTCGCGCGCGGAGCAAAACCTGCAAAACCTGCGCGAGAACCTGCGACAGCAGACCTCCAGCCAGTTCGCCGAGCAAATGCGGCGGGCGCGCGAGCAGGCCCGCGCTCTGGCGGACCGGGAAAGCCAAATCGCCAGCGCCTTGGACGCGCTGAACCATGCGGAGCAGAAGACGCTCGACACTTCCGCCCAAAGGCGCGCGTTGGTGGAGCAAATGTCCCGCCAGCGAGACGCGCTGACGAATATCCTGGACCAAATACGAGCGGTGACCGAGCGGGCCGAATCCACGGAACCGCTCCTTTCCAAACAGCTTTACGATCTGGTTCGCCGCGCCGATCAAGCCCGCACGGACAGTCAGCTCGAGATTGGCGAGCGGCTGCTGGAGCGCGGATTTCTACCGGAGGCCAGCCAGACGGAGACCGCAGCGCGGAAAAATATCGATGAATTGCGAAGGAGCGTCGACAACGCCGCCGAAAGCGTTCTCGGCAGTGAAGCCCAAGCGCTCCGGTACGCCCAAAAGGAACTCGATGATTTGGCGCGCCAGGCGGCGCGGGAAATCACGGCCGCAACCAATCCCGCGGTTTCGCTGAACGGAGGCGGTTCCCCCGATCGGGGCCAAACGAACTCTGCCGTTGCCGCTGCCCGAGAAGGGTCTCCAAGCTCAGCCCAAACGAAATCCACCGCTTCGTCCCCCGAAGGGATCTCTCCCGGCCAGTCCCAGGCCGGATCTCCGGCGCCATCAGCCGAAGGAGGTCTTCCCGGCCGGGGCGGGACCAACGCCGCGACATCGCCATCGGGCGAGGCTTCTTCCGGTCAAGGCCAGGGAACTCAAGCGGCAACCGCCGGGGGCGCTGGAGGGGACCCATTGCGCCAATTCGCTCAACAGCTTGGCGGGGGTAGTGGCGGGCTGGGGGATAACGGCCCGATTACCGGCAACAATTACATGGATTGGGCGGATCGCATGCGCGATGTGGAGCAGGCAGTCGATTCGCAAGACGTGCGCAATCAACTGGCAACGGTACGAGAGCGCGTCGGAGTTTATCGCCGCAATTACCGACAAAATGGACGGGTCCCTTCCGGCGAGGAGTTAGGGAGCCGGGTGCTGGCGCCGCTGGCCCTGGCGCGCGATTGGGTTGGCCAAGAGCTTTCCCGCGCCCAAAACGACCGCAACCTCGTGCCGCTGGATCGCGACCCGGTGCAGGAGAAATACTCCGAGTTGGTGCGTAAGTACTACGAAACGCTGGGCAGCCAACAATGACGCTTCTTGCCACGCTTGTCCTGTCCGACCGATCATGGCTGATCCCCTGCCTCGCAGCGTTCGCGGCGTTGGCGGGCGCGCTCATCTGGGCCTCCCGGCGCAACCCGGCCAAACCCTGGGTCCCCCTGCTATGCGGCTCGCTCAAACTGGCGGGCGTTGCCGCGCTCGCGGCGTGTTTGTTGGAGCCGCTTTGGGTCAGCCATCGAGCCCGTCCCGGCGCCAACGTCTTCGCCTTGATCGCGGATAACAGTCAAAGCCTGCAAATAAAGGACGAGGGCCAATCGCGCTCCCGGGGGGAAGGGCTGCGCGAACAACTAGCGGCCGATCCACAAGGCTGGCAAACCGTCCTGGAGCGGACTTTTCAGGTGCGTCGCTATACCTTCGACTCGCGTCTGCAAGCGGCGCGCGACTTCATCGACCTGAATTTTGAGGGGCGCTCGTCGTCGCTGGGCGCGGCGTTGCGGGCCGCGATCGACGGCTGGCGCGGCCAACCCGTTGCGGGTGTTCTGCTTTTCACGGATGGCAACGCCACCGACTTGACCGGGGATTTCCCGGCGCTCGAGGGCTGTCCTCCGGTCTTTCCCGTCGTCCTGGGATCCGCGTCGGGCCTCCGCGACATCAGTGTGGACAAAGTAACCGTGAGTCAAACCGCTTTCGAGGACGCTCCCGTGACGGTGCAAGCCGCGGTCACCGCGCAGGGCTTCGGCGGATCTCAGATCCGGGCCCAATTGACGGAAATTGCCACTGGGGCCGTGATCACTGGAACCAACGATGTCTCACGGTCTTCAACTGGTTTTTCCACCATATCGAACGTCGTGGCCGCTCTGGAGCAACGCGCGCCAAACAATGAGAGCCTACTGAACTTTCGCTTCCAAATTCAGCCCGATAAGCCTGGGATTCATTTCTACCAATTGGACGCGCGCGCGAACCGGGAATTGAATGGCGCTAACGCCATCTCCCGCGAAGCAACGCTGGTCAACAATCGCCGAGTCATGGTGGTGGACCGCGGGCAGGAACCGTTCCGGGTCCTGTGCGTCGCGGGACGTCCGGATTGGGAATACAAATTCCTCAATCGCGCGCTGCAAGAAGATCCTCAGGTCCAGGTGGTCACGCTGATGCGGATCGCTCGGCGGGAGCCGAAGTTTGACTTCAAAGGCCGCGCCGGCGAGGCGAGCAATCCCCTGTTTCGCGGCTTCGGCGCCGCGACGAACGAGGAGACCGCCCGGTACGATCAACCCGTCATGGTGCGTTTCAACACCAAGGACGAGTTCGAGCTGCGCGGCGGCTTTCCCAAAACCGCCGAAGAATTGTTCAAATACCATGCCGTCATTTTGGATCGGGTTGAAGCCGAGTTTTTCACCCACGAGCAAATGCTCCTGCTGCGGCGGTTCGTGTCGGAGCGGGGCGGCGGGTTCCTCATGCTGGGCGGCGCGGAGGCGTTCCGGGAGGGAGGTTACGCCGAAACGGCGATTGCGGCGATGTTGCCCGTTTACCTGGACCGGCCTGCGGAGGTTCGTTTGCCTGCTCTTTTCAAGCTGGCCCTCACTCGGGAGGGATGGTTGCAGCCGTGGACGCGATTACGCGCCACCGAAGCCGACGAACAGATTCGCCTCCTGTCTATGCCGCCGTTTGAGATCCTGAACCCCATTCGCGAATCCAAGCCCGGCGCCAGCATCCTCGCCACCGTGTCAGACACTGAAAGTCATACCTACCCTGCCCTGGTCGTTCAGCGCTATGGCTTGGGCGCTGCCGCCGCCCTGATGGTTGGGGATTTGTGGCGTTGGGGACTCAAAGACGAAACGATGCAAAAGGACCTGGCAAAATCGTGGCGCCAACTGATTCGCTGGCTGGTTTCCGATGTGCCCGCCCGCATCACGGTCGAATCCCAATCCACCGACGATCCAAGCCAGGTGCGACTCATCGTCAAGGCGAGGGACGAGGAATTCAAGCCGATGGACAACGCCGTTGCCCGGCTCAGCATCCGGCCGGTTTATCTGTTGGCGCCGTCCGAGGAGTCATCCCACGCTCCGGAAAGTGTGAGCGCCCTGGAACTTGTAGCCGAACCTTCCGCTGCCGAACCCGGCCGGTACGAGGCCACCTACGTCGCGCGCCAGGCCGGGGCGTATTGTGTTGACGCCTTGGTGACGCATCCGGACGGACGCGCGGTAGGACGCGCTCAAGCGGGCTGGACCGCCGATCCGGCGGTGGACGAGTTCCGTTCCCTGAAGCCCAATCGGGCTTTGCTGGAAACGATCGCGCGGCGCACTGGCGGGGAAATCGTTGCACAGCGCGATTTGCCCAAATTTGTCCGCCGGTTGCCGGAGCGTGGGGCGCCTATTACCGAGACCGCAGCCGAACCCTTGTGGCGCAAACCCGCGGTATTTCTTTTCGCTCTCGGCTGTTTCCTTGGCGATTGGGGCGTACGGCGGTGGAAAGGACTGCCATGAGGGCTTGCTTGCAATCAGGCGAATACCGCGGAGCAAGACCCGTTTGGATTGACTGCGCGTTCGGGCGGCGAACCAAACTGCCTCCCGTCAACTCGCAGCGTAGGGCGATGGGAAACCTCCACGCTCTGAAGCCAAGGTCAGTGACGCTAACCATGCTCTGTCTCGTGACGCTCTTTGCTCTCGGCGTAGCCTGCGGGCAAACAAACGAGTCGCGATCCTTGCTTCTGGTGATCGGCGCCTCAGGCGAACCCGAATACGCCGAACAATTCTCCCAATCCGGCAAGTTCTGGAAAGAGGCCGCGGCGAAGGGCGGTTTGCAGACGACCATCATCGGGGAATCCAAGGAGCAGCCGGACGAGGATCGGCCACGACTGCTCGCCGCGCTGACCAATGAATCGGCCAAGGCTACAGGTGAGCTTTGGCTCGTGTTCATTGGCCACGGCACGTTCGACGGGCGCTCCGCCAAATTCAATTTGCGCGGACCCGATATTTCGGCGGAAGATCTGGCGGCGGTTTTGAAGCCGTGCCGTCGTCCGCTCACGGTCATTCAATGCGCGTCCGCGAGCGGCCCTTTTTTGAAAACCCTCTCAGGACCTGGCCGCGTGATCATCACGGCCACCCGGAGCGGCTATGAGGTGAACGCGACCCGCTTCGGAGTCTATCTCGCCCGGGCCATCGCCGATCCGGCAGCGGATCTGGACAAGGACGGTCAAACCTCGCTTCTCGAAGCCTACCTGGCCGCGTCCCGGCAAGTGGAGCGGTTTTACAAGGAACAGGGAAGGTTGATGACGGAGCATGCCCTGTTGGATGACAATGGGGATGGACTCGGAACTCCCGCCGAATGGTTTCGCGGCGTTCGCGCCGTGAAATCCGCGGCTGATGGGAAGTTGGTGGACGGCGCGCGGGCGCACCAGATGTTTTTGGTTCCCGGTGAGGTCGAACGCCAACAACCGCCGGAGACTCGCGCCCGTCGCGATGCTCTGGAACTAAAATTGGAGGCATTGCGCGCGCGAAAGACAAAAATGAACGAGGACGAATATTACCGCCAATTGGAGGATATTCTGGTGGAAACCGCGCGACTATACGAAACCAAGTAAAATGGCCCGATCCATGAATCAAACTTGCCGATCGGCGAGAACGCCTTGCCAACGCCGATGAAGCTTCACAAATACTCAGGAAGCGTGATGATGGCGCTTGCCGCCCTGGCGCTATTGTCCGCTGAGGCGCAGTTCCGAGGAGGCGGACGCTTCCGCCGCAACTACGAGATCCGTGACCCCGCGAGGATACGGGAGCAAGAGATCATGGAGAAAGCTCTCAATCCGGAATTCCGGGAAGATGTCTTTACCTTCGCGCGACTTAAATTCCACGCGGACACGGATTATCGATTTGGCGGCGGCCGGCTCTGGGACGACGACGCGCCCGAGGCCGATTTAAACCTCATTTTCCGGCTTCACGAAGTAACCAGCCTGAAGGTCCGGCCGGGCTTGAATTTCATCGATATCACGACCAAAGATCTGGGCAACTATCCGTTCGTCTATCTCGCCTCTGCGGGAAGGCTGGTTCTGAGCGACGACGAGGCCGCAGCCTTGCGGCAATATCTCATGAACGGCGGGTTCCTCATGGCCGACGACTTTTGGGGCGACGAGCAATGGGCGCACTTTCAGGAGGAGTTCAAGCGGGTATTTCCCAATCGCGAGCCGGTGGAATTGACGCTGGACCATCGAATCTTTCACACCGTGTTTGACTTCAAAAAACAGCCCCAAATCCCCAGCGTGGGCGCTTATATGCGCACCGGCCAATCCTATGACCCGGGCTGGCCCTTCTTTCGTATGAACCAGGGCCCGCACTATTTTGCTCTCTACGATGATAAGCAACGGATGATCGCCCTCCTCTGCCACAACAACCACTATGGCGATGGCTGGGAACACGAAGGCGACGACGAGACCTACTTCGACAAGTTCTCCGAGCCCATGGCCTACCCGATGTTGATCAACATCCTCGTTTATACGATGGCGCACTAGCCAGCTTTAAGAGGCGGCAATAGGGAATGCGCGCTGTGGGAGAGATTTAGCTATTTCAGCCCCCCGGCGGCGCGCTCGCCCTTCAGCGCCCCCGACAATGCGGCGCTCCGATCAGGATGCGTGAAACGGAGATTGTTCGTTTCACCCAGATCCGGTCCCAGATCATAAAGTTCGCCCGACGACGAATACGCGGGCTTTGCGATCGGATCGGGTTCGATCCATTTCCACGGGCCATCCCGAAAGCCGAACATGCGGGAGCCGTCGTGCTCAACCAATTTACTGCGACCCACTGGGCTTTGACCCAGCAAAGCGGGCAGGACGTTGACGCTGTCAGGCGCGTCGCCGACGGGGATGGGCTGTCCAGCGAGCGCCGCGAACGAAGCGGAAAAATCCACCAGGCACACGAGCGCGTCGGAGATGCCCGGAGTCACGCGCCCGGGCCAGCTCAGGATGAAGGGCACGCGCGTTCCGCCCTCATAAACGGAGTACTTGCCCCCGCGCAACGGGCCGGCGGGCCGGTGACCATGGAGATCCTCCGGGGCGCGGTCATCGTAGCCATCATCAACCACCGGGCCATTGTCGCTGCTGACAATAACGATCGTGTTCGAGGCCAGACGAAGTTGATCGAGAGTGGAGAGGATCTTGCCGACGCACCAATCAAATTCCACGATGACGTCGCCGCGCGCGCCGCAACCGCTCTTGCCGACGAAACGCGGGTGGGGCACGCGCGGCACATGCGGGTCGTGCGTGGCAAAGTAGAGAAAGAACGGACGGTTCGTGTTTCGGGTGATGAAATCAACGGCCTTTCCCGTTAAGACATCGGCTTTGTCTTCGTCTTTCCAACGGGCGGCGTGGCCGCCGGTCATGAAACCGATGCGGCTGATGCCATCGATGATCGTCCCGTCGTGGCCCAAATTGAGCCCCATCTTGAGCAGTTCCGGATGGTCTTTGCCGATGGGTTCGCTGCCAATGGGGCTGCCATAGCTGACCTGGATTGGATCCTTAGGATCAAGGCCAAAGACCCCGTGGTTCTCGACGTAAACGCACGGCACGCGATCCCCCGTGGCCGGTTGCAGGAAGGCGTAATCAAAGCCGATCTCAAGCGGGCCGGGATTGATTTCCCCATTCCAGTCGGGCCCCCCTGCCCCGCCGAGGCCGAGGTGCCACTTGCCCACCACGCCGGTGAAATAACCTGCCCGCTTGAGAATCGAGGGCAGCGTGGCGTGTAGCGGATCAATGATCAGCGCGGCATTCCCCGGCAGAATTCCGGTGCCCTTCCTCCGCCACGGATATTGGCCGGTTAGCAGCGCATACCGCGAAGGCGTACAGGTTGCGGAAGTCGCGTGGGCATCCGTGAAACGAAGCCCCTGGCGGCCGAGCCGATCAATATTCGGCGTCGGTATCTTGGTCGCGCCGTAGCAACCCGTATCCCCAAACCCCAGGTCGTCGGCGAGAATGAGGACGAGGTTTGGTGGTGGTGGAGAAACGCTCGCGGGCGCCGCCAGACTCGACCACGCCGCCAGCATGGCGGTAGCAATTCCAAGGATGATTCTCATAGCATTAACGCAAAAACTCAACTCAAAGCGAGCAACCGGGCGACTTGCTCCGCGCAACGCTCCAGCATCCCGGGAGCGCATCGCGCCAGTTGCGCCTCCGGCATCAATTCTTCGAGCGCGGAAAAGCAGGCGTCGATGCCGGCGCCTCTCAATTTCCCCGCATCAGCGCCGAGGGAACCGCAGATGCCGATGACCGGCAAGCCAAGTTCTTTGGCCACTTTTGCAACCCCAACCGGCCCCTTGCCGAAGAGGGTTTGGCCGTCCAGGCGGCCTTCACCCGTGATAACGAGGTCGCAGCCAGCAAGTTGAGCGCGAAGATCCACCGCATCCATCACCATATCCACACCCGACCGCATCTGTCCGTTGAGAAAGGCGATCAGGCCGGCGCCAAGTCCGCCTGCGGCGCCCGCGCCTGGCGCCATCGCCACCTCCATCCCTAGATCTTGCTTGATCACCGCCGCCAATCGCTTCAATCCCGCGTCGAGTCGCCTGACCATGGCCGGAGTTGCGCCTTTCTGGGGCCCGTAAACACAAGCGGCGCCACGCGGACCAAACAATGGATTATCCACGTCGCACGCTACCTCCACCGTGATCTGCCGCAAACGCGGATCGAGTCCGCGGGCATCGATCCGGGCCAACCGCATCAAGGAACCGCCGCCTTCCGGCAGTTCGCCTCCCCGCGCGTCAAAGAACCTCGCGCCCAAGGCCCGGGCCATGCCCATGCCGCCATCGTTGGTCGCGCTCCCGCCGATGCCGATGAGGAGTCGCGTGACCCGGCGATCCAATGCCGCGAGGATCAGCTCGCCCGTTCCACGGGTAGTGGCGAGAAGAGGATTTCGCTCCCGCGCCTTAAGTAGAGCCAGTCCGCTGGACGACGCCATTTCAACCACGGCCGTTCGACCATCGCCAGTTAAGCCAAATCTTGCGTGAATCCTCCGGCCCAAGGGATCGGCCGCCTGACAACGCACCCACCGCCCCCCGGTGGCCCTCACTACGGCCGCAGCGGTGCCTTCTCCGCCATCGGCGATCGGTGCCGAGATAAACGAAGCCCCCGGGAGCGCTCGCTTCATTCCACGTTCAATGCACCCGGCGGCTTCGGCGGCCGTTAAAGTGCCTTTGAAAGCGTTCGGCGCGATGGCAATTTGATTGAAGGTCAATTTGAGCATAATAGGGCCGCAGACGCCGCGTCAAAGGCAGGGCGATTCCTTCGCTCCTTCTTTCGCGCCCTTTCCAGGGATAAAGACGTACCCCAAGGCGGCGCTCACGAACAGCGACAACGCAATCGCATATAGCGACGCCGAGGGGTCAGTCGAGAGGTTCGTGATCCAAACGGGTATCTTGGGACCGATAAAGCCGCCGAGATTGCCCACTGAGTTCACCACGCCGATGCCAGCGGCAGCGGCGGTCCCGCCAAGGAACACGGACGGCACGGGCCAGAACAGGGGCATCGAACCGACCACCCCGAGGGTTCCGATGCACAGAAAAAGGATGGCCGGTACCGGCATGGCCGCAAAGACTCCGCTGAGAATTAGGCCCGCGCCCCCAGCCGCAACATTAAGCGCATAATGCATTCGCCGGTCTCCCGTTCGGTCCGAGTTCCGGCTCAACAGGATCATCCCCACCATGCCGACCGCGTAGGGGATGGCGGAAATGAGGCCAGTATTCAGATAGCCCTTCACGCCAAACCTATTGACGATCGTCGGCAGCCAGAAGGAAATGCCGTAAAGGCCGATCATCAACGTAAAATAGATCGCGCATAACGCATACACTCTTGGCGATGTAAGCGCATCGACTACCCGAACCTGGGTTTTGTGCCGGTCTTCAACCTCGAGATTCCTCGAAAGGAGCGCTTTTTCTTCCGCGCTCAACCAGCGGGCTTCCGCGATGCTGCTGTCCAGGTAAAAAAACACGCAGCACCCCACCAGAATCGAAGGGATCCCCTCGGCCAGGAACAGCCATTGCCAGCCCGCCAGGCCCAAAAACCCCGAAAGCGAATCCATAATAAGTCCGGAGATGGGGTTGCCGATCACGCCGGAAACGGCGATCGCGGAAACGAACAGAGCCGTCCGGGTCGAACGCAACCGAGACGGATACCAAAGCGTTAGATAGAAGATGATGCCCGGAAAGAAGCCCGCTTCGGCAAAGCCCAGGAGCAGTCTGGCGCCGTAAAACACCCCCTCCGTGCGCGCGAACACCATCGCCGAGGAAATGAAGCCCCAGGAAATCATGATTCGGGCGATCCACATTCTGGCCCCGACGCGCTTCAAGAGGATGTTGCTGGGCACCTCGAACACGAAATACCCTATGAAAAAGACGCCCGCGCCGGTGGCGAACGCCGCTTCGCTCAGCCCCACATCCTTGAGCATCTGAAGCTTGGCAAACCCAATGTTTACCCGGTCCAGGTAGGCCAGGATGTAACAGAGGAACAGGAACGGTATCAAACGCCTATCGACTTTGGCGTAAGTTCGGGCTTCGACGTTGGCTTCGGCGCTCATGATCCTGTGATGGCGGACACACCCATCAAAGCGGTTCATGATCCGGCCGGCAAGCGTTTTCGGCCTCGCCGGTCGCATAGCCCCATCCAACTTTTGCCTTTACGAGAAGACGATTCCGGCGCTTCATGACAGTCAGAATGTTGAAATTGCAGACATCCCTTTAGCCATGAAGACACAAAATGCTTCCGATCCCCGCACCGGCGTAAGCCGGCGCAAATTTATCGGCACTACTACCGCCATAGCGGCGGGCATCAGCGTGGTCCCGCGCCACGTTCTTGGCGGCCCTAAGTTTGTCGCCCCAAGCGAAAAGATTAACATCGCTATCATTGGCTGCGGAGGCCAGGGACAGAGTAACGTGCGTGCGCTGCTGCAACTCCCGGACGCCCAGATCATCGCCGTGGCCGACCCGGTCGAGACGCAGGATTTGCGCGCGTTCTACTTCAAGAGCTTCGCCGGCCGACTGCCGGTGAAAGACGAAATTCAAAAACATTACGCCGAAAAGACCCCGGGCTACAAAGTCGCGGACTTCGAGGATTTCCGGGTCATGCTCGACAAGGAGAAGTCGATCGATGCCATCCTATGCGCCACGCCCGACCATCTGCACGCCTACGTATGCGCGACGGCGATGCGCCAGGGTAAGCATGCCTATTGCGAAAAGCCATTGACTCACAATGTCTGGGAAGCCCGTCAAATCTCTCGCATCACCAAGGAGACCGGCTTGGCCACCCAGATGGGAAACCAGGGCCATTCGGGCGATTTCATTCGCCAAACCTGCGAGATCATTTGGGACGGCGCGATTGGAGACGTGCGCGAGATCCATGCCTGGACGAACGCCTCGCGGTGGAACAAGAAGGATCCCGGCGGCCGCCCGCCCGGACAACCGATTCCCAAGGGAGTAAATTGGGATTTGTGGCTCGGGCCGCGTGAAACACGTCCCTATAGCTCGGATTACAACCCGGTCGCCTGGCGCGACTTCTGGGACTTCGGCACCGCGCCCATAGGCGACTTCTTTTGCCACAATTTCGATCCGGCGATGTGGGCGCTGGATTTGCGGGAACCCTTGAGCATCGAAGCCTCCGCCGTGGGCGGCGTGGACTCCTATATCGCCCCGTTCGGCGGGCTGTACACCTATCATTTCGGTTCCCGCGCCAAAATGCCGGCGGTGAAATTCATGTGGTATGAGGGCGGGCTCATGCCGCCGCGGCCCGAAGGATTGGAGGAAGACGATCAACTGGGCGCCAACGGAAACGGCATTCTATTCATCGGCGACAAGGGGATGTTAACCTGCAGCGGTTGGGGAGGCCGCCCGGTGCTCCTTCCCGGATCAAAGGACGAAGCCTACAAGCGTCCGGCCAAGACTCTGCCGCGCTCCAAAGGCCACCACCGCGATTGGTTGGACGCGTGCAAGGGCGGCGCTCCCGCCAGCAGCAACTTCGAATACGGCGCGGCCCTTGCGGAAATTGGCCTGCTCGGCCTGGTGGCGATGCGCGTTGGGAAAAAGCTCCGCTGGGATGCCAAGGCCATGAAGGCCACCAATGCTCCCGAAGCGGACAAGTTTCTGAAAGAGACTTACCGCGCCGGCTGGGAAGTAGCCTAAGCGGGTCTTCCGCCGCTTTCCCCGACCTGCCGCCAGCGCGACATGGCGGAGCCAATACCTGGGCCGGAGCGATCGGGCTCAAACGCGAACGGTCAAAACTTGTGAAAGGCCGGAGAATACGTTAGCATTAAGCATCGTAGTTAATACCGATGATTTTGGGCATCCATCCGCAGCCGGCCGGGCGGCGTTGGCTCTGGCTGGCGAGTCTGGCCTTTCTGATCCGAGTCGGCGCCGCGGAACCTCGCGGCGCCGTGGAGTTTCGCAAGACCATTCGGCCCATTCTCGAGACCTATTGCTTCGATTGCCATGCGGAGGGAGTCGACAAGGGCCGGGTGGCCTTCGACCACTTCGAATCCGCCCAGTCAGCCGTTCAAGACCGCGAGTTGTGGGCGCGCGCGCTTCGTAATCTCCGCGCGGGATTAATGCCGCCGGCCAAGAGAGCGCGACCGACGCCCCAGCAGCAAGAGCGCATCGCGGATTGGATTAAGACCGCGGTATTTCGGATCCGTCCGGACGATCCCGACCCCGGCCGCGCGCGGCTCCGACGGCTCAATCGCTCCGAGTATCGCAACACGGTTCGTGATCTGATGGGCGTGGATTTTGACAGCCAGAGGGAATTTCCTCCCGACGATACTGGCTACGGATTCGACACGATTGGCGACGTGCTGACCTTGTCGCCGATGCTGCTCGAGAAATACGTCGTCGCGGCGAGGAAAGTCGTGGAAGAAGCGTTACCGCCCCCCGGGACCGGAGCGCCGGAGTCTGAGGCGAGGTCAAAAAGCTACAATAGTTTTTTTCCCAGGCAGATACCCTCGAGCCCCGAGGCGCGGCGCGCCTATGCCACCGAAGTGTTGCGGGAGTTTTGCCGTCGCGCCTTCCGGCGGCCGGTGGACGATCCGACCGTTGCTCGCTTGGTCGGACTCGCCGAGCGAGTTTATAGCGAGCCGGGCAAGTCGTTCGAGGCGGGCGTCGCCCAGGCCTTAACGGCGATACTGGCCTCCCCGCGATTCCTGTTCCGGGAGGAACACGCCCAGTCCGGCGGCCGGTCGAAGACGTTTCCTTATGTCGATGAATACTCACTGGCTTCGCGCCTCTCCTATTTCCTCTGGTCTTCCATGCCCGACGAGGAGCTATTTCGCTTAGCGGAACAGGGTCAACTTCGGGCCAACCTCTCCAAACAGCTTGCCCGCATGCTTAAAGACCGGCGGTCTCAAGCCCTCGTTCGGGATTTCGCCGGTCAATGGTTGCGGGCCAGGGACATTGAGACGGTCCCGATCGAAACGAGCCTGGTGCTCGCGCGCGAGGCCGAACCTGACGCGGCGGCCCAGGGAGATCGGAAACGTCTTCGAGACCTCAACGGCGGGCCCGCGGAGTCGCTCAACCCGTCGGAGAGGGAAGAGTTGGTCGCGTTGCGCGCCGCCCTCAAAGCTCGAGACCAGTCGCTGCGCGCGGACCTGAGTCCCGAGTTACGCCAAGCCATGCGCGGCGAAACCGAAGCCGTATTCGACCACGTGATTCGCGAGGATCGGGATCTATTGGAGTTGATTCTTAGCGACTACACCTTCCTCAACCAGCGCCTGGCCGAACACTACGGCATCCCCGACATCACGGGCGACGCAATGCGGCGCGTGAACCTGCCGCCGGGGAGCCCGCGAGGGGGTATCTTAACTGAGGGTACCATCCTCGTGGCAACCTCGAATCCAACCCGCACCTCGCCCGTCAAACGCGGCCTCTTTATCCTGGAAAACGTCATCGGAACACCTCCTCCTCCGCCGCCGCCGGATGTGCCGCCTCTGGAAGCCGCCGCCAAGGGCGCCGCCCTCTCGCTGCGCGAAACGTTGGCTGTTCACCGCGCGGATGCCCTCTGCAATTCCTGCCACAGCCGCATGGATCCCCTGGGCCTGGCTTTTGAGCATTTTAACGCGCTGGGTCGTTGGCGTGACGCCGAATACGGCCGATCAATCGATGCGTCGGGCCAATTGGTCACTGGCGAAGCGTTTTCCAGCGCGCAGCAGCTTAAACGCATCCTGGTTCAGAACCACGCTCGGGACTTTTTCCGGACCCTCGCCGAGAAGATGCTCACCTACGCGCTGGGCCGCGGGCTGGAGGACTACGACACGGAGACCGTTGACCAGATTGTGGCTCGCATCGAAAAATCCAAGGGCCATGCCGCCGCGCTGATCACCGGAATTGTGGAATCAGCGCCCTTTCAAAAATGCCGCCCACCTGCGCCCGCTGAGGCCGCGCTAGCGCGCAGGGAAAGCAGCGTTGCCAGATCCAAGCTATTGCCACCATGATACCTACCGACCATCTTTTGCCACGCAATCCCCAATTCAGTCGCCGGCATTTCCTGCGGGGCCTGGGAACTTGCATCGGCCTTCCCGCCTTTGCGTCCTTGCCGCCCCTGCCCCTCCTGGGAGCTTCAGCCGCCGCCCCGGTGGCGACGACAGCGACCGGCGCCCCGCTCCGTACGGCCTTTCTTTATTTTCCAAACGGAGTCATTCCCGACGCTTGGTGGCCGAAAAGCGAGGGTAAGGAACTGAGCCCCACGCTGCAGCCTTTGGAACCGTGGCGCCAGCACCTCCAGGTTATCGGCGGCCTGGACGACCTCAGCGCGACCGCTGGCAATGACGGCGCTGGCGACCATGCCCGCGCTAACGGCACTTTCTTGACGGGCGTCCGCATCAACAAGAGCGCCACTGACATTCGCGCCGGGATCTCCATCGATCAGATCCTGGCCCGCCACGTCGCTTTCCAAACGCGATTCCCTTCCCTGGAGTTGACTTGCGAATCCGCGCGGGCCAGCGGGGCGTGCGATTCGGGTTATTCCTGCGCCTATCAGTTCAATCTCTCCTGGAGTTCCCCCACCACCCCGGTGGCAGCCGAGGCAAACCCACGACTGGTCTTCGAACGGCTGTTTGGCGCTGGTTCCCCAAGCGAACGCGCCGAAAGCCTGCGTCGCCGCCGTCTCGAGCAAAGCTCTATTCTGGATTTTATCACCGGCGAGGCGCGGGCAATGGAACATCGGCTCGACTCAGCCGACCGTGATAAACTCGATCAGTACCTTACGGGTGTGCGCGAGTTGGAAACCCGCATTCAGAGGTCGGAATCGTTCGGCGGCTCGCTCGCGGGAAATGGCCAAGCGCCCCCGGGCATACCTTCCAATTATGGCGACCATGTTCAAGCCATGTTCGATCTGTTGATCCTCGCCTTTCAAACCGATTCCACCCGCGTGGCGACCCTCTTGTTGGCCCACGACGGCAGCAATCGCTCCTTTGGGGACATTGGTGTTCCCGAAGGCCATCACGACCTCTCACACCATGCCAACGACGCCGACAAAATTCAAAAGGTGGCTGCTATCGACCGCTGGTACGTCGGGCAGTTTGCTCAATTCCTGCGGAAGCTGGAGAGCCTCAAGGACGTGGACGGCCATTCGTTGCTTTACAACTCGATGATTCTGTACGGCGGGGGCAACGCGGATGGCAACCGCCATACCCATGTCAATTTGCCCCTCCTCTTGGCCGGCGCCGGCGGCGGCGCCTTGACCCCAGGCCGCTGCGTCCGCCATGGTTCAGCCCCTCTGACCAACCTGTATTTGAGTTTGGCCCAACGCATGGGGCTTGACCAATTGCAACGCTTTGGCGATTCCACCCACGCTCTGACGAACGTGTGAGTCGCGCGCGCGTCGCTTGAATCCGACGCGAGAATCCCGCACAATCATGCGGTTGCGGGTCGGCTCCTCAGGTTGCGACGCTGGAGCCGTGAGCCCCAGCCTTGCCGAAGACATGCCCATAAAGATCGCGATTGTAGAGGACGACGAGGTGATTCGGAACAGCCTGGCCGCCCTCATCCGCCGGGCTCGCGCCCTCCATTTAACGGGCGACTATTGCGATGGCGAAACCGCCTTGAAAGAGATCCCCGCCCACCCGCCCGATGTAACGCTCATGGACATCAATCTTCCCGGGATGAACGGCGTGGAGTGCGTACGCCAATTAAAATCGCTCGTCCCGAGGGTGCAGTTCCTCATGCTGACGGTATATGAAGACGGCGATTCGCTTTTCAACTCGCTCAAGGCCGGGGCCAGTGGCTATCTGCTCAAGCGCACCGCCTCGGCGCGTCTCATAGAGGCCATCCAGGAAGTTTATTCCGGCGGTTCGCCCATGACTCCGCAAGTGGCCCGCCGCCTGGTCCAGTACTTCTCAGGGCCTGCGCCCGCCGGCGAGTTGCCGATGTCCAGGCTGACTCCGGGCGAGCGGGACTTTCTGGACCAACTCGCCAAGGGCTACGCCTACAAGGAGATCGCCGACCGCATGGACATCAGCATTGATACGGTTCGCAGCTATGTGCGCACGGTTTACGAGAAGCTTCATGTCCATTCCCGCACGGAAGCGGTGGTGAAATACCTGAGAGGCTGAGGCGGCAACCGCCGCCAGCGCGCTGCCTTTGCCCCGGCAAGGAAGAGCCCCCAATGCTCCGGGCGTTGTAGTTTCCGCGATGGACGCGCTCGGCCTCATCGCGGCCTCCTGGGGCCAACTCGCTACCGCACAAACATGCGGTAGAGGTTTGTTGGCGGTGGGCTAGACTTAGCTTATTCAACTGTGCGACAGGATGGGAAATGAGATTTGCCAGCAGCGTGGAATTGCTGAAGATCTCGATCGGCGATGCCCGCGAAGGGAGCCGGTCGTTGCGAGCCTCTTCATCGATCGAGCCGCCAGCAAACATTCCGCCCCGCTCCACACGTCAATAAACAAATCCTCCACCACCCATAACGAGCCATGAGATCCATTACCAAACACATTGCCGTGCCAGCGGGGCTTTTGCTCTGCTCCGCCGCGGCGGCCTGCGCCTCAACGCTGGTCAGTTTCCAAGTCGACCTGACCGCGCAGGCGGCCACGTTCAATCCCACGAATAGCGACCGCGTACAACTTCGAGGCAGCCTTTCCGAATTGGGAAGCTGGGGGGTGGGCCCGTGGCTGACCAATAACGCGGCCGGGTCCAGTCCTTACCTTTTCACCACGACGCTTTCCTTTGCGGAAGCCAATGCCACCCAAGTCCAATACAAATACGTCATTATTCCCTATGGCGACACGAATCTCGCGGATTGGAGTCACGGCGAGGGGAACATTCCCGGTTCCGGCAACCGGCTCTTTCAGTTGGCGGGCGGCGCGCAAAATCTGCCGCTGGATTATTTTTCAAATCAATCCACCCTCACCCCGCCTGGCGCTCCGGTCACGTTTCAGATTGATATGACGGCCCAAGTCAACGCGGGCAACTTTAAGTGGACCACGGGCGATTCCGTTGAGGTGCGAGGGGCTTCGGGCGGGCTCGGGAGCTGGGGTTCCAACGTCGCCTTGACCAACGATGCCACGGCCAGCAATCCCAACCTATTCAGCGGTACCTTTATCCTCAGCGAGGTAAGCGGTTACACCGAATTCTATAAGTTTGTCATGGTCACCACTTCGACGACCTGGGAGGGCCTCTCGGGACTGGACGTGGAGCCGGGCGGCAACAGGTTTTTCAGCCTGGATTATAGCGGCGTCACGCTGGCCCCGGTATATTTCAATGACATCGCTCCCGCCCCGCTGGAGGACGTTGACGTCACTTTCTCGGTGGACATGTCGGCCCAAATTCTCCAAGGGGGGTTTGATCCGTCTCAAGATACCGCCGGTTTGGCGGGCAGTTTCCAAGGATGGAACAGCACGGGCAATCCCTTGACCAATAATCCCTACGCCAGCAACACGAATATTTACAGCACCGTGATCCACTTCCATGACTTTTCCACCGCGCTCGAATCCTATAAATTCGTGTACTACGGGGGAACGCACAGCGGGACGGTTTGGGAAAGCCCCACCAGCACTGGCGGCGGCAACCGCTCCTTCAATCTGGGTACCAACGCGACGTTGGCGCTGCCCGTCGTTTTCTTCAACGATGTGGACGTTGTGGACCTGCTCAAGGCGGACACTTGGGTCACCTTCAGTGTCAACATGACCAATGCCGTCGGCACCGATTCGACCGCATTCGATCCGGCTACCAGCACCGTCTGGCTCAACGGCGTCTTCGGCACGTGGTGGAGCTGGAGCAGCAATCCCGCCCAATGGCAGATGACCAACAACCCCGCCGGGAGCGAGGTTTATTCCCTGGACGTGTTGTTCCCCGCCGGCAGTTCGCTGGTGGTGACCTATAAGTATGGTCTGAATGGAAGCGACAATGAAGCCGCTCAGAACAAGAACCATATCCGCTACATCCGCTCCGTCGGACACTACGCCATGCCGCTCGACACGTTTGGCGCCCAAACCGTCGAGTCTTCCTTCGGTAATCTCACGGCGACCCTATCACCCGACGGCAAAGTACTGGTCTCGTGGTTGGGCCGCCCCGGGGTCCGCTTGCAGACCCAGTCCTACCTCGGGAGCGTTGACTGGTTTGAGCACGCCGAGACCGATGGCCTGAGCTCCACCAATTGGACGGCCAGCGGCAAAGATCTTTACTTCCGGCTCGTGAAACATTAACGGCGATACGTTCGCCCCTCCGCTTCCTAACACCCGCTTAGGCACGGCGCGTTTTCCTGGACGCTCCGGCCCAAGCGGGTGTGCTTTTTACGACCCTGGATTTTTCACGTGTTTTCCCATTGGCTCCGCGCGGCTTCGTTGTAAACTCTGCCCAGAATGCGCTTGACCTTTCGCCTTCGCTTTCGTACGAACTTCGGGCAGACGTTATGGCTCCTGGGCGATCACCCGCTGTTCGGCGGCGGCGATATCGAGCGCGCCCTGCCCCTGGAATACCTGAATCCGGAGTGCTGGCAATTGACTTTGCTCTTGCCCCGCTCTGAGGCGCCCAACGCCAAACTGGTCTATAATTATGTCCTCCTTAACCCCGATGGTTCCAGGGTCTATGATTGGGGAGGAGACCGCGCCATAAACCCGGCGCTCGTCGGCCCGGAGGATGTGCTCCTCATCGACTCCTGGAATCACGCCGGGTTCACCGAGAATGTCTTCTATACCGAGCCGTTCAAACGGGTGTTGTGCCAAGCCGCGCCGATCGCGACGCCCTCGTTCGTTCTGCCCTTCGCGACTCATTCCTTTAGGGTCAAGTCCCCACTCCTACCCCAAGGGCAGACTCTGTGCTTGTTGGGGGCCCCCGCTGCCCTGCGCGCCTGGAACACCTCGGAGCCCATCCTCCTGGGGCGCTCCGCCGCCGAGGATTTCTTTAGCGTTCAATTGGATCTGACTGATTCGTCATTCCCCGTCAACTATAAGTACGGGGTCTATGACCTCGAACATCGGGCCTTCCTTCGCTATGAGGAAGGCGACAATCGCGTGCTGGTCGACAGTCCGCGCGCCCGTGAGCACACTATCGTCAACGACGGCTTTGTCCGGCTGCCGACCCCGCGTTGGCGCGGCGCCGGGGTGGCCATCCCGGTGTTTAGCCTACGTTCCAGCTCCAGCTTCGGCGTGGGCGAATTCACCGACCTCAAGCCGCTGGTCGATTGGTGCCGCAAGACCGGGCTCAAACTCATCCAGATTCTGCCCATCAACGACACCTCGGCAACTCTGACGTGGAGGGATTCCTATCCCTATGCCGCGATTTCGGCCTTCGCGCTCCACCCGTTGTATCTGAACCTGGACCGCCTGGCCGTCACCGCCGAGGCCCGGCGCCTTCTGGCCTCTCTCCAACCGGAGCGACAGCGACTCAATACCCTGGACAAAGTGGACTATGAGCCAGTCATCAAGGCTAAAAGAGCGTTCGCCAAACAAGTCTTTCTTGCCCAGCGAGGCCAAACCGATTCAAGCCCCCAATACCGGGAATTTTTCGAAAGAAATAAAGCGTGGCTTGAGCCGTACGCCGCCTTCTGCTGCTTGCGCGACAGGTACGGCGCCGCTGATTGCAATCAATGGCCAGCCTATCGTCAATACGAGCCCGACGTGGTGGCTCGGCTGGGGGCCGAAGAACCCTCCGCTCGCGACCACATCGCCTTAAGCTATTTCATCCAATACCATCTGCATCTCCAACTCAAGGAAGCCATCGAGTATGCCCACGCCAACGGCGTCATCCTCAAAGGCGATATCCCCATTGGCGTCTATCGGCATGGCGCGGACGCCTGGCAGCGCCCGGAACTGTATCATCTCGACGTCCAGGCCGGCGCCCCGCCCGACGCGTTTGCTCTGAAGGGACAGAACTGGGGCTTTCCCACCTACAATTGGCCTCGCATGAGACAGGATGGCTTTGCCTGGTGGAAGCAGCGCTTCCACCAAATGAGCGAATACTTCGACGCCTTTCGCATCGACCATGTCCTGGGCTTTTTCCGCATCTGGAGCATCCCCTCGCACGCTGTCGAGGGAATCCTCGGCCATTTTGTGCCGGCGATTCCGGTCGGGATCGAGGATTTCCGTCGCTGGAACATCCCCTTTGACCGCGACCGGTTCAGCCAGCCGTTCATCACTGACCAGGTCCTGGAGGCGGTGCTAGACGACCATGTCGAGACTGCGAGGAATTTCCTCATCCAAGGCGCCGACGGCGCCCATCGGTTCAAACCGGAATTCTCTACCCAGCGAGCCATCGAGCGCCATTTTGCTGGACATCAGCGCGCCGATGGGGAATGCCTGAAACAGGGATTATACGACCTGCTCAGCAATGTGCTTCTCCTTGAAGCCGACGGAACATCGTCCGGAGACCAATTCCATTTTCGGTTCGCGATGGAGAATACCTCCTCCTTCAAGCATTTGGATCCCGACCTCCAGTCCAGGCTCCGAGACCTATACGTCGACTACTTCTTTCGCCGACAAGATGACTTTTGGCGCGCCGAAGGGATGCGAAAGTTGCCGGCGTTAAAGCGGGCAACCAACATGCTGGTCTGCGGCGAAGACCTGGGCCTGGTGCCAGCTTGCGTGCCCCAGGTCCTAAGTCAGTTGGGCCTATTGAGCCTTGAGATCCAGCGCATGCCCAAGGACCCGGGCCGCAAGTTCTTCCGTCCTCGTGACGCGCCTTACCTGAGCGTGGTCACGCCCTCGACCCACGATATGAGCACGATCCGCGGTTGGTGGAAAGAGGATGCCGGCTGCGCTCAGAGATTCTTCAACGAGGAGCTGGGGATTTCGGGGCAGGCGCCGCCGCACTGCGAATCCTGGATCAATGAAGCGGTCGTGCATCAGCATCTCGCCGCTCCCGCTCAATGGAGCATCTTCCAGCTGCAAGACCTGCTCGGCATGGACGATTCCCTGCGTCGGCCGAATCCCGAAGAGGAACGGATCAACGATCCTTCCATTCCGCAATACTACTGGCGCTACCGCATGCATCTGTCCTTGGAGGCTCTCAATCGGGCCGAGGCCTTCAACGGCAGGTTGCAGGAGGCCGTCCGCCAGCACGCCCGGTCTCCATGAAAGCCTCGCCAGCCTTTCTCAGTTGCTGGAGCTTTATCGGGCTGGCGCTGGCGGCGCTGATCGGCTCTACTCCTGTCCAGGCCGTGGTCCTTTGGAGCGACATGGGCGCGACGCTCGTTCACGAAACCGGTCCCGGCGCGGACATCTTGAGCGGGACGGTTCGACGTGATAACTTCGCCTCGGACACGCTGTATTTCAAATTCCACGTGGACCCCCGCTCCGACGTCAGCACTGAGGAGTACTTCGCCGCCTTTCAACTCTTCGAGGGCGACACCCACCGTCTCGGGATCGGCAACTCAAGGAGCGCCTGGGCCTATAGCGCCTTCGAAACCGACACCACGGGGCAGTTCAACAAAGTCTTCGGCGACATCGACCTGCGCTCAGCCCGGCCTGAGTCCTCGAGCCTGGGAGTCTTCCTGCCTTACGAACTGCCGCGCCGCGGTCTCGAGTGTACTATTGTTTTCAAGGTGCAATATGTTTCCGGCGATCATGCCGCGGTAACCGTTTGGCTCAATCCGGACCTTCGTCCTGGCGCTAGCGAAGCAGGTCAGTCGGAGATTCTCACCACCCGCTTCACCGCCAACGCTTCCTTCGATCAGGTTCGCCTTCGCCACGGCGGCGGGGGCGAAGGTTGGACCTTTAGCGAGATGGCGATCGCGACTACTTTCGCCGACTTTGTCGGGTCCGACAGCGCGGATTCGAAGGAGAGGGAAATCACCGGCGCTTCGAGCTCGCCGGAATTCACTTTCCGTTCCTGGCAGCGGGAGCAAGGTCTACCCCAGAACTCCGTTCATGCCCTGACGCAGACTCGCGATGGTTATCTCTGGCTGGGCAGCGACGAGGGCGTAACACGATTTGATGGCGCGCGCTTCGAATCCTTTGGACCGCGCGAAGGCTTGCGCGGCAGCCGCGCGCGCGTCCTGTGGCCCGGTAGCGATGGGGCGCTATGGATCGGAACCTCGGGAGGCGGCCTTGCCCGTCTGGACCACGGCCGTTTCACCACTTTCAACCGGAACGAAGGACTTCCCGCGGATTCCGTCACGGCGCTGGTGGAAGACAGCCAGGGGCGTTTGTGGGTCGGCACTGACGCCGGTTTGGTCCGCTATCAATATGGGCGGCTCGCGCCGCTGCCGGGCGCTTCCGAGCTCAAGGATAGCGTCATCACGTTTCTCTGCCGGGACCGCCGCGGAGCGATATGGGTGGGCGCCGCAGGCGTAGGCGTCTTCCGCGCGGAGGGCGATCAATTCATCCGCCTCGCAGGCACGGCGGTTGATTCCCTGCTTTCGGACCCGCATTGCCTGTTGGAGGATAGCTCCGGGCGGCTCTGGCTCGGATTGGGCGATGATTACGTGGTCTGTCGCGAGAAACTCGATTGGCATCGCTACAGGATTCCCCGCCACCTGGCCCGGCCCTATGTTTGCAGCCTCGTCGAGCAAGCCAACGGCGTCGTTTGGGCGGGCTCGGTGAGCGAAGGTCTCTTCCAGTTCAAGGGCGGTAAACTCGAAACGGTCAGCGCTGCCAACGGGCTTTCCGACAATATGATTGAATCTCTTCTGGTCGATCGCGAGGGCAATCTCTGGGCCGGTACCGGCGCGGGCTTGAATCGACTCCGGCGCAGGAATCTCGCAGTCCTCTCCCAGAATAGAGGCTTGGGCTACGGAGCCGTGCAGGGCATGGCGGAGGTCTCCCCCGGGGTCATTTGGGCAGGCAAGCCGAACGACGGGCTGTACCAATGGGATGGGCGCTATTTCAACCGCCTGGCGGGCTCCGATTTCCCCCGGCGGTACCCCGAAATGGGCGCCTTGCTCTGCGCGCGCGACGCGACCTGCTGGGCGGCGGGCGCCCACGGCTTGCTGCACTTCACCAACCCGGTCGCCGTGGCGCCCGCGGCCGAGATGCCGATCCTGGCTGGACGGAGTTTTAGCGCGCTGGCCGAAGACCGCAGAGGCTCGATCTGGGCCGGCACCCGCGACGGCGAATTATGGCACCTCCGATCGGGTAGATGGGACCGCCAAACCAATTTCGTGCCGGCGCATCCGCTCACCGCCATCGTCCCTGAACGAGATGGATCGCTTTGGCTCGGCACCGAGGGGGGCGGGGTTTACCGGTTCAGGGACAAGGTGGTCTCCCAAATCGGCAAACGCGATGGATTGCTCAGTGAGGCGGTCCGCACACTCTACCTTGACCCCCAAGGCGCCCTTTGGATCGGCACTGTCGGCGGCGGGTTAAGCCTCTGGCGCGATAACCGCGCCGCCACATTCACCACTCGCGAAGGCTTGCCCGACAACACCGTTTCGGTGATTCTCGAAGATGACAGCGCCCGTCTTTGGCTGGGCGGCAATCGCGGCATCGCGCGCGTCGAAAAACGCGATCTCCAGGCCTTGGCTGCCAGCCTGATTCCGGCCGTCTATCCCCAGATCTATGGTCGCGCCGAGGGCATGCTCTCGGAGGAATGCGCGGGCGGGTTCTTTCCCGCGGGCTTGAAGACAAGCTCTGGACAGCTCTGGTTCTCCACGCTCAAGGGTATCGTTGCCATTGATCCTCGGCCCCAACATCCAAGGGCGCTGCCGCCCCCGGTTGTGCTCGAAGACATGCTGGTTGATGGCGTGGCCATCGACTTGCCACGCGAAACAGATGCCAACCCGAGGGGCGCGCGGGTCGGACCGGTCGATGCCAGCCGCCACCCCGATCTCCCGAAGCCTGGGAGCGCCGTCGTTGAGCGCCTCCGCCCACCTTACGCGCGTATCACACTCCCGCCGGGCCGGCACCGCCTCGAATTCCATTACGCCGGCCTCAGCTTCACGGCGCCTGAACGCGTGCGCTTCCGCTACCGTTTGGACCATGCGGACTCGGAGTGGGTTGAGGCCGGCACGCGCCGGACGGCCTACTACGACTACGTGCCGCCTGGTGATTACGTATTTCGAGCCACCGCCTGCAATAGCGAGGGAGTGTGGAATGACGAGGGCGCCAGTCTCTCCCTGACCATGCAGCCGCATTTTTACCAGGCATGGTGGTTCCGGGGATTAGCCGCCCTCGGTCTGTTGGGATCCGTTGGCGCGGTGGTTCGTTTCCTGGAGAAGCGCAAACTCCACCTCCGGCTCCAGCGGCTCGAACAGGAACGCGCCCTCGCGCGCGAGCGGTCCCGCATTGCCCAGGACCTTCATGATGACCTGGGCAGTTCCCTCACCCGGATTTCGTTGTTGACCGATTTGGTTAAGGCCGACAAGAACACTCCAGCCCAGATCGAAATCCATGCCGCGAAGATTTTTCAAGCCGCCAGCCAAACCGTGCGCTCGCTTGAAGAAATCGTCTGGGCTCTCCGACCCGGGAGTGATTCTCTCCAAAGCCTGGTTGAATATATCGCCCATTTCGCCGGCGAACTCTTCGAAGGCGATAGCGCTCGATGCCGGCTGGATCTGCCTCACGACCTGCCCGCCTGGTCTCTGCCTCCAGAAATCCGCCACAACCTCTTTCTCGTCGTCAAAGAAGCGCTTACCAATGCTTTGAAACACGCCTCCGCGCGCGAAGTCCTAGTCCAGGCCAGAGCCCTCGGCGACACGCTCGAACTGGTTGTCCAAGACGATGGCAAGGGATTTAACCCCGAGGCATCCCCCCGCTCGGGCAAACATCAGGGGCTGGGAAACATGCGCCGCCGGGCCGAGGCGATGGGCGGCGCCCTGGAAATTCGGAGTGCCTCCGGCCAGGGCGCCTGCCTTCGTCTCAGTGTGAAATTCCCCGCTCCCCTGCCTATCGAGGATCCGCATTGAGCAGAAAAGCGAATTCCCGGACTATACCCTTCTCCTGTCGCCGACTTCCGCTCCGTTCCAGCCGCACGTTTATGCGGGTGGCCACCCGGCGCTTCCTATGCCATCATCCAGCCAGTTGAACCATCTGAATTGAGATTATGAACAACCCACCGCGGTTCATCCGCCTCGTAAAACTCTCCCTCTGCCTGTGGCTTTCCAGTATCTTCAGCCTCTCAGGGCTGCGCGCGGAGGAACCGACTCATGCGGCGGCTCGAGTGGCGCCCGAATGGCTCCGCGACGGTGTCATTTACGAACTGTACACCCGGCAATTCTCGGCCCGAGGCGATTTCGAAGGCATCGCCGCGCGCTTGGATGACCTCAAGGATCTGGGCGTAAACATCGTATGGCTGATGCCCATTCACCCCATAGGAGAGAAGATGCGCAAAGGCACGCTCGGCAGCCCCTATGCCGTGCGCGACTATTATGCCATCGACCCGGCGAACGGAACCGAGGCCGACCTCAAAAGGCTCGTAGCCGAAGCTCATCGCCGCGGGATGAAGGTGATCCTTGATATCGTGGCCAATCACACGGCCTGGGACAGCGTCATGATGGAGCATCCCGAGTTTTACAAACAGGACGCCGCCGGCAAGATCATTCCTCCCGTCCCGGAATGGACCGATGTCGCGGGCTTGAATTACGAGAATCCGCAACTGCGCAAGTACATGATCGACATGCTCCGGCACTGGATCGATCCGGCCACGTTCAATCTCGACGGATTTCGCTGCGACGTAGCCTCCATGGTGCCTACCAGCTTTTGGGAGGAGGCTCGCGCCGCGCTTACCAAGGACAAGCCGGACATCATGATGCTGGCCGAAGCCAGTAAACCCGACCTGCTCCTCAAGGCCTTCGACATCGACTATTCGTGGCCTCTCCACGGCGTCCTGAACAACGTCCTGCTCAACGGCGCGCCCGCCTCCGAATTCAGACGCTCCTGGGAGGAGACGCGCCAACAGTTTCCTCCGGGGGCGATCCACATGCGAATTTCTGATGACCATGACGAGGCCCGTGCTGTTGCCCGGTTCGGCCTCAAAGGCGCTTTGGCGGCGCAGGCCTTTATGTTCACCCTCGATGGCGTGCCGCTGCTGTATAATGGCATGGAAGTCGGCGATGCCACCGAATCCGGCGACCCCGCCCTTTTCGAGAAACTCCCCATCTTCTGGCGCTCCAAGGAACGCGCTCCTTTGCGCGACATCTATCGCAGCCTTATTCAATTGCGCAAACAGTACCCCGCATTCCGTAATGACCGCGTGGTCTGGCTCCGCAACTCCGACGATGCCAATCTCGTCACCTTCATGCGCTTGGATGCCAAAGACGAATTTGTTATCGTGCTCAATTTCTCCAATCGCCCCGTCGTCGGCTGGGTTGAGGTTCTCCACAACGACCAGTTCAAACCAGTCACGATTTCAGGAGTCTCAACCGCTTCCGCGAATGGTTTCCCCCTCTTCCGCCTAGGCGGCTTCGATTGGAGGATCTATCACCGCTCCGTTCAATGAAGCGGTTGACCGCCTGCTAACGAGGTCGTCGCCGGTGCCGCTTGTGACGCCATGTATCCACCACCAGGCAGAAAAAGATGATGAACCCCAGGAACAGAAGCACCACGGCCAGCGGCTTGTGCTCCCAGAGAAGTCGAAGACTCCTGGTGATCTCATTCGAGTCCATGTCGCCTTAACCTACACCACGAGCGGCGAAAACCCAAGCGCCCCCGCCAGGGCCCTTAAGTCCATCCGCGTCCTTCAAAACGCGGATCCCGCGCCTCATGCCTTCCAGTCGAAGGCCCGTTTTTTCACGGCATAGATATATCCAACGAACAAAATCCCAATGAATGTCAGCATAGACCCGAGGATGAGTCCCGGGTTGTCGCGGAGCATCGCGCGGTAAATCACCGCCCACGGATAAAGGAACACTACCTCGATGTCGAAGAGGATAAACAACATCGCTACCAGGTAAAACTTGACCGACAAACGCGCGTTCCCAGGACCAATTGGCAACACACCGCACTCGTAGGCGGTGTCCTTGATCGGCGGGCGCTTGCCCTTCTTTCCCAGAATAACCGATACCACCAACATTCCGAACGAAAACAAAACCGCCAACATGCCGAGCATCAACACCGGCAGATATTGTTCCAGTTGATCCGAATGTTCCATGGCGCAATCTTATCCACGCCAACCGCCCAAGCAAGCGCAAAGCAGAGACAGCGCAAAGCAGAGACGTAATCGGATGAGTGTTCACATTCACGCCTCGCGACCGATCCTGATCGCGTGGAGTTCCAATCCATCCATCTCCTCCGGGTAGCCCGAAGAGGATGTCAACGTATCGTCGGCATGTTGACAACGTTTTCAGTACTTTATAACGCGGGTTTCGCCCTGTTTCAGGCTGAGCGTCACGCGCGGCCCATTCCCCAACAGTCTCCCATCCAGGGCGTCGACTACCACGCCTTGCTTGCCCGTGCTGATCACCAACGGTCCGTCTTCGTGGGCTTGCAAGGAAAGATAGCCCTCTGCCGCCCAAACGGAGGCCTTCCCTTCGGTGAACAGGTGGACGCCCGCCATCCGGGCCAGGGCTCGGACCAGCTCCGGGGTCAGTTGAGGGACCCCCACGAAGACATCGGTCCCCTTCCCTGAGCGCCGCAATGCAACCGCGGGCGTTCCGTCGGAATAGGTCGCCAGCGTCTCATCCGCCGATGCCGTCACGCTGAACAGAGGAGTTGTGGGCTGCTTCGGCCCCCAAGACGCCGTGAGGCCGAACTTCTTGCCCACTTCCGTGGGCGTGGCTTCCGCAGTGGGCGCCGCGGCCGCTTTGGTCTCGAAGCCAGTCACCTCCTTGATTCCCGCGACCTCCGCCCGATCTGGATAGAGAAAGCCGGGGGCATAGCACCAAACGCGCGTCACGCCGGAGTGACGTTGCGCGGCCAAGGCGTCGCGTTGCGCGGGGGAGAGCGCCCACGCCGAGAGATAGACCTGTAGCTTCGCGGGAACGCGGCCAACGAGGGCGTCGTCCAGCAGATACTGGCCGTAAGGGGCGCCGGAACGGCCCAGCGCCGCGCGGGCATCATAGGTTACGCCGCTGGCCATCGCCGCTGAACCACCGGGCAGGTGGCACATGCTCCCTTCGTCAATGATGGCCGCAATCTCAGGGGCGAAGCGTCCCCGACGGTGGAGCATCGTGGCATCCAGCGGGCGCAGGAGGGACATTTCCTCCCAGATGCGAGCGTCGTTGAACCACCCCTCCGCCGGCAGGTCCATCCACCAGGTTCCGAAGCCCCGGAGCGCGGCCTGCGCGGTATTGCGCCGCATCACCTGTCGGGTCTGCTCCAAGTCGACCAATCCGCCCTCCTGGACGTGCTGTTCCTTTCGCCGGTCGAGGAAGGTCCGCGAGTCGTCCTCGTTCAGCCACAGGATGCCGGCCCGGGTGACGCTCTCGGCGGCCGTCATCGAGGGAGCGGTGCCGATCCACTCGCGATCGGTGTAGGAGATCGGCGAGCAGAGGATATCGATATCATGGCCCTGAAGCAGGGAGGAGAGAGCGTAGTGCCCGCTGGTCGGAGCTCCGTCCGGCAAGGGTGCGAACTCGAAGAGATAACCATAGAAGAAGACGACTAACTTCCGGCCGTCCGTGCCACGGCGGCAGGCGGCCGCTAAGGCGGCGACGTGATCGGCCATCTCCCGCTGCTGGAATCGAGCAAAGTCGATCAGCCGTTTCTCCCGCGCCGGATGCCGCAGGAGACCATACGGATGCGCGCGACGCTCGTCGGCTGTTGGCGGTTCCGCCGCGTCCGCTTGCGGATCGCCCTGCGACTTGAGCCACTGCCGGAATGCGGTCCGTGTGGCTGGGTCGTATCCGCTGAGCGGACGTAACCAGGAATCCTGGTAGAACCACTCGCCGGTGTTCTGCCCGCAGGGGTGGATGCCGGCGAAATGCTTCGGGAAAGTTCCGAGGAGATGACGGCTCAGTTCTTCCAGATGCGCGCAGGCGTCCGCGCGGTAGAGGCGGTCCGAGACGCAGGATTCGTTGATGACTTGGCCTGCGTCGTACACCATACGCGCCTCAGGGTGGCGCTTTAGCCACCAGTCCGGGGCGTTCGCGTTGACGCGCGGCACAAGCAGGACTTTCGGGTTGACCGCGACAATCCTTCGGCAAAGGTCGTCGAGCGGCGCCCAGTCGACCAGCGTTCCGGGCGGCGTCCAACAGTCGGGCGCAGAAAAGGAGACGAGATTGACTCCCGCGTCGCGAGCGAGGGCGACCTGATTGAGGAAAGAGCCCGGCGGGCCGCCGATGTAATTCCAGTTCCCGCCGACGACGCTGTAGAGAGTGACGCGAAGGTCGTTGTCCGGCGCGGCTTTCGCGCGGAACGCGCAGCGATAAGTCCGGCCCGCGGCGAAGCGAAGGGTTGCGTGGCTGTGCAGGTGGAAATCCGGCCAGTTGCCGTTGGGGGGACGGTTCAGGACGACATGGACCGCCCCTTCGGAAGTCGTGACCACGCCGACAGTGTTTGCGGAATCCGGCGGCCACTGGTTCCATTGCCGCGCAAAACCCTCCGCCGTGGCGAAGCTGCCGGGCGGCAGGACGTCCTCGCCGGTTTTCGCGTCCTGGATGCGCAAATCGGCCAACCAGACCTCGCCGGGCTCGCGCGCGAATCGGAAGTGGAGCGTGCCTGTCCCTTCCACGTCCCCAGGGACGAATTCGAACGCGTGGGACGTCCAGTCGGATTTCGCCGTGATCGTTCCGCTGTTCATTGAACCGAAGAAGAAGCGCGGTGGGATCGGCTTGCCGTCGACGTGGATCTGCGGCCCTCCGCTGGTTTCCTGGACGCGGACGGTGACGCCTTTGAGACCCGACTCGCCTGCGCCCCCCCCGTTGGTCAACAGCGCCCCCGCAAGAACCACTAACCGGGCGATGAAGCGTGGGATGGTTTGAAGTGTTCTCAAGGTTGATGATCTCGGCTACTCAGGTTTGGTTTTGGCTACTTGGTTCTTTCGCATTGGATTCGTGCTTATAGCCCCTAAATCGCGCCACGATAGACAGCGAGGATATTTTCCGGCGGCACATCCGGTTGAAATAGATGGGAGGGCGCAAGCATGTAACCCCCACCGCTGCCAACGACTTCACAATAACGCCGCGCTTCCGCTTCGACCTGGGCTGGGGTTGCGTGGGGCAGCAGGGTTTGCATGTCCAGGCCCCCGTGAAATGTCAACCGGTCGCCGAAGTCCCGCTTCAAGCCCTCGGGCTGCATTTCCGGGCCGGTGGGCTGGATCGGATCCAACACATCCACACCCAACTCGATCAAATCGACAATGAACGGCCGGACCATGCCGCAGCTATGGAACATCGCCCGACCTCCCAAGCTGTGGATCCGTTCTACCATCTCCTTCAGATAGGGCGCCACGAACCGTCGGAACATAGCCTGGGAGATCAAAGGTCCGTGTTGCGAGCCCAGGTCGCTGAGGACCAAATAGAGGTCGATGCGTCCGTTGGTGATCTCCGCCGCGCGGGCGTAGTCCTCGAGGTAAAAATCGGTGAAAGTGCGGCAAAGAAAATGAACCCACTCGGGGTGCTCGGTCATGTCGATGAACATCTCTTCCCAACCGCGTACCAGCGCGGGTCGCTGCCAGATGTCGGCAAAGCCATAGAGCAGGGCATATTGATCCCAGCGCTGGCATTGTTGCTTGAGCTGGGAACGATCGAGGCAATCGGGGGTTGGCCACTCGAAGGCCTCCAACTCGGCCAGACTGCTCACCCCGGCGAGCGCTCCCTTGACGTCCTCACGCAGCGGCCCCCAAGGGGTAGATTGGTAGAGGTACCGTTCCCCCCAGTAATTCTGGAAAGTACCGGCGTCCACCACCCGCTCCGTTGGCGCCGGGGCCTCCAAATGCCGCACGTCTATACCCAGCGAATCAAGCAGCCGGTCTTTATCCGTATGCCCCGCATGAGCGAATAATCGGTTCCACGCGGCCGGCTCCGCCCAGAAATCGCGTGGAGTGCGATCGGGCTGTTCATGTCGCAGGGCGGTCAGCACTCTTTCGCGCGCGGTCATGCCTCCTATTTCGGTGCTTCAGAGGGCAGCGGTATCAGCGTAGGGATGCGGTCTTTGAAGGCGGGGATCGCCGGGCCGTCGCCCTCGGGATTGTCCAGATAGTAGAAACCGACCGTGGTGTAATGGTTGGTAAACGGTTTGCGATCCTCGTCCCAGCCGCTCCGTCCGTGCTCCAGCGTAAAACGCAGACTCTGCTTGAAGGGCACGGGGTCCTGGATATGCCAGCGGTAGCAGGTGTTCAAAATGCCTCGCTTCTCGCCCCCTTTGGCCGCGTTGTCGTAGTAGGGCACGCCGAAATAAGGGTGCCAAAACGCCCGGCCAAAATCCCAGGCGCCGCAAAAATAATCCTCGCTGCCCGTGCCGCTAATGACGGGCTTTTCGGAACCGTCCACGTACCAGTAATCATTGCCTTCGCCCCACCAACCATCGCTGTTGGCCATCACGGAGATGAAGGTGCCTACGAAGTGGCCCGCGCCCTTGGTCTCACAAATCGTCAGCGGTTTGCCGACGGGGGCGGGAAAGTAAGCGCGGTATTGGGTGTGAAAATAGCGCGCGTCCGGTTGGGGATCCGGTTGCAACTGATAGTCGATGTTGAAGTAAAAACTATCGACGCTGCGGCTACCCTCATTGGCGACGGTGAGCACAGCGTGGCTCTTGAAGGGCATCGGCCAGTAGCAGTTCAGGGCGTTGCGAGCGCCGATCATGACGGGCGCGCTTTGGAACTCGACATACTTGCCGTGCCCTTGGGCAAAGAAATCGCCAATCGGGCATTCCACGGCGGGCCGAACCGCATCATCCCAAGTCATCCTCAGCACGAGTTCCCGCAAGTGCTCCGGAGACGGAGAGTTGATGGTGAACCAGATGTGGGTGACCCGGCCGCTGCCTTTAGCGTCCATGAGGGTAAGGGTCTGGCCAGGTTCTATGCGTCGGGCGTCGCCGTTGCGACCTTTGGGATCCGTGCTGGAAGCTCGTAAAGCCGAAAAGTCCTTCTTGGACGCAAGGTCAACCGGGAGCTGGGCCGAAGCTGTGAAGGGCAGCCAGGTGATCGCCGCCGCGCTTAGAGTGAGGATTATCAGGGGGAAGTGCTTGGTATTCATATGCTAACGAGGCAACGCCTCAGATTGGTTTTCGAAAACCGGGCGGGAGGTTCTATTGAAAACTGAGCATTGGAAAATGGTCATTGGTGATTGGCTTTCGATGACCCATAACCATTACTTAATGCCCAACCCTCGAATCACCCTCTCGCCATTCGAGCAGAGCTTGGCTGGTTTGGAATGTGTTCCTGGACGTGAAAACTTTACTCGGGCAGGACCTTGACTCTGATGTTCCTAAAGCACGCCTTGCTGCCTTTGTCACGCATTGGCGGGTGTCCCTGGAGGGCAAAAGTGCCCTGGGGCAACCAGATCATACCGGTGGAAAGTTTGTGCTCCTGATCGGCGTTCGGGAGCTGGTATTCGATCATGACCTGGCCGTTGAGTTTCACCATCAGCAGCCCGTTTTGGCAGATGACTTCCTGAGTGTACCAAACGTTGTCCGTCACGGGCGCTTTCGGCAGGATTTTGACCGCCTGCTGGTTGTCCGCCGAGGGCGCTTCGGGTCCCCAGGAGATGTTGCATATGCCATAGAGGCTGCCGGTCCGCCGCCAGTCCGAGTGACTATTATCCACCTGGCATTCCAGGCCTTTCTTGGGCCAGTCAGCGTCCTGGTATTCGGTATGGAAATAAATCCCGGAATTGGCCCCTGGGAACGTCATCACTTCCACCCGGAGATCGAAGTTCTTAAAACTGTGGCCATTCACTGGGCCAACATAAAACAAGTGAGCGGGGCCGTGGTCCGATGCGGGGTACTCCATTACGATCACGCCGTCGCGAACCTGAAAGACGTTGGCGTTCTCGCCCACCTTCCAGCCGGTGAGGGTCTTTCCGTCAAATAGGCTGACGAAGCCTTCCTCTGGCTGCGGAGCGTCGGCGGCGAAACAGCCCATGGCCAATGGCAGGGCCAGAGCGGCGATTATTACGTATTTCATGTTATGTTCCTTTTTGTTATGCATCATAATGTCCAACCCTCGCGATAGGTTCGCCGCACGTACGCGTCGGCATCCTTGTCGTTGGTGACTTTCAAGTTCTGGCCGTCCCAGAGCAACTGACGGTTGGGAAAACGCACGGCCAGGTTGCCCATGAGCACCATTTCGGTGAGCGGACCGGAGTGGTCGAAGTTCGAACTGGCGCGAGCGCCGCCTTTGCAGGACCGCACCCAATCCTTTTCGTGACCGTCGATGCCCCCGGGGATCGGGGTCAGCGTTTGAGGCTTCTTCGGCAAATCGCGCATTTTTTCCCGAGGAAACACGCGCGGGCGCAGTCCGTAGCAGCCGCAGATCATTACTCCTTTGTCGCCGAGAAAGATCACGCCGCCGTCCTCGTCGCCCAACTCTTCCTCGGGCTCCAAGCCGTCGGGACGCGGCGGCATCATGCCGCCATCCCACCAAGTGAGCTTCAATGGAGGCAAACCGCCTCGCGCCGGAAACTGGTAACGAACAATGGTGGACCGGGGATAGGTTTCGTTGCGAGGATCGGTCTTCTTCCACAGGCCTTGCCAATAAGTCGAGATACACCCCTCAACACTCGATGGATATTTGAGGTTCAACGCCCAGAATGGCGCATCCAAAATGTGACAGCCCAAGTCGCCCAATGAACCCGTGCCAAAATCCCACCACGCCCGCCAGGTGCCGGGCACGTAGGCGGGGTGATACGGCCGATAGGGCGCCGGCCCCACCCACATATCCCAGTTCAGACCCTCCGGCGTCGGCGGCGTATCTTTGGGCCGCTCCACTTCCACGCCCTGCGGCCACACCGGGCGGTTGGTCCACGCATGGATCTCACGCACCACGCCGATGGCCCCGGTCTGGATCCATTCATAGATCAACCGGGTACCGTCCCCCGAGTGTCCTTGGTTGCCCATCTGCGTGGCGACCTTCTGGGCGCGCGCCGCTTCGGTCACCATCCGCGCTTCCTGCAAAGAGTGGGTCATGGGTTTTTGCACATAGACATGTTTGCCCGCGCGAATCGCCGCCAGCGCGATGATGGCATGCCAATGGTCGGGCGTCGCGACGATCACCGCGTCAATGTCCTTTTGCTTTTCCAGCATCACCCGATAGTCGCCATAAATCTTGGCGTTCGGGTAGGTCTTGAAGGTGTTGGCGGCGTAGCCGGTGTCCACATCGCAGAGGGCGACAATGTTCTCCGCCGAGCAGTTCTTCAAATTTTGCCCTCCCATGCCGCCGACGCCGATACCGGCGATATTCAGCTTATTACTCGGAGCATCGGGTCCACCCAGCACGTATCGGGGAACGACGGAGAACGCGGAAGCCGCTATCGCAGTCTTCTGTAAGAAAGCCCGCCGCGTGGCAGGCAAACTCGCTGGCGCGGATCCACAACTCGCAGGAGTATTCGAGTTCATGATCGGGAGGTATTGAACGTATATTGAGGAATTTCGGTTTGTGTTAGTGGGTGGTCGAAAGTTCCATAAAACTCAGCCATCATTGGCTCGGGTCGGCAACCGGTCGCGGCGATTTCGAATCGGTCGAGATACTCGCCGCCAGCGAAGCCGCCAGCGCGAGCGCTCCGACGGGCACCACGTCTTCCCCCAGCGCGGCCAGGCGTACCGCCGGACCGGGACGAAAAGCGCTCATGAGATGCGCGGGCAGAGCTTGGGCGATGGCTGCCCGCCAAGGTTCACCCAGGAGCGACAATCCGCCCCCAAGCACAATGACTTCGGGATGAAAAAGATGCGCCACGTGCGACAGCGCGAAGGCAAGATCTTCCGCCGTTTCCTCGAGGATCTCCTTCGCAGCCCGGTCGCTTAGAGCCAATGCCTCTGCGAGAAACCGCGCCTCGCCGCCGCGCGTCCCGCCCGCCAACCGCGCCAGTTCACTGGAAGGCTCGAGAATGCACCGCTCGCGAATCTTCCGGTCCATCGCCCATCCGGAACAGCGGTCCTCAACAATCGGTCCGCCCGGAGCGAGCCGCAGATGCCCGAACTCCGCTTCCCCGGGCGGGGTGCCGTGGAAAATCTTCCCGTCCACGATCAACCCGCCTCCCACGCCACTGCCGGAATTGGTGTAAAACACCGGATTGAAGCCGCTGCCGGCGCCGTATTGGGCCTCCGCCAGCGCCGCCAGGTTCGAATCGTTCTCCACCGCCACGGGCGCGCCAAGGATCTCCGCCAGCCAACCGCGAAGATCCACGTCATTCCAACCGTCCACTTGGTGGGAGCAGCAAATGCGCCCCGAGCGCCAATCCACCGGCCCCCCAAAACCGACCCCAACCGCCCGCCAGCGAGCGCCCGCCCATTGGGCTAGGGCCAATTGGATATGACCACGGATAGCAGCGGCGCCGGTCCCGTGGTCCAGCGACAGACGCTGACGCCGGAGGATGCGCGTGGGAGAGGAAGCCGCCACGAACTGCAGCTTAGATCCTCCGATCTCCAAGCCCAAGAGCATTGGCTCAGTCTCAGCTATCATGAGGACAACATTCGCTTGCTTCGACCCCGCCCGCTTGCCTGGAGTGGCTCGTGGCTTGACCTGGAATGGCTTGCCACTTCGCGCCTGGTCGCTGGCTCGCAGGGCGGGGTTGCCTCGTTACTATGTCCTTCGGCAGGCTCACACAACTTGGGTCTGGCCAGGCATGGCTACGGGGTATTTGCCATTGGCATCGGGCATCACGGCTGGGTTGGCGTCCCACGTGAGTTGCTCCAGGTTCGGCGACAATTCGACTTTGGAAGCGAGGGCCTCGTCCCAAGTAATCAGCTTGCCGGACTCGCAGGCCATGCGCCCCATAATGCCGGCGAAGCAGGACTTGGCGCAACGCTCGGCCTCGTTGTAAGGCTTGTCGTTGCGAATGGCGTCGAAGAGCAGGTCATGCTCATACTGATAAGCGTCGAACGGTTGGTCTTTGTACTCCCAGATCACCTGATCCGAGGACTGTTTGTGCCCCTTGAAGATCCGCGGTTTGGATTGGCCTTCGCCCAACTGGGCGGAGCCGGTGGTGCCCTGGGCCACCACGCCCCAGAAATCATAACAGTTCGTCATGTGCCGCGCCTGCCCGACCATGCGCGTGCCATCGGCAAAGTGATGTTCGGCCATGTAATGGTCAAATAGCTGATCGGCTTCCGCGCGGACTTGACGGCCGCCCATGCCCTGCGCCGCCACCGGCCATTCGTTTTTCACCCAGCATGCGACGTCCACATTGTGGATAAGCCAATCCAGGTAAAAACTGCCGTTGAGCCAGGTATAGTTGCTGTAATTTGCGATTTGATGAGCCAACTCCGTCTCGTTGGGACCTTTGGGGCTGAGCCCCACCGGCCCGTGCATGCGATAGGCCCAAACGGTAATGATCTCGCCGATAACCCCGTCGTGAATCCTGCGGATGGCATCCTCCAACGGCTTGGAGTGCCGGCTCATCAAACCGCCGGCTATCTTCAGGTTTTTCGCCGCGGCGTCCTGCCCCGCTTTGAGCACGCGCCGAATACCGGGCGCATCCACCGCAAAGGACTTTTCCATGAACACGTTTACGCCCTTGGCGACGGCGTATTCCAAGTGGATCGGCCGGAACGCCGGCGGGGTCGTGAGCAGGACCACGTCGCCTTTGTCCAACGCGTCAATCGCCTTCTTGAACGCGTCGAGGCCAAGAAACTGCCGTTCCCGAGGAACATCCACCTGATTCGGGAGGCGTTGCTTCAATTGGTCGAAGCTGCCGGCCATGCGATGCTCGAAAACGTCCGCCATGGCCCACAGCTTGGTCGGACCGCGAGTCGAGAGCGCCTGCGCCGCGGCGCCCGTGCCGCGGCCGCCGCAACCCACCAGGGCGATTTTGATGGTGTTGTCTTCGGCCGCATACCCTGGCCGGGCGATGGCGCCGGCCATGGCCGCGCCGGCCACGACCGCGCTCGAGGTTTTCAGGAATTCACGGCGGCTCGTGCGGTTGGGAGTGGCGGGATTCTGGGGGTTTATGGCTTTAGTTTCCTGTTGCGTCATATGAATTTATTGTTGCTTGTCTTTAGCATACGGCTTCGGCCTCATGATCGGCCAGCACAATATTTATCGGAATGCAAGACCGCGGCAACGTTTTTGGCGGCCCGGGTTTTCGCGCATGAACGTTGACCCAATGCAGCCGGGTGTGCCACAATGCGTACCGTCATGTCTGCCTTGCCTCTCGAATGCGTGACCGCCATGGCGGAAATCTCCAGCGCCCGTGGGCGCGGTTTCATGCGCGGCATCGCCGCCTACGCGCAACGAGCGTCGCGAAGCGTCTCAGGACGGCGACGACTCACAAACCAACCGCGCTCCTAATGGGCCGCCCTCCGCAGGATAGCGGCGATCCGGGCCCGAGCCCGTTAGAGGCTCAAACCGACGGGACCAAACTCTGCTTCCGGAGACTTAAACCTGTGCTGCGAATTGTTGGCATTCTAATCGTTCTTTACTTGGTTGTCGTGGTGACGGTGTATTTTCGGCAACGCTCGATGATCTTCTTCCCCTCTCACACCGCGCGCTCCACGACCTTAACCCCCTGGTTCGAGGATGGCATGACCATCGGGTACTGCCGCGAGGCGCCGCGGGCTCGCGCCATTTGGTTGATGATGCACGGCAACGCCGGTCAAGCTGCGGACCGGGATTATGTTTTGCTGCGCATGTCCGAGCGCGACTCGCTCTACGTGCTTGAATACCCCGGCTACGGTTCTCGCCTAGGCAGCCCTTCGCGCGAATCTTTGAACCAAGCCGCATCGGAGGCGTACCGGCTTTTGCGGTCGCGCCATCCGGACACACCGGTTTGCGTCCTGGGAGAGTCCCTCGGCAGCGGCCCCGCCTGTTCCCTGGCGCGGGAGCTCACACCCCCGAACAAGATCGTGCTGGTCGTCCCTTTCGATTCTCTGGCGAACGTGGCCTCCGAGCGTTTCTTCTTTCTTCCGGTGCGGCTCATGCTTCGCGACGCTTGGGATAACGTGGAATCCATGAAACACTATACCGGACCCGTCGACATTTTCGGGGCCGACCAGGACTTGATTATCCCAGTCGCGCATGCGCGAGCCTTGGCGCGACAGATTCCTGGCGCTCAGTTTATCGAGATTACCGGTGGACACGATGACTGGTCGATGCTTGCCCAGGTGATAATTCAACCATGACCACGCATCGAGAGTCCGGTCTTCAGCTTTCGGCGATGGTTCATCCTCGTTGCATCAGCGCGCCGCGCGCGGCGTCAGAACCCTCGCTGCGGCGCGCCCTTTGGAGCGCGGAGTTTTCTTGCAACTCACGGACCCGGCGATGAGGCTTCGCTACCGCGCTGGGCCTAACATTTCGACCCACGATGTAATGAATCGAATTCTCTCAAGCCTGCCATCGCTCCTGACCGTCGTGATCGCATCCGCCTGCGCGTGGCTGGCCCTCGTGGGGCGCGCCGCCGCCGTTGAGCCGACGAAACGCATTTACCTGGCGCCTGACGACCATACGGACTACCTGTGGACGATGGACGAGGAAGGCTATCGCAAAGCCTTTCTCGAGATGCTCGACTATTATCTCAACCAGATAGATGCCACAGCCACTAATCCGCCTCCATTTCAAGGCCGCTGGAATTGCGATGGCAGTTTTTGGCTCTGGACTTACGAGAAGAACAAAACCCCGGCCGAGTTCAAACGCCTCATGGATCGCGTTCGTGACGGGCATATCAGCGCGCCGTTAACCGCGCTGGTGTCCTGCTATGGCGCGCAACCGGCCGAGGCGGTGCTGCGGGGCATGTATTACGCCGGTTCGCTGGAGCGCCGCTTCCATCTGCGCTTCCCCTTGGCCGTGGCCATGGAGAACCAAACGCTGCCCTTCGGCCTGGGCTCCCTCTGGGCAGGGGCCGGAGCCAAGTATAGCTGGCGCGGCATCTGCGATTGCGCCACCGTGAACGGCAATGCCAAGGATCGCGAGCACGAAATCTACTGGTGGCAGGGCTTGGACGGCAGCCGCATCCTTATGAAGTGGAACTCCCTTCTGGTCAACAACCAACACATGGGCGGTTACGCCGAGGCGCGCGACCCGTTCAAGATCGTGGATTTCGTGGACTCGGACCCCGCCTTCCTGCGGCGCTACCCTTACTCCGTCGTCGGGGCGTTTGGCAAGGGCTGGGACGACGCGAAAACCCTTACCGACGAATTCATCAAAGCCGCTCAAGTCAAAACCACCCCCGAGCGACAGGTATTCGTCTCCAACGAGCAGGATTTCTTCGAAGACCTCGAAGCGAATTACGGGGCCGGACTGCCGACGGTGGCCGCCAGTTTCGGCAACGAATGGGACGTGTACTCGGCCTCGATGGCCGAACTCTCGGCGCGCGCGCGCCGGGCGGTCGAAAAACTCCGCAATGCCGAAGCGCTGGCGGCGCTGGTCAGCCTCGAAAATCCCGGGTTTATGCGGGGCCGCGAGGCGGAACGGGACCAAGCCTGGATGAACCTGGGTTTGTATTGGGACCACGATTGGACGGCCGATAGCGCCACCATTAGCCGGGAGGCTCGGACCGTCTCCCAGCGCCGCCTCGCGGAGCCGATCGAACGCTATGTCGATTCGCTCCAGCGCGACGCGCTCCAATCGCTCGGCGGCTTGATTCGGGATGGAAAGAGCCAACGTCGTTTTTTTGTCTTCAACGCCCTGAGTTGGGCGCGAACCGATGTCGCCGATCTCCCCTGGACCGACCCCCGCCCCATCCATGTCATCGATCTCAGCACGGGGCAGACGACGCCTTCGCAGATGGTTACGAACGAGGGCCAGCGCTCCCTGCGCTTGCTGGCCCGGCAGGTACCGTCCACCGGTTACAAGGTCTTCGAGATCCGGTCTGGCCCGGGTCGGCGATTCTCGGATGCGGCGACGGTCCGGGGCGCGGTTCTGGAAAACGCCCTCTATACCGTTACGGTCGCGGCGCGCGGCGCCATCACGAGCCTTCTCGACCGCAAGAACGGCAATCGCGAACTCGCCCGATCGATCGAAGCGCGCGCTATCAATGACCTGGGACCCAGCCCGGGAGAACTGGAAATCGAAAACGCGGGACCGGTGTCCGTCACCCTCCGAGCCACAGCGCCGCTCCCGGTGGCGCACACCACCCGCATCACGCTCTTCCGCGACAAGGACCGCATCGAAGCCCGCAATGACATCACGCGGAACTTCGCCGAGACGCAGACCTGGAGTTTTGGCTTCAATCTCAGCGCCCCGGACCTGTGGCATGAAGAAATCGGAACGGTGATTCGGGCCAGGCTTTTGGCTGCGGGCGGCCATTATTCCCCGCGCAACGCGCGCTACGATTGGCTGACGCTCAACCATTTCGCCGACCTGTCGGACGGCGTCACCCCGGGCGTGGGTGTCACCTTGTCCAGCGCCGACTGCGCCTTCATGAAATTCGGCGGCAGCACCCCCCAATCGCTCGACACGACCACCCCGCGGCTTTCAGTCTTGGCCGGAGGCCAGGTCGATGGTCCCAAGTTGGGCATTCCGGGACAGGGCGGCGATACCTTCTTTACGCAACGCTTCGCGCTCCGAAGCCGCAGCCGATTCCAGGCCGTCGAAGCGATGCGGTTCGCCCTGGAACATCAGAATCCGCTGCTGACAGGCTTGGTCCGTGGCGGCGGAACCTTGCCGGAAACGAGCTTCTCGCTGCTACGCGTCTCCAATCCCAATGTGGTCTTGTGGTCCTTGAAGCGCGCCGAGGAAGGCATTACCAACGGTCTGATCGCCCGCGTCTGGAACCTCTCCAGCGAGCCGCAGTCCTTCTCGCTCGCGCTGGCGGCTGGGGTTGCCCGCGCGAAGCGAACCACGCACCTTGAAACCGATCTCGCCGATGCGCCGGTCCTTGACGGAGCGGTCACCGCTTCGGCATCTCCCATGCAGATCCTCACCTTCAGCATGGTTCCGCGCGATGGCGTTGGGCTATAGAGCGGCCTCGCGCCGGGCCCAGGCGTCGGCTTCGAGCACCTGCTCAAGCGTGGGATTCGCAACCACGGCATGAGCGTCCATCACGCGCCGGACGGTGGCGGAAATCCCCGGAAAATCGATGCGCCGAGCGACGAAGGCCTCGACCGCGACCTCATTGGCGGCATTCAGCACCGCCGGAAGAGTTCCACCCGCCTCGCCGGCCGTCCGCGCGAGCGTCAACGCCGGGAACCGCTTGGGGTCGGGCTCTTCGAAGGTCAGCGTTCCCAGTTTGACGAGATCGGTCTGGATCCGGTTGCTGGGCCTGCGCTCGGGATACGTCAGGGAGTATTGGATGGGCAGGCACATGTCCGGCGTGGAGAGTTGCGCCAACAGGGATCCGTCGACAAATTCGACGAGCGAATGGACCACGCTTTGCGGATGAACTACCACGCCCACTCGGGCCATTTCGATGTCGAAGAGCCACCGCGCTTCTATCATTTCGAGCCCCTTGTTAAACAGGGTCGCCGAGTCGATCGTGATCTTCTTCCCCATCACCCAGGAAGGATGGCGGAGGGCTCGCTCAACCGTGATGGCGGCGAATTCCTCGGCTGGCGTGGCGCGGAACGGTCCCCCGGAGGCCGTTAACCAAAGCTTGCGCACCGATTGAGGCGGAGTTCCGTCCAGGCATTGAAAGATGGCGGAGTGCTCGCTGTCGACCGCCAACACCCGTACGCCGCAACGGCGGGCCTCCGACATCACGATCTCCCCGGCCATCACCAGGATCTCTTTCGAGGCGATGGCGATATCCTTGCCCGCGCGAATGGCGGCCAGCGCCGGTTTCAGACCGGCAGTCCCCACGATCGCGATCAGGATGATGTCCGCCCCGGGAAGCGTCGCCAGCTTGAGCAGGCCCTCGGCGCCGCTGCACACCTCGACCGAGGGGCCGAGCGATGTTTCCAATTCTTTGGCTTTGGCGGGATCGCTGATGGAGATGGCGACGGGCCGATGCTTGCGAGTCTGCTCCAGCAGCAGGGGCGCGTTGTTGCCCGCGGCTAATCCCAGAAGCCGGATTTGGTCCGGTAAATCCTCGGCCACTTTGATCGTGCTGGTGCCAATGGAGCCGGTGCTGCCTAAAACGACGACGTTCTTCATGAACTGCAAAAGCGGAAGTCTAGCCCTACGTGAGGACATGCCGCAAATACAAATACATGATCGGCGCGTTGAACAACAGGCTGTCCAGCAAATCGAGAATGCCCCCGATGCCTGGGAAGAACTTGCCTGAATCTTTGATCCCGGCCTCGCGTTTGAACAGCGACTCGATGAGGTCGCCCACCACCGCGCCGAGGCTCAGCAGCACCCCCAGGATCACCGCATGAACCCAGTTCATCGCCGGCATCCGCGTTTCCAGCAGATGCGCAAAAACCACGCTCGCCAGGGTGGAGGCGAAAATGGCCCCGCCAAATCCCTCCCACGTCTTGCCCGGGCTGATGCGGGGAATCATCTTGTGCCGCCCGATCAGCGACCCCACCGCGTAGGCGCCGGTGTCGCTGAACTTGGTAATCAGCACGAAATAGAGCAGGTAATAGTGCCCGTCCACGCCGATGAAGAAGTTGATTTTTTGAATGAAGTTCAGCAGGTAAGGCACGTACATCAGCCCGAACAGGGTCGTCGAGATCGCCAAAATGCCGGCGGTATTGCTGCGCGCGAAAAATTGCCGCAGACACAGCCCCAGGACGAACAGGATGAGAAAACTGGTTTCAAAATCATTCACCCGCGATGGCGAAATGGAAGTCCCCAGGATTCCGGTCAGGTTGAGAAACGTGCCGATCATCAGGAGCAAACCGCCGACAATGCCCCACCGCTCAAAACAGACCAGATCGCGCTTCTGGACCATTCCATAGAATTCCGCCAACCCCGTGGCCGCCAGGAACACCATAATCACCAGGAAGACGTAGTCGGATACGACGCGGTTGGCCGAAAACAAGGCCGTCAGGACGATCGTCCATAAAATCACAAAACTCAGGAGGCGCCGGAGGAAAATCCTCAGCTTCGAAAGCCCCGGCGGGGGGGATGGCATTGGGGCAATGGTGTCAGACATCGAGGGCAGGAAATTAAAGCAGCGCGGCCTTGTGTCGAGGAAATTATGGGATGCCGATGCGCAGGAATGGCGGCGCGGCGGATCACGAGGAGACGGTCGGCAGTCCTCAAAGCAATTCGTTGGAAAGCTGCCACGGTTCCGGGCGCGTCACCGGTTCTGGCCAGCCTCGGCGGGCCAGGATGCTGGCGCGTGGAAAGAGCCGGGAAAGGGTCTGGAGAAAGGTGGTCATCAAGTCATGCCGGCCGAGCACCCACCCCCAGGTCCACACCTCGCCGTCGCGGGTCAGGGCTACGCCCAGTCGGTGTCGTCCACCGGCAAAGGCTACGACGTCCTTCTGCAACGCGATGCGCCGCAGCGACACGGGCCGCATTTTCCATGCGGGATCGCCCAGGCGCTTGGAGCGCTGGTCCAGAACATCATCCAACGCCCAAAGCGAGCCGTCTTGTTTCATCAAGATCGCGCATGAATTCCAAAATGAGGAGCAGGCCCGCCAATCGTGGTTGGTTCCGACCGGTTGGGGCGTGGCATTGAGCGCCGGATCGGCCGCGCCAGTGTAAATGTCCGCATCCGCCCCCCAGGTCCAAAGCGAACCGTCCGATTTGATGGCGAAGCCCCTGAAATCACCCAGACCCACGTCCACCCAGTTGGTGTCTGACGAGAGTCGGGTGGGAACGAGCGCGCTCACTCCTTTGGGGCCGAACCGAAGGTAGCGCTGTCCCCAGAACCAGAGGCTGCCATCGGATTGAAGCCCGATGCTTTCGATATTATTGGCCCAGACCTTCACCCAGTTGGTCGCGGCGCCCACTTGCACGGGGACCACGCTATTTCTGGTGGTTCCATTCCCCAGGACGCCGGCCCAGTTGTTGCCCCAGGCCCAAAGGGTCCCGTTGGTCTTCAGCCCCAGACAGTGCAAGCCCGTCGCCACCTGCTTCCAGTCATTTCCCGGAACCGAGCGGACGGGCGTGGAGCGCGGGATAGTCGTGCCGTCTCCCACCTGCCAGCCAAAGTTTTCACCCCAGGCCCAGATCGTACCGTCGGCTTTGAGCGCCAGCGTGTGCGACCCTCCCGCCGCCACGTCCACCCAGTCGCCGTCCCTGCCGAGGCGCCGCAGGCTGGGTTGGTTTTCGACCTTGCCCAACCCCAGGGCCGGCCAACCGGACTGCTGTTCACCCCACACCCACAGGCTGCCATCGGGGGCCAGGATCACGCCGTGACTGTCGCCCAAAGCCACCACTGCCCGACCGGCGCCCGTTGGCAGCTTTAACTTCGGTTTAGAACCCCAAAACGAGAGCCAGAGAATGGCCAGCGCCAAAAATGCGGTGAGAAGCCCAACCCTTTTGGAAGGCGCGCGTATGCTCATGGGAGAGATTGTCGCCGCCGGGCCGGAAATTTCCAGCCGATTCTCGGTCGCGGGGGCGGAAACTCCACAAAGCCGCAAACCCAATGGAGATAAAACCAATGGAGAAAAAACTGGAAGCCCCTCGCCCGCATTGGCATGATGACCGGGTGAAGCCAGTCAAAGAGCTCCTTGATAACAGCCGGCCAAGCCTCTCCCGCTGAGACCCAAACCCCATGAAACTACTGAGATTGCTGCTTGCGCTGGCCGCAAACGCCATTGCGGCTTCCACCCCGACCTGCGACGACGCGAGCGGGGCCTTGGGACAGACTTTTGCGCCTGTTGCCATAGCGACCCAGTTGAGCGAGGCCGAACGGACCTGCGCGCGGGAGGGACGCCTGGGATTGGTGGAATCGATAAACGCCACCCCTGCCCCCGCCGTCATCCCGGTCCAGTGGGAAGCGGGCGAAGTTGGGGTGGAATCGCGTGGAGTGATCCTGCTGCCTCCAGGTCCGGCCGCCCAGCGCCGGTTCGAGCGGCGGGAAGCCAAAACCCCTTTCGCGGCGGGCATGCGCGCGGCGCAGGACGCGGCGAGCGGTCAAATCGACATCGCCGAGGAGGGCGCGCCGGTGCTGCGCTACAACTACAAGACTATTGAACCGGGCCCAATCCTGGAGAAAGTCACCGCAGGCAATCGGATTTATGCCCGCGCCCGCAGCGACTACATCCACCCGCTTTACGGGCTGAACGGCGAAGTGCTGACGCGGGACTGGTCGGTGGACCATCCGCATCATCGCGGGATTTACTGGGCTTGGCCGGAGGTGGACTTCGGCAGCGAGCGCGGCGATCTGCACGCGCTTCAGAAGGTGTTCGCGCGGCCCACCGGGAGGGTGAAGCTTCAAAGCGGTCCGGTGTTCGCCCAAATCGAGGCCGAGAACCGCTGGCTCTGGGAGGACCGCGAGCCTATTGTGAGCGAATTGGCGCTCATCCGCGCCTACCGCGCGACTCCGCAAGGCCGCGTGGTGGATCTGGCCTTCCGGTTCTCTGCGCTCAAGGACGGGGTGACCATCGCCCGTCGCGGCATGGACAAATACGGCGGTTTGAACGTGCGACTGGAAACCCCGCGGGCCCAGGCCATTTCCATTTTTACCGACCCGCCAAACGCGGCTCCCCGCCGCGCCTGGTCGTACTTGAGCGGCCAGTTCTCCAGCGGCGCCACGGCCTCGGGGTTGCTGGTGCTACAGCACGCGCAAAATCCCGATTACCCGGGCGATTGGGTGCAGTATCCCGAACTCTCCTGGTGTCAACCCACCTTCCCCGCCAGCGGAAAACGCTTCGCGCTGCGCCGCGGACAATCGCTAACGCTTCGCTTCCGGCTTTCGGTTCATGCGGGAGCCAAGCCAGAAGTCGACCTCGCGGTGAAGTTGTGGGATGCGCTCCACGCGCCCGGCGCCGCGCAGCCGGTTTTCGAGATTTCAGAGAGCAAACTCACCGACTGACTGTTCAGATCCTTATGATTACCGACCTTCCAACACCCCAAATTACGCGCCGCCAGTTCCTCCAAACGACCGCCGCCGCAGCCGCGGCGGTGCCGATCCTAATCCCAGTCTCGGCCTTGGGTCGGGAGGGCAGTACGCCGCCGAGCGGACGCATCAACCTAGGGATCATCGGCTGCGGCGGCATGGGCCGGTCGAACCTGGGCGCTTGCGCCGGCCAAGCTGACGTGGTGGTGACAGCGGCGTGCGATGTATGGCCCGACCGCCTCCAGCAGGTCGTGAACCAATTCAAAGCCACCTGCAAAGGCTTCCACGACTTTCGCGAGTTGCTGCAACGAACGGATCTTGACGGTGTCATCATCGCCACGCCGCCCCACTGGCACGCCTTACAAGCCATCGCCGCCTG
>Ga0316217_10000245_pt1 | contig 81254 bp, 50 predicted proteins | sample 1anoAmetaG_FD_203633 | JGI IMG/M metagenome (GOLD analysis project Ga0316217, IMG submission 203633) | Freshwater microbial communities from Trout Bog Lake, Wisconsin, USA - 1anoA | ecosystem: Environmental > Aquatic > Freshwater > Lake > Hypolimnion/Profundal zone | place: USA: Wisconsin...
CAAGCGATCGAGGATTTTGTTGCGGCTTACGCCAACCATGCAAAGCCCTTCAAGTGGCGGAAGCGCGAGGTAAAAGGGTCACAGCTTCGCAATACTATCGTTAATCTATGCAACTAAGCACTAGTTCTCATGTCAAGTCTCCAGGGCATTCCAGTCAAAGGTGGCGGCCATAGAAGCGGCCCAGGGCTTGGACGCGATGGGCCTGGAACGCCACCGCTAAGCCGGTGAGCATCAGGAATACCAGGAAGGCCACATGCCAGTTCACTTGCTCCACCGGGCGTCCGTGAAAAACGTTGTCCAGCACCAGAAAGCAGTAACCCAGCATGGTCAGGAGGGTGGTCACCCCAACCACCGGTGGACGAAACCACAGCCCCGACATGGCCACCAAGACTGGAAAACTGGCGATCAGAGCACCCGGCATCGCCCCGTCGAGCCATAGAACCGCGGTGAGACAAACCGCATCCACCGATGCCCAGAGACACGGCACAGCTTTGCCCGACGCGTCCTTTTCCATCAGCCATTGGCAAAGCACAGACAACAGCGCCCAAATCCCCATCGCGGACACAATGCGCGCATGCTCGACCAATGACACGGTCGGGTGATAGTGGAAGGTGATTTGCGCGATGAGGACACAGACGCTCAAGCCGGCCAGGCGCAACACCAAAGCCGGTTGACGCCGCATCCAGAGGAGCAACAAAGCCCTCCACCCGGGTGGTCGGGCATCCACCGGTTCATCCCGAACAAACCGCTCCAGATCCTCCGCCAGCGCGCCCGCGCTCGCATAGCGTCTCTCTGGCGACTTCTCCAGACAGCGCAGGCAAATTCGCTCGAGGTCGCGCGCCACTCGCGGGTTGATTACCCGCGGCACGATGACTTCTCCTTCCAGCACCTGAACCAGTGTGTCCAGGGTGGACGTGGCGACAAAAGGTGGGCGTCCGGTGAGAAGAAAGTAAAGGATGGCTCCTAAACCGTAAATGTCGGTCGCGGCGCTCAGTTCCCTGGTCCTGCCCGCCGCCTGCTCCGGCGCCATAAAGCTGGGCGTGCCCAAGACGGTACCCTCCAGCGTCAGACTGCTGTCGGCGTCGATCCGCCGCGCCAGGCCGAAATCCAGAACGTGCGGCTCGCCCTGTGGATCGACAAGGATGTTGGCTGGCTTCAGATCCCGGTGTAGAACGCCTTGCTCGTGAGCGTAGCAGACGGCGCGGGCGACCTTGGCGACTAATCGGGCCGCCTCCTTGCCTGCGCCCGCTCCCCAAGGCGGCCCCGCCTCCACTTGGGCCAAACTCTGTCCCTGGATATACTGCATGCTGAAATAGTGTTGCCCTTCGTGGAAGCCGAATTCGTAGATCCCAACGATGTTGGGATGGTTCAGATGCGCCGCCGCCTCCGCTTCGGCGCGAAAGCGTTTGATCTCATCTTCGCTTGCGAACTGTCCGGTCAGGATCATTTTGAGCGCCACCCGCCGATTCAGGCTGATCTGCCTGGCGCTATAGACCATGCCCATTGCGCCATGAGCGATCTCCCCCAGTAGTTCATAATCGCCGAAAGAGCGCGGAGCCGCTTCGGCCGTCCCCGGCACGAAGAAGCGGTCGGTGACTGTTATCGTTTCCGCGGCTTTTCCCTGGGCCGGACCGGGTACGCCCACCGTGATGGCTTCAGATGCGGACAGCCGTGGCGTTTGCTTCATAAAGTCCCCGGCCCGTTCATGGGCGCGCAGAAGCGATTCCACCTGCGAACGTAGCTCCCGATTACCTTTGCAGGCCTCTTCAAGGAATGGTCCTCGCTCGGCCGACGCTTTCTCAAGCGCTAACGAAAAGACCTCTTTGATGCGTTCTTCTGACATGCGTTTGATCTTACATGCGCTTTTCCCCAACCGTTCCCTTCACTGGAAGTTCAGAATATTGCGGTGGCGGCGCGCGGTTTTCCTCGATTTTCCGAAATAGCCAGGCGCGGGCGAAATTCCAAGTACGCTCGATCGTGCTGAGAGACACTCCCAGCTCCCTGGCCGCCTGCTCATGGGTCAGACCCACGAAAAAACAGATTGTCACCACCTCGGCGGCACGAGGATCAAACTGCCCTAGTTGGTCCAAAGCTTCATCCGGCGTCGGAGAAGCTACTTTCACAGTTTCCCATGGCGCGCGCACCTATTGACCTCCGCGTTTGAGACGCTCCTTTCGTCGAGCGTTCTCCACCAGGATACGCCTCATGGCCTGAGCCGCCGCCCCAAAGAAGCGGGCCCAATTGTGCCATGGTGAGTATTTGGCGCTCGCGAGCCGCCGCCACGCTTCGTGGACCAGCGCGGTGGGCTGCAGTGTCTGCCCGGGTTTCTCTTTGGCCAGGTAGCCGGCCGCAAGACGGCGCAACTTCTGGCACACCAGGGGCAATAATGCCTCCGCGGGCCCGACCTGGCTCTGGCTGCCGCTCGCAGAAACCGTTTTGATTTCAGCCATAAACGCAAGGCCAACACCCGTGATCACGCGGGTTGGTGGCCACCCGCGACGATTAGGGACCTTTGGGCTCCCCACGGCAAGCCTGAAAGTGGTGGCGATCCCCTGGGCCAAAATCGATGGCCCCTTTCTGCGAGGAATTTCGCATCAATGGGCGGCGGCCAATAACGGTCGTCATAAAATCGCTATGAAAATGTGCTCATCGATCACCAAGAAAAAACCCCTCATCGGAACCACTCTCTTTGCCGTGGCGACCGGCGCTGCCTTGGCGCAACCACTTCTCATCCAACAACTTACCGGAAACGGCGAATTGAAGTGGAGCGATATCTCCTCCGCGTTCGTCCGGGCCGCGTCTTACACTATTGAGTGGGCGCCGCGAGTGGGCGGCACCCAAACGGTCTGGACGCCATTCATCACCATTCCCGCTACTAACAGCAGCTACAGCCAGGAAGTGCCCATGGTGTACCGCCTCCGCGCGGATTTCCAGGCGCAGTTTCCCAAGCTGAAATTCGCCGTGTTCAGCGATACCCACTACTTCGCCCCGAGCCTGCTGGTCCGCGACGGGCTGGCTTTCCAGTCGTATCTGGCCGCGGACCGGAAAATGCTCGTCCAGAGCCAGGCGATTCTGGACGAGATGATTGCTGAGGTAGCGCAGGCTCAGCCCCATATCGTGCTGGTGACCGGCGATCTCACGAAAGACGGCGAATTCATCTGCCATCAGGCTATGACCAACTACCTTGGTCAGCTTAAAGCCAGCGGCGCCAAGGTGTTCGTGATTCCTGGCAATCACGACATCAACAACCCGCACGCGCTTTCCTATGATGGCGCAACCACCACCCCAGTGCCGACAGTCTCACCGGCGCAATTTGCGTCGCTCTACGCGAGTTATGGGTACGGGGATGCGGTGGCCCGCGACCCCAATTCGCTTTCCTACGTAGCCGAGCCCGTGCCGGGGCTCTGGATTCTGGCCATGGACGCCTGCCGCTACGAGCGAAACACCAATGGCGCGCCTTTCGACGGCGGCTACTTCGATGCAACCCGGTTGAACTGGATCACCAACCAACTCGCCGCAGCCCGCAGCCAGGGGAAATACGTTCTCGGCATGATGCACCAAGGCCTCCTGGAACATTTCACCGGGCAGAAACAACTTTTCCCGGATTACGTGATCGATGACTACCAGGCGGTGTCACGAATATTCGCCAGCTACGGTCTCCAGGTAGTTTTGACTGGTCACTTCCACGCGCAAGATACCGTCCAGGCCAGTTTCAACCCGGGTACGATCCTCGACATCGAAACCGGCTCAGCCGTCACCTTTCCCAGCCCCTACCGCCTGATGAGCCTGGAAACCAACGGCGACCTGGCCATCACCAGCCATCCGATCACCACCATTAACTATGACCTGGGCGGGGTGCCATTCCCGACCTTTGGATCGAATTTCCTGTATGGCGGGATGATCGACCTGGCAACGTACATGCTCACCAGCCCACCTTATGATCTGCCCTTGGCCAACGCCCAGTTTCTAGCCCCGGCCATGGCCGAGGCGTTCGTGTCGCACTACCAGGGCGATGAAGGGACACGCCCGATTTCGCCTCAGACACAAGGGGTCATGGCCTACCTGAGAAACCAGGGCGATCCCATGTCGCTGATGATGGCGAATGTGCTTACCGCGCTTTTCACCGACTTGCCGCTAGCGGATAACAACCTGGCCATCAGCCTGCTGCCCTCGGGTACGCGTTGATCACCGTCTCAAAACACTTGGGCTTGGCCACCCGGCCAAGCCCGTCACGATCACGGTGCCAGCAGCCGCGCGCCGATAATGAGAACGTCGCCATTACTGTTTGCCGTGCTCGCTTTGGGCTTATCTGAGCGCACCCCCAAACGAGACTGGGCCTACGCCCGCGCCTGGCTCTTTCGCGAAATCGCCCGTCGCCGCAGTTGAATCGAGATCCCGTGGCCTGGGGCAATTTCGATGGCCCCTTTGGCCGGGGGATTTCGCATCCATGGGTGACGGGTGCTGATGACGGCGGTGACATTAGTATGGAAACGCGCTTTGAATGCGCGCCGCCAAGTTGGTCTAAGTATGAATTGCGGGAACCAAAATGCGCAGCTAGGCTTTTGCCAACGTCCGGTCTAAGAATGACCGCACTTGAACGCTGAAGTATCCCGTGAATTATTCTCCCCATTGAATCTGGATTGATCAGCGAAGAAAAGGAACTGGCCATGCGCAACCTGGAGTTGAACCCCGTAAGAACCATTTTGATGACCGTACTGCTGTGCGCCGCGAGCATGCTTTTGCCGCGCGCCCAGGCAGGGCCAAGTGACGCTGACGCCAAGCAACTCAGCCTCCTCCGCGCCAAGGCCGAGCACGGCGATGCGCTGTCCCAGTTTGAATTGGGTCTGGTCTTTAACTTGGGCAGGTTCGGCGTGGCAACGAATTACGAGGAGGCGGTGAAATGGTATCGCAAGGCCGCCGGGCAGAATCAGGCTGACGCGCAATTCAATCTCGGGGTCTGTTACTACCAAGGCCAGGGCGTGAAGCAAGATACGGTGGTAGCGCTGACATGGATTCGCAAAGCTGCCGAGCAAGGCGACGCTCAGGCCCAATACAATCTGGCTCTCTGCTATGATGAGGGGGAAGGCGTTAGGAGGGATGAAGTGCAAATGGCACAATGGTTTCGGCGAGCCGCCGAGCAGAATCATGCCGGAGCTCAGCTCAACCTGGGAATCTGCTACGTCAAGGGCCGCGGGGTGAAGCAAGACGGGGTGGAAGCGGTCAAGTGGTATCGCCAAGCCGCGGAACAACATCTCGCCCAGGCTCAATACAACCTGGGCGCCTGCTACGATTATGGCGACGGCGTGGCGAAGAATGCGGAGGAGGCTGTGAAGTGGTATCGCCAAGCAGCCAGGCAGAATTACGCTGCGGCTCAGAACAACTTGGGCTTGTGTTATCTCTCCGGGGCAGGCGTCGAGAAGAACGAGGCGGAGGCGGTGAAGTGGTTTCGTGAAGCCGCGGAGCAGAATATGGCTCAGGCCCAGGCGAGTTTAGGGGTCTGCTACGCTACCGGCCAAGGGGTGGCAAGGGATGACGTGGCGGCCGCAAAATGGTTTCGCCAGGCTGCCGGGCAGAATTGCGCCCCGGGCCAATACAATTTGGCGGTCTGCTACCGGGACGGCCAAGGAATGAAGAGAGACGAGGTGGAGGCCTACAAGTGGCTGCTCCTCGCCGGTGCGCAAGGGAATGAGGGGGCAAGGAGCGACATGACGAGACTGGAACGTCAGTTGACGCGGGAGCAACTGGCGGAAGGACAGCGGCGCGCCGCTGATTTCAAGCCGGTGGCCATCCCAACCCTTACGGTCCCGCCAAGCGAGTATCGCAGCGCGGGACTGGCTGACCTCCGCGCCAAAATCGCAATCGGCGAGGCCCAGACCCAGAATGCCCCGGTTGAGGCATCGTCTGGTGGCAAGGGTGGGGAGACCAAGGCTCCTGCGGCGGTGGTAAAGTGGTTTCGCGACCCCGACAACCCGAAGGAATCTGGCGAAGACAGGGCGAAGAATGAGGCGGAGTCCTCCCAGTGGTATCTGCCCGCTCTTCGCGCTCAAGCGGAAGGCGGCGATGCCCAGGCCCAGAATCAATTGGGTGAGGCTTACTCTGCTGGCAAGCGGGGGGTGACGAAAGATGCTGTGGAGGCCGTGAAGTGGTTTCGACAGGCCGCCGACCAGAATCTCCCCGCAGCCCAATGCAATCTGGGCGCCTGCTACGAACGCGGGGACGGCGTAGCCAAGTATGAGGTGGAAGCCTACAAGTGGGACCTGCTGGCGGCGGCGCAAGCCGACACCAAAGCCAAGCGCAACGCGTTTATGCTGGAGTTGCTGCTCTCGTCGGAAGAACTTGCAGACGGAAAACGGTTGGCTCAGGACTGGCTCGAGCAGCGGAAGAAGCCATCCACCAAGAGCCGATAAGAGTCTCCAGGCATGCGAATGAGAATTTGGAACACGAAGAAATTGGTCGAAGAACTCGCGCGCGATGCGCTTTCCGAGCGGGAGAAAGTAACGTATTTCGTCTTCACCGCCGCCCTGTGGACCGCTTCCTCGCTGATGCGCAACCCAAAGCCGTGGACCCGCTTCGATAATATCCAGCTTCTTTCGATCGCCATCACAATTCTCGGGTACGTGATGTGTTTCCGTCTGAACCAGGCCGGCGACGGCCGGTGTTTTGTCGAACGCGCTGTAATTATCTCGGTTCCGCTCACCTTTCGGGTTTTTTTCGCCGCAGTTTGTGTTCGTATATTCGCTCGGGCGATGTTCCCGAACTGCGTCAAGAGTCCGGTCTTCTCTCCCGTCTTCGCGAACCTGATAACCGGGTACTTTTTCTGGCGGCTTTGGAGGAACTTCTACCTCCTTTCTGACCACATTCGGCTGAGGCCCGGCTTGTATCCTAAGGATCTTGGAGAAGAATCCGCCGGCTAATTATGCAAAGAAAGGCCATTGCTATTAGCAACCTGAAGTCGATACCCGAAATAGCCCCTCTGGTGGCCGCACTGGTTTGCGCCGCCTTTCTGGTTTTGCCGTGCGCCCAGGCGCGGCCAAGCGGCGCTGACACCAACCAACTCACCCTCCTTCTCTCCCAGGCGGAAAAGGGCGATGCTCAAGCCCAGTATGAATTGGGTCTGGCATTCTCCTTGGGCAAGTTTGGCGTTGCGACGGATTATGTGGAGGCGGTGAAGTGGTATCGCAGAGCTGTCGAACAGAATCACGCCAGGGCTCAATTCAACCTGGGTTGGATCTACTGCGAAGGCAAGGGCGTGGCGAAGGATTACGCGGAGGCGGTGAAGTGGTGGCGCAAAGCCGCCGATCAAAACGACGCCCTGGCTCAAAACAATTTAGGCCTCCGCTACGAATATGGCCTCGGTGTGGCGAAGGACTACGCGGAAGCAGTGAACTGGTATCGCAAAGCCGCCGAGCAAGGACTAGCCCCGGCTCAATACAATCTGGGTAGCCATTACAGCCTTGGCCAAGGCGTTTCGAAGGACGAGGTGGAGGCGGTGAACTGGTATCGCAAGGCTGCCGCGCAGAACAACGCCCCGGCTCAATACAACCTGGGCGTCTGCTATAGCGGTGGCTTAGGAGTCGCAATGGACTCCGCGGAAGCAGCGAGGTGGTGGCGTAAAGCCGCCGCACAAAACTACACTTTGGCTCAACACAATCTAGGCAACAGCTACAGAGTTGGCAAAGGCGTGGCGAAGGATTACGCGGAGGCTGTCAAGTGGTATCGCAAGGCTGCCGAGCAGAGCTTTGCTCCGGCCCAAAACGATCTGGGCGCCTGCTATGCCAATGGCCTCGGCGTGACGGAAGATCACGTGGAGGCTTACAAGTGGTGGCTGCTGGCGGCGGCGCAAGGCGATGAGTTGGCCAGGCAGGCCACGTCCGAACTTGAGCGTTCTATGAAGCGGGATCAAATTACACAGGGACAAAAACTGGCGGCTGATTTTAAACCGCTGGAGTTTCCGCCACTCGCCCCCCGGAAAGGCTCGGCTGGCGGCAGCGCGACAGCCGATCTCCTCGCTGAAGCGGGATCCGGCGATTTCAAGCCGCCGGAGGTTCCATCCTTCGACGCCCAGCGAGGCGAGCCGGGCGGCAACCCACTGGCCGACCTGCTCGCCAAAGCGAGAAGCGGCGATCCCCAAGCACAAAATGAATTGGGTGAGGCGCTCTATTTGGGCAAGCAGAGCGCCACCAGGAATCCTGTAGAGGCCGTGAAGTGGTTTCGCCAGGCCGCCGACCAGAATCTCGCCGCGGCGCAATCCAGCTTGGGCGTGTGCTACGAGCGCGGTGATGGCGTGGCGAAGTATGAGGTGGAAGCCTACAAGTGGGACCTGCTGGCGGCGGCCCAAGGGGACGCCAAAGGGAAGCGCAGCGCATCTATGCTGGACTTGCTGCTTTCGCCGGAAGAACTTGCAGACGGAAAACGGCGGGCGCTGGATTGGTCCGAACAGCACAACAAGCCGGCCATCGACAACCGATAAGAGCCATGACAATCTCTTACATCAACAACCGCGGCGACCTGATGGCATTTCAGCTTCACCGCCTGCGGCGGTCGCCGCTCATCTTTGTGGTCAATGCCGCATGTCTGACGTTCATGGCCTTCCTCTTCTCCCAAGCGTCGCGGGACGTCGCCCAGGCCCCACGGATCGTGGCGACCGTATTCTTCCTCCTGCTTCTCCTGCCTATCCTGCTGGCCGTTCAAGTCGGCATCGTTGCCTTGGGACTGGCATTGCGGACCAAGGAAGCCCCGGCTCCCGAGCAAGTCACGCTGAGTGAAAGCGGCATCCGGGTTGAAACCGCCACCAGTTGCCAGGACTACCAATGGCGTGGGATCAGCAAGGTGTGCCACACGCGCCGGCAATTATTCATCTACCTCACGCCCAGCATCGCCTGCCTGGTGCCCCGCCGGGCATTCGCATCCGCACATGAATGGGAATCGTTCAAGGAATTCTGTATTTGCCGGGTAACCTAAGATCTCGATATGGCATCTGAGTCACAAAACATGTTGCTGGCTTGTCGCTTTCTGGAGGAGGTGGTCAATACCGTCGCGGTGGATCGCCTTTCGGACTTCCTGGCGCCGGAATATGTGGCGCCTGTTTTGGGGATCGCAAGGATCGATCAAGCCCGTGAGCATCTGCTCACGTTCCGCCACTCCTACCCGGATCTGGTCGTGACCATTGAGGGGCAAGCGGCCGCGGGCGACATCGTTGCAACTCATCTCAACACACTGGCCGAGGCGCGGCCCCGATGAGTGACTAATTCGGCCGACGGCGGCCCGGCGCTGAGCAACCTGATGCAGCGACTCTCGCCGCTACCACAGCCTGGAAAAACGCCTCCCCGCCGGCTTCCGGCGCCGAGCTTTGGGCGTTTTGGACCATCAGTACCCTATTTTCGATTTCCAATTCGCTGGGCCGTGGTACAATTCCGACATGGACGACGCTCAGGGTCTAGGCGAGCAGCCTCAACTCCGTGGGGGAAAAGCAGCGATTGAGCCGCTGGAAATCGGTGGTCGCATTCTGATTTCAGATGAGCCACCCGATTCTCAGCGCGGTCAGCACTGTGCTGGCGCTGGGCCAGCGGAGGGTCCGGTCGCAGCAAAAGCCGAGGAACTGCTGCCGCTCGTTTATGAGCAACTGCGTCGTTTGGCCGCCGGAAAGCTGGCCCGCGAGCGTCCCGGGCAGACGCTGCAAGCGACCGCCCTGGTGCATGAAGCCTGGTTGCGTCTTGAACGAGACCCCGCCCAGGGTTGGGCCAATCAACAGCATTTCTTCGCCGCCGCGGCCGAGGCCATGCGGCGCATCCTCATCGAGAACGCCCGGCGCAAACTCGCCGCCCGGCACGGCGGCGGCTGGCACCGCGCGGAAGCAGCCCCGGACGAGTTGCCGATTGTCGGCGGGGCGCTGGAGGACGAGTTGGTGCAAGTGGACGAGGCATTGGATGCGCTGGCCGCGCATGACCCCCGCAAGGCCGAGTTGGTAAAATTGCGCTATTTCGCCGGCTTCACCCTGGAAGAGGCCGGCGCCGCCTTGGGCCTATCTGAGCGCACCGCCAAACGCGACTGGGCTTACGCCCGCGCCTGGCTCTTTCGCGAGATTGCCCGCTCGCGCGGTTGAATTCAGGCGCCATTGCGAGGGCGCGACTTTCATGGCACCTTTCGCCCTGGAATGTCGCCTCTATGGGTGATGGGCAATAACGGCCGTGGTGGAGTCAGTATGGAAGTGGGTTTCGACTTTGTGTTCGGGTATCGGCACCGCTATGAACGCTGGAAACCAAAAAGCTGAGCAGGTGTTCGCCGAGGCGAGGGAGATTGTCGATCTCGCCGCGCGGCAGGCCTACTTGAGCCAATCCTGCGCAGGCGCCCCAGGGCTCCGGGAGGAAGTCGAGTCGCTGCTGGAAGCGGACGAGCAGGCGGGCCAGTTCATGCGCCCGGAGGCAAAGTTGCCCGCGCCGGCCGAGCAGTCCGGTGACCGCATTGGGCGCTACAAGTTGCTGGAGCAGATTGGCGAAGGCGGCTTTGGCGTCGTGTGGATGGCTGAACAGGAGGAACCGGTGCGACGCCGGGTTGCCCTCAAAATCGTCAAGCTGGGCATGGACACGAAAGAGGTGGTGGCCCGGTTCGAAGCCGAGCGCCAGGCGTTGGCGATGATGGATCATCCCAATATCGCCACCGTGTTTGACGGGGGCGCGACGGCGGCGGGCCGGCCATTCTTCGTGATGGAATTGGTCAAGGGCGCGCCCATCACCGAGTACTGCGACGCCAGCAAACTGCCGACCCGGGAACGACTGGACCTGTTCATCCAGGTGTGCCAGGCGGTTCAGCACGCGCACCAGAAGGGGATCATCCACCGCGACCTCAAGCCGTCGAACATCCTGGTCACGGTGAAGAACAACCGCCCGACGCCCAAGGTCATTGACTTCGGGGTGGCCAAGGCGACGCAGGCGCTGCTGACGGGAAAGACCGTGTTTACCCGTTTTCATCAGTGGATTGGGACCCCCGCCTACATGAGTCCCGAGCAAGCGGGCTTGGGCAGCCTGGATGTGGACACCCGGAGCGACTTGTATTCGCTGGGCGTGCTGCTTTACGAATTGCTGACGGGCCGGACGCCCTTTGACACGGGGAAGCTGTTGGCCGCAGGTTGCGACGCGGTCATGCGGACGATTCGCGAGGAGGAGCCGCCCAAACCCAGCACGCGTCTGAGTACGCTCGCGGAGGAGGAGTTGAGCGCGGTGGCAGCGCAACGGGGCGCCGAGCCGGCGAAACTGGGCCGATTAGTGCGCGGCGACCTGGACTGGATCGTGATGAAGGCGCTGGAAAAAGACCGTCAGCGGCGATACGACACGGCGAGTTCATTGGCGCAGGACCTCATCCGACATTTGCGCGCCGAGCCGGTGTCAGCAGCGGCGCCGACGCTTTTCTACCGCGCCGGCAAGTTCGCGCGGCGCAATCGCGGTCGATTGGCATTCGCCGCCTTGGCAGTTTTCACCATCGGCCTGTTAGTGGCAGGCGCGCGGTTCGTGATCAAATCCCGGGTTGAGCATACGACTTTGCAAGCCACCGCCACGAATGCCGTGTTCAATCTCGCTCGCGCCGGTACCGCCGCCGAGTTGGACGCGCTGCTGAAATCCAGACCGAGCCTCGTGAACGAACGCGATGCCGATGGCGCTACCCCTCTGTCCTGGGCGGCTGGCGCCGGCGCCACCAACACGCTGCGGTCTCTGATCGCCCACGGCGCCAACTTGGAAGCCACGAACCGCGCCGGCCTCACCGCCCTCGGCAACGCCGCGGCCAACAACCAACCGGCGGCGGTCGCGAGGTTGCTCGAAGCGGGCGCGGACCCGAACCACGCCGATGCGGAAGACGTCGCGCCGCTCCACGCGGCCTCGTTGTATGGCTCGGTGGAGATGGGGCGGGCGTTGATTGCCAAAGGCGCCCGACTCGATGCCGTGGGCCTTGGAACCCGCGTTACCGCTTTGCAGCAGGCGGCCATGTTGGGCTATGCGGACTTTGTGGATTTGTTGCTGGGAAGCGGCGCCCGTCCGGAGGTCACGGACACCACCGGCGCCACGCCGTTGCACGCCGCCGCCGCCGGCAAGACAGCGGTGGGCGCCCTTCGCGAATCGCTGGAGCAACTGCGCTCGCGGGCCGCCTCCGCGCGCGACAACCAGGGTTTGGCGGGCTCAATCCAGGACGCTTCCAACCGCCTTGCCCGCATCGAATCAACCATGCGGACGCCAGCGGTGCTGCACGCCGGCGGGCAGCACCGGCGCGTCGCCGAGTTGCTCCTGGCGCGTCACGCAGAGCTGGAAGCCACGAACCGCGAGCGGGCCACACCCTTGTTGATCGCCGCGTTCTTCACCAACCTGCCGGTGGCCGAAGCGCTCGTCGCGCGCAAGGCCAACCTCGAAGCCCGCGCCAAGGATGGTTCCACCCCGCTGAACATTGTCGCGCTGAAAGGCAGCGCGCCGATCGCTGAACTGTTGCTCAAAGCCGGCGCCCAAAAGGACTCGTCGGACAACGAAGGCTTCACGCCGCTGAACTCCGCCATCGAGCAGCATCACACCGAGGTAGCGAAGGTTCTTTTGGCCCACGGCGCCAACCCGGATCTGCCGACCCTTAGCGGTCAGACGCCCATGCACACCGCCGCCGGTCACGGCAACGTGGAGATGCTACGCCTGCTGCATGATCACGGCGCGGCGTTGCATCCGCTCCAAAACGCGGGCACGCCTTTGTCGCTGGCGGTGCAATACGGGCAGGTCGAAGCGGTCAAGTTCCTCCTGCAACTGGGCGCGAAGTCCGACGTGGCTCCGCCGCAAAACAGCATGACTTCGCTGGCCTGGGCCGCGGCGCTGGGGCGGGTGGACATGGTGAAGTTGCTACTGGCGGCGGGCGCCGCCGCGGATCCCGGCTCAAGCGGGACAGGCGCTCCGCTCCACTTTGCCGCCGCCGGTCGAGCGGGCGCCAAGAAATGGATCGCCGGGATGTACGCGCAGTTCCCCGCCAACACCAAGCTCATGCGCCTGGACTTGGGTTCGGACGCCGACTATCTGGCCGTGCTCAGGTTCTTACTCGACGCCAAAGCCAACGTCAACGCCCGCGAAGCGCGGGATAACCGCACGCCGCTTTATACTGCCGTCAATCAAGGCCAGGTCGCGGCGGTGGACTTGTTGGTGGCCGCAGGCGCCGACTTGCAGGCGCAGGATCGAATGGGCCAGACGCCGCTGCACGCGGTTTGCGAGCTGGAAGCGCCGGCGGAAGTCGTCTCCAACATCGTCACGCGTCTGCTTCGAGCCGGCGCGGACAAGGAAGCTCGCGATCAATTTCGCGGCGCGCCGCTGCACGCCGCCGCCAACGCGGGCAAGTTGGTGATGGTGGCCCTGTTACTCGAGGCCGGGGCGCGCGTCAACGCCATCGGCCCGAGGCATTGCACGCCCCTTCAACTGGCCGTCCAGGGTGGCCACCGCGACGTGGTGGAGGCGCTCTTGCGCCGGAAGCCCGACCTCGAATGGCGCAACGACATGGGCACTACCGCCCTCCAGCAGGCGGTCCAACTCCAGGCCAAGGAGATCGTGGAATTGCTGCTCAAGCGCGGCGCCGATCCGGACTTTGCCAGCGCCAACGGCGGCACGGCGCTCATGTTAGCGGCCCAAAATGGCGATCTCGATACGATTCGGCTGCTGATCTCCCACGGGTCGAAAGTAAACGGGGTGAACGCGCAGGGTTGGTGCGCGTTCCTCGAAGCCGCCTACGCCGGCCAGGTCGACGCGGCTCATTTCTTGTTGGAGCACGGGGCGACGTTCGATGTTACCGATGTGAACGATGTCACGCCTCTCATCGCCGCCGCCAAGGGCGGCGGGTTGGAAATGGTGAAGTTCCTGCGCGGGCGCGGCGCGGCGCTCGACGCGAAGGACAAGGTGGGCTTCACCGCGCTCCACGAGGCGGCGGATCGCGGCCACGCCGAGGTCGTCCAGTACCTCCTTGACCAGGGCGTGGAGGTGGACCCAACCTGCGCTTTTTACCACTCCACGCCCCTGCATTGCGCGGCGGCAGGCGCGTTTACGAACGAGTCTTTTTATGCGCCCGTCATCAAACTGCTGCTGAAGCATGGCGCTAACCCAAACGTCCGCAGCTCCCGAGACATGACCCCACTGCACCGCGCCGCGGAGATGGGGCATCCGCGTTTGGTCGAGCTCCTGCTCGCCGCCCAGGCGGATCCGGGCTTGCGCGACGGCAGCGGCAGAACCCCGCTGGATATTGCGGCGGAAAGCAACGGGCCCCGGCTTCTGCCCGAGGTGGTCGCCGGACGCAAGGAGTGCCTGCAACGGCTCCGCCAAGCCGCCACCGAAACCCGGCCCGCCAAAGGAGTGGATGAGGCCAGACCATAACCACCCACAGGATTGTCGGCGCCGCAAGCGGCTCGCTGCAAGCCGCGTTGCATTACGGCATGGTGTTCTGAGGCTGCGAGCGATCGCGGTCGCGGCGCGATCAGCCTTCCGCAGCCGGGCAGCGATGGGTAGCGGGAGCCCATTGGACCCTGCAGGAGGCAGATTAAACGTTGTCGGCGGCTGGTTCCCTTCGCTGACCTTTGCGTTACGTTTTACATGAATATTCCCACCGATCGGTTAGAAGTCCGGTTAGCGTCTCTCTCGGAAGCCGATGCCGAGGCGCTATCCCAGTTAATTGAATTGAATCGCGCGCGTCTCCGTCTCTGGCTTCCCTGGCTTGACGCGTCGACCTGCGTGGAGCACACGAGAGAATTCATCAAAGGGACGGTAAAGCGCGCTGAGGCATCCGCCGGCTTTGTCTGCGGAATCTGGTTCCGGGGCTCGATTGTCGGTGTCGTTGGCCACAACTCCGTCGACAAAGCTAATCGTATTTCCTACCCGGGATACTGGCTATCCCAGACGCACACGGGACAGGGGATTATGAGTTGCGCCGTCTCTGCGCTCATCCGCCACGCGTTCGCCGAGCTCGACCTGAATCGGATTGATATTCGCGTTGCGGTTGGCAACCACAAGAGTCAAGCGATCCCGGACCGGCTCGGCTTCGTCAGAGAAGGCGTCATCCATCAGGCGGAATGGCTCTATGATCGGTTTGTGGACCACACGGTCTATGGACTCTTGCGTTCGGCTTGGATTGCGAGATGTGACAAACTCACGGGCGTAAAGGGGCCTTCGCCCTATCCCTCCGTTTGATCCGTTAGACCGCTCGACCAGGCTATGCTCAAGATCATCAGACCGCCAACCACCATCCAAGCCGCGGGCGCCCCGCCTAAAATCAAGGAGCAACTCGTCGACCGAGTGGCATCCGACACCATGTCAAATGCGTCAGACCGTCGTTCGAAGCGCGGTTCGAGGGCCCAACTGCGGGTCCGCAAAGGCAAGATTGAGGATGTCGCAAGGGCCCTCCGGCAACCGAATGAACTATGAACCTGATCGCTTCCCCAACTGAACTGACGACTAGCGCGACCGATGCGTTGCTCGGCGTTGAGTGTCTTGCCGTTTTAGTGTATCTGTGGCGAACCCCGGTCGGTGATCGGTGGCGGATAGGCTTATGGTCTTGGGCCTTCAGCTTGCTGGCGTTTGCGTCGTTTTTGGGAGCGGCGGCCCATGGGCTCGACATGTCGCATTCATTGCGGGCTGGGCTTTGGAAGCCGCTTTACCTGAGCTTGGGCCTACTGGTTTCCCTCTTCGTAGTCGGCGCCTTTTATGATTGGCTTGGGCGTGGCGCCGCTCGAAGGCTGGTTCCTTGGAGCCTTGCCGCAGGCAGTATTTTCTTTGCGTTGACTGAGATTCTCAACGGGTTGTTTCTTCTTTTTGTAGTTTATGAGGCTGCGGCGATGATAGGCGCGCTGGCGGTTTACGCTTTTCTTGCGGCAACCCAGCGGTTGAAAGGGGCGTGCGTCATGACCCTAGCCATCCTCCTAAATTTGGTGGCCGCTGGCGCGCAGGCGAGCGATCTGTCGTTCAACCTGTTCGCGCCGTTCGACCACAATGGGTTGTTCCACCTGATCCAAATGGTTGCTCTCGCCGCGCTCGGGCTGGGATTGCGCTTAGGAACAAACGACGAAGTGAATCAAACATAAACCGAACGTAATCGGGCGCCACCCGCCCTTACTCATTTGAGCATGGTTTTTGGCCGCAGTTACTCCCGCCCAATAGGCGATCCCCGAGACCTGGACTTTCGCCAAGTTGAGCTTTTATGGTCACTAACGCAGTCGGTAAAACATGGGGGTGGAGGAGGACACCAGAACCACGAGCGTCTGGATCGTGCCGTCGTCGGCGGGCGGTTGCGTGACAACCGCCCAGGTCGTCGGCGCAAGGCTCCCGGTGGCTTCCAATTTGAATCCCGCCGGCGACGAAGGCCACGAAAGTCTCGCCGAATTGCCGCCGATGAGCCGGATGGACAGGACCGGTTGAGCCGCCAGAGTGTTGGTTACGACTACCGAGGCTCCGTTGACGACGTAGCTCACAGCCACCGTTGAGCAAGAACCCGCTATCGGCCTTTAGACTGCCGCCCATCAGCCGCGTCTGGCCGGCGTTTTGGACGCAGGCGTTGTTGAATTCCAGGATGCCGGATTGCGTTTCCACGGTGGCGATGTTGATGAACTTGTCGGCGATGGATGTGGCGCCCGTGCCGCCAGTCTTGCGAAAGAGCCAGGCATTGTAAATGGCCCCACGCGGAGCACCCTGCGAGACCGTGCCCTTGTCGATGACCCAATCGAACGTCCTGCCCGCCAGATTGATGATGACCGAGCCGCTCCCGGTGTCAAGAGCGCTGCCCGCCAGCAGGGTCGCCTTCATGTAACCGGTGTTAATCAACTGCCCGCCCGTCAGGTTGATGCCGTCACCAGCGACCCCGCCCATGGTGCCGCCGTTGCGTTGGACCGTGCCGCTGATCGTACCTTGCGTCCAATTCAGCGGGCCGGTGAGCGTGAGTTTGCCCGGACCGCTGAGCCCCGAAACGTTACTCAGAAAGCGACTGCTGATGACCGTATTGGCGTCCAGCCTGACCGTCGCGTCGGTAGTTATGTGGACCACGTCACCAAGGCCGGGCACGACGTTCAGATCCCAGTTGGTCGGGTTGCTCCAGTTGCCGCCGACGTGGCTGTAAACTTTCAATACTGCGAGGGTGAAGCCCAGGCCGCTTGCCGGGAGATCGAGCGCGCTGGCCGCCGCGCCCTGGCGATCCAGGCGGATGTCTCAAAGTCCGCCGAGGTCGCTCGCTTGGTCACGGCGGTGGAGAAGGGGTTGGGCGGCATCGACATCCTGGTCAACAACGCTGGTATCGGTCCGCCTCGAACTCTATCGGAGATCACGGAACCGGACTGGGACGAGGTCTTGGCGGTCAATCTCAAGTCGATGTTTCTCGTCGCGCAGGCGGTCCTGCCAGGGATGCGCCGGCGCAAGTGGGGCCGAATCATCAACCTGTCCTAGGTGGCCGCGCGACTGGGCGGCGTCATCGGCCCGCACTACGCCGCCTCCAAGGCCGGGGCCATTAGACTGACGCACTCGTACGCGACACTGCTGGCCAAGGCGGGCATCACCGCCAATGCGATTGCCCCGGCTACTTGGAACATGAAGATTATCAGATCGATAACCATCTCTTTGAAAACAGCGTTCGCCCAAGCTGTGTCGGCAAGCGACGGTGGATATTCATCGGCCATCCGGACGCGTGTTGGCGCGGCGCGGAGCGATGCTATGCTGGTAGCCGTGCGGCTTCAGCCCACGGAACCATGTCCGTGTCTTGGCCCCGCGTCGCGGATCGCCGCCGAAAAATGGCCCTGGATCCATTCGGCGCCGACGCCTCCGTCGTCGCTCCGCGACGAAAATGCGTGATTCCGCGGAGGACGGGGGGCCGCGCTGGGGCGCGGCCCACGGCTACCTTCACAACATCGCTCCGCGATGGGGGGCATTCGCGGACGATTGTTGCGGGACTTAGAAATGTCGTGGAACTTAGAAATACCATCCGGTCGCCCCGACAAGGGCGTCGTATTGCGGAGCGATGCTATGCTGGTAGCCGCGCGGCTTCAGCCCACGAGACCATGTCCGTGTCGTGGCCCCGCGTCGCGGAGCGCCGCCGGAAAACGGCCCTGGATCCATTCGGCGCCGACGCCTCCATCGTCGCTCCGCGACGAAAATGCGTGATGCCGCGGAGGACCATGGGCCGCGCTGGGGCGTGGCCCACGGCTTTGACCACGATTGACAAGGCGAGCGTGAAAAGTAAGCAAACCCTTGATTCTATTGGATCTTATTGGGGCTTTAAATGGAGCCAACGGTCAGAATTGAACTGACGACCCGCGCTTTACGAAAGCGCTGCTCTACCAACTGAGCTACGTTGGCGCTAAAACCTTGAAATGACGCGCAAACCCTGCAACTTCCAGTCTTTCAACGGCGGAATTACTCATACCAGACCCGGACCAGGGATGCAAGCGAAAGCAAACATTTGTGATGGAATCAATCTCCTCGCGGGGAGTGTCGTTTTCGCGTGCGGCGCGCGTTCGGGTTTGGTAAGAGGTTTGCGTGCCCATACCGGCCATATTCAAGCCTCCGTACCGAGGGCGCCTGGCGCCTTCGCCGACGGGATATTTGCACTTGGGCCACGCGCGGACGTTCTGGATTGCCCAGGACCGGGCAAAGGCCGCTGGAGGCGTTCTGGTGCTGCGCAATGAGGACCTGGACTCGACCCGCTTCAAACTGGAGTTCGCCGGCGCGATGATCGAGGATCTGAAATGGTTCGGATTTCAATGGCAGGAAGGGCCGGATGTGGGCGGGCCAAACGGGCCCTACAGCCAAAGCGAGCGACGCACATTTTATATGGCCGCCCTGGAGAAGTTGCGGGCGGGTGGATTCATCTATCCCTGCGCTTGTTCGCATAAGGACATACGCCAGGCGGCCAGCGCGCCGCACGCGGACAATGAGGAGCCCATTTATCCTGGCACGTGCCGGCCAGAGATACAGGGAGAGCGGGAAAGGCCGCGCGAGGCATCTCCCGCGCCTCTCGGTTTGGCGCCCGCGGCGGGTCCGAGGTCGCGCCCGCGCAACTGGCGTTTTCGCGTCCCGGAAGGCGAGACCGTTGCTTTCACCGATGGCGGGTTCGGCCCGCAAGCGTTCACCGCCGGAAAGGACTTCGGCGACTTTGTCGTGTGGCGTCACGATGATGTCCCCGCCTACCAACTGGCGGTGGTGGTCGATGACGCGGCGATGCAAATCACGGAGGTGGTTCGCGGCGCCGATTTGCTCAATTCCACCGCCCGGCAGCTTCTGCTCTATCGCGCGCTGGGAATCGCCCCTCCCCGATTCTACCACTGCCCGTTGATGACGGATGAGTCCGGCATCCGCCTGGCCAAGCGCCATGACGCGTTGAGCCTGAGGGCGATGCGCGCGCAAGGGGCCTCGCCCGAGGCCCTGCGGCGGCAGTGGGGAATCGGCGCGAACAATTTATTCGCGCTCTCGCCGGACGCGACCTAAACTCGCGGCATGTTCGACAGGGCTGACGAAACGAAAGCGATGACTCCGGCCGCGGCGCTCGACACCCCTCCCGGGCGCGGGTCGATTGGCCGCGACGCGCGACCCGGCCCCGATCCGGCGGTGGCGCGCGAAGTCTATGGGAGGATCTCTACCAATATCGCGCGCATCATGCGCGGCCAAGCGGTGGCGACGCGGAAGTTGCTTGCCGCCTTGGCGAGCGGAGGGCATGTGTTGCTGGAGGATTTTCCCGGCACGGGTAAGACGACGCTGGCCAAAGCCCTGGCCCGATCCATTGACGCCCAATTTAAACGCATCCAGTTCACGCCGGACCTGCTGCCCTCGGACATCCTGGGCGTGTCCATTTTCAGTCAGCGCGACCAGCAATTCCATTTCCACGAGGGACCGGTGTTCACCAATATCCTGCTGGCGGACGAAATCAACCGCGCTTCGCCCCGCACCCAGTCGGCCCTGCTCGAGGCCATGGGCGAGAGCCAAGTAAGCGTGGATGGAACCCGGCGCGACCTGGCGGACCTCTTTTTTGTCATTGCCACCCAGAACCCGGTCGAGTTTCGCGGTACCTACCCGCTGCCCGAGGCCCAAATGGACCGATTCGCCATGCAATTCACGCTCGGTTACGTCGAGTCCGCGGAAGAGGTGGAGATTCTCACCGCCCAGGAGCGCAACCATCCGCTCGACGAACTGGAGCCGTGCGCGACGCTGGCGGAAGTGCTCTTGCTCAAGGAGGCGGTGCGGCGGGTTCGGATGAGCGACGAACTCAAGCGCTACACGGTGGATCTGGTGAGTGGGACGCGCGCCGCGGCGGGGGTTCAACTAGGCGCCAGCCCGCGCGCCTCCATCGCCCTCATGAAGGCCGCCCAGGCCTTGGCCCTGTTTGCGGGCCTGGAGTTTGTCACTCCCGAGCAGATTCAGGAACTGGCCGTCCCGGTCATCGCCCATCGCCTGGTGATGGAGCCCCAGGCGCGATTTGCGGGTCAGACCGCCCGCGCTACCGTGGAAGAGATCGTCAAAAAGATCCGGGTGCCGGCGTAGCGCCGCTCGCTTCGGGTCCCCGCGTTCCGCGGCCTATGAGTCCCATTTTTCTGCTTCTCTACCGGATTTACCGGATCGTATCGGGGATGTGGTTTTGGGCGCGGCGACGGTTTACTACCGCGGGACTCGCGGTGTTGCTGGCCACCCTGGTGGCCATGGGCATGGGCGTGGATACGGACAACAACGTGGTTTACCAGGCGTTCACCTTGCTCCTTTCGCTGCTCGCGGTGGCGGTTTTGTTCGGCGGACCCTTCCGGCCGCGATTATCCGCGGCGCGGCTGCTGCCGCGGTTCGGCACCGCCGGATCGCCCATCCATTACAAGGTCGTGGTCCGAAACCTGGCCGACCGGCCGCAAATCGGTCTCACCCTGCTAGAAAACCTGGCCGACTCCCGCCCCAACTTCCGGGAGTGGAAGACGGCGCAACTCGACGAGGAACGGCAGACCCGGTCCTTCCGCGTGAGCCAGCAGCGCCGGATGAACCCATTCAAGACCGCCACCGTCAGCGATGTCGCGATGCCGCCCGTGGCGCCGCGCCAGGAAGTCGAGGTCGGACTGGAGGTCACTCCGCTCAAACGCGGCATCCTTCGCTTCACCGGCCTGACCTTCGCCCGTCCGGATCCGCTGGGGCTGTTTCGGGCTCTAGCCAAAATGACGCTTCCGCAGTCCACGCTGATTCTGCCCCGGCGCTACCCGGTGCCGCCGGTCGCCTTGCCGGGCAGCATGAAGTACCAGGAGGGCGGGGTGGCGATGGCTTCCAACGTGGGCCAGAGCGAGGATTTCGTGTCGCTGCGCGACTACCGGCATGGCGATCCCTTGCGCCACATCCACTGGCGCACCTGGGCGCGGGCGGGGAAACCGGTGGTCAAAGAATTTGAGGATGAGTTCTTCGTCCGGCACGCCTTGGTGCTGGATACCTTCGGCGATTACATCCAGGCGGACGTCTTCGAGGAGGCGGTATCGGTCGCCGCCTCGTTCGCATGCACCATCACCACTCAGGAATCCCTGCTGGACCTCCTCTTCGTGGGCGCTCAATCCTATTGTTTTACCGCGGGCAGGGGGCTGGCCCATGCCGACCAGATGCTGGAGATCCTCGCGGCCGTCCAAGCCTGCCGGGACAAGCCGTTTGAGACTCTCGAACAACTCGTCGTCGATCATATTGGCGCGGTCAGCGGATGTATCTGCGTGCTCGTGCGCTGGGACGAGTCGCGTCAGCGGTTGGTCGAGAAACTGCGCAAGCTCGGCATTCCCCTGCTGGTGCTGGTCATCGTGGCGCCCGGCCGCAAACCGCTGGAGCCGGGCCCGATGCGGGACGCGCCGCAGCAATTCCACACCTTGGTGGCGGGCCGGATCGAGGAAGGGTTGAGGGTCTTGAAGTGAGCGCTCCGCTCTCGCTATGAAGACACCCCCTTTTCTGATGGGCGCGGCCTTGCTTTTCTGGGGCTGGGAGGTGGATTTGCCGATCGCCGGGGCGGCGATGGCGGCGCTGTTCGAAAGCGCCCGGTGGATCAAGCTCCGGTGGGAATTGACCGAAAAGGACTTCACCCGAATCTGGACATTCTGCTCGTTGGTATTACTGGCGGCGGTGGTACTGGCGTTCACCGCCAACGAAGGGCCTGCGGACTTCCGGGGTTTCCTCCAGCATCCCAGTTTCCGGACACAGCGCAATGCCGGGCTGGCCGGCGAGCGCACGGTGGCCAACGTCATGCGGTGGCTGCCCATGATCTATTACTTCTTCATGGGCGCGCAGGTTTTGAGTTCGCGGCAAGGCGTGCCTTTGGAGACCATTTCCATGATCCTGCGCTGGCGCTGGAAACGCGCGCGCAAGTTGGGCTTGCCCCCGCCGCCCTCGCGCACGGTGGATATCTCCTACCCGTTCTTTGCGACTTGCCTGTTGGCCGCCGGCATCCACCCCAGCGAGAATTCCACTTACTTCTGGGGGCTGGCCGCGCTGGTGACCTGGGCGCTTTGGCCGCGGCGGTCGCGCCGCTTTGCGCCCGCGTTATGGTTGGCTGCCGTGGCGGCGGCCGTGGGGCTGGGATATTTCGGCCAGCGAGGCATCGGCAACCTCAACCGGTACCTGGGCAACTACAACCCGGCATGGCTTTTGAGCTACGGCCGGCGCGGTTTTGATCCCGCCCGGAGCCGGATGATGCTGGGTCAAATCGGCCAGGTCCAAAGCTCCGGCGCCATCGTGGTCCGCGTTCAACCGCAAACCAGCCGCGCGCCGCCGCCCCTCCTGCGCGAAGCCAGCTACCGCACGTACAAAGGCCAGTTCTGGCTCTCAGGCAGTCATGAGAGCGATTTTGAAATCATCGCTTCCGAGCGAAATGGGTCTAATGACACCAGTTTTGTATTGCTGGCCCCGAAAACGAACAGTCAGGTCGTCTCCATCGCTTGTTACCTGCCCGGAGGCAAAGGCCTCCTGCCGCTGCCTCCGGGCGCGACGCGACTGGACGATCTGGTTAATGTCGAGGTCAAGCGGAACCCCCTGGGCGCGGTGCTCGATTCCGGGCCGGGACTTGTGGTCTTCGAGTCCGCGTACGGACCGGGGCCGACCGCGGATTCGACGCCTACGGATGCCGACCTCGATGCCTCGACTCGCTCCTCCAAAGAAGGCTCGGCCCTGGATGCGGTCCTGGAGGAACTCAACCTCAAGAGTAAGACGCTCGATGACGCGCTGTTCGTGCTCCGGAGTTTCTTCCAAACCAAATTCGCTTACGCGCTTTGGGATGCGCGAAACGTGGTGACGCGAACCAACGAGACTCCATTGAGCCGTTTCCTCATCGAGACGCGCCGGGGGCATTGCGAGTATTTCGCCACAGCCACCGTCCTCTTGCTCCGCAAGGCCGGGTTCCCCGCCCGTTACGCGGTCGGTTATGCGGTCAACGAGGCCTCGGGTTCGGGGTACGTCGTTCGCCAACGGGATGCTCACGCTTGGTGCCTGGTCTGGCGCAACGGCGCCTGGGAGGATTTCGACACCACCCCTGGCGGCTGGGTCGCCGCCGAGGCCAAACGGAGGTCGCCTTTTCAATTCGCATCCGATTTTTTCTCCCGGCTCTGGTTCGAGTTCGCAAAATTTCGCTGGGGCCAAAGCCAGGTCCGCCAGTACATCCTCTGGGGCCTGGTCCCGGTGCTCGGAGCCTTGCTCTATCAAATCGTCTCTCGCGTTCGCCGGCAGCGCGCTCGCCGCGACGAGCAACCCACCTCTCAAGCCTGGCCCGGACTCGACTCCGAGTTTTTCCAACTCGAGCGCCTACTCGCCTCTCGCGGCTTCATCCGCCCATCCAGCGAGCCGCTATCAGTCTGGCTTCGCCGCGCGGCGGACGCTCCCGCCCTGGGCGGACTCCGCCCGGCTCTGGAGGAACTCCTGCGCCTGCATTACCGTTACCGTTTCGACCCGCGGGGCATCGAACCCGTGGAGCGCCAAACGTTGCGCGACCGGGCGCGGGCTTGCTTCGACCAGATGGCCGCCCGCCAGGGGCGGTAAAGCGAGAACGATCCAATCCTCGTTCATTCTACCAGCCAGGCAAGGGGCTCTACACCGAGCCTTCTCCCCCAATGCGTTTCTCGGTAACAGGGTCGAAGAAGTGGGCGTGACGCATTTCAAAGGCAAACCGAGGGCCGTAACTGGCAACCGCCCCGTTCGACGCCGGAAGGCGGGCGAGGACTTGATGGGGACCGATGGCCAGGTGCAGGCAGGTTTCTCCGCCCAAAGGTTGGACTCGCTCGACGGTGGCTTCAAAACTCTGCTCAGAAACCGAAGGGGAGGAGACCGGCGCATCTGAGACGTGTTCGGGACGGATGCCAAGGATGACAGGGGTGACTGGGGCTGTGACCCGAGCGATGGTGGCGGGATCGACCCGCAGCCGCAGCCCGCTATTGCCTCCGCCAGGCTCCGGCTGTCCGAGGAAATAAAGGGCGTCGCCGCTCGCGGCCAGGGCGCCGTTGAGAAAATTCATGGGTAGCGCGCCAAAGAAAGCGGCGACGAAGCGGTTTGCGGGCTGGCGGTAGAGATCGAGCGGGCGGGCGACTTGCTGCAGCCTGCCCTCCTTCATCACCGCGACGCGGTGACCCAACAGCATCGCTTCGGCCTGGTCATGGGTGACGTAAATGGAGGTGGCGGCGAGGCAGGCTTGGAATCGGCCTAACTCGGCCCGCAATTGGGCGCGCATCGGGCCGTCCAGATTGGACAACGGCTCATCGAAAAGAAACAGCTTCGGGCGCCGAACCATGGCGCGGCCGAGGGCCGCCCGCTGGCGCTGTCCCCCTGAGAGCTCGCGCGGCAGCCGGGTTGCGCACTCCTCCAGTCCAAGGACGCTGATAGCCTCTTCCACCCGCTTGGCGATCTCCGGCCGCGGACATTTTCGCACCCTCAAGCCGAAAGCGATATTCTCGAAAACCGAAAGATGCGGGTAAAGCGCGTGGTGCTGGAACACCATGGCCACATCGCGGTCCTTGGGCGGGACGTGCGCCAGCGGACGCCCATCCATAGAGATGGTTCCCGCCGTAGCCTCTTCCAGGCCCGCAATCAAGCGCAACGTGGTGGTCTTGCCGCAACCCGAGGGGCCGACCAGCGCCAGCAGCTCCCCCTCTTCAATGGTCAGACAGAGATCCTCGACCGCGCGCGCGGGTTGGCCTACCTCCGCGGGAAAAAGTTTTGTCAGATGATCCAAGACGACCCGCGCCATATCCCTCAAGCCTTGACGAACAGGGCTAGGGAGGCAGTGAAGCCGTGGAGAAAGTTCTTTTCACCGACCGGGCCGATTTCGCCATTGCAGAAGAACCCGGCCAACCCCAAGGGCCCAAGCTGCTGCTGGACCATTTGAGCGTCGTGGTTGGGGCGGCCGAACAAATTCTGGCCGCGGCCGTTGCAACAACAGAGGCAGCCGCCGTAGAGGGCCGTATCGCCCAACCGCGCCTTCTCCCGCCCTAACAGTTGAGTCATATCCTCCGTCGCCGCCGCCGCGGAACGATGTTGGAACTGGACCGTCTGTCCCAAGCGCGGCAACGCCCCCACGGCGATGCTCCCCGACCGCGGATCGGCTCCCAGCAGGTTGCGGATCAGAAAATCGCCGCGATGAAAGTCCTCGAGGTACTCGTTGACGACCAGGCCGATAAAGAGGCTGCCGCCGGCGTTATTCTTTTCCTCGGCGGATAATCCATTGTAAGTCTCGGCCAGCACCTCGTACGCGGGGCGGTTGCCGATTTCGTGGATGATATTGTCTTCCACCTTGGTCAGCGTCCAGGTTTCCCCGACCGGGGTGCAACCTTGGGAGGTGATGCCCTCCAGCTTGACATCCCCGCCCACCGAAACGGCGACGCCGCCCTCCTCGAAAACATCGCCATTGAGATAAACCTGCGTCAGTTGCTCTTGAAAATCACCGCTGGCTAGTCCGCCCAGGACGGGTTGCGGGGCGTAGGATTGGTTCCAGGTGCGCAACCAGTTCTCGCTATCGATGCGGAACGGATCCACGAACGCCAACCATCCATGATTATCTTTCGGCGCCACCCCGGTTTCCGAGTGCCAATATCCCGGTCCCGTGAATCGTTCGACCTGCGCCTGGGTGAAATGCATCGCTTTGAGTTTTGCGCCCGGCAAATAATAGAGCCCGAGCGCGAAACCCGCGTCTTTCTCCACCTCGCGAGAACCCACGATCAGGCTCTGGCTCGAACACCCCACCAAAAGTGGAATGTGAGCGTCCACCCGCAGAATTTCCAATAACTGCCGCGCGTGGGGGAAGAACCGCGGCGCCATGAAAACCAGCCCCAGCGAGATGCCGGGTGTTTGCAAGCGGCGACGCAGATTTTCCGCCCATTGCTGAATGGCGTCCTCCTCAAAATCTCCAGGCCAGTGGCCCGCAATTGAGTACTGGTTGACCACACCCACAGCATACCCGGTGTCGGTTCAAATGCAAATCATCCCCGGAAAAATCGGGGAAATCTCATTTTGGGCGCCCCTTGTGGGGCGGACTTCCGGTCTGCCAGTTCGAAGGGCCTCGGGCGCGCCCCGCTTCGGCCTGGTCAGAATCGCTGGGAAAAATCCGCTCCGCGCGCTTGCGACAACGCCAGCGACGGGCATATTGCCTAAGTGCGGACGTTTGCGGGTCACATATTGATATCGGGGCGGCGAGAAGGCGGCATTGCAGTCGGCTGTATGCGATGAAACGGGCCTTCGGTGGCGTCGTGATCGACGACTTGGCGCGGGTTCTCCTGCGCGAACCATCCTGGCATTATAATGGCCAGGTGTGGACTTTTGCCAAAGGAGGTCCCAAGCGCGGAGAATCTCCCGAACAAACCGCCCTGCGCGAAGTGCTCGAGGAAACGGGGGTCCGGGCTCAAATCGTGGTGAAAATTCCCGGCGCCTATGTTGGCTCCGCCACGAGCAACGAGTTTTTTCTGATGCGTCCCATCGAGGAGACCGGCCAGTTCGATTGGGAGACCTGGGCGGTGAAATGGGCGATCCAGCAGGAAGCGGAGCGCCTAATCTCACTGACCCTCAAGCCCAGTCGACGAGAACGCGACCTCCAGATCCTGGAAGCCGCGTTCGACCTGTTTTATCGCCGGAAGGAACCCGCGTGGTAGCGCCTCGTTACAGGGCGGCGGCGATGAGGTCGCCCACCTGCGACGTGGTGTAGCCCATCTTGCCGGCGGCCAGGCTCTTAATCTTCTCGCGCACGGTCTGGATCACCGTAGTCTCGATGGCTTTGGCGGCTTGGGTTTCGCCCACGAAATCAAGCAGCATCTGTCCGGCGCAAATGGCCGCCAGAGGATTGATAACCCCTTGGCCCGTGTATTTGGGCGCGCTCCCGCCGATGGGCTCGAACATGCTGGTGCCTTGCGGGTTGATGTTGCCGCCCGCCGCGATCCCCATCCCGCCCTGAATCATCGCGCCCAGGTCGGTGATGATGTCGCCGAACATGTTATCGGTGACGATCACATCGAACCACTCCGGATTTTTCACAAACCACATGGTTGTCGCGTCCACGTGCGCGTAGTCCCGTTTGATGTCGGGGAAATCTTTGGCCCCGATCTCGTGGAAGGCGCGCTCCCAGAGGTCAAACGCGTAGGTCAGCACGTTGGTCTTGCCCGAGAGCGTTAGCTTCTTGTCCTTGTTCCGCTTGCGCGTGAATTCGAAGGCGTAGCGCAGGCAGCGCTCGACGCCCCGGCGGGTGTTGACGCTCTCCTGGAGGGCGATCTCGTTGGGGGTGCCTTTGAAAACAAACCCGCCCGCGCCCGTGTAGAGCCCCTCGTTGTTCTCCCGGACTACCACGAAATCGATATGCTCGGGTTTCTTGTCCTTGAGGGGGCAGAAACGCTCATCGTAAAGCTTGACCGGCCGCAGATTGATGTACTGCTCCAGTTCGAAGCGAGCGCGCAAAAGAATGCCCTTCTCGAGGATGCCCGGCTTGACGTCCGGATGGCCGATGGCGCCGAGCAGGATCACCGGGAACTGCCGGAGTTCGGTCAGCACGCTGTCGGGCAGGATTTCGCCGGTGCGCAAGTAGCGCTCGCCGCCGATGTCGTAATTCGTAAAGTTCAGCTTGAACCCAAATTTGGTCGAGGCGGCCTCGATGACCTTCACGGCCTCACGCGTGACTTCCGGCCCCGTGCCGTCGCCACCGATAACTGCAACATTGTAGCTTTTCATGTCTCAATCGTTTTGCTCGATCCCGCTCTTGTGGCAGGAATTGGCGAGTCTAATGATTATTCCCGATCGCGCAATGGAATTGTGACCCGCGTGGAAAATTGCTGGAAGAAATGTGGTTGAGGCTATTCCGAAAATGCTGGATTATGCCGGCCGCCGCTGAGTCGTGAACCATGAATCGCATAAGAAAGACCCTCCTTTGCCTGACCCTCTTCTGGAAGGCCGCCCTTCCGCTGCCAGGAAATACGCTCGACGACTATAATGTCGTCTGGACGGCGCCGAGCAAGAATTCTTCCGAGTCGATGCCGTGCGGCGGAGGGGACATCGGGCTGAACGTATGGGTCGAGGGCGGGGACCTGCTCATCTATTTGTCGCGCAGCGGGGCGTTCGATGAGCTCAATGGTTTCCCCAAGCTCGGGCGGTTGCGCGTCACGCTCTCCCCCAATCCGTTCGCCGCGGGCGGCCGGTTTCGACAGGAGCTAAAACTGCTTACGGGCCAAATGGAAATCGTCGGCGAAAGCGAGGGGATGAAGGCGACGGTGGTCGTCTGGGTGGATGTGTTTCGCCCCATCGCGCATATCCTCGTGGAGTCGAGCCAGCCCACCAGCGTCCTGGCGGCCTACGAGAGTTGGCGGTTGGCAAGTCGGGAGTTGACCCTGGCGGAAACCGACGTCTGCCGTTCATGGCGGGGCGCGCCCCTCAAGGCGGTTGCGCGCCCGGACCAAATCAGCTTTCGCGGCAACGAAGTTCGTTTTGTCCACCGGAACCAGGCCCAGACCGCCTTTGATCTTGTCGTCGGCCAGCAAGGGCTTGACGGCGTGAAAAGCAAGCTGTGGAACCCCCTCGAAGGGTTGGCCTTTGGCGGCGCTTTTTCCGGCAAAGACATGATCCCCGCCGGCGCGCGCCCGGGGCGGTACGCCAGCACAGATTTCAAGGCGTGGCAGTTGAAGAGCAAAACGCCCGCCCGCGCTCACTCGATGCAGGTTATCCTGCATGTGGAGAATACCAAGAGCCTCGCGGCTTGGGATGAAGGGCTGAGAAAGATTCAGCGTGACGCCGGCCGCGCCGGCAACCGGGTGCGCGGAGAGTCGGAGAACTGGTGGCGCGAGTTTTGGAACCGCAGCCACGTCTTTATCAACGCCGACCGGCCTGAACCCGCCTCGCCCGAGTGGCAGGTTGGGCGCAACTACCAGGTCTTCCGCTACCAACTCGGCTGCAATGCCTTCGGGAAATACCCCACCAAGTTCAATGGCGGGCTGTTCACCTTCGACCCGCAATACGTGGACGCGGGAATGCCTTTCCCGCCGGACCACCGCCAGTGGGGCGGCGGATCCTTCACCGCTCAAAACCAGCGGCTGGTCTATTGGCCGATGCTCAAGAACGGGGACTTCGATCTTATGCAATCGCAGTTTGAATTCTACCGCCGAGCGCTCGTCAACGCCGAGGCGCGCTCCGAGGTTTATTGGGGCATCAAGGGCGCTTGCTTTACGGAGCAGATCGAGAACTTTGGGCTGCCCGTGGCGTTCGAATACGGTTGGAATCGGAATCCTTCCGTCGAAACGGGGGCGGAGGACACCGCCTGGGTGAACCGCGAATGGGACACCATCTTTGAGTTTTGCCAGATGGTTCTCGACCGGCGCGCCTACACCGACACCGATATCCAGGACTATCTCCCAGTCATCGAGAGTTGCCTGAGGTTCTACGACGAATATTACCAGAGGCAATCCTTGAAGATCAGCGGCCGGCCGTTCTCGGCGGACGGTAAACTGGCGCTTTTTCCCGCCACCGCTTGCGAGACCTACAAGGATGCGCTGAACCCCAGCACCACCGTTTCCGCGCTTAGGCGGGTTCTTACCAGCCTCGTCGCCCAACCGGAAAGCGAGCTTCCAGCCGAGCGCCGGCGCCATTGGCAGTCGATGCTCGATCGTATTCCCGATCTCGCCTTCCGCGACAAAGACGGGCACAAGACCCTCTCGCCCGCCTGGAAGTGGTCGCATATCCAGAACTGCGAGCTGCCTCAACTCTATCCAGTTTTCCCGTGGGGATTCTACGGCGTCGGCAAACCCGACCTCGAAACCGCGATCAATACCTGGAGATATGGGGCGGACAGCCCGGACCAAAAGCAAATCCAGAGCTGGCACCAAGACGCCATCTTTTGCGCCCGGCTCGGTCTCACCGCTGAGGCCGCCGACCTTACGCTCAAGAAGATGCGCGATTCCGGGCGGCGTTTCCCGACCTGGTGGGGGCCGGGCCACGATTGGGTGCCCGACCATAACTGGGGCGGCAGCGGCATGATCGGCGTTCAGGAAATGCTCATGCAGACCGTGGACGACAAGATCTACCTCTTGCCAGCTTGGCCGAAGGCTTGGAACGTGGACTTTAAACTCCACGCCCCAAAACGAACTGTGGTCGAAGGCGTCTATCGCAATGGCCAATGGGAGAAACTGAAAGTCACGCCCAAGAGCCGCGCCAAAGATGTCGTTCTGAGCCAGTGAACCGCGTCTGAGCGGCGTCTTGGAGGAGCCCCCCTGGACGTCGTTGGCTGGAGCCGGCGCTTCGCTCCCGGTTCCATGGGAGCGCGCGGAGGAAATGGTCAGCCTTCTCCGTGGGGCTTCAACGCCCCGGCATGCGCCGCGCGCCGTTGGGCGCGCTGTTGCATGAGCAGGTTTGCCAGATAGACGATCAGGGCGAGGTTGAGGAAGATCACCCCGGCGGTGAAAAAACTGGGAGCGTGCGCGAAATGATGGAACTCTAAAGGCAAATAAAGGCCGGCTGATATGACGGCAAACCATTCAGCCCAGTGTTTGGCTCGCCACAACCCGTAGGCCTCCGCCAGGCGGATCACCCCATAAGCGACGGCCAAGGCGGCAATCTGGCCGGTTCGGTGATTGGTAGCTCGCGCGACTGATTCGATCACCAACCGCGTGTAATGCCTCTCCGGATCGATTCCGTGACGCAGCAACAACGCGTCGGTGGCCGCGTGTAGATCGGTGTTTCGCAACGAAAGCAGGCCGCAAGCGGCGGCGACGGCCAAAAGTCCTTTGATCGCCTCGAACAGCGCAATGCCGCGCAGCGCGGCCGGAGCCCGATTGGGTAATCCATTCATTCGGCGTGAGTATATACTGGATTCAAGGCAAGGCTCGAACTATCGCAAACCGCCGTCCATCCCGCGGTCGTGACGCTGTCAACGGTCTTTATCCGCGGGGCTGGACCCAATCGGCCGGAGCTTGCCGGTAACCTCGAATCGGTGCCGGCCGGGGGGCGCGTGAACCACGGCGGTTGAGTTGCGGCCGTCCTTGGTGATGGCCGGCTGTTCAAACCGACCCGTAGGCAGGGTTACTTCCGCTTCCGTCCCCGCAGGCACGTTGACTTCCAGTTTCAGTTTGTCGTCGGCCAACGACCACGAGACCGTTACATTGCCGTGCGGGGTTGGCACGCTGCCTTTGGCCCAGGCGAGATCGCAGAGGGAGGGCCGAATAGCGACCTGGCTAAAACCAGGCGCGGCTGGGGTCACCCCCAGCACCCGGGAGGACATTTGCACCAACGGGCTCGAACACCAGCCGTGGCTGAGGTCGCCCCCATTCCACATCTCGTGGAAGGACTGCGTCTCGTCGACCACGGTCCAGCGCCGCATCTGGGCGGCGCCGAAGCGTTCGAACAGCCCGGCGTGAGCCATCGACTGAAAAACCCAATGCATGAACCACGGTTGCGTGTTCAGGGGGCTTTGCGACAGGACTTTATTCACGATCGCCGGCTGCTGCGCTTTGGGAGCGAGATCGTAGAGCGCGGCCAGCAGGTTAACGTGAGGGCTGAACGTCACGATGTCCTTGTCGGCGGGCAGCCATTGGTAAGGTTTGACGGAGGTCTGGAACGGTTTGCCATCCCGGTAAAGACCTTGGTCGGGCGCCCAAAGTTCCCGTTGGAATGCCACGGCGATTTCGCGGCGCCGTTGCGCGTAAGTTTCGACCCGGGCCGTGTCGCCCATAAGCGCCGCCACGCGCGAGGCCATGGCCATGCCGTGATAGTAGAAGGCGGTCAGATAGCCTTGGCCGATCACCGCCGGCGGATGATGGCAGCCGAAACCGCCAATATCCACCCAGTCCATAAACATGTAGTTAGGCGCCTCGGAGATGATGCCGTTCGCGCCTCGCCACGAGGCGTAGGTGTCGAGCAATTCGTGAACATAGGGCGCCATTTCCTCCACGAGCGTCCTGTCTTCCGTATAGTCGTAGTAGTCCATCAACATTTGCAGCCAGCCGATGGAGTAGCTGGTGTGAAAATTGGAATATTTCTCATCCTTCAAGAGCCACGCGAACTTCCGCACGTCCTGCCGCGTCAGCCACGGTTGGGCAAAGGCGTAGTTGTTCACCATCGCTTCGATCAGGTAATCGCCAGGATCGCTTATAGGCTCCTGGTGATTCGGCGAATCCAGATGATGGGTCTGGAGGCAAATCTGCACGGCCCAGCGCGATACCTTCCAAATCCGGTTCAGTTTCTCGTCGCTGCACTCGAAGGCGCCTCGGTAATCCACCGGCTGCGAGGTGAAGTTCGCTCCGACATCGACGATCTCCACGGGCGTCGTCACGTTCTTCAATTCGACGGTGAACGCCGGCGCAATTTCGGTCATGAAAGGAAACTCAAAGTACTGCTCGCCCTCGCCGAGAGTCATGGTGGCGGCTTGGTTCGCCTTGATCGTCATTTGCGCGCCCTTTCCGCCTTTGATCTTCAAGGTCGGATAGGCGCTGAGCACACGGTCAAACACCACGCGGAAACTCCCGTTGCTGGTGATCATCCGACTCGGCAGCCCTTCGATGCGCTGGACGGGATAGCGCGCCTCCATCAGCGGCGGGATCTCGCTGGCGATAAGCGGTTCCCAGACATTTTTTAGCTCCCGGCAGGCCGGCCAGGCGTTATCGTCGAAGCCGGGCAACCGCCAACCGGGAGGTTCCTTGCCGGCCTCGTAGGTGGTGGGATTGGGAAACTGCGCCGCCGGCATCCCCCGCCAGGTCGCGTCGGAGGTTACGACCAACCGTTCCTGGCCAGGCAGGGTCGCCTCCGCTTCGAACAGAAATCCCGGTTGGCCGCGCGTCCCAGTCCAACCGATGGGCCATTGCGTGAAGACCTCCGCCGTGATGCTATTCGTGCCGCGGATGAAAAACGGCGTCAGGTCGCGGTAATCGTAAAACCAGCGGTGCGTATCGCCGCCCGCGTAATCTTTGCCCATGTCCACCGGGCCGCGCGAGACGAGCCGGCCGTTGATGTAAAGCCGGTATTTCATGTCCGCGGTGATCCAGGCGGCCACCTTCTGGGGCGCTTGGGCGAAGGTGACCTCCTTGCGGAACATCCCGGCCGGTTGGGCTTTTTCGGCGTCCAGCCAGATCCATCGGGCTTTCCACGACGACGGCTTGCGGCACTCGTTGCGAAACGAATAGCCGGGCGCCCGGGCGCCCTGCGCGTCCACCGTCGTCCGCATGGCCGGATATTCGGCGGGCCCGCGCGGATCCACCGGCGCGGCTATGCCGGGCAGCCCCTCCGTCATCAAAATGACCGCAACCAATTCAAACCAAATCTTGAGCTTCATCTTATTGCATTTTCAACCGGCTGCCACGCAGTCTCAATTCGCTTCCGAGATTCATCGGTCGCCATCATAGCTCGGGCGCCCAACCGAACAAGGGCCATTCGCGACATTTTTCGCCGCCTGCCTTATACTGCTAGCATCTCTGGCACGGCTATTGCTAAATCGCCAGGGTCGTTTCGGATTCCAGATCATCGAATGCTATGCATACACCGATCCTCAACCGTTGGATTGCGCCCTTGATGCTTCTCACCCCTTGGTTGCTAAGCGGGCAAGTACCAACTACTTGGCAAAGCCGCGGCGTTGGGGCTGGAGGCGCCCTGTACTCGCCGTCCATCAACCCAGCCAACGACAACGAGTTCTACCTGGCGTGCGACATGAGCGATGTGTTTCACACCACGGACTACGGAAACTCCTATTCTTTGGTCAGTTTTGTCCAGAATCAGGGCGGTCGGTTCGCACAGGTACAGTTCACCCGGGATCCTGACATTCTGTACAATCTCGATTCCTCGGGAGACTATGTGAAACCGGTCAGGAGCGTGGATGGAGGCAACACCTGGGGGCCGTTGCCGGGTAATCCCGACCCGTGGGATGATTTCTACAGCCTCTGGGGTGACTACGCTAACCCGGCGCGGCTGGTTCTCGGAGGATGGAATGCGATCTACCTCTCCACTAACGGCGGGGCCAGTTTCGTCCCCCTCAACGTGCCGATTACCGGAGATACGGGAGGCAATGTTGCCGGGGCCTTCTTTGATGGAAGCAACATCTATCTTGGCGCCAGCGTCGGGCTCCTGGTCTCGACGGACGGTGGCGGTTCCTTCGTCAATGCGGGAACCCCGGGCATTCCGGCCTCCGAGTATATTCGGTCCTTCGCCGGGGCGAAGTCGGGCTCCCAGACTCGGTTCTTTTGCCTGACGGTGGGCGAAACCTACGCCGGGCAGGATGGGGGCGATTATTGGGATAATATCCGCGGGATCTACTCGCTGGACAACGGCGCGGGCGTCTGGACGCGAAGGATGGCGGGGATTGATACGAATAGCGATTTCTTGATGTTCCTCGCCATGGCCCGCAACGACATTAACACTGTCTATGCCGGCGGGAGCAAATACTCCTCCTCGGGGAACGTACCTGGAGTTATGAAAACGACCGATGCCGGGTTGAGCTGGAGGAATGTCTTTCTGGCTACCCACAACCAGAACATTCTTACGGGCTGGTCGGGGGATGGGGGCGACCGTGGTTGGGGCTACGGCGAGGCGGTTTATGGCTTGGCGGCTGCCCCCAGCAACAGCGCCAGGGTGGTGTTCACGGATATGGGGTTCGCCCACCGCACGGCTGACGGGGGCGCCACCTGGGAACAGGCGTACGTGAGAGCTTCCGATGAACATCCAACCAATACGACCACTATCGCCCGCGCCAGCTATCACGGCATCGGGCTGGAGAACACTTCCTGCTGGCAGATCTTCTGGAGCGACCCCACGAACGTATTCGCGGGTTTCTCCGACATCCGCGGCATTCGCAGCACGGATGGCGGAGTCTCATGGTCTTTCAACTACGCGGGTTATTCCGCCAATACTTTGTACCGCGCCGCAATCCATCCCGTCACCCATGCCATCTATGCCGCCACGTCCGACATCCACGACATGTACCAGAGCACCCATCTTGCTGACTCGCCCCTTAACAATGCGGATGCGAACGGGAAGATCATCCTTTCCCTGGACAAGGGCGCCACGTGGCAAACCGTCCATTCGTTCGGTCATCCGGTTTTCTGGCTCTGCCTGGACCCCAATAACCCGAACCTGATGTATGCCAGCGTCGTCAGTTCCACCAGCGGAGGGGTCTTTGCTTGCGCCAATCTCCAGGCGGGCCTCGCCTCGACGTGGACGAGGCTTCCGAGCCCGCCCCGCACCGAAGGACATCCGGCCTCCATCGTCGCGCTGAATAACGGCAAAGTCCTCTGCACCTTTTCCGGCCGCCGGAACCCCGGCTTCACCGCCAGTTCAGGTCTGTTCGTCTATGATCCGAAAACGGGGCTTTGGAGCGACGTCTCAGACCCGGGCATGCTGTATTGGACCAAGGACGTCGTGGTGGACCCCTCCGACGCGACCCAACAGACCTGGTACGTTGGCGTATTCAGCGGCTGGGGGGGGCCTCCCAATGGCTTGGGCGGTCTCTACCGAACCACCGACGGCGGAGCGCATTGGGCCAGAATCAATGCGCTCGATCGAGTGACATCGATCACGTTTAATCCGGCCGATGCCAACGAGGCCTATCTGACGACGGAAACCAGCGGCCTTTGGCGAACTACCAATGTCCGCGCCCAGACGCCTTCCTTCAGCCTGGTGTCCAATTATCCCTTCCGCCAACCCGAGCGGGTCTATTTCAATCCCTTCGATCCGGACGAGATTTGGATCACCAGTTTCGGTAGCGGCCTCATGGTGGGAAGTTCCGCCCCGCCCGCCGCGCCAAGTTACCCCCCCATCGCCGAACCGCAGAGTATCGACCTCCTCGAGAATGGCTCTTCCGCCGTCACCCTGGCGGGGCATACCGCCGATAACCAGCCTATGGCCTTCTCTGTCGTCGCGCCCCCCGTGCATGGCGTATTGACCGGAACCCCGCCTTTTCTCACCTACACCCCGGGAACCAATTTCGCCGGCCCCGACCATTTTCTTTTCATCGCCAGCGCCGGCGGCGCCAACTCCGCGCCAGCCGTGGTGAATCTCTGCGTCAATTACCCTACCAACTCCCCGCCCTCGGTGACGATGCTGAGTCCCGCGAACCACGCCTGGTTCGTCGGCCCGGCCGACCTCGTGCTTACCGCGAGCGCCAACGCGTCGGATGGCATCAAGGAAATCGACTTCTTCTCGGGAACCAACCGGCTCGGAAGCGTCACCAACCTCCCCTACGCATTCACCTGGACCAATGTGCCTCCCGGCGCCTACTCCCTCTTCGCCAGGGCGGTGGATAACGACCAATCCGGGCGCTACTCTATCCCCGCGACCATCACCGTCCTGGGCGCGCGTCCCTGGCTCGACCTGCGAGCCACTGCCACGAACCAGGCGTCGATCCAGTGGCCGTTGGGCGTCGATGGATGGTTACTGCAGGAAGCAACCAATCTGGCCGGCCCATGGTCCCTGAGTTCGCAGCCCGTGACGGACACCGCATTGAGTCATTCCGCGACGCTCCCCGTGGCTGGGCAGCGGTTCTTTCGCATCATGCTCCCGCAATAAGCGCTCCGGGTTGGCGGTGACGTCCGGACATGGGACGCCGCATGGATGCTTCCGAAGAGAGGAGAGAAGGCCGCTCAGGCCCAGTGCGCTGGCGCCCGGTTCCGGGGCGCAAAACCACTTAATCCAGCTCTGTGGATCGCACGCTGTGGATCGCGCTTTGACATGCGGCGCAAATTGACCGAACATGGCAGGCAGAGAGATGCCTGAATCAGTGGCCCAGTTCAAGTTCGCGGCGCTTGCGAACACGTTGCGAGGGTGTCGGATTTTCGCCGGCCTGGCGCCGGCGGACCTTAATGCGGTGGCTGAGATCACCGTGGTGAAGTCTCTCGACAAGGGAGACTATCTTTTTCACGAAGGCGCCGCCGCGCATGGATTCTACGTGGTCCAGAAAGGGGCGATCAACGTCCATCGGGTCAATCCAGCGGGCAAAGAGCAAGTGATCCGGATTTTCCGCTCGGGCGATTCCTTTGCGGAGGCGACTTTGGCCACCGCCTCGGGCTATCCCGCGGATGCGCGGGCTGTGGAGTCGTCTCAGGTCCTCTTGGTGCAGAAGGCCGGGTTTCTCGCTTTGCTCACCCGGCAACCGGAACTGGCGTTGCGGATGCTGGCGGCTATGAGCGGGCATTTGCGGTCGCTCGTGGATCAGCTTGAGGACTTGAACTTGAAGGATGTGGAGACGCGGTTGGCCAACTGGCTGGTCAAGCGGTGCCCGCATCCCGAGTCCGACCGCTCGGCGACCGTGGAATTAAAGACGACCAAGCGAGTGCTGGCGGCGGAACTGGGGACCGTGGGCGAGACGTTCTCGCGGACCTTGGCCAAATTCCGCGAACAGGGACTGATCGCCGTCGAATCCCGGTGTATCACCGTGCGCTCTCCGCTGCGGTTGCGCGAGTTGTTGCGCCGCAACCTGGGAGAAAGTCAGGACTAGCGGTTTTGCCTTGCCGGGGCGATCCTCCGGCCCGTTCATGTCTGAAATCAGCAATCAATGAAAACATTATCTGCTTTCGCATTCCTGTTGCTCTCGTTTCTTGCCAGCGTTCCCGCGGCGACGCCGCGTTCCCGTCCCAATATCGTGTTCATCCTCATTGACGACATGGGCTGGGCCGATGGCGCTTGTTTTGGCAGCAAGTATTACGTGACGCCGAACCTCGACCGATTGGCCGCGCAAGGAGCGCGCTTTACCCACGCCTACGCGTCCTGCGCCGTGTGCTCGCCCACTCGCGCCGCGATCATGACAGGCAAGGCCCCGGCGCGGCTCCACATCACGGACTGGATCCCGGGCGAAGGCGCGCCGAAGAACAGCATCTTCGGTCTCCCCGACTGGCAACAACACTTGCCGCTGGAGGAGGTCACCCTCGCCACGGCTCTCAAGAAACTAGGTTACGCGACAGGCTACATCGGCAAATGGCACCTTGGCGGGCCGGCCTTTTATCCGCAACACCAAGGCTTCGACCTCAACATCGGCGGCGGCGACACTGGGCATCCCGCCTCCTATTTCTGGCCTTACGGCGAAAAGGGTGATTCCCATCGCGTTCCCGGTTTGGGCGAAGCCGGCGGCCAATCGGGTGAATACCTCACCGACCGGCTCACGGATGAAGCGCTCAGATTCATCGAGGCCAACCGCGGCAACCCGTTTTATCTCCAACTCGCGCATTACGCGGTCCATGCCCCGCTCATGGCCAAACGAGGCGACATGGACGCGTTTGCTGACCGCCCGGGCGCCGACGGGCAGAGTAATATTGTCTATGCCGCCATGCTCAAGAGCGTGGACGAGAGCGTCGCCCGCGTGCTCAGGAAACTCGACGACCTCCACCTAACCGACCATACCATCGTCGTCTTCACGTCAGACAACGGAGGCGCGGTCCATTTCGGCGCGCCGCCCGCCACGTCAAACGCCCCGTTGCGTCTCGGCAAAGGCTACGCCTACGAAGGCGGCTTGCGCGTGCCCCTCCTGATGCGCGCGCCGGGCGTCACGAAGCCCGGTTCGGTGTGCGACATCCCGGTGATTAGCCACGACTTTTTTCCGACGCTGCTGGAGTTGGCGGGTGCGGAGAAGTCCGCCTCCGCCACGGCGACCGATGGCGCGAGCTTTGTTCCGCTTCTGCGGGGCGCGGCCAAACCGCCGCACGAGGCGCTCTTCTGGCACTATCCGCATTATTGGAATGGCGGAAAGGTCTCTCCCTATAGCGTGGCCCTCGTGGGCGGCTGGAAGTTGATCCGCTTTTATGAACAGGCTCGCGAGGAGCTTTACGACCTTAGGAACGATCCTTCCGAGGAAAACGATCTCGCCGCGCGCCAACCTTCCCGGCGCGGAGAGATGAGCGCGCGCCTGGACGCCTGGCTAAAGCAAGTCGGCGCCCAGATGCCGGCGCCTCGGAAAGACCAGCCGCTGTGAGGGCTTGGATCGTGGCGCGGGCGGATTGCGCCCGCCAGATTTGACGTGTTCACCTCGTATTCTGGGATTCCAAAATTCCGGCCCCCTTCGACCTGGGGATCCCCGGCTCCGCGACAGTAACTCGCAGCGGTTTGGTTAGATCGCTGGCGGGCGGCTAATAGCGGTTGCGGACCGGGGGAGAAGTGGGTCATACTTCGGCCGTATGCTGAAGTTGGGTGTTAACATTGATCATATTGCCACGTTGCGCGAGGCCCGCTATCGCGGGTTGGGGCGTGGGGAACCAGATCCGGTGGCCGGGGCGATGACCTGCGAGGCCGCCGGCGCTCGCGGAATCACCGCGCATCTGAGGGAAGACCGCAGGCACATCCAGGATCGCGATGTTTGGAAGCTGCGCGAGGTGGTGCGGACGCGTTTGAATCTGGAGATGGCCAATGTGCCAGAAATTGCCGCCATCGCCGTCGAACTGAAGCCGGATATTGTCTGCGTGGTGCCTGAGCGGAGGCAGGAAGTGACTACCGAAGGGGGGTTGGAGGTGGCGGGCAATTTGGCCGCTATTACCGACTTGCGCCGCAGGTTGAACGACCGAGGGATTGAAGTGAGCCTGTTCATAACGCCCGACCCCGCGCAGATTGAGGCGGCGGCGCGCGTCGGGAGCCAGTTCATCGAGATGCACACCGGGGCCTACGCGGAGGCCTTCCCGGCGCCCGGGCCCCGAGCCACGGAGTTGGCGCGGCTCATTGCTGGCGCCCGGCAAGCGCACGGGCTTGGGCTCAAGGTCAACGCCGGACACGGGTTGAACTATGAGAACCTCAAAGCGCTCTATGAAGTGCCGCATTTGGTCGAACTGAATATCGGCCACAGCATTGTCAGCCGCTCGATTACCGTTGGCTTGGATCAGGCGGTCAAGGAAATGCTAGGCTTGATGAGGGATTACCAGGGATGACGGGTCTGGCGGTATGATCCTCGGCGTGGGTATCGACATCATCGAAGTGGCGCGCATTCAAGCGTCCTACGAGCGCTTTGGCGAACGCTTCCTGAACCGCCTCCTGGTTCCGAACGAGATTCAGTATTGCTTGTCGCATGGAAAGCCGGGGCCGTTTATGGCCGTTCGGTTCTCGGCGAAAGAAGCCATTTCCAAAGCCTTCGGTACTGGCATCGGCGGGCGGCTTGGCTGGTTGGATATGGAGATCCGGCGCAAGGAGAGCGGGGAACCGTTCGTGGTCCTGCACGGCGCCGGGGAAGAGTTATTCCGGGAGCGTGGGGCGCAACGGCTCCTCATCAGCTTAAGCCATACCCAAGCTCATGCGACGGCGGTGGCGATTCTGGAGGGGGCTTAGGCCGCAAGGAGAGCGCGCTGCCAGGCCATCAATTCGGGCTCATGTTTTTCCCAATGGTGGGCGAGGTCGGAAAGCGTGGATCGGCTGGCGATGAGGGTGGGGTCAATGTCTAGTTTTAGGGCGCGTTCGTCGCGGCGCTGCTGTAATTCCGCGAATCGGCGGCGTTCGCCCTCGGTCGGGCGGCGGCCGGTGGAGCGCAGGATTTTGGGGTAGCCCTCGGGAGGAACCGCCGCGCCCTGGGCGACGGCCTTAAGCAACCCAAGCCGCCGTCGTTCAGACAGGTGCCTGGGGATCAATGGTTCGATCGGGCGCTTCGCGGCGGCGGCGGCCGCGACGATTACGAGCACCTCGTGGCTGATAACGAAGAACGGGGGTTTATTAGCCGCCGTCGCCTCGGATTCGCGCCAGGCCCATAACTCGCGCAGGAGAGCCAGACCCGCGCGGCTTAAGAGGTGGCTGCCTTTGACGCGCCAGACCAAGTCCTGGTCGGCCGGACATTCGCGCGTCGAATCCGCGATCAGGCGGGCGCAAGACTCCTGGTGCCAGGCCAGCCGGCCGCGCGCCTCGAGTTGGGCCTTCAGGCCGTCGGCCAATGGTTTGAGGTAATGAGTGTCATTGCGGGCGTACCGTTCCATTCGTTCGGTGAGGGGACGCATGGCCCAATTGGCCTTCTGGGGGCCTTTCTCGAGTTTGGCTCCGAGACACTTTTCGACCAGATGACTCAGGCCGAATTGGAGGTGGCCGAGCAAACGAGCCGCGAGCATGGTGTCGAAGATGGCGCTGGGCACGAACTCGTGGTGTTTGCACAGCAAGCGCAGGTCGTAATCGGCTCCGTGCATGATCAACTCGTGTCCGGACAAGGCCTTCAGGACCGGACCGAGGTCCAGTCCCGCCAAGGGATCGACCAGCCTGTCTCCCGACTCGGTGCCGATCTGAATCAGGCAGACCTTTTCCGGGTAAGCGTGCAGACTGTCAGCCTCCGTATCCACCGCCACCCAGGTGGCCGCTTGAAGGGTGGAAAGAAATGCCGACAGCTTTTCGTTCGTATCAACCACAACTTCAGTATATTAAGCCCCCCAAAAAGAGCCACAAGAAATGGCGTCCTTGCTCATGACCCCGCCTTGCCTATATCATTTGCGGGAATGAACATTACAAGCGCGTTTGCGGTTGCCGTCCGGGCCAACCCTCGCAAGAGCGCCCTGTTCTGGGGCGAATGCGAGTATTCCTACGGACAATTATGGGATCAAGCCTTGTGGGTGGCGGGTCGATTGGAGCGGGAATACCACGTCAGAAAAGGCGACCGCGTGGGCGTTTGGCTCAAGAACTGTCCCGAGTTCGTCCCGGTGCTCTTGGGCGTCCTTCACTTGGGGGCCGTCTTTGTTCCCATCAACAATTTTTTCAAGCCGGAAGAGGTTGGGTTCATTCTCCTCAATGCGGGCATCGATGTATTGGTAACGGATGCCGATTTGGGGACGCATTTCCGGGCGCTGACGGGGTTCCGGACCCACTTGAAGTTGTTCCGCATCGCCGAGGCGGAGATCGGTCGCGCCCCGGAGGGGGAGGGGGTCGCCGCGACTTCGCCCGCGGAAGAGTCGGACCTCGCGGTGCTGATCTATACCTCGGGCACGACCGGCCGACCCAAAGGGGCCATGCTTTCCCATGGGAATCTGCTCCACAATGTGGAGAGCTGTCGGTTGGTCCTCAACGTGGTTCCGGAGGACCGTCTGGTGGTGCTGCTGCCCATGTTTCATAGTTACATGCTGACCGTTGGACTGATTTTGCCGCTGGTGGTGGGAAGTTCGATCGTGCTGGTGAAGTCGGTGCATCCGGTCCGCAATGTGTTGCAGGAGATCGCCCAGCGACAATGCACCCTGCTGCCGGCGATCCCGCAGTTCTACCGGAGCATGGTCGGGGCGGGCGTATCGGGCGCATTGACGCTGCGGGCGTGCGTCAGCGGCGCGGCCCCTCTCCCGAGGCGCATCCTGGAGGAATTCGAGGCGAAATTTCAGATTCCCCTCATTGAAGGCTACGGGCTGAGTGAGGCGAGCCCTGTAGTGGCGAAGAATCCGCTGAACGGAACGCGCAAGCCAGGCTCGATCGGCTTGCCCGTTCCCAACGTCGAGGTGAGCATCCAGGATGAGGCGGGGCGGTTGCTGGAACCGGAGGAAATCGGCGAGCTCTGCGTGCGCGGGGGCAATATCATGATGGGATATTGGAACCAACCGGCCGAGACCGCCAAGGTGATGCGCGACGGATGGCTCCTGACGGGAGATATCGGAAGGCGCGATCGGGATGGCTACTTCTACATCACCGACCGGAAGAAGGACATGCTGCTGGTCAATGGCATCAACGTCTATCCGCGTGAGATTGAGGAGGTGCTGAGCCGTTTTCCGGGCGTAAAAGAGGCGGCGGTGGTGGGGAAACCGGACCCGCGCCGAGGCGAGCAGCCGGTGGCCTTTGTTTCGGCCGAGGAGGGGATGGTCCTGGAAGAAAAAGCGTTGCAGGGTTTTGCGCGGCATCGCCTGGCCGATTACAAGGTCCCCCGGAGGGTTATCTTTCTGCCGACCCTGCCTCGAAACGCCACCGGGAAGATCCTGAAGACGGTTTTGCGAACCATGGAAATCGGCGAGTAGGCGATCGTTCGGCCTGAAACCTGCTTTCAACTGCCTGCGCCTGAGGCCTTTTCGCTGTTGACGCTCGCGAGGCATCCCCCCTAAGCTGTGGATATCGACTGCTTAGCGCATGAAGCGCCGAGCAGGGATTTTTTTCTATGCCCGAAGGATATTGCGTCAAGTGCAAGGCCAAGAAGGAAATCATTGATGCCGTAGAAGAGATCATGAAGAACGGGCGGAAAGCCATCAAAGGCAAATGTCCGACCTGCGGCACGGTGATGTTCAAGATCCTGGGCGGCAAGGCCACAGTCGTGCCGCCCGCGCAGGGAACGGCTGCTCCGCAGCCGATCGAGCCCCCGTCGACTCCTCACTAACTTATGTCTCAACAACTTTCGTATGTCATTATCACCCCCTACTCGCTGTATAAGTCGCGCACGGGCGGCATCCTGAGCCGTCTGATCACGAGGACGGGCCTGGAATTGGTTGGCGCTCGCATGTTCGGACCGAGCATGGAGCTGGTCAAGCAGTACTCCGATGAAATCGTTTCCGCTAACGACCCTCAGGATAAACGCGTCCAGCAGCTCATCTACGATTATATCCTTCGCAATTTGTCGCCGGACCCCAAGACGGGACGCCGCCGACGGGCGATGATGTTGCTCTTCAAAGGCGAGGACGCCGTGCGCAAGACGCGGTCCGTGGTAGGCAATATTAGCGCCGAGCGACGCGGGGGCGAGACCATCCGCGACACCTACGGAGACCTTATTGTCGATGAAAACGACCAAATCCGATACTTCGAGCCGGCGGTGCTGGCCGCCCCCACTTTCGAGGAGGCCGGATCCAAGCTGAAGCTTTGGGCGCGCTATTCGGAATCCGACGGAGGGGTCTTGGAGAACGTGATCGGATACGCGCCGGGGGAGAGACCCCAGCGCACGCTGGTCCTCATTAAACCGGAGAATTTCCGCTTCCCGACCGGCCGGCCGGGGAACATGATCGACTTCTTCTCCCGCACCGGCCTGTACATCGTGGGGGTCAAGCTCCACCGCATGAGCGTGGCGCAGGCCCTGGAATTCTACGGCCCCGTTCGAGAAACGCTCCGTACCAAGCTGAAGGACGTCGTCGCCTCCAAGGCCAGAGCGGCTTTGGAGAAGGAACTGGGTTTCAAGCTCGGGGCTGAGCAGGAACAGCAACTCGGCAATATTCTGGGGCCCGTCTTCGGCGATAACCAATTCGACAATATCGTCCGGTTCATGTCCGGTCGGTCCCCTTCTGAATGCCCCGCTTCGGAAATGACCGAGCCGGGCTCTGAGAAATGCATTGCCTTGGTCTATGAGGGCGTGGAGGCGGTTCGGAAGATTCGGGACGTCCTTGGCCCGACCGACCCGTCCAAGGCGCCGCCCGGCTCCATTCGCCGCGAATTCGGTCAGACGGTCATGGTCAATGCCGCCCACGCCAGCGACTCCGAGGAAAATGCCCGCCGGGAAATGGCGATTGTTCAAGTCGGTCAGAACAGCTTCCCGAGCATCGTCGAAGAGTTCTACGGAAAAAGCTAGCCGGCCGCGCAGAGTTTACGGACCGGTCTGAAACTTCAGACCGGTCCGGTATTCGCGTTTCATGGGGTAGGGTCGTCGCGCTCGCGACCCGCCCGCCTCTTACTTCCTTCGCCTTCCCCCTTCGGACCCTTTCAATTATTTCACTTTAGTTTCAATGGGCAGTGGTGCTAAGTAATGGTCCATGAGAAGTTGCCGCGCCAGAGTGCTCCCGGTCTCGGCTTTTCAGGCGAGGCGGCTCGTTCTCTACGGTTCATAACTTACATTCCCATGAAGACGAGAAAATCGGGCCGATCCCTCGAGTTCTTTTGTCACGCGCTCACCGCCGCCTTCCTCGTTGCCACCGCCTCGTCGCGGGGACAGATGTTGATCAACGTCGACTTTGGCGTCGGCGCCGTCAGTCCCAAGAAGGGGTTGGCGGCGACCGGCGCCGGGACGAATGATTTTTGGAACCTCTACCGCCATTATGAGCCGAAGTTTACGCCGGGGATGCCGCTGGTAGCCAACGGTCAACTCGACAAACTCAAGCAGGCCGACGGGAGTGAAACCGACGTCTCGATGGTCCTGAGCAACGCCCCGGGGGTTTGGGGTAACTCCAGCGGCGACCCGATGTACGACACCTATATCTTCTCCCAAAATGGAAGCAATATCACGGTCAGCATCCGGGGGTTGGCGGCTGGGCGCTACCATTTTGTTCTGTATGGGCATGCGGATGCGGATGTATCCGGAGAGCAAAATTCCTCGTTCACCCTCAAGTCGGGTACGAATGAATTCGGGCCGCTCGCGGCCACGGGCGGGAATGGATGGAAGGCGTCCAACCCCTGGCAGGAACGGGCGCAATATGTGGTCTTTCGGGACGTCCCAGTGGAGCGCCAACCGATTGTGATCGAGGTGGGCGCCGGACCGAACGGCGTCGCGGTGCTCAACGGTTTGCAGATTGTTTCCCATGGGACCGGCCCGCCGCGCCTGCTTTCGCCGGCCCTGCCGGAGGTCGGACCGAGCAGCACGAACCTCTGGTTTCGTGAAGTCCGGTACGAAGGGCGGCTTTCAGATGCCGAAGCGCGGTTCGCCGTGTCAATCGAAGTCGAATCCATGACCACGAACGAGATTTCGGCCTTGCTCTTCGAGGGGGATGTGGCGTTGGTTGCCTCCAAGTTGCCCGAGGGGCTTCGCCTGGCGGGTCGGGGTCGGCAGACGCGACTGATCTGCGCGGCCGCCGGCGCGCGCCACCTGGAATTGGAGTTGCTGGCCCGTATCACTCGCGCCGAACCATGGAACCAAATCAGCTTCAACGGCCCGGCCGCCGCCATGAGCTCCGTTTCCGCCAGCGCCGCCGCCGTCGGGGTCGAGATCCAACTCCTGAGCGGGACTTCGCTGACGCCCGCAACGAAAGCGTCCTCGAGCGTTCAGGGTCAGCTCGGGCTGGACCGAACGCTGGCGTTGCGCTGGCAGAGCAAAACCGCCGAGGTGACGCGCAAATCTTTGATCAGCGCCGAAACCGTTGCCACCGCCCAAATCACCCCGACGGTCATCAAGTTTACCACTCGCTTGAATTACCAGATCTTGCAGGCGCCGGCGCCGCGCCTCGCCATCGAGTTGCCCGACACGCACGCCCTCACGCGCATCCAGGGAGACCAAATCCGGGATTGGCAGGTCCGCTCCGACGGCGACCGCCAGGTTCTCACGGTGGAGTTTGTCCGGCCTATCGAAAAAACCTGTGCGCTCACGCTGTTCTCCGAACAATCCGCGCCGGTCGCGCCTTTGGCCGCGACCCTCATGCCGCCGCAACCTCTGGAAGTCGAGCACGAGTCCGGTTCGTTTACGCTGAGCGCGGACGACACGACGGTCGAGATTGATGCCACTCCTGGCTTGCGCCAGGTCAACCCGCCGGCCGGGGCGCTCGCCTCCTATCGGTTCAGCGGCCGCCCGATCGCCATCACCGCGAAGTTGGAGCGGATTCAGCCGGTGGTCAAACTCGAGGACCATGCCACGGCGCGAGTGGAGGAGAGCCGCCTGTTGATTTCGCATGGCTTGAACCTGGTCGTGGAAAAGGCCGGCATCTACGCGCTTGAACTCATTCCCCAACCCGGTTTCGTCGTCAGCGAAGCCAAAGGCGAGGGAATCGAGGATTGGAAATTCGCCGATGGCAAACTAAACCTGACTTTTACCAACCGGGTGCTCGGCGCTCGTAAAATCGAGGTGCACCTTGAGGAGGCCCGCCCGGAGTTCCCGGAGCGTGTCACCGTGCTCCCACTTGGCGTTCCCGTCGCGACCAAGGTGACTACCCTGTTGGGCGTTTCCTCTTCGCCCGGCATTCGATTGAAAACCAGCGAGTTGACCGGCCTCCGCGAGGCGCCGATCGCTTCGCTTCCAAACCACCTCGATGAAGCCTTGGCCTTCGCCGGCGATGTGGCGGACTGGAAACTCGCGCTGGCGGCGGAGCGACTCTCGCCGCGGATCGTGACCGAGGTGTTTAACCTGGTAACGGTCGGGGATGGCCTGGTAGGAGGCAGCGCCACCATCCGGTACGGGATCCTCAACCAGGGAGTACAGCAGTTTAGCATCGCCTTGCCCGCCCATTGGAAAAACGTCGAGTTCACGGGCGCCAATATTCGCCGCAAAGAGCAACTGACCAACGTCTGGAACATCACGCTGCAGGACAAGGCCTGGGGGGCCTACACGCTGGTCATCACCTACGACTACCAGTTCGATCCCAAGGGCGGAACGCTGGACTTGGCGGGCGCTCACACCCTGGGCGTCGAACGGGAAGCGGGCTCGCTCGGGGTCATGACCGCGGCCAGCCTCAAGCTGACACCCCCCGCGCCCGCGGACCCGCTCCGCAGGGTCGATGAATCCGAACTTTCCGAAAGCGACCGGGCGCTCTGCACTCGCCCCCTCCTCCTGGCCTACAAATATACCGGGGGAGATTATCACCACTCGGTGCCAGTGACCCGGTTCGAGGAGTTGTCCGTGCTCGATGCCGTGGCAGACCGCACCGAGCTGACGACCGTGCTCACTGAGGCCGGGCAGTTGCTGACCCAGTCTTCTTTCATGGTCAAGAACGCGGAAAAACAGTTCCAGAAGTTCAAGCTGCCGGCGAATGCCGCATTCTGGTCCAGCTTTGTCAATGGCCAGCCCGCCAAGCCCGAGAAGGACGGCGACTGGCTGTTGGTCCCCCTGCCGCGCGACGTGAGTCGGGACCAGGCCTTCGCGGTGGATATCGTCTATGCCCAGACGAGCAACGTCTCCTCGTCCTGGTTCCCACGCCGTTTTGAACTGGCCGCTCCCCTTACGGACATCCCCAATACCTACGCCGAGTGGCAGCTCTTCGTGCCGGTGACCCAGCGTTTGAGCGGTTTTGGCGGCAACATGACCGTCGCGAGCGGAACGACGTATGACTTCCGCGATGCCTGGCAGGCATTCGTTCAGTTTTATGGGAATCTCATCGAGCAAAACGGCGGCTTGGTTGGGGGCTGCGTGGTGGCGGGCCTGGCGGTCGTGATCATCGGGGCCGCCTCACGCCGCGGATTCCGCGGCGCTCTCACGGTTGTCCTGCTCTTTTCCATCCTGGCCATCCTCGCGGCCATGATGCTCCCGGCGCTGAGTCGCGCCAAAATGAGAGCCCAACGCATCAACGCGATGAGTAATCTCAAACAAATTGGAGTGGCGGCCAAGACCTGGGCCACCGACAATAACGGTTCGTTCCCGCCGACCTTGGATGCGTTGAAGGCGGAGCTGGGTACGGACCGGGTTAGGCTCGATCCCAATACGGGGCAGCCATTCATCTATGTGGGGTCGGGCAAGAGCGAGGCCAACCCGCAGGCTATTGTGGCCTACTCGCCCTCCGACCTGAATGGGCGCGCCGTCTTGTTGGCCGACGGAAGCGTCCAATTGCTGTCCCCGGACAAATTCCAGGAGGCGTTGGGGCGGGATGCGGTGGCACCGCAAGTCGGCGCCCCAATCAACTTGCTAACGATGGAGGCGCAACGCCAGGCGCAGACGCCGCAGCAGGTCCAGCAGCCAGTCCCTCTGGCGGCCCCAGCGCCGGCCCCGCCAGCGCCTTCCGCCGTGGCGGCCGAGGCGCGCCGGATGCCTGCCAGCGCGGCGGCCTCAAACCCAGCAGATCAGGCGCCGTTATCCGGGTTGAGGGGCGGAGGCTTCGGAGGAGGCTCGCTACCGCCCATGGCCGCGGGCCTTCGCCCGATCCGGATCGAAGTGCCGCGCGCCGGTCAGGCGTTCACCTTCACCAAGGTCCTCAATGCCAATCGAGAGCCGTTGACCGTAACCGCCTCGATCCTGCGGGTGAAGGTGTATCACACCGAGCAGATGTTCCTGCAAGTGACCGGCTTCCTGGCCGGTCTGCTGCTACTTTGGCGGTTGGCGGCGCGCCCCGCCCGAAGTAGCCTGGGGATGGCGCTGGCCACCCTATTGATCCTCTCGTCGGTGGCTTCTCTGCTGGCCCTGTGGCGCGTGCTCCATCTCGGCCTGATTGTCGCCGCCCCGGCCTTCGCGCTCGGGTTGATCGGCTGGTGGGGATGCAAACTCTGGCGGCATCGCCAGACGATGGGCTCTGTGGCGCCCCCGGCGGAGCCTCCAATGGCCGGTCCGACCGGCGGCCCTGCGCCCGGCGCCAGCGGCGCTGTTTTGGTCGCGTTCATCACCCTGGCCGCCTCCGCGGCTTTCGGGCAGGATGGCCCGCTGGCCACGAATTCGAATGCGGTGTCCATCCTCTCGGCAACCTATTCCGGAACGGTAGCCGACGCGGTTGCGCAGTTTGACGTGGCGTTCGAAATCGCAACGGCCGCCACCAACCAGTTCGTGCCCTTATTCGGTCCCGACGTCGCGGTGCAGGCGTATTCATCGCAAGGCGCCGCCCGGCTAGTCCTGGAGGGAGGCGCCGTGGGAGTGCGAGTCGCGGAAAGGACCCGCCTGAGCTTGCAGTTCAAGATCCTGGCCAAGCTCGGCGGCGAAGCGACGCGGCGGCAACTTGCTTTCGGCATCCCCTCCGCCCTTGCCAGCCGAGTTAATCTCGTTATCGATGAGCCTGAGGCGGAGGTCGAATTCCCGATGGCGGTCGCGCTGGAGCGCTCCGGTACTAATCAGCAGACCCGCGTCCAAGCCGTTCTGGGCGCCGTGGATCGGCTCGAGTTGATCTGGACCCCGCGCATCAAACACGCCGCCGAGATTGCGGCGACGGTCTTTGTCCAGCAGAGCGCGCTCGTCACGCTCGGGGGAGGCGTCGTCAACACACGCTCCCGACTCGACTACCAGGTAAGCCAAGGCGAACTCAAACAGGTTCGCGTGGAGATTCCCGCCAGCCATCGGCTCCTCCGGGTGGACGGAGATTCAATCCGCACCTGGGAGGTCGCTGGGAATCTCCTGACGGTGGAGTTAGTGAAGGGAGTTTCTCCCGCGTACAAACTGGAACTCGAAACCGAGAAGGCGTTGAGTAACCTGCCGGCATCCGCCCAGGTTGAAATTCCCCGCGTCCTCGATGTGAAACGCGAGACTGGCCTGATAGCCGTGCGCGCGGGGGAGGAACTCTCGTTGACGGTGGAGAACGCGGGCGATCTCCAGCGGGTAGATTCCGAAGAATTCCACCGCGGCGCGCCGGAGCTAGCGGACGGAGTGGCTCATGCGTTTCGGTTTCTGAAGCCCGGCTTTGTTTTGAGCGTCCGCGCCGATCCCATCAAGGCCCGTATCGAAGCGGTAGGGCGGAACACCGTTTGGATTTCCCCTGAATCCGTCCGCCTGATTGTTCGGATAGACTACACGATCAAAGGCGCCGGCGTCTTCGCGTTGCGTTTGGCGCTGCCGGCCGACTATCGCCTGGATGAGGTGACCGGCGCGAACGTCTCGCAATGGGCCGAACGAAATGATGGCGCGCGGCGGTTGTTGGAGGTGACCCTCAAGGAGCGGACGCTGGGGGCTTACTCTCTGGGCATCTGCCTCAGCCGGAATTACGCCGAGCCGCCGAAATCGCTGGCCATTCCATCCGCGCATCCGCTGGACGCCGACAAGTTGAGCGGATTCGTCACGGTGGCCTCCGAACAGGGGGTCGCCGCCAAGACCGAGTCGATCGAGGGCTTGGCCGAGATCCCGGTTGCCACCGTGCCGGGTGAAGGGGTTGCCGGCGTCGCCAGCGCCCTGGCCTACAAGTTCATTTCCGCCGCGCCGGGACAAGCGCCGGCTTGGAAGCTCCGGGTCGGGATCGAGGCGGTCGATCCCTGGGTGCGCGCCGAGATCATGAACACCCTTACCCTTACGGAGACCCTCGTCAGCGGACGCACCCTGGTCAAATACTCCATTGCCAACGCCCCGACGCGGGAGTTCCGCGTGCGGATCCCCCCGGCTTTCAAGAATGTCGAACTCACGGGCCCCCAAATCCGGCGCCGGGACGAAACCAACGGCGAGTGGCGGGTCGAGTTGCAGGGCAAAGTGCGCGGTGAATACGTGCTCGTGGCGACCTGGGAGATGCCCCGAGAGCCTAAGAGCGGCGGGGTCGAGTTGGAGAGTGTGCAGGCGTTGGGCGTGGAACGTGAAACCGGGTTTGTGTCGGTTATGGCTCGCCCCCCGCTGCAAGTGACCGATAAATCCCACGCTGAGTTCCTGAGCCGAATCGACGCGCGTGAACTGCCCGAGTGGCCCGGCCCGCCCGACACGAGCGTCGTCCTCGTCTTCCGCTATTTGCGCCCTGGCTACAAGCTCTCCCTTGAGGCGCAACGATTCGAACCGGCCGAGGTGCTCCAAGCCCTCATCGACAGCGCTCGCTTTACCACGGTCGTGGCCGATGACGGTCAGATGTTGACGGAGGTCTCTCTCAACGTGCGGAACAACGGCCGGCAGCATTTGGCGGTACAGTTGCCTCCGGGAACCACAGTCTGGTCCGCCTTTGTCTCCGGGGATCCGGTTCGCCCGAGCGCCAACAATACGCGCCTGCTCATCCCGATGGCCCGCGAGATTGCCTCCGAGGCCCCGACCCTGATCGAATTGACTTACATTGGCGCCGTTCCATTTCCGGCGTCCCATGGCCGCGTCGCCCTGGTCTCTCCCGGGTTTGACATGCCGCTCAAGAATGCGCATTGGGACTTGTACCTGCCGCCCGACTACGACTACAGCAAGTTCGACGGGTCGATGAACCGCGCCATCGAGGCCAGCGCTCCAGTCATCCAGTCCTTCTCGATTTCCGAGTACAACGTTCAACAGCAGGCCCAGGAGGCTCAGCAGAAGTCCGAGCTGCGCAACGGCCTGCAGTCGGCCCGCGAGAACCTCAGCAACGGTAACTTGCGCCAGGCCCTTACCAGCTTTAAACGCTCGCAATCCCGAGGCCAGCAATTCAAGGCGGCGGCGGGGGAGGATCGCGACCTCAAGGAAGTCGAGAAAGACCTGCGCCGGGCCCAGGGCAGCAACCTCATCGTCGCGCAGAATAATTATTATTACGACAATGCCGGCAAGTTCGGTGGCGGGCAGGTCTTCCAACAGCGATTAGGACCCGGCGCGGCCGCGGAAAAAGCGTCGGCCCCAACCAGCCAGGCCGGGAACCTCTTCTTGAATTATGACGCCGATGTGGCCGGGCAGCAGTGGGAAAAGCTCGAAAAGGCGCAGGAAGTCGCCGTCGCCAAAGTGGCGCCCCTCCGGGTAAACCTCCCAACTCGCGGCCTACGCTACGCCTTCACCCAGGTCCTCCAGACGGAGGTTTCGAAACCGATGACCATCGGCCTGTTTGCCGAAAACACCAAGGCGCCGAGTTGGACTAACCGCCTGGTTTTTGGGCTCGCGGGGTTTGTCGCCTTGTGGGTGTTCTTTGCGTGGGTCGCCCCGCGAAAGACCGCCTGACGGTTGCGCTGGCCCGGGTCGGGTGATCTCAATAGTCAGCGAGCGTCCCCGTCCTTGTTCGCCGACTTCGGGCGTTATCGAACGGCCAGGGGAGGAGAGCAAGTATGGCGCGTCCAACCCCGGGGACGGTTTACTGGCTCACTGGCCAGCGCGAGAATCTCCGCGTTGTTGGCCATGCTCGAGGCCCATTGAGGGTTCAATGGGGCGCCGGGGCTAGGCTTCCTCGATCGTGTCGTAGAACTTCACGATGCCTTCTTTTTCCGGAGCCGAGTTGTATTTGATCGCGGCGCGCGGGTGCTGGTTAAGGACGCCGCACAGCATGTAAGGCAGATCGAAGCCCCAGCCCAACTCCTCCCGGAGCGGCTCGATCGTTTCTTCGACGCATTGCAACACCGGACGGAGGTGATACTTCGGATTATGCAGGAAGCCGATCAGCAATTCCATCGGGCAATTGCCGGCGCCGCGGCCCAAGCCCGCCATTGTGGCATCCAGGTAATTCGCACCCATGACGATGGCTTCAATCGTATTGGCGAAAGCCAGTTGGAGATTGTTGTGGGCGTGAATGCCCACTTCTTTACCCGCAGCCCGCGCGTAGTGGAGATACTTGCGCACCAGGTAATGGACCTGTTCGCTGTAGAGGGCGCCGAAGCTGTCCACCAGGTAAATGGCGCGCGCCTCGGAACCGGCCGCCAAATCCAATCCTTCGTCCAACTCGCGTTCCGGCACCGTGGAAACGGACATCAGGTTGAGGCAGGTCTCATAACCTTTGTCATGGGCGTCCTTAACCATATCCAGCGCCGTAGGAATCTGGCTGATGTAAGCGGCGACGCGAATCATATCGATGGCGCTCTCGCTCTTGGGCAGAATATCCTGGTGGTAATCGCAGCGCTCGGCGTCGGCCATCACGGAAATCCTGGTCGGACCCGGCTTCTCGCCCACGATGCGGCGGATGTCGTCCTCGACGCAGTACTTCCAGGCTCCGTATTCACCCGCTACAATGTTCTTGCGGGGACCCTTATAGCCGATCTCCATATAATCCACTCCGGCCTCGACGCACGCCTGGTAAACCGCCTTGACTGTCTTATCGTCGAATTGATGGCTGTTCATCAACCCGCCATCGCGAATGGTGCAGTCGAGCACCTTGATCTCCGGACGGTAGCTGATCCACCGGCTGGCGGGGCTGTCCTTGGCTTTCGGCGCCGCTTTCTTGGTCGAATTCGGTTGGGCATTCATCGGTTAACTATGAAATATGAAAATCCCAGCATAAATCAATGCTTAATTTGACCGCCCGACGCCCGCCCCGCTCCCCCAAGCGAGCCGCGTTCAATTTGACATTCCACTGGTGCTTAGGTAATATAATTGCGTCCATTAGAGGAATCTGGCATGGGCGGGATTGACCTGTGACCGAGCCTCCTTTCCGGCGCGTCGGGCCGATGTCCTCCGTCAATCCGCGCCCCAACCAGAACAAACGCGGCCACATGACAATTTAACCATCTGAAAGCGGAGGTGCCTAATGCCGATGCGCGGACATTTGACCTTGTGGAGGGTCCATTTAAGACCACCTGAGGAATGGAACCACGATACCGAGGGACTTTGCTTCGTATTCCCCGAAACCGGCTTTGGGCACTACGCTTCGCGTCAAGCTGTTCATCGCGCGGGACCCGGGGATGTGCTGGTGTTGAATCCCGAGGGGGGAGGGAAGCTCTGCGCGCCGGTTGCGGATGGACTAATATTTCACTGCTTCTCGGTGAGCGCCGATCATTTGTATCCTTTGCTCGCAGCAAACGAACTGTGCTTGTTGAAGGGCGTTACGCAGGCGTTTGAGCGGCCCAAGTTGTACCCGGCGTCTGATAGCGCGGCGAGGAAGTGCCGCGAATTATTGAGCGAGGTGCCGTCTCAAGACAGTCTCTGCCATCGCGCCCAGCTCTTGAGAATTGTCGCCGCCCTGCTGTCGGTCGAGTTCAAGGCGGCGCATCCTCAGCCCAACGGATGCATCCGGGCCGAAGAGCGATTACTCCAGGTGCTGGCCAGCCTATCGATGGATGAGATCATGGAGTGTTCAGTCAAGCATCTATCCCTCAAATTCGGTTTTGGCCATCGCCATTTGAATCGCCTGTTCCGGCAGCAGTTCGGCTTTTCCGTGGTCGGCTTGAAGATGGAGATGCGGTTGTTGAAGGCGGCGGCCAGCCTGCGGGATCCGAACCGCAAGGTTCTAGACGTGGCCGAGCAGTGTGGCTTCAATCAGCTAGGCCTGTTCAGCGTGTGCTTTAAGAAACGATTTGGTTTGAGCCCCTCGGAGTGGCGAAAGCGCAGCCTGCCGGCGGAAGGCGAAACGCGTTTTGCGATTGATAGAGAATCGGTGTGCATGCCGCGGTCTTATGGGCTGTGCCCGTGGTTGCCTGGAAAGAAACCTCCTCTGCTTGCGGTCCGAAGGCAAGAAAAAGGCCGGTCCTAAAGACCGGCCTGAGGCGCGCGGGAGCGGCGCGTTAGCGTGGCGATGAGACTCTGGGATTAAACCCCGCGTTTCCGACGCAGGTTCCGCAGAGTGCTCGCCCCAAACGGCAAGAGCAGGAGCGCGCCCGCGATCATCGTCGTGGGCTCGGGCACGGGATTGTTACACGCGACATTATCCATGGTCACCTGATCTCCGGAGTTAACGCCCGAAAAATTCAAGGTTGTTATGCCCGCCCAGTTCAACGTGTATGTCGTTAATGCGCTGGTCAAGCTCACTTGAAGGCTGTCAAGAACATTGTTAGCCGCGTCTTTCCCCTGAATAGTGATTGTGCTTCCGCCCGCCAGGTCTATGCTGTTTAGTGTGAATGCGGCCTGGTTTCCACTCGGAGTGAGAAAGCTTAGAGGGTTCCCGGTCAAGTATTGGAAATAAGGGGCGGTGGAATTGGCGTTAAACACATTGCGCACTTGATACCCTGGATTCAGGGATTGAGTCCAACCAACAAGAGCCAAACCCTCCGTGCGCGATGGCAAGCCGGTTGTTGAGGTCTGTACGTACTCGCCCGGAACGCCGGTGGTAGCCAATCTCACCGTGCTACTGACGGCGCCGGAGGCGTAAACGGTTTCTCCAGAATAGTATGGGCTAGGCGCCGTTGGATTCGCGGTGGTTGAAATCGCCTGATAAATCCCAGCCGAGGAATAGCCCGTAGCCAGCCCTCCAAATACGCCTTCGTAAGAGCTCAGGGAATTGCAATAATACTCATCGCTCCAGTTAAAGGTATAGGGCGTAAGTTGCGCCCGAAGCGGTTGTTGAGCAGCCGTAAAGGCCGCCAACAGCGCCACCGCCAGACTGGCTCGTCTTTGGGATTTGATGGGCAGACTCCATTGTTGTATTTTCATATGCTTTCGTTTTGTTTGATTTATACCGAACTTATTTGCATATATGCTGAGTCCTATAATAGGCGGGAGAAACGGCGGTTTCTATCCAACTATTCGACATTGTGGTTCACTTTTTCGACCAGGCGTTGGTTTGCGAATCGACATCCGATTAAGTTGTGAATTAGGAGCCGCTTCCAAAGACAAACTGACTATTGGACATTCTCGATCACTTTTTATACTCCCCTAGAACCTTCCCTGGCGATCAGGTCTGCAAGGCCTTCTCAGTATGAAAATCGCGTAATGAGATACAGACCGATGTTTGTCCTTGTTTATCGAATGGCGGCCGCAAGTTAGGCCCGGCGCCTGATTGGCGCGCATCAAATCCAGCAACCGCTATTCCTGTTGCCGCCGCGATTACGCCGCGACACCGCTGTCCGGCATTATGGGGTACTGTCCCTACTTGCCCCGCGGTTGGTTTTACATAGGTTAAGATTCGTTTATGAGAAAAGTAATCAGACACCGGGGCACGGGCGCCTTCTTTAGCAAAGGCCGTTGGGTGGAGGATATTCGGCGGGCCCAGGAATTTCCGAGTCTCGAAAGTCTCTTTGACGCGGAAGAGGAATATCATCTGACGAACATTGAAATCTATTGTTGCGTTGCCGATGAGAAAATCGATCCGTTTGCGGATTGGGCCTTCCCTTTGTCAAGAGAGGTCGATGGAGAAGAGCCTGGCGCGCCGGGGTTTGCCTGACGGTTTAACTCCCGTTCGAATGGGCTTAGCACAGAAACACAAGCAATAAAGGCTAAGTTGTTCCCCTTGCCCCTCGGCTGGGCTTGGCATCGGTTTAGGTTATGGCTTGCGGGCCGGTAAAGCCCTGAGCAAGCGCTACGACGATGCGGATAGCCGTGACGGTTGGCGTGAACCGCCTACGGGTGTTTTGGCATTTCCCCTTCGCCAAGACGTGACTTCGCTTTGAAAGAGTTCGAAGACCAGAGACTCTGGTTGTGTTGGACTTGGGTCTTTGGTAGGGTTTGGACCATCAGGTTGGCAACATGCGCGTGACGGCCTTTGATGAGGGTGCGACCGTGAGCGCGGCTTCGCGCGGAGGAAGCCGCGTGGGGCGCTTATGGCCCGGATGCGGCGTCTATTTGCCTGGTCCGTCTCTTCGCACTGGAACCGTCCGCCGGATATTGCTGGTCTTCCTCGCAACCCTCGATTGTCGCTTCGACCTGGACCTCGAATCTCTAGCCGCAAACCAACTCGTCGAGGCGAGGCTCGAAGTCTCCACGATTACCTATGAACGATAATACTCTGATGAATGGCCACGGGCCGGGGATGATTACCCGGCGGAATTTCCTCGCCGCCACGGGCGCGATCACCACGTTCATGGCCTTGCCGGCCCGCGTGTTGGGCCGGGACGGAGCGGTTTCCCCTAACAACAAGCTCAACATCGCCGGCATCGGGGTCGGAGGGCAGGGGGGCAACGACGTGAACGAGGTCAGTGGTGAGAACATTTTCGCGCTGTGCGACGTGGATTCCGATCACGCCGCCCACGTTTTTAAGAAGTACCCGGGGGCAAAGCGTTACAAGGACTATCGCGAGATGCTCGACAAGGAGAAGAGCATTGATGCCGTGGTTATCGGCGCGCCTGACCACCAGCATGCCATCATCTCGATCACGGCGATGAAGCAGGGCAAGCATGTGTATTGCGAGAAGCCGTTGACGCGCACGGTGCGCGAGGCGCGCGCGGTGGCTACCGCGGCCCGGGAGGCCAAGGTGGCGACTCAAATGGGCAACCAGGGCATGGCGTTCGACGGCAACCGCCTGATTAACGAATGGCTTTGGGATGGCGCGATTGGAGCGGTGCGCGAAGCGCATGTGTGGTCGGACCGGCCTACGCATCGCGGCAAGATGCCGCTCTGGTGGGCCCAGGGGATCGAGCGTCCGAAAGAAACCCCTCCGGTCCCCGACACCTTGGACTGGGACCTGTGGCTCGGTCCGGCGCCCTTCCGGCCCTATCATCCCGCTTACGCGCCGTTCGCCTGGCGCGGTTGGTGGGATTTCGGCACCGGCGGTCTGGGCGACATGGGCATCCATAATCTGGCGCCGGTGTTTTCGGCGCTGAAACTGGGCGCGCCCGAGACCATCCAAGCCAGTTCCACGCCCGTTTTCGCGGAGAGCGTCCCCATGGCGGCGATAGTGCATTACCAATTTCCCGCGCGCGGTGATATGCCCCCGCTCAAACTGCACTGGTATGACGGCGGTTTGCTGCCCGAGCGGCCAGCGGAGTTGGAAGAGAACCGGCAGTTGGACCCGGAGGACGGCATTATTTTCGTGGGCGACAAAGGAAAAATGCTCGTGACCGGCTGGGGCGGCGAGCATCCGCGACTCCTCCCGGAGACGCTGGACAAGGCTTACCAGCGTCCCGCCCCGACGCTGCCACGGTCCGCCGCCGGGCACTATAAGGAATGGGTCCAGGCCTGCAAGACCGGCTCGCCGACCCGCTCCTCTTTCGATTTTGCCGGGCCCTTGACCGAAGCCGTGCTGCTCGGAAGCGTCTGTATTCGGAACGGCGGAGAAAAGCTGGTATGGGATAGCCGCGCCCTGAAAATTACCAACGACCCGGAGGCGAACCGCTACCTGCATTACCAATATCGGGAGGGCTGGAGCCTCTAACGTCAGCTTGCTTCGCAAGCCGCCATTAATGGCGGATCGGTCAGCGGGCTCCGGGCAAGCGCGTCAAGTCCCGCAAGGCGTCCCAGCTCCGGCTTGCGCAACCCGTGCTATTGGGTATGCTGTCAACTATGAGTATGAGTTCAGTTGACGGAAGCAATCCCGCGCGGATTGCCGAATTGGGACAGCGGGTGCTTGAGGGCGGCGAGTTGAGCCGCCCGGAGGCCCTCTGGCTGTTTGAATTGGAGGACCAGGCGGACGTCGTGACGTTGTTTTCCTGGGCCAACCGGGTGCGCCAGCATTTCAAAGGGAACAAGATTCACCTGTGCTCGATCGTGAATGTCAAAGCGGGCGGATGCCCCGAGAATTGCCGGTTTTGCGCCCAGTCGGCCCTGGCGCAGACCGATTCTCCACGGTACGGGTTGATTGAATCGGAACCGATGCTGGCCGCTGCGGCCGAAGCCAAGGCCAACGGGATTGTCGGGTTGGGATTGGTGGCCGCTTGGCGCGGCCTGGAGGAAGGTCCCGTGCTGGACGAGATTTGCGACCGGCTGAGCGAGCTGAAGCAAAACGGCCAGGTCCGCCCGGATGCCAGTTTGGGGATCATCCGCAGCCAGCGGGTGGCAGACCGCCTAAAGGAAGCCGGGTGCGAGTGCTACAACCACAACCTCGAGACTTCCCGCCGTTTCTTCCCGGAGGTGTGCACTACGCACACCTACGACGAGCGCGTTCAGACCATTCGCTTTCTGCGGCAGGCGGGCATCAGCATTTGTTCGGGGGGAATTCTCGGAATGGGCGAAACCCGCGCGGATCGCTGCGACTTGGCCTTCGCGCTCAAAGAGGCGGGCGCTCAGGTGGTCCCCGTGAATATCCTCAACCCCGTCGCCGGCACGCCGTTTGCCGGGCGCGAGCCTCTGCCCCCCATGGAGGCGTTAAAAACTATCGCCTGCTTCCGCCTCCTCTTGCCGCGTCAGGAAATCAAGGTGGCCGGCGGGCGGACGGTGAACTTGCGCGACTTGCAGAGCCTGATCTTTCTCGCGGGCGCCAGCGCGTTGATGGTGGGGAATTACCTCACCACGTTGAATCAACCGGTCGAAAAAGATCTGCAGATGATCCGGGATCTCGGCCTTGACCCCTCCTGGGATAAACATGGGTTTACCGACCAGGTTCAACCCGCCGCGCCGGCGGCGGAGGTTGGCGCGCTTGCGGAAATGGCGTAATATGGCGCGTGAGCGAGCCGTTTGACTCTCATTTGGCGCCGGCGCCGGGGACGCCCCCGGGAATCAGTCGGCTGGGGAAGAACCTGCGCGGATACCAAGGGGAGACGATCGACATTGCCGAGGTTCTTGGCGCGTGCGCGGCCGCCGCGCGCGCGGCGGAGTGGAAGATAGAAGAATTGCACCCCGCGCCGATGTCCATTCTGGCTTTCAGCCGGCGTGGCGCGACCGCGGGAGGCTCATCCGATCCACTGCCAGACGATGCGATGGCCGGCTCGCGCCGGCGCCGGGTTTACCTTTCAACGGGCATCCATGGCGATGAACCAGCCGGCCCCTTGGCGGTGCTCCAACTTCTGCGAGAGAACCGTTGGCCCGCGGGGCTGGACCTTTGGCTTTGTCCTTGCTTGAACCCGAAGGGGTTTGTCCAGAACCGGCGGGAAAACAGCGAAGGCCTGGATTTAAACCGCCAATTCCGCGAGCCTAAGGCCAAAGAAACGCTGGTCCATATCGAGTGGCTGCAAGCGCAGCCAAATTTCGATCTCTGCCTTTGCCTGCACGAAGACTGGGAGGCGCATGGATTCTACCTCTATGAGCTCAATCCTGACGATCGACCTTCCTTGGCCCGCGCCCTATTGGAACAGGCGGGACGCGTTTGCCCGATAGACCGCTCCGCGATCATCGAAGGCCGCCCGGCTCAGGATGGCCTGATCCGGCCAAGCCTCGATCCGCGCACCCGTCCGGACTGGCCCGAGGCTTTTTTCCTGCTCACGCACAAGACCCGCCTTTCCTACACCGTCGAAGCTCCTTCGGATTTTGCGCTCCCGGTTCGGGTGGCGGCGCTCGTGGCGGCCGTCAACGCCGCCTTGGGCGCGATAGGGCGGTGATAATCCTTGGCGAGCGGGCCGGTTCATGGTTATTTCCCAGGGATTATGGACGAGACCAATGCATTGATGGAACAACGGAAAGCGAAACTGGCCGCATTGAGGGCCAAAGGTATTGATCCGTTCAAGAACAAGTTCGCCCCCACCGAGAAATGCGCCGAGGCGCGAACCAACTATGTCGAGGGCCGTGAAGTCGCCGTCGCCGGTCGCCTGACCGCCCATCGCGACATGGGAAAGAGTTTGTTTATCGATGTCCGCGACCAGAGCGGGCGCCTGCAGATCTATGCGCAAAAGAACGTGCTTGGCGACGAGCAATTTGACCTGTTCCGGCACTTGGACCTGGGAGACTTCCTCGGGGCGCGGGGGACGTTGTTCACCACCAAGATGGGGGAGATTTCGGTCCGGTTGTCCTCCTTCGTCATTCTCGCTAAAGCGCTGCGGCCCCCGCCCGAAAAGTGGCACGGCCTGGCGGACACCGAGATCCGCTACCGTCAGCGCTACCTGGATCTCATCGCCAACCCCGCGGTGAAGGAGGTTTTTCTCAAGCGGGCGGCGATCCTGCGGGAGATGCGCGCCTTCCTCCACGAGCGCGGCTATGTTGAAGTCGAGACGCCGATGATGCAGGCGATCCCGGGCGGGGCCGCCGCGCAGCCCTTCGTCACCCACCACAACGCGCTGGGCTGCAATTTTTATCTCCGTATCGCGCTCGAACTCTACCTTAAACGCCTGCTGGTCGGCGGCATCGATCGCGTGTTCGAGATCGGCCGGAATTTCCGCAACGAAGGGCTGTCCCGCAAGCATAATCCCGAATTTACGATGCTCGAAGCCTACCAGGCCTATGGAGATTACGAGAGCATGATGGAACTGGTGCAATCCATGGTTTGCCAGGTGGCGCAGAAGGTTCTGGGCTCGCTGGTCATCGAGCACAAGAATCCCGAGGGGCAGGTGACTCGGACGATCGATTTGACCCCGTCCTGGCGCCGCGCCAAGTACAAAGACCTGGTCCGCGAAAAGGCCGGCGCCGATTGGTTCGAGGTGACGCCCGCGGAGCGGCGCCGCCGCGCCACGGAGGACTTGAACCTGGCCGGCGACGTCGCCGCCGGCTACGAGGATTTTGAGGTTACCGGGGCGGTCTTCGAGAAGCTCATCGAACCCGCCTTGATCCAGCCGACCTTCGTGACCCACCTGCCCAAGGAGTTGGTGCCCCTGGCCAAGTTGGCGCCCGAAGATCCCAGCACGGTGGAGGTCTTCGAATGCTGCATCAACGGCCAGGAGATCGCGCCCGCCTACACCGAGCAGAACGACCCCATCGAACAGCGCGAGCGCCTCGAGCACCAGGCCGGAGGCGAACAGCAGAAGCTCGACGAGGACTTCCTTGTGGCTCTGGAACATGGCATGCCCCCCGCCGGGGGCATGGGGTTGGGTATCGACCGCCTTTGCATGATGCTCCTGGGCCAGGAGAGCATCCGCGACGTCATCCTTTTCCCCCAGTTAAAGCCTAAGTGAGCTTAAGCGCGGCGTCGCGTGGGCAGGTCGCGCTGACAGGGCCCGCAACGCGCCAGTGGAGGAGACGCAATCCTACCCATAAACCAGCCAATTGCTGGAGATAGGGAACCTCCTCACCCCAGCCCTCCTCCAACGAAGGCGAAGGGAAAGCCGCCGACGCCGTTGGAGTTCGGGGGGCGCGAAGCGCAAGATTCCGCCTTCGGGAGTTCTCTTCCCAGCGCTATCCTCCAAAGGAGGCGAGGGAGGAGCCACGGGCGCCGTTGGAGTTCCGAGGCGCGAAGCGCGAGGTTCCGCCTTGGTGGATCCCTCCGCTGACAATTTCGTTTTTTTGCTTTTGTGCTTGCGTCCCATGCAGAAAGTCTGATAAAAAGGTGCCTAATGATCGTCGCCAGTCTTCTGTTGGTCCGTAATGGATACGCTTTCTGCGTTAAGTTGACCTCAAACCAACTCCCCGTTCCCCGGCCCGGCTGAAGGGAGGCGTCGAATCTTCGATAGTGTATCACCCCCCAGTAAATAAAGACGAAATCTATGCATAAATCCATGCTAAAACAGCTCGCGCTGTTCGCGCTCTCCGGAGCGACGGCCTACGCGGGTTCGTTCACCGCGGACTTCTCCAACCCAAGTTGGCCCGGCTACTACCTCAATCAGATGGTGGACACCTCAGGCAACAACTACCCGATACTCACCAACAACCAACTATTGGTGCTTTATAATGAGGGCAGCATCGGCCCCGCCTCGATGGTCGTGAATGACTTGGATGGCGGCGCGGCGATCGACAGTTTCACGGCCAACTTTACGATGCAGATCGGCCCCGGTACCTCCACCCCGGCCGACGGCGTCGCCTTCGCCTTCGGACCCGACATCACCCAGTTTACCACCTTTAACGAGCAAGGGCCCAATATGCCCGGAGGCGGCGTCTGTGTGTGTTTCGTCACCTATGCCGGCGACGGTCCGGGGATCGGCGTGAACGTGCGGGTTATGGGCGACAATTCAGCTTTGGGAGGCATCGTCCAGGGCGGGTACATCCCCATGGCCAGCGCGACCATGGTGGACAGCCAGATGCATAATGTGTCGATTCAAGTCAATCGCAACGGCACGTTGAATATGGTCTGGAATGGCAATGTGATCTACACCAACCTCTACTTGGGCGGATGGGTTCCGACCCAGGGCCAGTTCGCCTTCGGCGGTCGCAACGGGGGCGACACGGAACAAATCCTCCTCGGCAGCATGAACATTACCACTACCAAGGCGCCGGCCACGCCCGTCGCGCCGACTATTACCGCACAACCGCAAAGCGCGACCGTGAACGAGGGCGCCTCCGCTACGTTCTCCGTGGGCTACGATGGCGACGCTCCGCTGACCCTCCAATGGTATGATGGCAGTAGCGCCATTCTGAATGCCACCAACCCCGTTCTGAAGCTGACTGCGGTTTCTTACACCGAAAACTCCCACCAGATCACTTGCAAAGTGAGCGGTACATCGACTTCCGCCACCTCTCAGGCGGTCACCTTGACCGTGATCAAGGACACGACGCCGCCGACGGTGACGAAGGCCTCCTCGGACATGACATTTACCAAAGTGCTCGTGGGTTTCTCCGAGCCGGTGAGCGACACCGCGCTGGCGGCTGCGAACTACAAGGTGGACCAAGGGATCACTGTATTGTCCGTCGCCCGCGTGGATGCTTCCGACGTGGCGCTGACCACCAGCAAGCTGCCCGTGGCGGGCCTCTTTACCCTCACGATCAACAGCGTGCAAGACATGGCGGCGACGCCCAACACGATTGCCGCCAATTCCCAAATCCAGTTCCGGTCTTATGTCTATATGGGCGGCGCGGTGCTGCATAAGAAGTATGACAACTGTAACGATGGTTTCTCGCTCGCCAATTTGTTGAGCGATACGCGCTATCCGAGCAATCCGGATCGCGTGGACATCTTGACGATGATGGAGTATCCCCCGAACAACACCTACCGCGTGGCCGCCGATCCGGTGCGGAATTACTACGACTCCATCGAAGGCTATTTCATCCCGCCCGCCACCGGTAACTACGCATTTTTGACCTGCGGCGATGATGAGTACTATCTCTACTTGAGCACCGACGACAGCCCGGCTAATATGTATCAGGTTTGCGCCCAGCCGGGTGGATGGAGCGACCAGCGCAATTGGACGGCCGTGCATAGCGGGTCCACGGAAACGGAACGCTCGGACCAAAATACCGGCACTTCGTGGCCGCTGGGCAACACCATCACGCTGAACGCCGCTCAACGGTATTACATGATCGCCTTCCACCACGACCATAGCTGGTCCGGGGGTGATTGGTTCGGCGCGACTTACAAGAAGGACACGGATGCCGATCCGGCCGTCGGCGCCGCATCGATCCTGACCGGCAGCGTCGTGGGTTACTACTTTGACCCGACCGGGGCGAGCATCACGTACTCCCAGCAACCCCAGTCCGCCTCCGCGGTGGAAGGCACGACCGCGACCTTCTCCGCGGCGGCGACCGGCAGTTCTGTTTATGGTACCACCATATTGTATCAATGGCAGTCCGCGCCGAGCGGCAGCGCCACCTGGGCCAACGTTTCGGGCGCCACTGCGGCGAGCCTTACGACATCGATCCTCGGTTTGGCCGACAATGGCTCGCAGTACCGGGTCGTCGCCACCGTGACGCCCATTTCCGTTACTAGCTCCGTGGCCACCCTCACCGTGCTGGCGGACACCACGCCGCCAGTGCTGAGCGCCGGCGCGATGATGGATCCAACCGCCGGAACGGTGGATGTCGGTGTCGCGTTTAACAAGCCGGTGGACGATGTGTCGGGCAGCAACCCGGCCAACTACTCCCTCTCGTCGGGTACCATCACGAGTTTCACCTGGTGTACCAACCGGTTCACGGCTGACTCCCAGAATCCCTTGGTCATGATCCGCAAGCAGAGCGCCTTGCTGACGGTGACCGGGCTGTCGGGCAGCGCCATCGTGACGGTCAAGAACATCACGGATACCCATGGGAACAAAGTCACCTCCACGAACATACCTGTCACCGTTGCGGCCAACCTGAGCTGGGGCGTGGTGGGCGCCAATCAATTGGCTAGCAACGGTTGGTGGAATGCCGCCGCTCCCGTGGCTCCCAATGGCTTCGACGTTTATAGCGACGGTGTCGGCGAGTGGGGCACCTATGACGAAACTACCTTCGTTTATGAAAAGGTCACCGGCGACTTCGACAAGAAGGTCCGCGTTGAATACCAGGATGGCTCCAGCACGTGGGGTCGGGCGGGGATCATCGTCCGCGATGTCCTCAACTTTGGCGTGGATCAAGCCGCGCAGACCGGCAGCGCTGCCACAGCGCCGCCTTATGACGGCCTGGCTGGCCGTTACCAGAAATGCCACGTCAATCCTGTGGGCCTCGAACTGAGCGGCCCTGGCAACCAAGGCAATGCAAGCTGGGAAGGCAACCGGCGGTTGGACACCGGTGGCGCTTCCACGAGTTGCTTAACTAATGCCAACGCCACGCCGCTCTATCCGAACGCCTGGTGCCGCATTCAGCGCAAGGGCCAGACCTTTTCGATCTTCCGCAGCGCCGACGGCGTGAATTGGGAATTGCTCGGTCAGACGGTCTGGGGCCAGGACGATCAGACCAAGACGCCCATGCCCGACACCCTGTATGTCGGCCCGGAATTCTCGCCTGAGAATGGAAACGTCACCTTGGCGGCCGACAAGGGAACATTCCTGGCTCGGTTCCGCGACTACGGCGATTACGTGGCCGTGTTTAATCCGCAGTTGATGGTCACGCCCGGCGCCGCTGGGCATTTGACCATCACCTGGGCTTCCGGGACCTTGGTGTCGTCGCCCACGGTGAATGGCACTTATACGGTAGTGACCGGCGCGACCAATCCGTACCCGGTTTCGGCCGCCGGCAAGGCGATGTTCTATCGGGTCAAACAGTAACGACCACTTAGTTCGCTAAAGTTTATCCAAGGACCGGGCTCGCGCCCGGTCCTCTTTTTTTACGAGCCTGCCCGGGGCGGGGCGGTGTTCCCAAACCGGCAGGACCTCCCCCTTTATGCGGTAGGTGCCGACTCTGGCGGCAACGCCTCCCGCGCCCAAAATTGTTAAGGAAGTGTAAAAGTTGCGGCTTTGTCTCGGGCTTTCGCATAGAGTGGCCGCAGGCGATCGCGTATGACAGGCCCAGAAACCAATGTGACCGACGGTCCCAGCCGCGTGTTGGTGGTCGATGACGACCGCAAGCTTTGCCGGCTGATTCGGGATTATCTTGAACCTATGGGCTACGCGGTGTCCGCTGTTCACACTGGACCGGAGGGGGTTGAGAAAGCCCTGAAGGAATCGTGGCGCGCCGTCATCCTGGACGTTATGCTGCCGGGCTTTGATGGGTTCGAGGCGCTAAAGCAAATCCGCCGGCATTCGGACGTGCCCGTGCTAATGCTCACCGGACGCGGCGAGGAAGCGGACCGCATCGTCGGGTTGGAGATTGGGGCGGACGATTACCTGCCGAAGACCTTCTCCACGCGGGAGTTGCTGGCGCGCTTGCGGGCCGTGACCCGCCGCCCGGCGCGCCGGCCGTTGGCGCCGGAGGACCCAGCCGCGGCCGAGATCCTGATCGGCCCGTTGCGCGTCAATCCGGGAGCCAGGGTGGCCGCGCTTCACGACCGTCCTTTGGCGCTCACCCCGGTTGAGTTCGACCTGTTGGTCTCGTTGGCCCGCGCGCGAGGCCGGGTGAAGACCCGCGAGCAGTTGCTCGAGGAAATCCGCGAACGCGACTATGAGGTGTTTGACCGATCGATTGATGTTCATATCTCCGGCTTGCGCAAAAAGCTTGGAGACGATCCAAAGGAGCCCCGCTTTATCCGCACGCTCCGCGCCGCCGGCTACATGCTGATGAATCCCGACGCGGAGGAGCGCTGAGTTTATGAGGTGGCGCTTTCCCCTCTATGCCAGGATACTACTCTGGTTCTTCCTGAACCTGATCCTCCTGGCGGCATTGTTCTTTGGCCTGCTCCGCGCCCAGCTTCACTCCGGTTTCGATTGGTTGCTGGCCGCCGGCGCCGGCCAGCGCATTCAGGCGGTCTCCGACCTGATCGTGGTCGACCTCGCCGATCGGCCGCGCACGGAGTGGAGCGAGGTCCTGAAGCGCTTTAACGACGCTTACCAGCTTCAGTTCCTGCTCTTCGACAACCGCGACGGAAGTCAGTTAGCCGGGGACGCGACGCCCCTGCCGGCAGCGGTGCGAGCCTACCTTCCAGCCCACCGGGCGCCCTTGCCCCAACCGGGGATGCCCGACGATTTAGGCGGCGGACCTCGTCCGAGAGATCGGCCCGATCGGCCGCCGCCCAGACCCTCGCCGCTCTCCAACGAGAGTCCGAAGTACCTCGTGCGCGCGTCCCATCCAACGCGGTACTGGGTGCTGACGCGCGTGGCGCTTCGCGGTCCCGCCTTTGCCCGCCCGCTCCCCGCGACGTTGGCCGTGGTCTCCACTACCCTTAGCGCCGGAGGCCTGTTTTTCGACTTCAAACCTTGGCTGGCCCTGGGCGTGGGCGGCGTTCTCTTTTCCGTGCTCCTTTGGCTCCCTCTGGTCCGGTCCTTGACCTGTTCAATTGGGCAAATGACCGAGGCCACGCGCCACATTGCCGAAGGCCGCTTTGATGGACGGGTGGACGAGCAACGCCGCGACGAATTGGGTTCGCTTGGCCAGTCCATCAACCGGATGGCGCAGCGGCTCGCCGGGTTCGTCGTCGGTCAGAAACGGTTTCTCGGAGACATCGCGCATGAGCTTTGCTCGCCCATCGCTCGCATCCAGCTAGCGCTGGGCATCCTCGAACAACGCGCCGATGAGAAGAGCCTGCCCTACCTCGAAGATCTCCGCGAAGAAGTTCAGCACATGTCGAGCCTCGTGAACGAATTACTTTCCTTTTCCAAAGCCTCCCTCGGCGTCACGACCGCCCTGCTCGGACCGATCCGCGTCCGGGGCGTTGCCGAGGAGGCGATCCGGCGCGAAAGCGCGGAAGGCGTTGAGGTTCGCCTGGAGATTTCCGATGAATTGACCGTTCACGCTGAAGCGGAATTGCTGGCGCGCTCATTGGGAAATCTGCTCCGCAACGCCATCCGCTACGCCGGTCAGGCGGGACCCATAACCGTCTCGGCCCGGCAAGAAAACCAAACGGTTCTGCTGACCGTCGCCGACTGCGGCCCGGGCGTTCCCGACTCCGAACTCGCGCGGATCTTCGATCCATTTTATCGGCTGGATGCCTCCCGCGCGGCGGCGACCGGGGGTGTCGGCCTCGGGTTGTCGATCGTCAAGACGTGCATTGAGGCTTGCCATGGCACGGTGAGTTGCCGCAACCGGTCCCCCTCGGGACTGGAGGCGACGATTCGATTGCCGGCTGCGGCTCAGGGGCAGCCCTCAGAAACGGCGGGAGGTTCGGCCCTCGCCTGACGCGCCAAGGACATGGCGAACTTCCCCCAACCGGATGGCGAGGCGAGACTATTCCTTGCCACCGTGGAAAACGGGAAGTCGTCAGGCGCGCTTACCTCAGCCACTGAACCCGGTAGAATCGAGCCCCAGCCGAAATCACAGTCGGATCGAGAGTGGTCACCCTATTCGTTTGGAGCCCGGTGAATTCCTGCAAGACCTGCCAATTGCCGCTCTCTAAGTCATCGCTGTATTGGACTTGGTAGGTTTCGCCCGCCGCGGAGGGAAAACTGAGTTGCAAGGCGCCTTGCTGAATCTGCGCTGAAAGGGCCAGCGGTTGAACCAATTGAATCACGACCTGCGCGGTCGTTTGTCCGGGGCCGCACGCGGCGTTGTCGCTGGCCGTGAACTGGGCGGTGTAATTGCCCGGGGTTTGAGTCGTCGCCGGAGTCCAACTCAGTTTATCTGAACCCGCGTCAAAGGCGCTGCCGGGCGGCAGTTGCTCGGCCGTCAGCGTGATGGACCGCCAGGGCGCATCCAGGTCAGCCACCGAGACGGTCAGCTCCATGAGTTGGCCGATGACGGCGATCGGAACACCGATAAAATTAATTACCGGCGGACGATTGGCGCTGGGGATGCCCGGTATTCCGTTCGTTGGCCCGGCTTGCCACGAGGCGGGATCATTGCCGTAAGCCTCCACGGGGATTCGCTGCCAGCTTATCCCCGGGCTGGTTTGAGGCCACGGGCCAGACGCGCTGTAAGCGACATGATCCACCCGGTAATAGGGCGTGGTCCCATCGGACTTCTCCTTGCCTGGACGCAGCAGGGTAATCGTAGCGTCGGCGGCCAGGGTCCCGGACCAGGGGCCAAACACGGCTACCGTGGAACTTGGAGCGTACTGCGCGCGGAACGCCGCTGGGTTGGTCGAGCAGACTATGACCGAAGAGCAAGCGTCCAACACGGCGCCGGAGGGAAAGGCGAATTGCGCCGGGCCTTGGATGGTCCATCCGTTTGTGGGGGCCAGTGGATCGAAGAGCGCCACGGGGCCGTTGGTGATGCTGGACAGTTCGATGTACTGGGCCATGCCCGGTCCCGGCGAGGACATGATCTCGCTCATGACGACCGGACCGACCTGGGGCAGGGCATTGGCGGCGCCGGGCGTTGGCGAGCGCAGTTCCGTAAAGTCCAGTTCACCGTCGGATCGCTCGAACAGCCCGAAAGACACCTCGTGGTCGGCGGCGGGAAAATCCACGCTGTCGAGAATCCGCAGGATATTGGTCCCGGAGACCTGCAGGAGGAACGCGCTCTCGCCCAGCGAACTGAAGCCGAATCCCAATTGGGAGCTGGACAGGACCAGGAATTGTCCCGGCGCCAGGATGGAATTGGTGGGAAAGACCCACCGAGAGGGCGCGCTGATATCGTCAGTCAAGGAGCAACCGGTGAGGTCGACCGCTTGAGCGCCACGGTTGAGCAGTTCGATCCAATCGTCACCGGCGCTGGGGTGGGAAAGGAGTTCGTTGATCCGCGCGCTGGGAGTGAAGACATCGAACCGGCCCGGCGATCCGTTGTAGAGGGAACTCGGGTTCCAGTTTTGGCCATTGGCCAGAAACGTCCTCACGTCCTGGTCCGTCGCCAGCGGCGGTGGCAGGCTAGCCAGTTCGAGCGAACTCCCTCGTCCATCGGCCCGGGTCGGCCAGTCCCCGCTGGCCTGATAAGGCACCGAGGACAACGCGACGCCGTTGGAAGCAATCAACGACACCGTCTCGCCGGAATTACCCAGGGAACCCTCCCATGGACCGGCCACGCTCATGCCCGGCCAGTACCAGGGAGAGGTCGACGTTTGGTAACGGGCGGCGAAGGCCGTTGGGTCCTTTACGACCACAACGAAAGCGCCCGGCGCTAAGGTCGCGCCCTTCGGGAACATGAAACGAACAGCATTGCTGAGCGTCACGCCGGACAAGTCGAGCATGTTCGTACCCCGGTTATAGAGTTCAACGAACTCGCAATCGTCCGGACCGGGGGGATTGTAGTTAATCTCGGTGATCAGCAACTCGCGGGTGGTAGGGGGGTAGCGAGGGGCCAGGATGAATTGGGGCTGAGCCAAGGCCGACCATTGGCCGTTGGGGGCGCGCAAGCGGGCGGAGAGGAGGGTATCCTGCGTGAGGGTCGCGGCGCCCGCGCTCCAGACCAAGGCGCTCGGCGAGATCCCACCGCCGGGCAGGCGGGGATCACTGCCGTCCAGCGTGTAGTAGATTGTACCGGCGGCCGCGGCGAGCACGGGGGTAAACCCATTGGTCACCAATCCGCCATAGAGATTAAAAGCGGGCGGGTCGATGGCCGGATAAAGGCCGCCGGCGCGCAGCATGGTGAACAATTGCGAGGTGCGGGCGGGAAACAGACTCGTTTGGATGGCGCTGGCCGCCGCCGTCCAACTCGCGGGGGTTTGGTAGCCCCACCGCGCGCACTCGGCCAGCAAACTGTCGTTAATCTCGAGCATCCGGCTCGCCAGTCGGGCCTTGTTGGCCTGCGGGGTCAGCGCGCCGCCGTTGAAAAAATGGCGGTAGATGAGATCCGCCATCAGCGTCTTGAAGTCGCTATTCCCCTCCGCTACCAATCCGCCGAAGAGACCGCTGGGGCCGACATTGGCGACTCGATTCAGGCCGAGGGCGTCGGTGCGGAGGAAACCATCGGCATCCGCCTCCCAGAACTTAAAGCCAGTGCCCGCGGTGAGTGGTCCGCTGGCGCGGTATTCGGACTCGCAATCCCCATAGAACCACATCAGCATGAAATCGATCAGGTTGGTGACGTCGAGATAAGGACGCACCTTCGCATAGGATCCCTCCAACGACACCGCCCGCACCCAAGGTAGATTGTTCGGTGGATCGGGCGTGCCGACGATGAAGGTGTCCCCAACATTGTCGTTGCCGCGCACGTTCACATAGTCGCTGGGCGAGCCGCCGAGATAACGGGCCAGGAAACTGTCGATGAGCGGTTCGCGCGCGTCGTATTGGCCCCAATAAACGCCGTTGAGATACACATGGACGAACCGGGTATGGGGATTGAGCGTGCCCATGTCCAGCATCAGATCCTCGACAAAGGGGCCCGCCATATAGAAACCGCGCTCGACCATATCCTGCGAGCCGCAGCGAAACTCCAACTCATCGAAGGAGTCGCCCGCCAATACTCCCCGGTCGAACCCGCTAAAGAGCGGCGTCTTAAATTGGTTGATGCCTAGCCGGGGGTGGCACTTGATACGGAAGCTCTTTTTTGCGAAATCCTCCCACGAGCCGCCGAAACGGGACACGCCGCAATTGGCTTGGACCGGCGCCTGACCGTTGGGCCACAGCACCTCAATCGAGCCATCCACCTCTTCGTAGCCGGGGAGCCCGGGCAACACCAGCGAGACCGACGGCAGCGCCAGCAAGCCGGGCTTCATTCGCTGGGCATACGCCGGGTTTTGCGTAATCGCCGTTTGCATGTTCGGCGAGGTGATCACGTCGTTAATGAAGATGAACGTGGAGGTTTGGATGCGGGCGGGTTTGAAACCGGGACGCGTTACTTGGGCGCGCACCGATACGGTATGAGAGATTGCCAGCCCTTTGGTATAAGGCAGCGACGGAACCGACCCATCCAGTGAATAATAAACCGTGCCGCCCGCATTCAAGTTGCTGAGCGTGAGGGTGAAGGGCGCAGCGCAAAAGCCTCGGTCATGATTCAAAACGAGCGGACGGAGCCAACCCGCGTAAGTGGCGGCGAGGTTGGGCGTTCCGGGCGTCGGCTCCAGGAAACACCAATTACCCTCCACGTCCCGTCCGTAGGCCAGGTCGGTATCCAGGGCGGGATAGGCCATCAGCCCATCCACCGTGGTCTTGCCATCGGGCGCGGTCAGCACCAGCGCCCCCCCCGCGCTGTTGAGGCTGAAGCTGGCGTGCAGGTTGCCGGCTGGGTCGAAGGGTGTCTTCTGACCGGAGGCAAAGACCACCAAGGCGCTGTTCGGCGCCAGGTTGGTGGCGGGAAACACCCATTTCATCGGCAGGGCCGCGTCATCGCTCAGGCCATAACCGGTCAAGTCGACGGCTTGGCTGCCAGGGTTCCTAAGCTCGACCCAATCGGGCGTGTTGCCGTAGCCGTCGGTCAGTGAGAACTGGTTGGCGGCCACCAACTCGTTGATCCGTACTGGTAGAGGCGCGCTCCCAACTCCAACCGCGAGGGCGCGAGTGAATACCCCCGCGGCGTTGGACGCGACCAGGAGGTACTCGTTCGAGTTGGTTGGCGTGAAGGTGATGCTCCCGGCGCCTGAGCTGTCGGTGTAAGCGCCAACAGAGCCGATCCCGGGGTGAATTTCGAGGCGCCGCACGTCGTCCACGGTCCACGAAAGCGTCACCGGTTGACCGAGCGCGACCTGGGAGGCCGAGGTCGAAAACGAGAGAATGCCGACGGCATTGGTCGGGCGTCCAAAAACCTCTACTTCCCGCATGCCGATATACCATTCGAGGCCGCCGCTGGGATCGGTGCGCTGCTTGTCCTCGAGGCCGATGCGCACAAACCGGGCGAAGATCGGGCCGTTGAGATCCTCATCAAACACGTCGGGCGTCCCCGTCAACTTCCGGGCAAAGACGGAATTATGGTCGCCATCGAAAAGCCGCACCATGGTGTTGGTCAACCGATAGCCGATCCCGCTGGCGGCGATGGCGCGCACGCCGTACAGGGCGTAGCTGGCGCCCAGGTCCGTTTCCCAATAAGCATCGACCGTTTGGGTCGTCGTCCGCACGTCCGTGGAGAGGTTATTATCGTTCGCATTGGTGGCCGCCGGCAAGGTGGGGAGCAGGCGAACCATGTAACTCGCTTTGAACGAAGCCAGGTTGCTGACCGCCGGCGGCAGGCTCCACGCGGACAGCAGATTCGTCGCGCCCCAAAACGCCCGCGCCTCGGCCAGCGTGACATAGTAATTGCCGTCGGCATTCATTTTCCCGTTTTCCAATCCGACGCGGAGGTACCGCGCCATGGTGCCGGACGGGGGAAAATAAACCCAGGTCCCGCCCGCGCCGGGATTGGTTATGGTGGCGGACGCCACCGAGTTCGAAGCGCCGTCGAAAAGCCGCGCCACCAAGCCGGTCATGCGCACGGCGCAGCAATCCAGCCGGTTGACCAATTCGATGCGGTCAATGGGCGCGGACTGACCCAGGTCGGCCATCCAGAAGCTGTTGGGATAGTTGAGCGTGTGACTGAAGGTCGTGGCATCGCCGTCCACCGCATTGGAGGCGGGATAGGCCGAACTGTAATCGCTGGACTGATAGACGCGAAAAGTGTTCGTCGATGCCACCCAGGGCGCCGGGCCGTAGGGGATGTCGAGTTGACCGAACAGGCGCGCCTCGGCCAAGCCTACGCGGTGATTTCCCCCGCCGTTGGTCTGGCTGCCCGTCAGGCCCAGCCAGACCTTCCGCGCCCGCAGGCCGGCGGGCCAGAGAATCAGGTTGGTTCGGCTGGGGCCGGGGTTGGTCAGCCCGATCTGATAGACTACCTGGTCATCGATGTCCAGTAACCTTAGGCTGAGGCCGGCCATCTCGTTGTCTTTTGGCGCCGGACGGTTGACCAATTCCAGTCGCTGAAGCGCATAAGGCCGGGCCAACTCCGCCGTCCAGAAGCTCCCTGGCGCATCGGCCGTAAGGCTATAGGTGGTGTTGGCGCCATCCAATGCGAGGGCCGCGCCGTTCGTGGCGGAGGCATCGCTGGATTGGCTGACGCTCAGGAAGGTGGCGCGGCCGATTTGTCCTTCGGCGGCATATCCGATAACGATCGCGGTCATCCAGGCCATCGCGCCGATGGTTGCTGTTTTCAGTGGTTGATTCTCCATATCCATCGGTCATGAAAGAGTTGCTGCGGAACGTTTGCCGAAAGCATACGCGCCTCAACGATCCGGTTAAAGGAAAAAGAGAAAGCCGGATGGGAGACCCATCCGGCTTTCCGTGAGGAGACTGAAAGTCTATCGCGGTTTACTCGCGAGACCGATAGAACATGTGCGGACTCGTCGCGGACGGCGAGTACGGACTGGCCGCGCCAGCCACATCCGTGTAAGGTCCTGCCGCGTTCGCGGAAGACTGAAGCGTTCCCACGTAATTAATCACCAGTTTGTGACCGACGTCGGAGATGGTGATAATGGGCGTGGTGGGAGCATCGTTGAAGTTCCAGTAAGCGAGGAGTTGCTCGCCGACCAGGGCCGGGGGCAGCTTCGCTTGCGAGGCGAGGAGCGAAACGCTGACTTGGGTCAAAGGCGTCGAGAAGGCCGCAAAATCATCGATTAGGCCATGCATGTAAGCGCTATCGCCCACGTCAAACCCCAGGAACATGTCGGTGAAGTCGAGCGCCAGCGGGGAGGTGCTGGAACCCTCCAGGAACTGCACGCCGTCGATGTAGATGATTTTGTCGCCGGCATTATAGACAAACGCATAGTGATGCCAGTTCGTCCAAAAACCGTCATCGACGTAAGTGGGCAAGGAACTAATACCGGCGCTGATGCGTTGCAGAGAACCGTCGCAGCAGCCGGAGGTGTCGAAGTAGATATTGTCATTGCTCCAGGGCACGTGAGCCTGGAAACCACGTCCGCCGCCACTGGAGGACGGGGAGTTGACCCAGAACGCCGAACCGGAGGCGATGTCATATTTCTTGCACCAAAACGCGAAGCTCATCGTATTGTTCGTTTCGGCTGGGTACAGGAAGGTGGCATCATCGATATGGACGGCGCCGCCGGCGACGGTCGTGTCGAAGGCGTAATCGCCCGGCAGGCCGGTATGGCCGCCGCCGTTGGCGCTAAACTGACCGGTGGGTCGGAGCAGTCCCACGTAACCGTGGACCAGGTCCTTGGTGATGCCGGAATAAGCCTCCGCCTTAAACGACCAGGTATTGCTGACCACATTGGCGGGAGTGGCGCTGTCGGTGAAGACCAAGGTGACCCAGTTGCTCGAGCCCGAAGTCAACGTCTGAGTGGGCGCGTATTGGATTTGGGTTTCCCCGGCTGTCGGGTTGCTGAGGACCGCCTTGCTGGTGACGTCCACTCCGTTGAAGGAAAGGTGGATGCTGCTGGCGGTTACCTTGGTGCTGCCATCGACCATGACCGCCACGACTTTGCAGGCCGGCCCGCTCGCCGAAATCCCGGTCGCATTGGGGCTTGGACTGACCGACTTGATAAAGGCGGGGCCGACATCGTTGAAGGGCCAATAGGCCAGCAGGTTTGCGCTGTCCACGGTGGTGGGCGCGGCCCCGGCGAACAAGGCGGTGATGTTGGCGGTGGACAACGCATTGCCGTAGATGGCGAAGTCGTCGAGTTGACCGTGGATGCCCCCGACGCCCGGCGCGTTGCCCAACCACAATTCGACAATATCAGTGGTCAACGGGGAAGTGCTGGCGCCGTCCAGGAACAACTGTCCGTCGATATAGACTTGCTTGTCGCTGGCGTTCTTTAGGAACACAAAATGGTGCCAGTTGTTCCAGAACACGTCGGTAGTCCAGCCCGGGAAAGTATTGATGTTCTGGCTGATGCGCTGGGTACCGCCCGCGCAGCAGCCCGCCGTGTCAAAATAGATGGTATCATCGCTCCAGGGACAATGGGCTTGAAAATCCCGGCCCACGCTCGCCGAATTGAACCAGAAGGCCGAGGCGCCAGCGATACCATACTCCTTGAGCCAGAACGAAACGCTCAGGGTATCGTTGGCTGCGGCGGTGTTGACCGCGTTCAGGCACGTCGGGACCAAGACCGTAGCGCCGCCCGTTCCGTCCGCAGTGAGGTCGAGGGCGCGATCGCCCGTTGCGCCCGAGTGCCCGCCGCCGTCCGGGGTGAAGCTCGTGCTGCCCAGGAGCAGGCTGAGGTAGCTGTGGGTGGCATCCCGCGAGTAGTACCCATAAGGCTCAATTTTAAACGACCAGGAGTTGGTCACCGCGTTGGCCGGGGTGGCGTTGTCGCTGAAACTCACCTTCAAGGTGTGGGTGGTAAGCGCCGCGAAGAGAGTGGGGTTCACATAATTGACGGTCGCCCCGGACGCGGTGGCGATAATGGTCGCGCCGCTCGTCACGTTCGTCCCATCTAAGAACAGCTTGATAGTGTTCGTTTGAACCAGCGTATTGCGATTGACGATAAAAATGCTGGCTTCCACATCCGGCGCGGCGTTGGTGGAAGCGGCCGCGGGGATGGAAGCGAGCGAAACAAACGGCGGTCCAGGGCTGAGGGTGTTGAAATCCCAGTAAGCCAGGACGATTTCGCCCGAGAGGGCCGTAGGCAACGTGCCGTTGGTCAGCGAGGCGATGCTGGCCGGCGAGAGCGCCGTGGCGTACACCGCCGCATCATCAATCAGCGCTTGCGCAAACGTGCTGCCCCCATCAGAACCGAAGAGCAAGTCGGAGAAATCCGTGGGCAGCGGATCGGTGTTGGAGCCATCGATCACTTCCATGCCATCGACCCAGATCTGCTTGTCGCCGGCGTTGTACACGAAGACGTAATTATGCCAGCTCTTCCAGAAGCTGTCGTCCACGTAAGTCGGGAGGGCGGAGATGGCGCCCACGACCCGCTGAAGACTCGTGTCACAGCAACCCGCGGTGTCGAAGTAGATGTTGTCATCGCTCCAGGGGGCGGCGCCGACACCGCGATTCCCCGAGTTCGACGAAGGCGAGTGAGCCCACGCCAGGGGGCTATTCGCGAGCGAGTGCATTTTCATCCATACCGAGAAGCTCAAGGTATTATTGGTCGCGCCCTGATCCAGGAAGCCGGCCGAGCCGACGTGAACGGCGCCACCGGCGCCGAGCGCGGTCAGGTCGACGGCGCGATCGCCCGCCTTGCCGGTATGGCCGCCGGCGTCCAGGGTAAACACGGCTGAGCCCTCGAGAAAACCGATGTGACCGTTCTTGAGGTCCGTGGCATAGCCGTTATAACCCTCGATCATAACCGGCCAGCTATTGCTATAGACGGTGGGCGGCGTGGCATTGTCACTATAGATTAAACTGACCGTTTGGGTGGAGCCCGCGTCGAACAAGGTGGGCGAAACATAGAGAATGGTGGCGCCGGCGGTCGAGCCTTCAATGAGGGGGAGCACGCATTTCGGGATGATGGTCGCGCCCGAGGTAACGTCCGCGCCATTGACTTCCAGCTTGATGCTGCTCGGCTGGACGGCGGCGGTGCCGTTGGCGATGACATAGTAGGCCGAGATGTCCGGGGTCACGGTCGCGCCCGCTCCCGCCTGGACGGCGGAAAAGATGGGCTTCGTGACGTTGAAATCCCAGTAGGCCAGCAGATTCACGCCCGCGATCGCATTGGGGGCGGTGCCGGTGAACAGCGCTTGCACGTTGTTGCTCGACAATCCGCTCCCGAACACGGCGTAGTCATCCATTTGTCCCGAGAGGCTGTTGGCCACCCCGCTCAGAAGACCCGAGCCGACTTCCATGACGGTGAAATCGGACGGCAAGGGACCGGTGTTTTGGCCTTCGAGAAACAGCACGCCATCAATCCAGACTTGCTTGTCGTTGCCGTTCTTCAAGAAGACGAAGTGGTGCCAACTGTTCCACCACGTGTCATCGGTATAACCGGGCGCGGCGGACATGCCGTTGCTGTTGATTCGTTGAGAGCCGCCATCGCAGCACCCATCGGTATCGAAGTAGATGTTGTCGTTGCCCCAGGGCAGATGCGCTTGGAAACCTCGGGAAGTCCCGGAGGCACTCGGCGACCAGAAATAAAAGGCGGAAGCCGAGGAGATATTGTAGAGCTTCGCCCAGAAGGAGACGCTGAGGGCGTTAGTGGCGGTGGCGGTGTTCAGCGCGCTCAGGAACGCCGGGTCGGTTACCTGGAGCAGGGTGCCGCCGCCGGTGCCAAGATCCAGGGCCGAATCGCCGGGCTTGCCGGTATGACCGGTGCCGCTTTGCGTATAGCTGGCGGTGCCGTTAATCGCATAGCCAGCGACTTTGTCAACCGCGAACTGGGCCATGGCGCTGGTGCTGAGGAGGCCGGCCAAGGCCAAACCTAAGGCGAGGCTCGGCCGCGATGCCAGGGGTTGTTTCGAGTTTTTCATAGGGGGTTTAGTGTGCTCTAAGGAAGGAGGGCTTTTCATAATGAGGTTTTGGGTGTTGAGGTCTTGAGTATTGAGGTTTTGGGTCATACCTGCATTGTTTGTGTTACTCTTAGTTTTCAGGGTTGTTTCCAGTGAAATCGTTTCTATCCTGCTGCCTGTGGTGTTTTCCGACATGCCGGCGACGCCGTCCCAGAGGCTGGCCCCGGGCGCGTAGAACCGCGCGACTGCTCACGCCATGAATCGCCGATCGGTGCGCATTTCATAGAAATGATATTTGGTATTTGACGACTACAGTAGTCCAAGTTTTGAAAGACGCAATAAGCAAATTCCACGATGGTTCGCCTTTTTTTTCACCGTTCGGCCCCGCATGCCCGAATGGGGGGTGAACTACTAATCCGCGCATCCACGGACGACTTCGCGAGGGGCCGGCAAGGCCGGTCGGAACGGAGGAAGGCGCTCAGGGTCGCGCGTGCTCTCATTGGTCGGGCTTTCATGGCGCGCAGTATCCTAAAGATCAAACCGCCAGCCTATATCTGCTAAGGGCATTTTTTGTGTCTTTATAGGAACTTCAGGGATTCCGCCGCGACTCCCGCCCAACCCCGGTTTTCGGGTCGGGCTTGCGCTTATTTCCTTGTGCCCGGCCCCGGATACCTGACCGGGCTGCTCCGAGTTCCCACAACCGCCGGGCGCGTCACACCGCGCGCGCCGTTGGACCAGGTCGGACGCGCGGCGGGCGGGGGACTGCCCAGCCCCGCCTGCGGGAGCGGCAAGCGGATTTCGCGAGCCGGATGCAGCCCCGCCCGTGGCGGTCTTGAATCAAAGGGCTTGTTCTGCGGGGAGTCTGCTTTTAACCTTCGGTCTTCGGACCCCTGGATCGCGCCGGGTGGATTCGTTTTACCAACGGTTTTGTCAACCAATGATTGCGAAGGAAAAAGCTATGAAAGTGAAGGCTCGGAATTGGATGAATCAGTCTGCGCGGCGCCGTGGCGCTCTTTGGCTGCATGCGGGCATCGTTGCGCTGCTGCTGCGCGGCGTGGCGCAGGCGGCGGCTACCGGCGTCGAGCCGACGCTGGCGGTCCCAACGCGGCCGCAGGCCGAATGGCAGGATTACGAGGTCGGCATGTTCGCTCATTTCGCGCCCAATACCTGGCTAGACCGCGAATACGACGACCTCTCGAAGCCGCCAGGCGAGCTCAATCCAACGCGCTTGGATACCGACCAATGGGTGCGGGTGGCCGAGTCCATGGGCGCCAAGTACCTCGTGTTCGTGGCCAAACATGTCGGCGGCTTCTGTTGGTGGCAGACCGACACCACCGACTACGGTGTGAAGCAGATTCCCTGGCGCGGCGGCAAGGGGGACGTGATGGCGGACCTGTCCGCATCCTGCCGCCAACGCGGGATGAAACTCGGGGTTTACCTCTCGCCGGCCGACGCCCATTTTGGGGTGGGGGTGGGCGGCAAAGCGGAGGACCCGGCCAAACAAGCCAGCTACCAAACCCGCTTCCGCGAGCAACTGACCGAACTCCTCTCGCGCTACGGCGACATCAAGGAGGTTTGGTTTGATGGCAGCCTGGTGTTCGACGTGGGAGATATTTTGAAGAAATACGCCCCCAACGCGGTGGTTTTCCAGGGCCCGCAAGCCAGCATCCGTTGGGTGGGAAACGAGGATGGGGTGGCCCCTTACCCGGCCTGGAACGGCGTCAAGAGCGGCAGGAAACCCTGGGGCACTTTGACCGCGGATGATGGCGACCCGGACGGGGATCGCTGGCTGCCCAACGAATGCGACGCGCGAATGCGCAACACCTGGTTTTGGCGCACCGATAACCTGGCCACCGTCAAGACTGTCGACCAACTCATGGACATGTATGAGAAATCCGTGGGGCGCGGCGCCGTGATGCTGCTGAACAATACGCCGGACCCGACGGGGCTCATTCCCGCGGCGGATGCCCAGCGGGCGGCGGAATTCGGCCAGGAGGTTCAACGCCGCTACGGCGCCCCGATCATCGACACCGCGGGTACGGGGACCAACCTTCAGATGATGCTCTCCGCTCCGCGTCCGGTGGATGCCGTCATAACGATGGAAGACACGACCCAGGGCGAGCGCATCCGCGAGTATGTCATCGAAGGGAAGGTCGAAGGCGCCTGGAAACCGCTTGCCCGCGGTACGGCGGTCGGCCACAAGAAGATCGACCGTTTTGATGCCGTCGAAGTGTCGGAACTCAGATTGAGCGTTCTCCATTCCAAAGGGAAACCGATCCTTCGCAAGTTCGCCGCATTTCGGACGGGCGCCAAGCGGGCCAACCCCTAACCCCGAGCCTCGGGCGGCGCGCGGGCGCCGCCCGGCAAACCCGGTTTATGGATTGCGCTTATCAATTTGCATTGGCGGTGCCTTCGACCGTGGTGGATGAGAATCGGCACGTCAATAACGTCGCTTACGTGCAGTGGATGCAGGAGGCCGCCATCCGCCACTCCGAGGCGAGCGGTTGTTCGCGAATGACC
>Ga0316217_10000246_pt1 | contig 81182 bp, 67 predicted proteins | sample 1anoAmetaG_FD_203633 | JGI IMG/M metagenome (GOLD analysis project Ga0316217, IMG submission 203633) | Freshwater microbial communities from Trout Bog Lake, Wisconsin, USA - 1anoA | ecosystem: Environmental > Aquatic > Freshwater > Lake > Hypolimnion/Profundal zone | place: USA: Wisconsin...
TTCGAATTGACCACCGGAACAAGCATGGCCACATTCCATTCCCATCACCCCCCGGAAGATTGTATTAATTGTGAGCATCGCCATCTGCGAATGTTCTGCAATCTCACACCCGAAGCTTTGCGGGACTATGACGGTATTGGGATCATGATGAGCCACGCCCGGGGCGCCAAGTTGTTTACTGAAGGCGACGCGGCACGCAACGTCTTTGTTATCTGTTTTGGCCAGGTTAAGATCTCCTCCACCTCGCGCGACGGCAAAACCATGATTTTAAAGATCGCCGGCCCCGGCGATGTGATGGGCCTGAGCGCGGTTCTGGCAAACGTCCCCCACGAAGTGACAGCGGAAGCCATCGAGCCTTGCCAGGTGAAAACAGTGCGCAAGCAGGAGTTCGTCGACTTCCTGGGACGGCACGGCATCGCCAGCATGCATGCGGCGCAATCTCTCTCCGGCGAATATCTGACGGTGTTTCATGACGCCAAGCGGCTGGCTCTGTCCGGCTCGGCGGCTGGCAGGCTGGCTCGCCTCTTGCTGGATTGGGGCCGGTCAAACTCGAACGGCAAGTCCGAACTGCGTTTTACCATGGCCCTCACGCACGAAGAGGTGGCCAATATGGCCGGCACCTCGCGCGAGACGGTCACACGGTTGCTCAACCAGTTCCGCCGCGACCAGTGGATCACCATCAAGGGCACCAGCCTGACGATTGTGAAGCCCGACCAGCTCGAACGCCTTACCGCTTAGTCCCCTCCCCAGCATTTTCCCGGTTAAGCACACCCCGCCTGAAACGGCATCTCTTTGTATTCCCTGCCCTATGCTCAGGACGGGCGTTTCTTGTGCTGCCTGTGAAATCAGTCAGATTTCCAGCCCCCTTCAGACGCCGGGGTTTCAACGATGCATTGCCAGGGGCCTTGCGTGCGGCTCGGCTGGGGCGGTCTGCGGTTCACGGAGGGTCAGCACGGGGCAGCGCGCGTGGGCCAGAACCCGGTAAACCGTGCGGTCGCGGGTCAGATTTTCAAATGCCGAGCGCTCGGTAGCGCCGAGAACGATCATGTCGGCATGGCATTCCGAGGCCTCGGCCAGAATCTCGATGGACGGATTGCCGTGTACGACCCGAGGCTCAACAGAACAGCAACAACTGGCCCCGGTTGCCTCGGCCAGAGTGCGCAGCTCGCGCAGGGCGGCGGAGTCCAGGTCTGTGGGCAGGCCTCCGCGCTCCATTTCATCCCTGGGCGGCAGCACATGGAGAAGGATCAGCCTGGCTCCCTGGCTGGCCGCTATCTGGCAGGCAAGCGCCGCGCTCGGGCGAGAGGTCTCTCTGAGTGAGGTGGCATGCAGTACGACGCGTTGCGACCCGCCGCCTGCAATCTTGGTTTCCACCGCGAGATGAGCCTCGGGACCCACGGTTATGACCGGGATGTTGACCGAGCGCAGCACTTGTTCTGCAACGGAACCGAGAAGCAACTTGCCCAGCTTGCCCCGGCTCCGGGTACCGAGAACGATGCGGTCTGCCTGGAACTGGCGAACTGCGGAAGTGATTTGTTGTGCCGCGACTCCTTCGCGCACCAGGGCGTCGCAGCCAATGCCCTGCCGGCGCGCCAGCTCGCACCAGGGCTCCAGCGCCTTTTCGGCAAACTCCAGAGCGCCGTCCGGATCGTAGTACGGCATGCCGACGGCATCCACTGACATGGCGGCGTTGGAAGCAATCACATGCAGCAGTATGAGACGCGCACCTGTGTCATCCGCCTGTTCGAGAGTTAACGGCATCAGCCGGTCCAGGTCGCTCAGATCGGTGGCGACGAGGATCACGGCCGGGTGGGACCAGCGCTCACTGGCTAGATCCGGCATGGCAACACCTCGTACAGGAGAGAGTGGCACCGAAAAAATCAGGTAGATGTGCCAGAGCGCACCAGCGGATGTGATTTAGCTCACCTGGTTAAGGGTTGGCTATTGCGGTGAGTTTTCTCTCATGCCGGCGGTCGGAGGCTGGTTAACACATCCTGAGATTTACCCGATGAAGTGAGCAGGCCCCAGGACCTGAAACAAAGATCCCGGGATGGGAGTGCGGCGGATGCGGGCTCAAGTCGACAAGGAATGCGTGATCAAGGCAAACAGCCAGTTTTGGGAGCAGATGCTGGCCATGACACTGGAGACCATGCCGGTTGCAGAGAGATTCTGTGTGGGCGCCGGGCACATTTTGGGGAGCGTGGAACTGAGCGGCGTTTGGACTGGCCGCATCGAGGTCCGGCTGGGGTCCGGACTGGCCTACAGTGCTGCGGCAGCCATGCTCATGCAGCCGGTAGAGACGGTGGGGGAAGCGGATACGCTGGACGCCATCAAGGAGATCGCCAACATGATCGCCGGGGTCATCAAGTCTTCCCTGCCGCGGCCTTGCGCAATGACGGTGCCGGCCTCAGCCGTGGAGGCGCAGGGGTATTGCTGTCCGCTGCGGACCGAGGACACGCTCACGGTTGCCTTCCGGCACACGGCTGGAGACCTGATGGTGCGCGTGTGGGAGCAGGAGTGCCTGGAATAGAATCGCAGCCGGCGCGCGGAAATTCCCAGGCCCCAGTCTCTCACTTCCGCGGTTACTGCCCGGGGGATTGCAGGTCCGGTTTGTCCGCAACAGCCGGAGCCGGCGGCGCAGCCTTTAACTGGTCCAGATCCGTGAGCACGATTTGCCAGCGGCCGGGGTCCTTTTGGGTCGCGATCGGCAGAGTGAGATCGGCATAGAAGTCGAGAATGTTGTCACGCAGCCCGGCCGACGTCAAATCGAACTTGTTGGCGGATAGTTTGGCCAGCAAGTCGGCGTATGACTGGTCGGCAAGCGAGTATTCCGCTGCCTGGGTCGTTTTGCCGTCGTCGAGATCGCAGTTGGGCAGGACCAGCGTGCCTTTGCTCACTTCCGCCAGAAGCTCGCGGTATCGATCCACGGTCGTATTGATGCTCTTGATGTAGAGATCTTCCGTCTGCGGGGTGGGGTTATCGAACCCCATGCCCTTGAATGGACCTACCTTGGGTATATAACGCAAAAGCGTCGACAGAATGCGTGTGCCCAGGCCCGGCTTGTTATAGGTCTTTCCCCACTCCCGCTCATAATCTGACCGGGAAAGGCGATACAGGAACTTCCGCTTGGCAAAGTTCGGCGTCTCCTGCATCAAATCCTTTTTGTGTGTCTGCAGCGCGACCTGGGTCATCTCCGGAATCAGGCGGCCAATAAAGTAGCGGTACGAACCCACGGCCATATCCTCGTGCGTCAAAACGTCTTTCAACTGCAGACCGTACACCTCGGGAAAAACCCGTTCCAGCAAGGGCACGGAAACTTTGAACCCGATGAAATCGTGGTACTGCTGCGGCGCATAGCGATTCTTCGCCACCTGCAATGTGTCGAAGCCAAACTCAGTCTTCAAATGCGCGGTTGTGTTGTCGGCATAGCGGACGGACCTGCCGAATTTCGCTCGCAGTTTTGGGTAACTCAGGGCGACAGCCTGGTTGACCGCGGGGTGCCCGTCAATGTCCGACGTATAGTGAGACAGCGCGCCCAGGGCGAAGGCGTATTCGTCGGCATCCTGGCTTTGCTGCAACAACGCAAGTACAAAATCCCCGCTGCGCACGTAATGCACCAGGTTGCTGAATTCCTTGTTGCCGAAAGGATAGTAGCCCAGGTCCTGAATAACCGAGCCGCCGTAAGCGTAGGCGTGCGCTTCAATAATCTGGTCTTCGGTCAAATGCGGATATCGTTGCAGCAGCAGGGGGCGAATCTCGGTGAGCCACGCCAGGTCAACGATCTCCTCGTGGGTCAGAACCGAGTAGGCAAACAACCTGCCGCCGGCCATCAGCAGAATCAGAAACAGCGCAGCCGCGCGCGCCGGAAACAGGCGCCAATCACTGGTCTTCATACGTTCCGTGCGGTTCATAAACATCCCATAAGCGTGAGGATGACAACAGTCACGAGAACGAGTCCCAACCCGCAGGAGGGATAATACCCCCAGTTTTTGCTATGCGGCCATGTGGGAATCGTGCCGATGAGAACCAGGATCAGGAACGGAATCAAGAACAGTCCAACCATGCTTCCCTCCGGCTGCCGTTGCGATGTGCCCGGCTCTGTCTGTACCCGATGGATACGACGGATTGAGTCTTTCACTTTGCCGCCCGGCTATCTGAGCAATTGAATACACTGCGCTGTTCAGCAGGTCTTGATTTGCATTGCTGCTGTTGCGGCTGCGATCATCGCTACGAAGTTTTTTTAGGGGAGGCTCAGAGCATGAACAGGAAAGCACTATTACCTTTTGCAGCCGCAATTGTATTTTCCACATACCTGCAGGCGCAGTCCAGTTGGCCGCCGGCGCCCAGCCACATCACCATGAATGTCTGGCCCGGCGCCGCGCCCGGAGTTGCATCCAACCTGCCCGCCGAGGTGGACACCACCACGGCCAAAGACGGCCTGGTGGCCGGCAAACCTGTCGTGCGCATCGGCAACGTGGCAACGCCGACCCTCACGCTTTACTCGCCCAAGGGCAACAATACCGGCGCTGCCGTGGTGGTGTTTCCCGGAGGCGGCTACAGCATCCTGGCCATCGACCTGGAAGGCACGGAGGTGTGCGGCTGGCTCAACGCGGCCGGCGTCAACTGCGTGCTGCTCAAATATCGCGTGCCCCACACCGGGCCCTATCCCAAATCCGCGGCAGCCTTGCAGGATGCGCAGCGCGCGCTTGGCCTGGTGCGCCAGCACGCGGCAGAGTGGAAGATCGACCCCAACCGCATAGGCGTGCTGGGCTTTTCCGCGGGCGGGCATTTGGCCGCGGCCCTCAGCAACCACTATGAGCAGCGGCTCTATGAACCTATCGACGCCGCGGACCAGTTGAGTTGCCGCCCGGACTTTGCAGTGGTGGTCTATCCCGGCTACCTGGCGCTAGCGGACCAGAACTTTGCGCCTAACGCCGACATCCAGCCCACGGCAAACACGCCGCCCACTTTCCTGGTTCAGGCCGAGGACGATCCGGTCCATGTGGAGAATGCCGTGGTGTACTTCCTGGCGCTCAAGAACGCGAAGGTTCCCACCGAGTTGCATGTGTATGCGCAGGGCGGGCACGGCTACGGATTGCGCCGCACCGAGCGGCCGATCACTAGCTGGCCGCAGGCCGTGGAAACCTGGCTGCATACCATCAAGATTCTGCCGGCGCAATAACGTCTTACAATCTCCTCATGCTGCTTGCCGTTCTCACCATCTCCGACCGTTGCTCCCAGGGCCTGCTTACCAACACGGCAGGCCCAGCCGTGGTTGCGCTGTTGCGGCAGCAATGGTCTGAGGAGGAAATCCAAGCCGGCCTGCTGGCGGACGACGAAGACGCGATCGCCGCTGCCCTTGAAGAACTCTGCCGGCAGGGCGCGGCGCTGGTGCTGACCGTAGGCGGAACGGGCCTGGGCCCGCGCGACCGCACGCCGGAAGCCACGCGGCGGGTGATGGAACGCGAGGCGCCGGGACTGGCCGAGGCCATGCGCGCAAACGGCGCGCAACGCAATCCCTTCGCATGGCTTTCGCGGGGAGTGGTGGGCCTGAAAGGAAATACGCTGCTGGTAAACTTGCCCGGCAGCCGGCGCGGCGCAGAAGAGAGCCTTGCCTGCATCCTGCCCCTGCTCAAGCATGGTCTTGAGGTTGCCGGCGGCGGGCAGACGCATCCTTGAGCCCGTTCCCCTTCCCTGCGCTCTTTCCGGCAGCCATCGATTCACCTTGGGGAAACGCTTTCCATCTCAGCGTCTCCAGCCCGCTCCTGCCTGAACCGCAGCCGCGCGCGCCTCCCGAATTCACCGCATCAATCAAGGCTTTCCAAGCTCGATTCCCTTCTCCTCCGCGGTTAAGAAACAGTGGGAAAGCGTACAATTTTTTTACCCGTGAGCGACCCCATGAGCAAAATTCCTAACCGGCGGCGCGCAGCCGTCAGCATCCGCGACGTCGCCAGGCGCGCCCGCGTTTCCATTGCGACCGTCTCGCGCACCGTCAACCGCATCGCCAGCGTCGATCCGGAGCTGGCCAAGCGCGTTTGGAAGGCGATTGACGATGTGGGCTACCTGCCCAATACCCAGGCGCGCGCGCTGGTCTCCGGCCGCAGCCACATGCTGGGCCTCATCGTTTCCGAAATCACCAATCCCTTCTTCCCGGAGCTGGTGCAGGAGTTTGAAAATCTGGCCGTTGCCCAGGGCTACGAGGTGCTGGTCGGTTCCACCAATTACTCGCCCGCGCGCACTGAAACGCTGATCCGCCGCATGTTGCAGCGCAACGTGGACGGCGTGGCCGTGATGACCTTCGGCATCGAGGAGGACCTGGTGCAGAAGCTGGTGGAGCGCGAGTTTCCGCTGGTCTTTGTGGATGCCGGACCGCGCCTGCCCAACATCCGCGTGCTCAAGGTGGATTATGGCGAGGGCATTCGCCAGGCGGTGCAGCACCTGGCCGCGCTCGGCCATCGCGCGATTGCCTTCATCAGCGGTCCGCTGCAGTTGCGCTCCGCCGTGGCCCGGCGTGACGCGTTCGTCAAATCCATGGCCGAACTGGGCCTAGCCGCGCCCGCCAAACATAAGGTCGAGGGCGATCACACCATGGAAGGCGGCATCGCGGCAATGGAGCGCCTCACCGCGCTTGCCGAGCTGCCCACGGCGGTGCTGTGTTCCAACGACATGACCGCCATCGGCGCTCTTCATGCGCTTTACAAGACAACGCACACGGTGCCGCAGGATATTTCGGTGGTGGGATTCGACGACATTCACCTGGCGCAGTTCATGCTGCCGCCGCTCACCACGGTGCAGATGTCATGCAAAGATCTGGCCACTGCGGCGGTCGAGGCTCTGCGCGCCGGCATCGAGCGGGACCACCCCAAGACAGCGCAGACGGAATGGCCTATATCGACCCGGCTGGTGGTGCGCCAGTCCACAGCCTTCCCGCGCGGCAGCCTGCCGGCGCAGGTGATGAATGCCGCCGCCGCGAAAGCTGCCGGAAAACAAAGCCGCAAGTAAGCGAAGCGGGGCTTGAGCCGTATTTGCGATTTTTCCCGTCTTGAACCGCAAGGAGATGGAGCCGCCACAAACGTGACCGTTTTTTGGAAACTGCAATATGACCGTTCACTGCGGCATGGGTCAAAAGCTTCTTCCTAACGCGAATCGCACCTGAAACGGTTCGACGGGGTGGGCAACACGCGTGAATACCGACGGGCCTATCGGAGTTCCTCCCGGAGTGATTCCTGGAACGACTCGGGACTCATAGGCGTAGTCAATGTCACTATCGCTGCGGTCAAGCATATTCAGGAATTCGACCGAGACGCGCCATTTCTTTTTAATTTGATAACCGAGTTCCCCATTGAGCATCACGGTTCGATTAGAGCGAAAAATTCCGTCGGAGGTCAGATCGCGCGGGCCAAAGTAGCGCAGGCGCAAACTCGACGAATAGCCTTTGTAATCGTGCAATGCGACTCCGGATGAAATTACCACCCCAACCGCTTCAGGCACACGCTTGCCACCTGCGCTGTTTGGCGCCGCATCATCTGCGTCGATTGTGGTGAACAGGGCCCTGGAGTTCGCAAGGTCGAAATCAAAAGCCAGATGTTCTCGAGGCGTGTAGTAGTTTGCCCATTCGACGCCATAGCGGTTGCTCGACTGTTCCGAAGCGCTCGTGCCTCCGGTGTCACCGTCCTGCATGAGTTCGGAATTACTGCGGAGATACCAGAGCGCAAGGGTGCTTTGCAGATGCGGTACGGCCACCGTGCGCACGCCGATTTCTCCGCCTTTGGTTTGGACCAGGGGCGGGATTTTCGCGGCGGGCGTATTGGGGTAAGGATTGTCCGCAGAAATCGGTTCCACCGTTTGCGTGGTGCCACGCCCATCGTTCGAGTGAAAGCTGAATCCGCCCTGGGCGTAGAACTCGGTATTGGCCCACGGGCCGAAGATCAAACTTGCTTTGGGGCTGGGCAGGAACTTGGCAGCCGAGCCGGAATTGGCCGCGTTTACCGAGGCCGAGTAAGCCAGGCTGGTGACGATAAATTTTTCGTCGTCGCCGCGCAGGGCCACGACCGAGCGGAATTTGTTGGCCCACTGGATTTTATTTTCCGCATAAACGCCTACGATCGTGTCTGTAAAGCGGTCCCGCTCCCGGGTCGCTGGCAAGGTGGGGGGAACAGGGTCGCCGGTGTTGTAGTCGGTTTTGTCCATGCGCACGCGATTCTCCGCCGCGTAAAGACCGTTGTCGATCCAATCGTTGCGGAGTTGCAGGCCGAAGGTATTTGCCATCTTGCGGCCAAGCCACTGGCTGAAAATCGTGTGGTGTGCATCCAGCCCAGCTACCCAGCGCCTGTCCTGCTGTTCGAACTGGTCGCCGCGAATGGGGTCTACCAGGTAGTAAGTGAAATTAGAAAATAAATCGAGATCGTAATAAAATCCGTAGGCCATGAGTTTCGACTCGGAATTTGTGCCTTGGCGATGCCCCTCAGCCTGCAGGCTATAACGCTGGCTGTGGCCACCGTCCGACGGGTCCAGTGTGCCGTATAAACCAACGAGAGGCACGGCGCTCACGGGGATTTGATCGCTCGAATGCCATTTCCCGTGATAAGCGCGGGCCGTGATGCTGACGCCACCGGCGTCTGTGCCCTGGCTGTAGGTAAGCAAGCCGTTGAATTTGGCGTAAGCATCGGGATGAATCCACGGGCCGTTGTCGTAATACGCTTCTCCACCGTAGAGCAAACCACCCGAGCCGAGCTTTTGCGATACGCCGAAAACAGCACGCCCATAGGTGTACGAGCCGCCTTCCACCTTGACGAAGTTCCGGGGCAGCGTCCGGAAATATTCCACATGGGCCGAGCCGGTCGAACCATAGTTGCCGATATCGGCGTAATACGGACCTTTCTCGAAATTCACACGCTTCACAAACTCCGGGATGACTGTGTTCATGTCAGAGTAACCCTCGCCGTGCGCGTGCGAGGGCAGGTTGAGCGGCATATCGTCGATGAAAATGGCGAAATCCGTGCCGTGGTCGAGATTGAAGCCGCGAAGATAATATTGGTTGGCCTTGCCGCCGCCGGCGTGTTGCGTGATGATGAGCCCGGGAACCGTCTCCAGAACTTCTCCGGAACGAAGAATCGGACGATCCTGGATTTCTGTTGCGCCCACCGTTCCCTGGGTGCTGGATTCCGCAATTCCGATGAGGTCATCCTCCCGGCCCAGCACGCTTATCGATGTGCTCACGGAACCCACTGCCAGAGCGATGCGCAGCGGGGCCGGCGCTCCGCCGATCCCTATGGTGACAAGAATTTCTTTGGTTTCAAAACCCGGAGTCGATACGACGAGTCGATGATTGCCTGCCGCGAGTCCAGAAAGAATGAAAGAGCCGCTCCTGTCCGACCGTGTCGTTCTTTGCACGGTACCGTCCGCGTTAATAACTTGCACGATTGCCCCGGCAATCACCGCGCCAGACGTGTCAACGACTGTCCCTGATAGCTGAGGCGGATAAGCCTTGTCATTCGTGGCGACAAGGGAACCCCGCGGATCGAACACTGTACCGGCAACGCGAAGAGAGACGGTTTGCGCGGCAGCCAGTACGCCGGCAAAAATAACAAATATCGATATTACGATTTTTATTATCGTGCTACCGGAGCCCATGTTTCTTCCATTGCGATTGGCAAATCCATCTATCATTGCTTGTGGCTGTGCTTGTGCCCGTTCTCGTGAGAATGCTCGATGGCATGGGCCGGAACGGTCATCACCAGGCGCCCGTGCTGCACGCCTTTCAGGCCGATGAGACGATCGGCAAACTGCTCCACCTTTGCCGACTTGCCGTGCACGATCAGCACCTCGAGGCAGGATTCGTGATCCAGGTGGGCGTGGCTGGTGGAGACCACGAGTTCGTGGTTCGCGTGCTGTACCTCGGTGAGCTTTTCCGTGATTCCGCTGGCGTGGTGGTCGTAGATGAGGGTGACGGTGCCGACCACGATGGCGTCCGGAGCGGCGGTCTGCTCGGTGACCAGGCGGTCTCGGATCAGATCCCGGAACGCTTCCGACCGGTTGGTGTAACCGCGGCGGCCGATGGAGCGGTCAAAGCGCTTGAGAAGATCGGAATCGAGTGCGATGCCAATTCTGCTTAGGATCCCCATGCACACTCCTTGAACAGCGATACAGATCTCCAGGGGAAGAGACAGAATAGCACGAAGATTAAATTCATGCTACCGCCGCGCGGCGAACACGGCTCACCCCGGCCTGGGCAATATAAGCAGTTTCACGAACAATCGGCAGATTCGGCATGGAAAGAGGACAGGCTCATCGCCCGCCCTCTTCTGCAAATGCTACTTCCCATGAATTTCCGGGTCAGGATTGCGGAGCAACCAGTTGATGGGCGATGGCGAAAAGGGCCAGTTCCAGCCGGGTAGAAACGCCTGTCTTGTCGAAGATATTGGACAGGTGGCGCTTGACGGTTTCTTCGCTCAGGCTGAATTGCTTGGCGATGTCGCGGTTGCTGCAGCCTTCCACGATACAGCCCACTACTTCCAGTTCGCGGGGCGTGAGGCCGTAGGTTTTGCGCTGCGGCACGGCGGCCTGTTGCATCAGTTCGTGCAGCGCCGAGACCAGGTTGACGACGCGTTTGCCGCCAATCCAGTAGTCGCCGCCGACGACGGTGCGGATGGCGGTTTGCAGGTGGGCCGCCACGGAATCCTTGAGCACGATGCCGCGCGCCCCGATGTGCAGGGCCTCGATAATCTGCTGGGTTGTGATCGTAGAGGTAAGCAGAATAATTTTGACGGTGGCGGAGCCATTCATGATGGTGCGCATGGCCTCAAGGCCGGGCAGCCGCGGCATCTGCACGTCAAGCAGCAGAATATCGGGTTCGAGTTCGAGGGTTTGCGTGATGGCCTCGTCGCCATCTGAAGCCTCTCCAACCACCTCAAAGCCGTCCTTTTCGGTGAGCATGTCGCGCACACCGACGCGGACCACTGGATGATCGTCTGCCACAACAATGCGAATAGGTCGTTCCACTTGGGTTGCAAGCCTCCGAAACCCGGGTCCTGTTCAGACCTGGAATTCAGCCTCCAGCATACTCTCCAGGTTGCGGAGGGCGGCGCGCAAATCGCTGAGGAGTTTGGAACTGTTATCCAGATGGTTACCCTTGGGTTCGAGTGGCACGGCCTCAAGCAGAGCGCCCAGACGGGCCGCCTGAAGGGCGCCGGCCATGCCGCAGCCTCCCTTGATGGAGTGGCCAATGCTGCGGACCTGGAAGGAGTCGCCGGCGGCGATGGCAACCTCAAGCGCGGCCAGTCGTTTGATCAAATCCGCTACGGCGGCGGAGTAAATCTCCCGCACAGCGGACTCGGACATCATCTCGCGAAGCTGGGCCAGGGTTTCCGCGTTGACGACGGGCTCATCGGCGTAAGACTTGCCGCGGCGACGCCTGCGAGCCGAGGCGGGCGCACTCACGGAATCGGCTGGCGCTCCATGTTTGTCAAGCAACTTCTGCAGGGCTGCGGCGCCAAATGGCTTGAGCAGGAATCCATCGGCGGTGGCGACCAACTCCTGCGGCGCATTGCTGCCGCTCATGACCACCACCAGGGTCCGGCTGCGCGCGCGGAGTTCCGTGATCAACTGGGAACCGCTCAGGCCCGGCATCTGCGCGTCCATCAGGATCACGTCCGGAGCGCATTCTCCCGTGGTCAGAATTTCCAGAGACGCCCCTCCGTCCTCTGCGGTGTGAACGGTGTAGCCGCCCATGGTGAGTACCGTCGCCAACACCTCGCGGCTGACCAGATCGTCGTCAATCAGCAGGATTGTGGGAAGGTCCCCGTGGGCGCCAAAGTCAAGCATGTAATTAGTGTACCATCGCCAGTCGAGATGTTTCCTGAATTTATGGCAGCTATGTATATGTTTGATTCAGGCAGACACCGCCCGCGGCAGCAAATTCTCACGTAAGGCGGCTTCCCATGTGTGGGGGGGGAGGCGGCTCTTTGGCAGCCTGCTGCCAGACGTGGCAGCAGGCTGCATGGAGCCAGAAACGGTTATTGAGCCGCGGGCGCTGCTGGCATCCCCAGCGCGGAAAGCGATGGCAGATCCTTGCCCGTGCGCCATGCGTGACTCCCCACCTGGAACTGCTCGCCGCGCTGCTCCCACATTTCAATGGCAAGATCGTAGCGGACAGTGACGTTGCCGAGCCAATAGGGCCGGTTTTCACTGAGCCATACCTGGCTGAACTCGTCTTTCAGGGCCGAGTAGGCATCGCGCAGATCCTGGCAGCGGCCGTTGGTGCTGCTGATCTCGTTGATGATGTTGCCCGTCTCCTTCGCGCGAGTCTTGTCGTGCTGCTGGGCCAGGGCCTGGGTGTAAGTGGAAACAATCTCCTGACTCATTTCAAACTTGAAGCCGATCAGGTCCAGCCGGCGCGCGCCCAGATCCATGGCGGTGAGAGCATTCGTCTCTTTCAGCCCCGGGTTTTCCAGCCGCGCCTGGGCCAGCAGCGCCATGGCCTTCTCGGCGTGGAGGCGCAGTTCCCTGGCCACCGGCAGCATCTTGGCTGAGAGTTCCTGTCCCCGCGTGCTCCACGGGTCCAGCCAGAAGAGCTCGTCGCTGCTCATTCTCGGCTTGGCCTGGGCAAGCACATCGTTCGCGGCCATCAGCTCAACTTCGGCCTGGTTGATTTTGCCGCTGGCGTCGCCATGAAACAGCGGCCCATACGCATCCTGATAGGCGGCAATGGGGCTTTCTCCCGGCTGCCATGCGGCCACCGCGCCAAACAGCACGCCGTACCAGTCCATGTTGAACAGTCCCTCGCCATCGTCGTTCCATACCGTGGTGAGAGCGCCGGTCGAACCCAGCCGCTGCCCGTCGCGAATGAAGCCCTGGATGTTTCCAAAGGCGGTCCTGTCCTCCGGGTAGACCTGGTTCCAGTTGGAGTCGCCCGGCGCCACCCAGGTCTCGATACCGGCTTTGGCGAAGGGCTCAATCATCTTGTCGAAGCCGCTGCTGCGGCCATATTCCCAGGGAACGGCAATCATGTCCTTGGGCAGACCGGCCACGGCTGCCGGGTCGGCCCCGCCAATGTCGCCCCAGAAGAGCAGGCGGCGGTGCAGAGGCTCCAGTTCATCGTGAATCTGCTTGAGGAAGGCCACATAGACCGGCCCATAACCTTGCGTCTGCACCTGCTCCCGGGTGCGGCCCAGGCCCAGGTCCCAGGTTTCGTCGGCGCCGATGTGGATAAACGGCGAGGGAAACTCCGCGGCGATCTGCGTGAACCAGTCCTTGATGAGGGGCAGCGTGCCGGGCTGGCCTGGTGCCAGCACATGGCCGTGCGGCGTCTCCGCCACATCCTGGTTCAGGTCGTACTTGAGTACCTGGTGCAGATGGCCGAAGGCCTCCTGCTCAGGCAGGATGGTGACGTGATACTGGCGGGCATAAGCCACCAGTTCTGCCGCTTCGGCGGGCGAGAGCGAGCTGCCGGGAAGCCCGGGCACCGGCTCGTTGGGATAGAGCAACGTGTGCTCAAAGTAAGGCGAATAGATGTTGGCCTTGTACGAGGCAAATACTCGAACCTGGTGCTTCTGGAACTCGAGCGTGGGAAAGGGACCGCGGGAGAGATCGTCGTCGATGCCGCGATAGCGCATGGCCGGCCAGTCGCGCACTGTGCCCGTAGGCAGCACCTGCTTGCCGCCAGGCAATGGAAGCAACTGCTTCAGGGTCTGCACGCCATAAAAAATACCCGAGCCGGAGCCGGCCACGATCACGGCCTGGCGCGGCTCAATGGCCAGCACATAGCCTTCGTCTTTCATCGCCGCATCAAAAACCATGCCGTGCCGGGCCAGCGTGGCTTTGGCTTCGGCGGTGCCGGTGCGCAGCAAAGCCACCCGATAGGCGACCTTCACGGCTGCGGCCTTGGCCGGCGCATTCTGTTTCAACGCCTCTTTCAGGTCGCGCGCGGCAAACTCGTCGTCCGCGTCATGGCCAGGTACGCTGATGGTCACAGTTGCCGGCAAAGCCGTCTCCGCGCCAAAGTGAGCCTCGCGGGGCGCCGGCAGCAGGTGAACCTGGGCAAAGCCCTGGATGGGGAATGTCAACAGGAGCGCAACAGCTCCCAATACCGCTCCACGCACTATCGATGACGTGTATTTTGGACAGAGATTCATCATGCCGGCCGCTTTCAGCTCAACCATTTGAGCGTTCCATTTGAATGCGACCATTGTAGATTAGACACGCACACTGCTAACTTGTCTGGAGCGATAATTTTTGCCCGCGCCGGCCGTTCTGTTTGGAGCCCATGACTCGCTCCGTCAGAAACAGAGTGCACGAAAGGGACTCACCTCCATGACGACAACCGCAAACGCATCCACGCAAATACCTGACGATGGGTCCGTAATTCGCAGGTACAACGCCTTTCTGCTTACGGTTGCCGGCCTGGGCGGTTTGCTCTACGGAATCGACGTGGGGATTATTGCCGGTGCCCTGCCTTACCTGGAGGCGACATCGCAACTGACCGCCGCGCAGCTTTCCATCATTGTGGCGGCGGTGCTGCTGGGCAGCGTGTTTTCCACCTTGTTTGCCGGCGTGCTGGCAGACTGGATGGGACGCAAGCCGCTGATGGTCCTCAGCGGCCTGACCTTTGTCATCAGCATCCCCGTGATCGCGCTTTCGCACGGATATGAACCGCTGTTTTTCGGCCGGCTGCTGCAGGGCATCAGCGGCGGCCTCATCGGCGTCGTCGTCCCGCTGTACCTGGCCGAGTGTCTTGGAGCCTCAAACCGGGGCAAGGGAACCGCCGTTTTCCAGTGGCTGCTGACTCTGGGCATTGTCTCGGCAGCCCTGGTGGGCATCTATTACAGCTACCGCGTGGAGGCGGTGGCCAGGGCCGCCAATGCGGCAACCCTGTTCGGTTTCAAAGACCAGGCATGGCGGCGCATCTTCTGGGTTTCGCTCCCGCCCGGCGTGCTGTTTGTCCTGGGCAGCTTTCTGGTGACCGAGTCGCCCCGGTGGCTCTTCCGGCGCGGCGCCAAAGACCGCGCCCTTGCTGCCCTGCTGCGTTCCCGAAACCCCCAACAGGCCGCCATCGAAATTGAAGAGATGGAGACCATCGCGCACACCGCCAAGGCAAAGCTCGGCGAAAAAATCCACGACTCCCTGCTGCAGCGGAAGTATGTAATTCCCTTCCTGCTGGCCTGCGTAATCCTGGCCTGCAATACGGCCACCGGCATCAATTCGCTCAACGGGTTCAACACCAGCATCCTGTTGCAAAGCGGCCTCTCCGACCTTCATGCTCACTGGGGCTACGTACTCTTCGCATCGGTAAATTTCCTGCTCACCATGGTGGGCATGATGCTGGTCGATCGCGTGGGACGCAGGTTCCTGTTCATCCTGGGCACCAGCGGCATCATCGTTTCCATGGTCGGCGTGGGCATCCTGTTTCTCCAGACGGAGAAGTACAGCCTGGACTCCCGCGACCTGATTCAATCCATGGTTGGACCCAGCCAGGATTTGACCCTGCGCTTCGATCAGGCCAAAGCTGATTCGCTTCTGGCAGCCAAGGGAGATGCGGGCAAAGCAATCGATGCCGGACGCGCCTCGCTGGCCATCATTTATTCATACGGAGATTTCACGGCGGCCACTACTTTTGTGCGTTCCGACGACCCCGCCGCGGCGCCTATTGAAATCACCCGCTCAAGTTGCGTGCCGTCGAACAAGATCGAGGCCTTTTTCAAAAATCCCTTCGCCAATCTGGAAACCGCGCAGACCGCGCCGTTGCGGATCGATAAAGCCATCCTCGGCCGCGTTCCCAACTCCAGTCACGGCTGGCTGGTGGCCTGCGGACTCTACATGTTCATGGCCTTCTATGCCATCGGCCCCGGCGTCTGCGTATGGTTGGCGCTGTCTGAACTGATGCCCACCCGCATCCGCTCCAACGGCATGAGCGTTGCCCTGGTCATCAACCAGCTTGTTTCCACCATCCTGGCCGGCATCTTTCTGCCCTTCGTCAGCAAGCACGGCTACGCGTCGATGTTCTTCCTGTTCGCCAGCTTTACGGTGGTGTATTTCCTGGTGACGGCATTCTTCCTGCCGGAAACCAAGGGCAAAACCCTGGAAGAGATCGAAGCTCACTTTGAGGCGCAAGGAGCCAGGTAGAACCTTCTACGCGTCAGGAGCTTTCTCCACAACCGCCTTCGACAAATTGCGCGGGCGGTCCACGTCCACGCCGTGTTCTAGCGCCATGAAGTAAGAGAACAGTTGCAGCGGAACCACTTCCTGCACCGGCAGCAGGTACTCGGACGCCGGCTGCATATACACGCAATCGCTCACCAGTTCCGCAACTTCATCGTCGTCCGCATTGGCCAGGGCAATCACCTTGGCGCCTTGCGCCTGCATATCGCGCAGCAGTTGCAGCGTCTTCTCATAGCGCGCAACCGAAGACTCCAGCCCGCGGTCCACGGTGGCCAGCACCACCAGCGGCACGCGGTCGCTGACCAGCGCATTGGGCCCGTGCTTCAGTTCGCCCGCCGGGTAGCCCTCGGCGTGAACGTACGAGGCCTCTTTCAGTTTCAATGCGCCCTCGCGCGCAATGGCGTAGTGAATGCCGCGGCCCAGGTACAGAAACGTGGCTGCGGATTTGTACTTGCTCGCCAGCGCGGCCATCTGCGCGCGCCATTCGTCCAATTGCGCTTCGATTCTGGCAGGCAGCGCCTGCAACTCCGCAATGTGCGCGCTGAGCGCCGTCTCATTCATCCGCCCCAGCCGCACGCCCTCGTAGAGCGCCAGCAGGTAGAGCACGGCCAACTGGCAGGTAAAACTTTTGGTGGCAGGAATGGCCTTTTCCACCCCGGCAGCCAGCGGCATGGAGATGTCGGCCTCCAGCGCCATAGTGGACCCGGTCGCGTTGGTAATGGCCAGGGTCTCATGCCCGCGCAGTCGCGCCTCGCCCAGGGCAGCCAAGGTGTCCGAGGTCTCCCCCGATTGCGAAAGCACCAGAACGCTGGGATGGCGCAGGTCGTTGGCGCCGTGGCCTCCGCGGCAGCTGTATTCGCTGGCGTATTCCACATCGACAGCCAGCCCGCACAGGTCTTCCAGCAATATCTCCGCGTAGAGTCCGCTGTGACGGCTGGAGCCGCTGGCGGCAATCAGAATTTCGCCTGCCGGATTCGGCCAGTCCGCCAGCAGAGAGACTACTTCCGGCTTCAGGCTCTTGCCGGCCAGGTAGAGTTCCATCGTGCGCACGAGCGCATCCGGCTGTTCGTAGATTTCACGCAACATCTCATGATCAAAGCTTTGCATCGTGCCTATTCCTGCGGGCCAAATTGATTTTCAACTACGATCATAACTCCTGGCGTCGATCAACTTTTTTGCATCGCCATTGCCGGAATCGGCGCGCCGTGAACCGCTCCTGGCGTCGCCGCTCCGCACGGGTTGTCGAATTCCCTAGTTGAACGCCCAAGCCATGTCTGACTGCGCTTACACAAAATCCCGGTGTGCGGGGAACCCGGGAATACTGTGGGCTTGCAATGCCGCCTGGACCACGGCGCGGGCCATGACCTCCGCGGCAATAGCGCCGATCATTCCTGCATCCGCGCGCAACTTCAATGCGCCCGTGCTCAAGGCGAAAATGGTGTCGCCATCGCTCATGGTGTGCACGGGGTTGATGCTCCGTGCAAGCCCGTCGTGCGCCATCTGGGCAATCTTGGTGGTTTCAGCCTTGTCGAATTTAAGGTTGGATGCGACCACGCCAATCGTCGTGTTGGTCCCGATTGGCGGCAGCACCACTCCATGCCCCTTGAGAATCTCCGCAATCGAATCGCGAAACGCGCGGCCTTCCGCCTTGCGCGCCCCGGCAAGAATCTGTCCCGTATGCGGATCGCGAATGTCGCCCACGGCGTTGACGGCAACCAGCGCGCCGACCACGATGCCGCTGTCCTTGAGCCGGATGCTGGCCGTGCCGATGCCGCTCTTCATCGCAAACTGCCCGCCGAAGAGTTTGCCGACCGTGGCTCCCGCGCCGGCTCCCACGTTGCCCTGCTCCACTGGGCCGGAAGAAGCCGCCAGCGCAGCCTGGTAGCCAGCCTCGGCATTCGGACGTATCTTCGGATTGCCGACGCCGAGATCGAAGAGAATCGCGGCAGGCACAATCGGCACCACGCCGAGAGATCCCACCCTCTGCCCCAGCCCGTGCTCTTCAAGATAGCGAACCACGCCGGTGGCCGCGTCCAGTCCATAGGCGCTTCCGCCGGAGAGCAAAATCGCCTGCACCTTCTGCACCATGTTGATCGGATTCAGCAAGTCCGTCTCGAGCGTTCCCGGCGCCGAGCCTCTCACGTCCACACCACCCACCGCGCCGGCTTCGGCCAGAATCACCGTGCATCCGGTGGGCCGTTCCTTGAGCGTGTAATGGCCAACTTTCAGGCCCTCCACATCCGTAAGGGAGCCGCCAGAAACGAGGTTCTCGTGGGCATCCGGCTGAAGCGGTGCGCCCGATGCCCACGCAGAAGTCTGCAGGACAAAAGGCAACCCCATCAAGGTTTTGTTGAAATCGCGCCGCTCCATTCGACCTCACATTTTTCTGTTGGTTTGCTTCTTTGCTCCGGGCCGTTTTCGGCCCGCTGCTCTCTGCCGGTCAACGCTCTATCGCGCCCGTAATCTCTTCCTGAAGCTGCCTCTGGATCAATCCCCATGTATCGCCAGCAAAGCCATCAAATCGTTTTGTGCGCACCATGCCAACTAATAGCTATTGTACCTGTGGACTCTACGTAAGTATTTGTAACCAGTCGAAGAAGAATCGCTAACTTGCGGAGAGAATCGGTGGTAGTATCGAGAAGATTTCCGGCAGATCGTCGCAGCCATCCACCTGTCCCGTAACCTGCGATGCTGGACCAATCTCCGCCAACGCAATGGCCATAATCGCTATCGAACCGCTGGGTACGGAGTCGTTCAAACACCATGAATATTTATCTCGCGGCGCTCCTTGTCTATGCCGTATTTCTGATGGCGCTCGGCGTGTTTCTCGGCAGGCGCGTCAGCACCTCGGCGGATTTTCTGGTGGCCGGCCGCGGCATGGGCGCGGGAACACTCTTCGCAACTTTTCTTGCCGCTAACATCGGCGCAGGTTCCACGGTGGGCGCAACCGGCCTGGGTTATCGCTTTGGATTGTCCGCATGGTGGTGGGTCGGCTCGGCCAGCATCGGCACGTTGCTGCTTTCGCAATTTCTCGGGCCGCGCATCTGGGAGATCGCCAAGCGGCATCGGCTGGCAACACTCGGCGATTATCTTGAGTACCGCTACAACAAAGCGGTCAAAGCCGCGGTTGCCGTTCTGTTCTGGTTCGGCGCGCTCGCAATTCTTGCCGCGCAGTTGATTGCCATCTCATGGATTCTCAACGCGGTCGTCGGGCTGCCTAAATGGGAGGGCTGCTGCATCGGCGGCTTGGTTGCCATCATCTATTGCACCGCAGGCGGATTAATGGGCTCCGCCATTGTCAACCGGTTTGAGCTGACAATCACCATGTCCGGCCTGCTGCTCGCCGTTCCCTTCTCCATCCACGCACTGGGCGGCTGGAATCATATCCATCTGCTCATCAGCCAGCAGAGCGGCAACCCTATCGCGGTGCAAAACCAATTCAGTTTTTTTGGAGCAGGCGGCAGGCAGATCTTTGCATGGATCGCCATTCTTCTGCCGTCGTTCATGGTCTCTCCGGGGCTGATCCAGAAGCTGTACGGCGCACGCGACGCGCGCACAGTACGCCTCGGCATCGGTCTGAATTCTCTGGGACAGGCCATCTTCGCATTTGTTCCGCCGCTGCTGGGGCTATGTGCGCTGGCTGCATTTCCGCATCTCCAGAATCCGGAACTGGCATTGCCCGCGACCATGAAGCTGCTCTTGCCCCGCTGGCTTGGCGTCTGGACCCTGGCCTCCATCTTCTCCGCCGAACTTAGCGCGACGGATGCCATCCTCTTCATGCTTTCCAGTTCTCTGGCCGTCGATCTCTACAAAACATTTCTTAACCCCAAGGTCACGGGGCAGAAACTGCTCGCCGCCAGCCGCATTTTCTGCGTGGGCTCCGGAGTCTTCGGAGTTTTGCTGGCCATCGTGCTGCCGTCCATCATTGCCGCCATCAGCATTTTTTACGGGCTCATTGCCGTGGTGCTGTTCGTGCCGGTCATTGCCGGACTCTACACCCGGCGCGTGCTGCCGGCGGCTGCATTGAGCAGCATTGCCGTCGCGCTTGGAACCACGCTCCTCACCGGCTATCTGACCCATGGCCATGGCTGGAGCCTCTTCTCTCCACAGGCGCTTGGCATCTGCGCCGCGGCGCTGGTGGTCATGAGCTTTCGCTTTCTCCCGTCAAGGCCGGAGCCGGCATCCTGACTATTGCGCGCTGACGTACTATGCGACAATCCAAGTGAAGATGCTGTGCGCAAAAAGCCCATGAATCCTCACCTTTAACAGGCTGTTGTTGCAGGGGCGATGGCGGCTCGATGGGCCTCAGGAAGTTTTCCGCGGCAGCGGAAGTGAGTCATAATGTCTCATAGCTTATCTGGCTTCTTCAAGTTAGAAGAAACGCGAAAGTGGCGGAATTGGCAGACGCACCAGACTTATGATCAGTTTACATTGAATTGTGCGCACTGAGTTCTGATCTGCGCACCGAGCCGAACCAATAAGAACCGGCTAGCACACTGCACAAAATAAAACAGATAGCGATGACTTCATGCATGATATTCCTGTTCTCGATACGCGAACCAGTTCGTTCCCACCCGCACTGAACACAGGACAAACTGGCACTAAATTTCGCTAGGTGTCAGTACGAAAGTGGTGGAGTACATCCATGTACAAAATGCGCCTGAGCGTGGTACGCTGCGGGCACAATGAAACTTAAGGATGCGCTGCGCAGACAAGTACGTATCATCAAAGAGACAGGCTGTTGGGAGTTCACAGGTAATAAGGATAGTGACGGATATGGTCGGGTCCAGGTTGGCGGCAAATCGAAGCGGGCACACCGCATTTTCTACCAGGCTGTGAAAGGGGTTTTCGCGCCCGGAACTCGAGTACGCCACGCATTTGCGCCACCACAGTGCATCGGACGCGCCTGTTGCAATCCGGATCATATGTGGACGACGAAGGAGCCGGTGCCTGAAAGACGCACTGAGCCGCCGTCAACAAAGATATCGACAGAGTCCCTGCAATCGAGGGTAGAGTTTGTACCCGGACGAGGATGCTGGAGATATACCGGGACCACGGATCAGAGAGGTTTTGGCCGCATCGTTCTGAATGACAAGGAACACAAAACCCATAGACTCTTTTTTGAGTGCTACAAAGGTGCACTGCCTCCTGGTGCTCAACTCGAGCTTCGGAATAAGGACAAGTGCATTGGCAATGCGTGCTGTAACCCAGCCCACTGGAGGGCGGCCCTGCAACTGGGCGCCTCTATGAATGGAATTCGAAAGTGCAGGAAAGGACACCTGATCGCGGGGAACAACGTCGTGACCGAGCGCCGCGGCAACAGCATCGTGGAGCGTTGCCGGCAATGCCGACAGGAGTCATGGCGTGAGCAGAAGCGGAAATAGAAACCCCGGCTGGTGGGCCGGGGCTCTGTGTATTCGAGTTGAGATCAGTCTACTTCGAGGGAGGAAGCGGCCGAATTCTCTCCGGATGGTTGGTGCAAGCGTACCGGCGCAAACTCTCACGAGGGATCAGTCGGCGTCGGCCAGAGACCCGGGTCTCCAACCTGCCGTCTGCCATCAGATGCTCGATAGAGCGAACGCATAGCCCAATTGCCATAGCAGCCTCACGTTTACTATAAAGAAACTTCGTTACTTCAACTGTCATTGTATAGATCTTTCTAAGCGCTCAAGGCGCTCATGTCCAATACTGCGATGATCGAAATCCGAAGCTTATTGACTTCAGGTTTTTAATTCACATTTCTTTTATTAATCACCTCCTCCAGACGAATGGCGAATGCGTTGAGAACATCTGCCTCCATTGCACTGCGCCGACTCTCGTGCGTCGCACGCATGATCGCGTAGAACTCGATCGGTGATGTCTCCGGCGCAGTAAGGCGTGGATCCGGATTTGTGCCCTCGGTCTCACGTTGCAATGCCAGTCGATGCAAGTAGTCGCAAGCGATTAAGGGATCGCCCATGAACAGAGCCACCGTGACACTCCGGAGGATCGATTCAAAATCACTACTGAAATCCAGGCAGACCTGCCATTCTCTCTCTAAATACGCCTCCCCTTTCTGGGTCAATTTCATCGTTCTCCGGCGACGCTTAGCCTCCTCCGAACGCGTCAGGAAGCCGTATTTTTCCAGCCGGGTGATAGCAGGCAGCAAACCTCCGGGCTGCAGTCCCCCTGTCTTGAGCAGTGCATAAAAGGTCATGAACCCACCCTTGGCTATTGCCGCGAGGGTGAATATCTCCAAAGCGCTGCTCGGCCTATGTTCTTTTATATCTATAGACATGACTATAGGTATCTCATAGTAGAAACTCATAGTCAAGCGAATTGAGAGAACGGTTGTAAAAATCTGCAGCACAAATCGTACAGAAAATACAATAAGACAGTATTCCTTTCATTTCATTAGCTTTATACGAGACTCCCTGCAAGGTGAATCTGATCATCGGACCTCTGACCTCCTGCATGGTGCCTGGTTTGTCCCGTCATCGGATTGATTTGATCTTGCCTTGAATGGGACCGTTGGTTCCAAACAGGCAATGCCACTTAGAATCAATAACATAACCTGGAAACTCCATCGCATTTGCAAACGCTGCTTCTGATGTGCAGCGAGAGATCCTCGATCTCCCGGAAGTGCTGACGCTCATGGCCGAATATGTCGGCAAGTCCGATAGGCCGATGTCTCAGCGCAAGTCAGCCTTCACGCTGGAGACATGCTCCATGACGATTTCGGCTCTCGTTACGACATCATCAAGCTGAACGCGATCTGCCACATGTTCTCCGAGGAGCAAAACCCGGAAATCTTCCGGTGTGCCGCCTGGCGCTCGCGCCGAATGGCCGCTTGGTCGTACAGGACTTCATCCTCAATCCCGATAAGACCGGGCCGCAACACGCTGCGCTGTTCTCGCCGAACATGCTTATCGACACTGAGGCGCGCCATCTACGGCGAGGTGGAGTATATCGGCTGTAGAATGCCGCGGTACTCAACGAGGTGCGAAGGATCAAGATGCTAGGACCAAGCGATTTGGTTGTAGCCGGGTGAGGTAGGACCGATTCCTGTGTAATTCCGGCAAGTTCAATGAGCATAGGTATGCACAATGTATGCTGCGCACCAATTCCATGGGAAAGATGAAGAGCCATCCCGATTCAATCAAATCTCAAGAAGCAGATCGATTTCGAAAGGGATAATATTTGGTAAAGTCCGATGAAGACACTCGAGCCAATCGCGCATGTTCACCCCGATGATTTGAGTACCGCTCATTCCCTCGAACAACACTTGTCTGCCGTCTCGCGTTTAACTGGTTATATGTCTGCGGCCTTCGGCGCTAAAGAGTGGGGCGAGCTGGCAGGTCTTTGGCATGATTTGGGGAAATACAGTTTGGCCTTTCAGCAATACATTCGTATCACCAGTGGCTATGAAGCTGACCTTGTGGATGCGGCATCAAACATAGTTAATCACTCCAGCGCAGGCGCACTTCAAGCCCAAGCAGAGTTGGCTGCTCTTGGCCTACCGCTTGCCTATTTAATCGCCGGCCACCATGCCGGACTGCCCGACTGGTCACCTGCTGGTGGAGCTGGTAACGCCGCACTCGATAATCGGCTAAGAGAAGGCAAGGAGAATGGTCTTCTCAATCAGGCCAAAGAGGCAGCGCCGAAAGTTCTTCTGAATGCAAAGCCGCCGGCATTGAGGCCCGGCGAGTTCGGCAGTGTCAACGGCTTACACCTGTGGATTCGGATGCTGTTCTCTTGTCTGACTGATGCGGATTTTCTGGATACGGAAGCCTTCATGAATAAGGGGAAGAGCAGACAGCGTGGAGGCTATCCGGAGCTAGCGACGCTGCTCTCGCAATTCAACAAAGCGATGAAGACCAAGACGCAGCAGGCAGAGCCCTCACCGATCAATCGGCTCCGCGCCGAAGTGCTGTGGAAATGCCAAGAGAAGGCCGCCGGAGCTCCTGGGCTCTACACACTTGCCGTGCCTACCGGTGGCGGCAAGTCGCTTTCCAGCCTTGCCTTCGCTCTCGAACACGCCATTCATCACGGCAAGAGCCGCATCATCTATGCCATACCTTACACCAGCATCATCGAGCAGACCGCTGAAGTCTTTCGCGGAATATTCAAAGAAGGTGATGCGGTTCTTGAGCACCACAGCTATCTCGATTCGGAAAAGGAAACATCGAAGAGCCGCCTGGCTGCAGAAAACTGGGATGCTCCGCTCATCGTGACTACCAACGTGCAACTGTTTGAATCACTCTTTGCGTCGCGCACCAGTCGCTGCCGTAAACTGCACAATCTGGTAAACAGCGTGATTATCCTGGACGAAGCACAACTTCTGCCGCCGGAGTTCCTGCAACCCATCCTGGACGTGATGCGCTTATTGATTGAACACTATGGGGTCACGTTCGTGCTTTGCACTGCGACACAACCGGCGCTAGATACGCGTAAGGACAGCTTCGGCAAAACATGGCTGCGCGGTCCCGGCGATGCCAAGGAGATCGTTTCAGGTACGCAAGAGCTTTACGCGCAACTGGAGCGCGTAACCGTGAGTCTTCCGGATGACTGGAACAAGCCGGGTAATTGGGATGAGATTGCCGACAGAATTGAGCAGCACCCATCCGTGCTGGCCATCGTCAACACGCGTGCCGATTGCCGGGAATTGCATCGCCGCATGCCGCCAGGAACAGTGCATCTCTCCGCGCTTATGTGTGGCGAACATCGCAGTTATGTAATCGGCAAGATCAAGCAACAGCTCAAGAACGGCGAAAGTGTGCGCGTGGTGAGCACGCAGTTGATTGAGGCTGGGGTCGATGTGGATTTCCCGGTTGTCTACCGTGCGCTGGCCGGATTGGACTCGATTGCGCAGGCTGCAGGGCGATGCAACCGGGAGGGGAAGCAGGCAGGCAAAGGGAAGGTCTTCGTCTTTGTCCCGCCCAAGCAAGCGCCAAAAGGCCTGCTGCGCTTCGGAGAAGATGCTTGCAAAATCATCCTGCATGAGCGGCCGGAGAATCCTCTGACTCCGGAACAGTTCACGCGCTATTTCACACAATATTATAGCAAGGTAGATAACCTAGATAAACACGGTATTGAGAAACTGTTGACGCAGGATGCACGCGAGTGCAAAATTCAATTCCGCACAGCAGCTGAGAAGTTCCAGTTGATTGAGGAAGACGGCAACGTTGCGGTGATTGTACCGTACGCCAATCCGGAGAATTCCAGCCGCGAAAGCCGACCACTCATCGCGCAACTGCGATCGGGACAACTGGATCGTTTGCTGTTGCGCAAGCTGCAGCGGTTCACAGTTTCTGTCAGCGAGCGCGATTTCAAGGCTCTAACGAATGCTGGGGACATTGAAACACTCGCGCCGGGTCTCTGGATATTGAAAAACGAAACAGCCTACCATCCCAATCTTGGCCTACTTGTGGGGGAGACGGGCAATCCCGATCCAGGGAAGCTCTATTGCTGAACAATGGACTCCGGCGATATTTCAGTTGTAAAGGCTCATTCAGGGTGATTCAATTCTCCTTCCCAAGTTTTCCTACGGAAACTGTCAGGAGGCGCAATGCCTACCCGCTTTTGTTTGGAAATCAGCGGAGATTTTGCCTGTTTTACCCGTCCGGAGATGAAGGTCGAGCGGGTGAGTTACGACATCATCACGCCCTCCGCGGTACGAGCCGTCTTTGAATCCATCTTGTGGAAACCGGCAATTCGTTGGCAACCGGAGAGGATTGAGGTGCTCGCACCCATTCGCTGGACAAACATCCGGCGCAATGAGGTCGGCAGCAAGCTCTCCGTGGCCAACGTGAAGAGCGCCATGCAAAGCGGTTCCGGCGCAATCGCGCTCTACGTGGAAGAGGAGCGGCAACAGCGCGCCAGCCTGTTGCTGCGCGATGTGCGCTACCGCGTTTCGGCTAGTTTCTCTATGACCGGCAGAGCGGGCGCCGAAGAGAACACGCAAAAGTTTGCCGAAATGTTTGCGCGCCGCGCAGCCAAAGGGCAGTGCATCAACCAGCCCTATCTCGGCTGCCGCGAGTTTGCCTGCGACTTCCGTCTCGTCGAGCCCGGCGAAGGAGCGGCCACGATTCCAGAGGAATTGCGCGGAAATCGGGATATTGGCTGGATGCTCTACGATCTCGACTTCAGCGATTTGGCCTCGCCGCAGCCACGCTTCTTTCACGCACACATGAACGATGGCGTGGTGAACATTCCGTCGTGGGACAGTGCGGAGGTGCGGGGATGATTCTTCAGGAATTGGCACGGTACTACGAGCGCAAGGCCAACGATCCAGATACGGCGCTGGCCCCCGATGGATTCGAAAGGAAAGAGATTCCCTTCGTCATTGTCGTCGACAAGGACGGGAAACTGGTGCAGGTTGAGGATACACGCAGTGGTGACGGCAAGAAGAAGCGTGCTCAGTCTTTTTTGGTCCCGCAGAGTGTGAAACGGGCAGTCAATATTTCAGCCAATCTTCTGTGGGATACGGCAGAATATGTGCTCGGCATTGACACCAGGGGAAAGCCGGAGCGCGTCGTCAGCCAACATGCGGCTTTCCTGAAAAGGTTGCACGAGCTGCCCGCTGACGATGAAGGCGTGCAAGCTGTCCGCCTCTTTCTTGCCAATATCCCACTCGCTCAACTTGAACAATCTTCCCTTTGGGAGGAGATTCAAATCACTAATCCCAATCTTGTTTTTCGGCTTGTCAGCGATACAGAGTTGGTTTGTCAGCGGCCAACTATTGTTGCTGCTTTGCGAGCCAAAGCGTCAGACACGGATCCTGATAAAACTAGCACCACGCATGGCATCTGTCTTATAAGCGGGCAGGACGCCGAAATCCAGCGTCTGCATTCATCCATAAAAGGCGTATGGGCAGCGCAGAGTTCAGGCGCAAATATTGTCTCCTTTAATCTCCGCGCATTTGAGTCCTACGGCAAGGAGCAGAAGCAAGGGGAGAACGCACCGGTCGGCAAACACGCGGCCTTTGCTTATACCACTGCACTCAATCATCTGTTGGGCAAGGACTCGACGCAGCGAATGCAGGTTGGCGATGCTTCAACAGTGTTCTGGGCAAGCGCCGAGACATTTTTGGAAGATTATTTTCCCAGCCTGTTTAGTGAACCCGCGAAGGACGATCCAGACAGGGGGACACGCGCCGTCAAAGCGTTGTATGAGTCCGTCCAGCAGGGAAGCCTGAACGTAAGCGACGAGAAAACGCAGTTCTTCGTTCTCGGACTGGCCCCGAACGCAGCGCGCATTTCCATCCGCTTCTGGCTGACAGGGACAGTCAAGGAATTCTCGCAGCGCATCGTCGAACACTTCGACGACATCGCCATCGGTCACGCGCCTTATGAACCGCCGTACCCTTCACTCTTCCGCCTGCTGGCAAGCACGGCGCGCCAGGGCAAGGCGGAAAACATTCCGCCTCATCTTGGTGGCGACATGATGCGAGCGATTCTCTCCGGTCTGCCGTATCCGGAGACGCTGCTCCAGAGCTCCCTTCGCCGCATCCGCGCCGAACGCGAGGTGAATTACCCGCGCGCCGCGCTCATCAAGGCCTGCATCAACCGCAAGATCCGCCGGACGAATACCGCTGGCGATTCCGCACCTGAGGAGGAACTGCACGTGTCACTCGATCCTACCAATACCAACGCCGGTTATCGCCTGGGAAGGCTTTTCGCTGCGCTTGAAAAGGTGCAGGAGGAGGCCAGCCCGGGACTCAACGCCACCATTCGCGACCGATTTTATGGCGCGGCATCTTCCACGCCGATCACCGTGTTTTCCAACCTGCTCAAGCTCAACAAGCATCATCTGGCCAAAATCGAAAATCGTGGACGGGCCGTGAATCTCGAAAAGCTGATCGGAGAAATTGTCGATGCTATCAACGGCGACGAGGGGTTTACCACGCATTTGACAATTGCGGATCAGGGCCGTTTCGCCATCGGCTACTACCACCAGAAACAGGCGTTCTACGCCAAGAAAATCGAACCATCAGAAGGAGTACCAGAATGACCGCGTTGAAGAACCGCTACGATTTTGTACTGCTGTTTGACGTGAAGGATGGCAATCCCAACGGTGATCCGGACGCGGGCAACCTGCCGCGCGTGGATGCGGAGAGCGGCTGTGGCTTAGTGACCGACGTCTGCCTCAAGCGCAAAGTGCGCAATTATGTCGGAGTTGCGAAGGGAGAGACCGCTCCCTATGAGATTTACGTCAAGGAGAAGGCAATCCTCAACAAGCAGAATGAACGCGCTTACATCGGCATCGGCGCAACTGATTTGTTGAAGGGCGACGACAAGAAGCGCAAAGGTGGCGACAGAGTCGAGGATGCGCGCCGCTGGATGTGTCAGAACTTCTTCGACGTGCGCACCTTTGGCGCCGTGATGTCGATAGGCGTGAACTGCGGCCAGGTGCGAGGCCCAGTGCAGTTGACCTTCGGGCGTTCCGTTGACCCCATCGTTTCTCTGGAACACTCGATCACACGTATGGCCGTGGCGACCGAGGCAGAGGCAGAAAAACAGAGCGGCGACAATCGCACCATGGGCCGCAAGTTTACTGTCCCTTACGGCCTCTATATGGCGCACGGTTTCGTTTCGGCGCATCTGGCCGCGCAGACCGGGTTCTCCGAAGAAGACCTTCAACTCTTCTGGGAGTCGCTGGTCAACATGTTCGACCATGACCGCTCGGCGGCGCGCGGCGAAATGGCCACACGCGGCCTCTACATCTTCAAGCACGCCAGTGAACTCGGTAACGCTCCGGCGCACTCATTGTTCATGCGCATCGAGCCAAAGCTCAAGCCAAAATCCGGGTTGAAAGACGGCATTTCCGTTGCGCGCGATTTTGAAGACTACGATGTAACCGTGAACCGCGAAGACCTGCCCCAGGGTGTTGAACTGCAAATCCTGGGCGTGTAACCCGTCGTGGGCCTGCTTGCCAGGCCCGCGAATCTTCGGAGGCGGCATGGAACAGGACGACTTCGTCATACTGTCCGCGCTGCAACACTACAGCTATTGTCCGCGCCAGTGTGCTCTGATTCACCAAGAACAGAGTTTCGCCGACAACCTCCACACGGCGCGTGGCAATGCGGTCCACACGCTTGTCGATCTCGCAGGCTACGAAGTGCGAGCGGGCGTGCGCATCGAGCGGGCGCTCCCTCTGGTTTCGGAACGGCTTGGCCTGATCGGCAAGGCCGACATCGTCGAATTCCTTCCCGACGGCACGCCGTATCCCATCGAATACAAGCACGGCCCACGCCGCCGAAGGACGCACGACGACATTCAACTAGCCGCACAGGCGCTCTGTCTGGAAGAGATGACCGGCCATTCCGTTCCGCTCGGCGCCATCTATCACGCCAGCAGCCACCGGCGGCGCGAAGTTGCCATCACGCCCGAACTGCGCCAGCTTGTGGCCGTCACGGCTCTTGCGATTCGCGGCCTGCTTCAATCCGGACAGATGCCTCCAGCCGTCAACGACGCCCGCTGCCGCGAGTGTTCGTTGATCGATCTCTGCCAACCGCAGATGCTGGCCGGAAAGTCAAGGCGGCAGGCTTTGCGTGCCCATCTATTCAGCGTTGAGGATTAATACCTGATGCAAACCCTGCTCAATACGCTCTATCTCACACTCCCCGGCTATCTGCATCTCGACAACGACACGCTTCGCTTTGAGGTCGAGCAGGAAACTCGCCTGCGCGTTCCGCTGCATCACATTGGCAGCGTTGTCTGCTTCGGCGATGTGCTGGTTTCGCCTGCCGTCATGGGCCGCCTGGCCGAAGAAGGCAAGGCGCTGGTTCTTCTTGATCGTAATGGCCGCTTCAAAGCCCGCCTTGAAGGCCCCGTCAGCGGCAATATTCTGCTTCGCCAGGCACAGTTCGCGCGCGCCAGTTCGCCGGAGTTTGCACTGGCTCACGCCAAAGCCTGCATTGCCGGGAAGCTGAAGAACAGCCGCTATGTGCTGCTGCGCGGCGCACGGGACGCCAATGAGGAGGCCGATGCAGAAGACCTGCGCGCAACCGCCGAAGCTCTTGCCATCAATTTGCGCCATCTGGAATCTGCTCCGGCGCTTGATGTTGTGCGCGGTCTTGAAGGCGAATCGGCGCGCCGCTATTTTGCCGCGTTTTCTTGTTTGATTCGCAACGATCAGCGTGCCGCGTTTACCCCGGATGGCCGCAGCCGCCGCCCGCCGCAGGACCGCATGAACGCGCTGCTCTCCTTCCTCTATAGCATGTTGATGAATGATTGCCGCACCGCGCTCGAATCGGTTGGACTCGACCCACAACTTGGTTATCTCCATACCGTACGTCCAGGCCGTGCCGCCTTGGCCCTTGATCTGATAGAAGAGTTCCGCTCCATCCTCGCAGATCGCCTGGCCCTGACGCTGATCAATCGCAAACAACTCCAATCCGATGATTTCGAAGTGCGCCCCGGAGGCGCAGTCCAACTTCATGACGCCGCGCGCAAATCGCTGATCCTCGCCTATCAGGAACGTAAACAGGAGCTCACCTCCCATCCGCTACTCGATCAAAAACTGGCCGTCGGCCTGCTGCCTCAGATCCAAGCACGGCTCCTGGCGCGGGTCATCCGCGGCGAAGCCGAAGACTACCTTCCCTACCTGGAGCGTTAGCATTGCTCATCCTCGTATGTTATGACGTATCTACCGAAACTCCCCAGGGCCGCAGACGCTTGCGCCGCGTAGCTAAAGCCTGCGAAGCAGTTGGCCAGCGAGTACAGAAGTCTGTCTTTGAATGTCGCGTAGACCGGATGAAATACGAAGAACTAGAACGAACGCTACTGGAGGAAATCGACCAGTTGGAAGATTGCCTGCGCGTATACCGGCTCACGGAGGCGGACGGTCAATTCGTCAAAGAATATGGTAAATTCAAGGCAATCGATTTTGACAGGCCGCTGGTCGTCTAAGCCCCGGAGCGCGAACCTCCAGCTCCCGCTAAAACCGGCTTGGTTCGCGCCATGTATACCCTGATGATTTTCAATGAGATAGCCTTGGCACCATGCCGTGGATTGGACTGGCAAAGCCACCCGCAGCCTGGGTTCGCGGCTAGCACGCGGAACCGCCATGATCTGACAGGGTTTGCAAACGCGGAGCATCACCCGGCAGCGATGCCGGGTGCGGATTGAAACTTCAAGGCGCTTTGCCTCGGCAATCTCAGCCTCAGCATCACCCGGCAGCGATGCCGGGTGCGGATTGAAACAACGCGTTGTCAATGTCCTCGATCAGCGCATACTGCATCACCCGGCAGCGATGCCGGGTGCGGATTGAAACTTCGACGAACGGGAGGACTTGTTTCAGCGCCTCGTGCATCACCCGGCAGCGATGCCGGGTGCGGATTGAAACCATTTTTGCTGCTCCTTATGCGGTTGATTGCCGCTGCATCACCCGGCAGCGATGCCGGGTGCGGATTGAAACACTCTCATCTGGGCCATCACTACGCTCCTTAGCCCGCATCACCCGGCAGCGATGCCGGGTGCGGATTGAAACTCTGCGCGCTGATGCTTTGCGCCGCGCCCTTGTCCGCATCACCCGGCAGCGATGCCGGGTGCGGATTGAAACGCAGTGGCGTTGGATGTTGCGGTCAGCACACGGGGCATCACCCGGCAGCGATGCCGGGTGCGGATTGAAACCCAGCAGCCCCAGCACAGACCCTCAAACTCGGGCGCATCACCCGGCAGCGATGCCGGGTGCGGATTGAAACCCGATGAGGCGATCCTCTCCGAGGCCGGGAGACGCATCACCCGGCAGCGATGCCGGGTGCGGATTGAAACAAGGTCGCGTGAGCGGGTGTATTCGTTCCGCTCGTTGCATCACCCGGCAGCGATGCCGGGTGCGGATTGAAACTGTTCGAGGGCAACTGCGCGGGCGTTGATCCGTCGCATCACCCGGCAGCGATGCCGGGTGCGGATTGAAACGAGATAACCGATTGCAGCGCCGTGCGCTGGTTTGCCGCATCACCCGGCAGCGATGCCGGGTGCGGATTGAAACGATTTGCGCGTGGCCCAGGCGCGGAATCGGGTCCGCATCACCCGGCAGCGATGCCGGGTGCGGATTGAAACTGTGCACGTGTCTCCGAAGCTATAGGTTGATTGGCATCACCCGGCAGCGATGCCGGGTGCGGATTGAAACTTGAGGTCGTCGAGCCACTGCGAAAGCTTTGTCTGCATCACCCGGCAGCGATGCCGGGTGCGGATTGAAACCGTGCACTGATGTACTTGAATTCTTTGCGGTCGCGCGCATCACCCGGCAGCGATGCCGGGTGCGGATTGAAACAGTTGTACCGCTCATCTCAGCTTCGACTGGATTGGCATCACCCGGCATCGCTGCAGGGTGATGCCAGGGCGAGTGTGCTGACGACAACCCCTCAACCGTCAATTATTCATCGGTAAACACTTCCGTATGCATCCGGCTTGGAAGTTGCTGCCTATTCTCTCGGACTGCCCACGGCAGGATTCTTGTGTACTGGATGGCAGCATAAGACTGTATTGTGTGGCAGCTTAACGTCGTACCGAGTAGCAGAATTGGCTGTATTCAGCAGATTTCCGCAAGAGTCAACTCGGGCGTAATATTGTGCTTGGAGCAAGTATGGCCACAAAGCAAGTCAAGAAAGAACGTGGAATCTACGAGAAAGTACCCGCCAGTGGCATCTGGTGGATACGGTGGACGGATATAGAAGGGAAGCTTCATCGGGAATGGGCCGGAACTTTAGGGAACGCCAAGAGGAGAATCATAGAGCACCGAGTAGAGAAGCTGCAAGGTTTGCCTTCGATTATGCGACAGCAGCCGAAAGTGGAACCAGAAAAGGTGCTGCTTTTCGTCGAGTTGATTCATTGTGCGCTGGTCTATTCAACGGCCAACAACGATTCGAGGCATACCCACGAGTTGAAACTCAAGTTCAACAAGATGACCGATCTCGGCAAACTGCCAGCCAGTAAAGTTACCTGAACGGTAATAAAGGAATTCCTTGACGAGCAGGCCAAAGACAACACCTGGTCAGGCTCCACTTACAACCAGGCTCTGGCTGCTTTCTCCCTCAGCTTTCGGATTGCGATCGAGGGCGCGAAGGTTACTACCAATCCGGTGCACGGCATCCGCCGCAAGCAGGAAAATGCAGGTCGGGCCAGGTTTCTGACACCGGCCGAAGAAGTAGCTCTTACCGCAAGCATCACAGAACGCAACCCAGAGTACCTGCCGGTTTACCGGCTCGCTCTGCATACAGGGATGCGCCTAAGCGAACAACTCCGGGCTCAGGTTGGCGATTACTCACGCACGACCGGAATGCTAATGGTACGGCAGAAGAAGGTGCGGAAGACACCAGCCATGCAATACGTCCCGATGCCCCCGATTGCAGTCGATGCGTGCAACTCCTTGGCGGCCGGCAAGAAGGCAGGCGAATCACTCTGCACCAACAGACAAGGCGAGGTATTATATGAAGCACAGTACTGGTTTCTTCCGGCTCTTGAGGATGCCGGAATTACCGATTTTGTTTGGTACGGTTTGAGGCACACGGCAGCATCCAGATGGGTGATGAACGGTGTGCCAATTCCCGTTGTTTCAAAGTATCTTGGGCATTCAAATGTGAACCAAACTATGGTATGTAGCCACCTGCAACCCGACAACGCAGCCCAGGCGATTGCGGCCATGATGAGCTACTACCCTAGCCCTAAACTGACACCGAAAAACTGACACCGGCAGTTTTGAGCTATACGGCTTAATATTTTAAGTTGTTTATTATCAACATGCGAAAGTGGCGGAATTGGCAGACGCACCAGACTTAGGATCTGGCGGAGCAATCCATGGGGGTTCGAGTCCCCCCTTTCGCACCAATACTCTTCTAAGCCATTCGAAATACATCGCTTATGAGAGGCTATGATTGCTCTCATGGCGAAGAAGCACTGACATCGCAAGACTGAGGAGATGCTTGATGAATTCACGAAAGCTTATCTATCTTGGCATCGCCTTGATTGGAGCGTTTTCTGTGGTTCATGCCGCATATGCTCAGATTCCTCTTCAGTCCGTCCCGAAGGTTGACTTGAACCGCTACACGGGGCGTTGGTACGAGATTGCAAAGTACCCAAACCGCTTCGAAAACAAATGTGACCGCAACATTACTGCAACGTACACTCTCCGTTCTGACGGAAAGATGACCGTAGTGAATCTATGCACGACTCGCGAAGGCAAGCTTACCCAATCGAACGGCTGGGCAAAGGTCGTTGACCAGAATACCGGCTCAAAGCTCAAGGTGACATTCTTCTGGCCGTTCTTTGGCGATTATTGGATTATCGACCTGGGCCCGAACTACGAGTTCGCAGTAATCGGCGAACCGAGCCGTAAGTACCTATGGATTTTGAGTCGCACCGCGAAGATGAACGGCAAGCTCTATGCCGAAATTACAGGCCGTTTGGCGGTCATGGGCTACGATGCCAGCAAACTCGAACTGGGGAAGCAGACCAACTGACGCCCGGCCTCCTTTTTTGTGGCTAGGCTGAGTGGTGCCAATGCCGCTCTTTAGCTTCCCGGCAATACCTGGCGCTTTTCGCGTACCTTTCAATTTGCATTGTTCTTGTAAATACTTCGATCCCATCCTTCAGCCACTGCTTTATCAATGGCTTCCCGGAGTTCCAATTTTTAGCACTCTTTTCAGGAAAAATTCAGGGTGTCCGAGGCAGGTTCCCCCTCCGCACTAATACTTATCGGCATTCTGCAACACAATGAATTTCTCTGCATGCAGCATCGCGCACGCTGAGGCCAACTGCGCCTAGGCGCCGCCCTGCTGCGTACGCGCCCACGCCATCACATTGGCAGGCGCCCGGTTCTGCTTCAATTCGCTCGCCATGAAGCGCATATAGGGATCGATGTGATGAAAGAAGTGCTTATATCCCGCGCAGAGGTAATTCAAACCCGGCTCGCCTGACGCGGTCTTGAGAAAGCGATGCTTGGGGCACTCGCCGTTGCAGGCAAAGCGCACATCGCATGCAATGCAGTCTGAAGGCAACCCAACTTCTTTTGCCTTGCCAAAGCGAACCTGCTGCGGCAGCACCGCCAGCGCGGCCAAAGGGCGCTCCAGAATATTGCCAAGCTTGTTGTCGGGATAGACGAAGTGGTCGCAGGAGTAGAGGTCTCCATTGTGCTCCATCACCAGCGCCGAACCGCATGTGCGCGCAAAAACGCAGAGGCTCTGATCCATGCCCATCCACGATTCCAGGGCCACATCGAAGAGATTGACAAACGTCCGCGCCACGTCCGCGCGCACCCATTCATCAAAGATGGTCTGCAGAAAAATGCCGTACTGCAAAGGCTCGACGGACCACTCTGAAACCGCCGTCTGACCCTGCGCGTAGGGTTTAAGCAGGCGCAGGCCGCTGGAATCCGGCTCCGCGGCCATCTCTTCCACAATCGGAATGAACTGCAGGTACTGGCTGCCGATTTCCTTCAGATACCGGTACACCTCAAGCGGCTTGTACGCGCTCTTGCGGTTGACCACCGTGAGGGTATTGAACTCGACTCCATGCCGCTTGAGCACGTTGAGTCCGCGCAGTACGCGGGCGTGCGTAGGCTGGCCGCCTTTGTCCACGCGGTAGGCATCGTGAATCTCGGCGGGCCCGTCGATGGAAAGGCCGATCAGAAATCCGTTCCTGGCCAGGAACTCGCCCCATTGATCGTCCAGCAGCGTGCCGTTGGTCTGGAATGCGTTTTCGATTCTCTTGCCGTTACTGTATTTCGCCTGCAAGGCCACCGCGCGCTCAAAGAACGGCACGCCAAGCAGCGTCGGCTCGCCGCCCTGCCAGGCAAAGGTAATTGAGGGCGCGGACTGCGACTGAATGTATTGACGGATGTAGGATTCGAGCAGCTCATCCTTCATCCTGAAATTTTTCTGGTCCCCGTACAGGTTCTCTTTTTCAAGGTAATAGCAATAGGTGCAATCGAGATTGCATATAGGCCCGATGGGCTTGATCATGATTTGAAAATTGGCCATAACGGGGAAGCATCCTTCCCGGACATTGTACGATGCGCAGCCTGCTCAACGGCATCTTCCTAGCGCGTAGCAGCCCACACTTGATAGCTGTTGAAGAGGAATTGGCTGCCGAGTATCAGCAGCCAAACCCAGAGCGCAAAACGCAGCGGCCGGCGCGGAATGCGGGCGCCCAGCAGCGTTCCTCCAATCGCCCCGGCCGCGCCTCCGGCGATAAGTTCAAGCAGCAGTTGCGGATTTGTCGCGTGAGAAAACCAGTGCGCGCCGCTGCCCAGCAGCGAAACAACGAAACCGAAAACGATGTCCGTGCCGACGATTTGAACGGGAATCAAGGGAGTCAGGCTGAGCAGCGCGGCGCTGCCCAGTGCGCCCGCGCCGGCCGAGGAGAAGCCGACCTCTGCGCCTACCGGAAACATCAGCCATGAAAGCAAATGACTGCGGTCGCGCGCCTCGCGATTCTGCTTCACGGGGCGGATAGAATAGAAAATCTGCCAGCTCGCGGTCGTGATCAGAATGGAACCGAGAAGCGCGTTCAGCAGGTTTTGCGATCCGGTCGTGATGAGATGTTTCAAGAGCAGTGAACCGACCAGAACGCCGGGCGCTCCGCCCAGAAGCATGAACCCCAAAGTCCGCCAGGCTACATTGCGGCGGAGAATCTGCGCCGGCACAAGAATCAATTTGACGGCGGCGGAAAAGGTCAGTCCGATGCCGACGGCGACGGGTGCGGGGACATGAAGAAACAGCACCAGGATGGGCACGGTGATGGTGCCCGCGCCCACGCCGGTCAGTGCAATCGATAATGCAATCAGGAACCCGATCAAGTAATGCATTCTTTTGCCTTCAGACTCTGTAAGCCAGTTCTACTTCGCCGGCGCTGCTTCAATGTGAATGCCGCACTCAACTTTGCGGCCGGCCCAACGGCCCGAGCGCGGATCGTTGGGATCGGTGGGAAGCGAAGTACAGGGTTCGCAGCCAATCGAGGAGTAGCCGCGCTCGTAAAGCGGCAGCAGCGGAATCGAGAACTGTTCGCAGGCGTACCACACATCGCGCGTGGTCCACGCAGCCAGCGGCGCAAGCTTGAGCACCTGCTTGCCGCCGGGCAATGTGAACAACGCCTCTTCCTCGAGCGCCGTGCGGCTCTTGGCCTGCTCGCGGCGCAACCCGGTCAGCCATACACGATAACCGGCAACGGCCTTGAAGAGCGGCTCGACCTTGCGCAGTTTGCAGCACTGGTCGGGCGCGGATTGATACAGCAGTCCGTACTCCGCCTCCTGCTCGGCGACGGTCTTTTCCGGCAGCAGGTTGATCAGGTTGAGATTCCACTCGCGCGCAATGCGATCGCGATAGGCATAGGTCTCGGCAAAGTGATAACCGGTATCGAGAAACAGAACCGGAATCCGCGGATCCAATTCAAGCGCGAGCTTGGTCAACAGCACATCTTCCGCCTGAAAGCTGCACGTCAAACACACATCCGGCTTGCCGGTCATGACGCGGGCAAGCGCCGCGCGTACCTGGTCCAGCAGAACATTCACCTGCGTTTGGATTGTCTCGTTACTCATCACAAGCCTGCCATTTCCGGGGAGATGAAGATCCCCGCGTCGTGCAGCAACTGGTGCACGACGGATACTGCTTTCATGGATTCGTCCGCATCGAGGGCGCACTCGTGCGCTTCAATGCGCGCAATCAGCCGGTCGCTTTCGTTGGCGCGAACCAGCAGCACCAGCAGCCCGGCATGTGCCTGCATCCTGGTTACGATCTCGAGCAGATACGGGTGCGCCAGCAGAGCGGGATCGCCGGCATCGATGCGCATGCACACAATCCCGACCGTAAAGAGCGAGCGCTCGATGGCATCAATCGGCTCTACCGGCCCGCTGAGTTCGAGAACGCCGCCGCGGTGCCCCCAGCGCGCTACCCTCTCGCCCGCGGTTACCGGTCCCCATTCCACCGCCTGGATGGGTTCGCCCGTTGAGGAATAGCCGGATGCCGCGGTAATCATGCCCGCGGCAACCGTGCTGTTGGTTTCGGCGTCGATAAGAATAAAGGCACCGGTACCGCGATTTTCGCCGTAGAGGTCGAGCGCGATGGGACGCAGCAGATTAAGCGCAACCACGCCGATTTCGTTCATCTCCAGCTTCTCTGCAGGTACATGCGCCAGGGTGCCGATGTCGGTGCGGTGCTCGATGGATGAAACGAATGCAGGCACCGTCTGGCTGGTGTGCTTCAGCAGGTAGCGCGCATGGAGCTTGAGCGGACGCTGATCCATCCACACCAGCGCAGCTTTTGCGCTCTTGGCAACGGTCGCCGGCGCATGCGAGGAGACAATCAGATCGCCGCGGCTGATGTCGAGTTCCTGGTTCAGCACCAGCGTGACTGAGAGCGGCGCGCGGGCCTCGGCAAGATCGCCATCCCAGGTCACGATGCGAGCGACCTCGGCGCTCCTTCCCGAGGGAAGCGCCGTAATTTTATCGCCAGGCCGTACTGTTCCCGATGCGATTTGTCCGGCAAAGCCGCGGAAGGTGTGGTCGGGCCGGAGAACCCGCTGCACCGGAAAACGAAAGGCTTCCACGCTGGTATCGAGCGAAGACGGCAGGGACTCAAGCAGTTCCAGCAGCGATGGGCCGCTGTACCAGGGCATGGCACTCGAGCGATGGACAATATTGTCTCCGGCAAGCGCGCTGACCGGAACAAAAATCGCCTCGACTGGCGAGCCGGTATCGGCCGCGATCTGATCCAGAACGGAAGTGAAATCGGACTCGATGGCGCGGAAGGCTGCTTCGTCGTAGCCGATGAGATCCATCTTGTTCACGGCGACCAGTACATGCCGCACGCGCAACAGCGAAGCAATGTAAGCATGGCGGCGCGACTGCACCAGCACGCCTTTGCTGGCGTCGATCAGCACCACCGCCGCATCGGCCGTCGAGGCGCCGGTGGCCATGTTGCGCGTGTACTGTTCGTGGCCGGGCGTGTCTGCGATGATGAACTTGCGCCGCGGCGTGGAGAAATAGCGATAGGCAACATCGATGGTGATGCCTTGTTCGCGCTCGGCGCGCAGCCCGTCGGTCAGCAGAGCGAAATCGATCTGACCGGGCGCGGTGGTTCCCTTGCCTTCAATGGAGCGCACCTGGTCTTCGTAGACGGAATGCGAATCGTAAAGCAGGCGGCCGATCAACGTGGATTTTCCGTCGTCCACGCTGCCTGCCGTCGAAAAGCGCAGCAAGTCCTTGCCGCGCTCCTGCCGGAGAAATTCGTCAATCGAGAAACTGGGAGCAGCAATCGTTGCCATTTAGAAATATCCCTCCCGCTTCTTGATCTCCATGGAGCCTTCCTGGTCGTGGTCGATCACGCGATTGGCGCGCTCGGAAGAGTGGAAGGAGAGCAACTCCGCGATGATGGCGGGAATGGTGTCCGCATCGGAACGGATAGCGCCGGTGCACGGGCTGCAACCCAGCGATCGCAGCCGCGACTTGACCATCTGCGGCTGTTCGCCGGCCCGCGCCACAAACGCCTGCTCGATGGGCAGCAGCGCATCGCCGCGCACATACATGGGCCGCTCCTTGGCAAAGTAAAGATCCACAACCGGAATCTTCTCTTCGTGGATGTATTGCCACACATCCATCTCGGTCCAGTTGGAGAGCGGGAAGACGCGAATGCTCTCGCCGGGATGAATGCGTGCGTTGTAAAGATTCCACAGTTCGGGGCGCTGATTCTTCGGGTCCCACTGTCCGGCGCTGTCGCGGAAAGAGTAGATGCGCTCCTTGGCGCGGGACTTCTCTTCGTCGCGCCGCGCGCCGCCGAAGGCCGCATCGAAGTTGTAGTGCTTGAGCGCATCCAGAAGCGCCTGCGTCTTCAGCAGGCCGCAGCAGCGCTTGGTGTCCAGCGCAATGGGATTGGTGCCCGCGGCGATGGCGGCTTCATTGCGCCACACCAACAGTTCCGCGCCAACCGAGCGGACCAGCTCATCGCGGAAGGTGATCATCTCGGCAAATTTGAATCCGGTATCCACATGCAGCAGGGGAAACGGAATCGGCGCCGGATAAAAGGCCTTCTGCGCAAGCCGCAACATGACGGATGAATCCTTGCCGATGGAGTAGAGCATCACCGGACGCTCGAACTCGGAGGCGACTTCGCGCAGGATGTGGATGCTTTCCGCTTCGAGCAGGCGCAAATGACTGAGGCGCGGCAGAGCGGGAGCGTTGATGGGCAACGATGACTGGACAACTTCGCTTGCCGCGAATGGCATGCATGACCTCTTGACTTGCGGGAGATGCTGAAGGCTGGAGCAATGCGAAAACAGCCCGGCTCATCAGCTACGGGTGTGTCTTCTGAATCGATTGTGCAGGAAGATCAGAGACTAACAGGTACACCCGTCGAAGATGTTCGACAGGCAACAACAAGAGCGGCTTTGAGAAGCACGAACCATGTATGAATTCATGGTAACAAATAACGGGAATGGGCACAATCGCACCCATCCCCGTTATTTGACTCGCTATATCTGTCTTTAAAACAGGAACTTCAAGGCCAATTGAAGCTGCCGCGATGTGGTTGCGGTAGCGGTCAGAACGCCGGCCGTGGGTGAAAGCGCGGCGGTCGTGGACGGGCTGGACGGCGTGGGACCGGTGCTGAAGACGACAGCATTCGGCGTGGTGAAGTTGGTGTGGTTGAGGATATTGAAGAACTCTACGCGGAACTGTGCGTGCAAACCCTCATGAATGGCAGCATTCTTGACCAGTGAGAGGTCCACATCGGACAGGCCGGGTCCGGTAAGCGTGTCGCGGCCAGCGTTGCCAAAAGTGCCTTGATAGGGCGTCACAAATGCATTTGGATTGAACCACTCCCCCGCAGTCTTCGGATAGAGCGAGCCCTGAAAGTTGGGATTCAACTGCGGACGCGCCGGGTTGCGGCTGTCTCCGTCGCCGGTCGGGTTATAACCAAGCTGCGGAGAAAATGGGAAGCCGCTCTGCAGCGTTACGATGCTGCTCAGGCTCCAGTCTCCCGCTAACTCCTGCGCAACCGGAGATGCGCCGCCAAGCACGGCGTGCCCTTGTCCGATGGGGAGTTCCCAGGTGCCGTTGATGGCCGCCGCATGGCTGACGTTGGTGGCGGCCCGCCCGTAATCCAGCTTGGGATTGCCGGGATACGAAACGAAGGCCGGCGTGTTGGCTGAGACGCTGGTGTTCCAGGCCGAACCGTCATCCAGATTCTTTGACCACGTGTACACGCCGCGTACCTGCAGCCCATGCGCGTACTGGCGGCGCACATCCACCTCAAGCCCGTTGTAGTTGCTCACGCCCTGTGAAACCCACGAAGTGGAGTTGGCAAGGTTCGGGTTGGCCAGCGTAGTGGTCGGATAATAAATGGTTCCCGCCGGCAGATTTCCGGTGGCGCATCCGGGCGCTGCCGGGCAAACCACAGATGCCGGCGTGTTCTGGTCCTCTGACAAAATCTGGTGGTAGCCATGCGAACCCACGTAGCCCACGGTGAGCGTGGTGCTCGGCGCAACCTCCTGCTCAATCTTCACGGTCCATGCCAGCACGGTGGGCGTCTGAATATCGCGCTGCACGTTGCTGGGAGAAACCAGCCCGCCGCTTGATGTAGGCGTTGAAAGCGACGCCAGATTGCTCACCGTTGTCTTGCTGTAGGAGAACGTGGTGTTGTACGGCGCGGCCTGATCGAGACGGTAATCAAGCGTGTCCAGCAGCGCGCGATGCAAGCCGAAGCTGCCCTTGACCGCCGTCTTGCCGTTGCCGAACACATCCCATGCCAGGCCGACGCGCGGCTCGGGAAGAAACTTTGCGCGGTTATCGGAGAGGGCCGAGTTGCCCACGGTTGGCGTGCTATTGATCACGCCGTTGGTGAAGCCGTAGTTGGAGGCGCGGCCCTGCGCTTCGTTCCAACCATTCGTGGACTCAACGCGAAGACCGGCGCGTACTTCCAGCCGCGGCGTCGCCTTCCACGCGTCCTCAATAAAGCCGGCGCTCAACAGCGAGCGCCAGGCGAGTTCCGTCGGAGCGGAAACGATGGTGTACTTGGAAACGGTGCCCGCCTCGAAGGCGGCAAGCGTGGAGAACGAAGCCTGTCCATACTGGTCCTGCGCCAGGAAATCGTTCGACTGCAAACGCTGCAGCCAGACGCCCGCTTCAATCTGATGTTGTCCGTGCGTCCAGTAGATGTGGTCGTCCACCGTATACAGATTGCGCGCCGTTGCGTTGTTGCTGCCGACGTTTGCGCCGGCAAGAGTAATCTGCGAGGCGCCGTTCGACGCTGTGCTTCCGGCAATGACGATGGAGCCCACGGGACCGTTCGCTACCCAGCCGGGAACCGCGCCGGCCACGATGCCGTTGAAATAAAAATCGGCGCGCGAGTAACCGAAGCGCAGTGTATTCAGCAGGCTGGGCGAGAAGACATGCTGCTCCTGCGCGCTGGCCACCTGTTCGCGTAGCCGCTCGTAAATGGACGAGTAGGGATTCGCCGAGGGCGTGGTCGCGTCGCTGTCGTCCACCGTGTAGACGCCGAAGAGCAGATCGTTCTGGGTCAGGTTGGAGTCAATGCGCGCGGTTCCGAAATCCTCGCGCACGTGCTGCGGCGGATTGGAAAAGGCCTCGGCAATACCGCTGCCCAGTTCCTTGGTTCCTGCCGGCCAAAGCGCCAGCAACGGCTGAACGCTGGCCACCGTGGCGGCGCGGGCAGCCGCGTCAGGAACAAAGGTGACGTCGCTTAGACCAAGATGCTGACGATAGCCTTCGTAGTTTCCAAACACGAAGAGTTTATCGTGGCGAATGGGGCCGCCCGCCGCGGCGCCGAAATCGTTGCGCTGGAAAGGCGCAATCCGCGCCTGATCGAAGTAATTACGCGCATCGAGCGCGCTGTTGCGGAAGAACTCATACACTGAGCCGTGAAACTTGTTGCTGCCGGAAGCGGTAATAATGGAAACCTGCGCTCCGGTGCGCTTGCCGTAGTTTGCGCCGTACGTGTCGCTCACCACGTTGAACTCGCGCACCGCCTCCACGCCGAGCAACTGGCCGCTGGTGCCGCCAGGCGTGACGTTGATCAGCGATGCGCCGGTGTACTCAATGCCGTTCAACAAAAATAGATTGTCCTGCGGCCGGCGTCCGGAAACAGAGAACATATTGCCGACCGACGAGTTTGAGGTTCCCACGCCGCCGGAGCGCTGCGTGGTGTAACTGATCGATGCCGGGTTGAGTTGCAAAAGCTGGTCGAAGCTGCGTCCGTTGAGCGGAAGCTCCTTGACCTGGCGCTCATTCACCAGTCCCTGCGATTGCAGCGTTGACGTGTCCACGCTTGCCGGCGTATCGGCCACTGTCACTTCCTGCTCCACGGTGCCAACCGTGAGAGCAAGATGCAAATGAATGCTCTGGCCCACGGTCAGCGTAATGCCGGTGCGCTTGAGCGGGGCAAAACTGTCGTGCGTGACGGAGACGGTGTAAGCGCCAACCGGAATCGAAGGCGCTGAAAATGTGCCGTCTGCCGAGGTGATCAGATTGCGCTCGGTGCCGGTCTCTTCATTGCGGATGAGCACATGCGCATGACCGACGGTGGCGTTGCTGGGGTCCACCACATCGCCGGAAATAGTTCCACCCACCAACTGCGCATGAAGCCATGGCGCTGTGGCGAGCAATGTGATGAAGAGAATTGCAAGACGAGATCTGGCTGAGAAGTACATGAGATGCATGAGAGGCCTCCTGAAATGACGATTGCGATGCGTGTCTGAGAAATGGGGAAGAGAGAAGACGTGGATCAGCGGCAACAACAGGCCGCTGCGCCGGGCTTGCCGAGACAAGCGCGCAGAACAGGCTTATGCGTATGCAATGCGATGCTCAAATCCTGATGCTCTCAATTGGGCTGTAGTGGGGAGTGTTTCCGCCGGCCGGCAGGCCGTCGGTAAAACTTAGCGCAGACAACAACAAGCTGCGTACGCCGGGGAGGCGCAACAACAGGCACGTGTTTGGCTAAATCGAACGATCACAAATTGAAAGTAACATGAAACCGGCAGACGGGCAAAATTCTGAAGCAATTTCACGAGAAAAATACTGCGATCCTCGCCGCGCAAAGACCCTTGAAAATCAGGGACCTGCACGGAAATTCCTCAGGCTTTTTCGTTAAATAGAAGTTCCGCCGCGAATCTGTTTCAGCTTGTCCATCAGCGCCTTCACCACGTCCGGATGTTCGGCGGCAACATTCGTCGTCTCCGCTGGATCGGCCAGCAGATCGTAGAGTTCGAAATTTGCTTCGTCTGTATAGACAAGAGCGCCGGCCTTATCTAGACCGGGCTTGTTCAGGTCAAGCAGCTTCCAGCGCCCGCTGCGAATGGCGGTGCGCTGCAAGACGTCGGCCTCAATGAGAACTTCGCGGCCTGTTTCAGATTGTCCCATGAGAGCGGGCAACATATTCTCGCTGTCAAACGATGCACTGTGCGGCACGGTAATCCCCGCCAACGCAGCGAACGACGCCAGCAGATCGGTCTGGCTGATCAGCGCGCTGGATACGCCAGCCGGAATCCGGTTGCGCCAATACGCAATGAACGGAATCCGCGTCCCGCCTTCGTAAAGCTCGTATTTGCCGCCGCGCAATGTGCCGGAGGGCGTATGCCCGTGCAGCGCTTCCACGGAGCCATCCGCATAGCCGTCGTCGACCACAGGCCCGTTGTCGCTGGTAAACAGAATCAGCGTATTGTCCAGAATCTTGTGCCGCTCCAGCGTTTCCAGAACCTGCCCCACGGTCCAGTCCAACTGCTCAATCACATCGCAGCGAACCCCGCACAGGCTCTTCGCCGCAAACTGCTCGTTGGGCATGCGCGGCACATGAATGTCACTGGTGGCCAGATACAAAAAGAAAGGATGCTCGTGGTGTTCATTAATGAACGCGATCGCTTTTCCGGCCAACGTGGCGGCCATCTTTTCATCCACCCAGCGCGCCTTTTTTCCGCCGGTCATAAAGCCGATGCGGCTCACGCCGTCCACGATGGTTCCATCGTGACCATGGCTCAACTTCATCTTGAGCAGATAGGGCGCGTCCTGTCCGGTCGGATCGTCACCGACCAGCTTCTTGTAGTCCACGCGGATCGGGTCGTGAGGATCGAGGCCGACGACGCGCTGATTCTCGATATAAACGCAGGGGACGCGATCGGCCGTCGCCGGAAGAATGAAGGAATAGTCGAAGCCGACCTCGCGCGGTCCCGGGGCAATCTCCTTGTTCCAATCGATCTCTCCGCGGCCCAGGCCCATGTGCCACTTGCCCACGCATCCGGTCTTGTAGCCGGCCTGCTTCAGCAGCGAGGGCAGCGTGGTTTGATGATCGGCAAAGAGCAGCGCCGCGTCACCGGGAAGAATCTGCGCGTCCTGCCTGCGCCACGCATACATGCCGGAAAGAATCGCGTAGCGCGAGGGCGTGCAGACCGATGCGTCGGAATGCGCGTCTGTGAATCTCCGCCCGCATTGCGCCAGTCCGTCGATGTGCGGCGTGTGCGGCAGCTTCGCGCCGTAGCAGCCAATGTCGCCGTAGCCCACATCGTCCGACAGGATCAGCACAATGTTCGGCTTCTGCCCCGAGCCCGCCTCGGCAAAAGCGCGCGTCACCGCCTGATTGTGCAGAAAAGCAGCGGCAAACGCCGCGGCGGTTCCCTTGAGAAACGACCTGCGCGGAAAAGACGTCACGTGTCCAGCCTCCAAAACTTTTCAGTACACAAAAGGCGCAACGTCCTGTCGCTGTCATTTTAGACTGATCGATTGATCTACCATCAGAGAAGCCCATGCCCGCCAAACCCAAACTCGGACAGAACTTTCTCAACGATACGGAAGCCGTCGAGCGGATCGCGAACTCGCTGGGCGATATCGCCGGCCGCACCGTGGTCGAGATCGGCCCCGGCGCCGGAGCCATCACTGGAGCTCTTGCCGCACGTGCCGGCCATGTGCTGGCCGTCGAGCTGGACACAGAACTTGCAGCCCATCTGCGCACTCAGTTTCCGGCGGACCGCGTCACGGTCATGGAGCAGGACGTGCTTCACTACGACTTTGCCGCAGCCTCAGCGGCAGCCGGCGAACGGCTGCGCGTAGTGGGCAACCTGCCCTACTACATCACCTCGCAAATTCTGCTCAAGCTGGCCGCCAGCCACCAGTCGCTGGACCGCGCCATTCTCATGGTGCAGCGCGAGGTGGCCGACCGCATTACCGCCGGGCCGGGCTCGCGCGATTACGGTCTGCTCTCGGTAACGGTGCAGATGTTCGGGCCAGCCGAGTGCCTGTTCACGCTGCCGCCCTCCGCATTCTCGCCGCCGCCCGATGTGCATTCCACGGTCTTTCGCTGGCGGTTCGCGCCCCGCTTTGTGGAGCTGGGCGTTGAAGAGGACAGCTTTCTGCGCTTTGTGCGCAAGGCCTTTGCGCAAAAACGCAAAACCCTGGCCAACAACCTGCGCGCCGCCGGCATTCCGCCCGCGATTGCCTCGGCCGCAATGGCCCGCGCGGGAATCGATCCCAAGGCGCGCGCCGAAGCGTTGACCGTCGAGACGTTTGCGGCCCTCTGGCTCAGTCTGGAAGCAGAGAACGCCGCCTCGTCCAATGCCGCGCCTCTGCAACCTGCCTCCTGAAGAAGAACCGGCTGGACGCGCAACGCGATCGCAGCGTATGCTCCCCCTCACCGATGAAACAACAGCAAAATACATTCATTGGGCAAGCGCACAGGAGAAATCTCATGAAGCGAGCGATGTTGGCAGTGGCGGCAATGGTTCTGGCGGGAGCGGCGGTGCCAGCCGGCGCAGGCCCGGCGCCCGCATCCAATGAAGTGCATGTGCAAGGCTGCGTGCAGGCGGGAGTCGAGACCCGCTGCCTGGTGCTCACCGACGTGATGAGCGGCAAGCTCTATAACCTGCTGGTCAGCGAACCCCGTCCCGCGGTTGGCGACGGAATCCAGTTCACCGGCGTGCCGTTCGATGGCGTGACGGTCTGCATGCAGGGCGCCCCGATAAAGGTCACAACCTGGGCGCGCAAGGCTTCCCTGCAATGCGCCAAGACACCTGCGCCCAGGCAATAAAGCAGCTCAGCCGCAGAGTTCGCGCTTTCAGGCCACGCGCAGCACCATCTTGAGCGTCTTGCCGGGAGTGCCGGACATGGTTTCAAAAGCCTTCTGCCCTGCTTCGAGCGGCATCTCGGCAGTCCACGGATCGAGATCGATTTCGCCCGCCGCCAGCAGCTTGAGCGAGCGTTCGAAGTCCACCGGCGTATAGCCAAACGTCATGGCCACGCGCTGCTCCCTGCGGATGCTGGCTGCAAAATCGATCTCGCTCCTCGCCTCCGCCATGCCCAGCAGCACTACCAGTCCTCCGGGGCGGCAAAGATCGAACGCCGCCTGACGCGCCGATCCAGTGCCGCAGGCATCGAGCACCAGGTCCAGACCCTCACCGGCAAATCGTTGCGCTTCGCCTCTGCCTTCTTCGCAGCCGGGATGTACCGCCAGCGTGGCGCCCATGCGCCTTGCCGAGGCCAGCCGCACCTCGCTCACATCCTCCACCAGCACCTCGCGCGCTCCCAGGCGCAGCGCCACCAGCAGCGCCAGCGAACCCATGGTGCCCGCGCCCACAATGCCCATGCGGAAGAAGGGCTGCGGAGCCGCGCTGCGAAAGATATGAACAATGTTCGCCAGCGGCTCGGCAAGCACAGCCTGTGCGTCAAAGAGATCGTCGGGAATCTCATGCACGTGGGTCGCGGGAACCTTCACAAACTCGGCAAAGCAACCCGGAGTCTGGTTCATGCCCAGCAATCGCCAGGCCGTACACAAATTCTGCGCGCCGCGGAGGCAGGCCGCGCAGCGCCCGCAACCGATGAAGGGGTTGGCCACCACGCGCCGTCCTTCTGCCGTGCGCCCCACCAGTTCGTGGCCCAGCACCATGGGCGGAGTGCGGCTGCTGCTGCGGCCCTGGAAAGCGGCAATATCCGAGCCGCAGACGCCCGCGGCAGTGACGGCAATCTCGCATTCTCCGGCGGCGGGACGCGGCCGCTGAATATCCTGTAACTCCACCTGCCGCGGAGCCGTATACACCAATGCGCGCATCGCTTCTCCTTCACCGGCAACTGCTTGCCGGGCCGCCCGCGGGCCCGCAATGCCGGAAGGGCCATCTTAGGGGACAGCACCTCAAAAAAGAAACTTCAGCCGCAGGCGGCGCTGCATCAGAGCCATGCAAAGCAAATTGCCGCCGCTTTGCCTTCCACAAGAGGATGCGGGCGCAGTTATAGTGCTTGTATGCGCACACACATTTCATGGGTGACTCTGTTCGCCTCACTGTGCCTCTTCCCGGCAGCTTCCGTGGCCCAGTCCGCCAAGCCGGCAATCACTCTTGACGAGTTTTTGAACACCACCGATATACGCGAGGCCCGCCTCTCGCCCGACGGCACGGCCGCAGTCATCGGCACTGAGACTCCGGACTGGAAGGCCAGCGTCTACCGGCACGATCTCTGGCTGTGGACGGCAGCATTCGGGTTGCGGCCGCTCACCCACTCCGGCAGCGAAGAGAACGCGCAGTGGAGCCCGGACGGCAAGTGGATCGCCTTCCTCAGCGACCGCGCTTTGCCCGGCGAAGCAGCCGCCGCGGACGGCGCGCCGGAGAGCGATGCCGAAAAGGCCAGCCGCCTGTGGCTCATTCCCACCTCCGGCGGCGAGGCGCTTCCGCTCTTCAGTGAAAAGTTGGACGTGCACGCTTTTGCCTGGTCGCCGGACGGCGCGGCTCTTGTCTACTCCGTCACCGCGCCGCTCACCGCCGAGCAGACCAAGGCTCAAAAAGATGAATGGAAAGACGTGATCCGCTGGCGCGAGCAGCATCGCGGCGACCTGCTGGTGAAGCAATCTGTCGCGCCGGCCCTAGCTTTGGCCCTGGCTGTTCCTCCGCCCGCAAAATCTGCAGCCGCCGAAGCCACCAAAACTGCCGAAGCCGCGCCTGCAACTTCCCTGCCCGCCGGCGCAACCACCCTGGCCAAAAGCGCGCTCTCCATCACTGAAATCGCTCCTTCGCCCGACGGCAACAGCCTCACTTTTGTCACCGGACCGGTGCATCACCGGACCGAGAACCCCGCCGACTTTGAGGTCTTTCTGGTTGCTTCCAGCGGCGGTGAAGCCCGGCAGATCACTCACAATGAAGCCATCGAGTCCGGCCTGCGCTGGTCCCCGGACAGCCGCTGGCTGCACTTCATGGTGAGGGCCGCGGCCGGCTCGCTCGAGGGCAAATATCACGACGTCCAGGGCCGCCTCTATCGCCTTGATCCCGCCACCGGCAATACCCAGCGGCTGGGCGCGCAGTTCGATGGCTCCTTTGAAGATTTCGCAATCCTGCCCGACGGCCGCGAACTCGCCGTGGGCCTGAAGAGACTGGAGCAGCAACTCTACCAGGTGGACGGCGCTTCGGCCGTCAAATTGCCCGGGCTCGCCGGCAGCTACTCGGGCCTGCAGTCCGCCCGCGCCTCAAACGCGATCCTTGTCCGCTACTCCACCATCGGCAAGCCCACGCAGGCCTATCTTGCAGCCGATCCGCTGCAACCCGGCAAGTTGACGGCGCTCACCAGCTTCAATCCCGTCTTTGCCGGCCGTGCCCAGCCGGAGTGGCAGCCCTATACCTGGAAGTCCGACGACGGCCGCACCGTCGAAGGCGTTCTGATCTTTCCTCCGGGCAAAAAGGACCAGAAGCATCTGCGCATGTTCACGCTCATCCACGGAGGCCCCGCCGATGCCGACGGCAACCACTTCGGCGCCGACTGGTACGACTGGGCCACGCTGGCCGCGAGCAATGGCTGGCTGGTCTTCCGGCCCAACTACCGCGGCTCCGCCGGCTATGGCGACGACTTCATGCTTGAAATCGCTCCCCACCTCGTCTCCAAACCCGGCCGCGACATCCTCTCCGGTGTCGACTCTCTCGTCAAGGACGGCTACGCGGACCCGGACCACCTGGCCATCGGCGGCTACAGCTACGGCGGCTACATGACCAACTGGCTCATCACCCAGACCACGCGCTTCAAATCCGCTGTCACCGGCGCCGGAGCCGTGGAGCACGCCGCCAACTGGGGCAACGACGACCTGACCTGGGACGATGCCTGGTACCTGGGCGGCAGGCCCTGGGAAAACCCCGGCATCTACCAGAGCGAGGCCGCCCTGTTCCGCTTTGACCGGGTCAAGACCCCCACCCACCTGGTGCAGGGGGGCGCGGATGTGCGCGTAAGCTATCTGGAGGGGGTTACCATGGAACGGTCCCTCGATCAGCTGGGCGTTCCTCACAGCTTTCTTGTCTTTCCCGGCGAGGGGCACAGCCTGAGCAAAAATCCCTGGCACGGCTACATCAAGCTGCGCGAGGAGTTGAAATGGCTTGAAACCTACGATGGAAAGTAGGTTGTTTCACGGCCCGGAACAGTTTGGGGAGGAATTCCGGAAGCCGCAAGGCACGCTCAAGCATCTTGTTTAAAAGGACCCAATGAATCCGACCGATCAGGCCCGCCAAATCTCGTTCCAGCAGACGCTGCTCAGCGCCCGCCGCACCATGCTGATGAGCGAGATTCTGCGCCTGGCCGTGGACAGCTTCCGGGCCAGCAAAATGCGCTTTGCGCTCACCGCGCTGGGCATGGTCATCGGAACGGCTTCGGTCATCCTAGTGGTCACCATCGGCATGACCGGCAAAAAGTACATCCTTGAAGAACTGCAGAAGATCGAGACCAACTCAGTGGAGTTGGAATACGCCGGCGGCGGCGCTACGGCCGCCGAGCGCGTGCGCTACAACGACTTCCTCACCCTCGACGACGAAAAAGCCGTCATCGCCCAGTTGCCCGGCGTCATCTACGCCTCCCCCATCCTCACCATGCACAACCGCATCAGCTTCGGCGGCGGCGTGACCAAAGATACGCTGGTGCTCGGCGTCAGCCCGCAGTATCAAAACATCCGCAACCTGCTGGTCACCGATGGCCGTTTTCTTGACGACACCGACGACTCCTCGCATCTCAAGTGCGCCGTGGTTACTGAACCATTCGCCAAAGAGCGGTACGGCAGCGACGACTCGGCCGTTGGCCAGACCTTCGAGATCAGCGGCATTCCTTTTACCGTCATCGGGGTTTTCAAGGAGGCTGTGGACGACTTTGGCCAGTCGGAGCTTGAGGACCAGACCATCCTGATTCCCTATTCCGTGGCCCGGTACTTCACCGGAACCGAAAGCGTAAACCAGATCTACTTTTCCATGCGCAACATGGAAGAGGTTCCCGACGCCGCCAAGGAGATTGTCCGCATCGTCCAGTCGCGCCACCGCTCCAACTCGGTGTACAAGGCGCAAACCCTCAAGGCGATGCTGACCATTGCCGGCGAAATCGCCAATGCCCTCACCGCAATCCTGGTGCTGGTGGCCGCAGTTACCCTGGCCGTGGGCGGCGTGGGCATCATGAACATCATGCTGGCCAACGTCCGCGCCCGCGTGCGCGAAATCGGCATCCGCAAAGCCCTGGGCGCAACCTACCGGGAAATCAGGCTGCAATTCCTTGCCGAGGCGGTCATCATTTCGCTGGTCGGAGGATTGGTGGGCACCATCGTGGGCCTGGCCTTGCCGCTGTCCATCCGCTTCTTCACTGACTACGACCTGCCCATCTCCATCTGGTCCGTGATCATTGCCCTCACCTCGGCCACGCTGGTGGGCGTCATCTTCGGCACCATTCCCGCCACCCGCGCCGCCCAGATGAACCCGGTGGAAGCGCTCAAGTATGAGTGATCCCGAACCGCGCGCGCACAATCAACAGAACGGCTCGGAAGACCCGCCCTCCCCGGGTCCGAACCTCGTTCTCCTCTACAGCCTCATCGCGCTCGCCCTGGCTGCCGCCATCGGCTTCGCCCTGCTGATCGTCTTCCCCTTCTATAGCCGGCGGTAGTTTTCATAGCGGCCCGGTTTACACTGGTTTCGCTCAATCACTCCAGCAATCGGCGCTGCGTCCTCGCACTTCCGGGACGAGCCCGAGAGGTGAAACCGTGAAGCTCTCCCGCAGAGAATTCCTTGCCGCAACCTCCGCTCTCCTGCTCTCCCGCCCCGCAGCCGCCTCACCGGCCCGGCTCCAGCGCAAGGACTGCTTTTTCGGCCTCCATTTTGACCTGCACCCCACGGAAAAAGACACCGTGCTGGGCCGCGATCTGACTGAGGCCATGGTCAGCCATCTGCTTCAGGCCGTTCGCCCGGATTTCATCCAGTACGACTCGAAAGGCCATCCCGGCTATCTCGGCTTTCCCTCCAAAACCGGCATGTCCGCCCCCGGCATCGTGCAGGACTCGCTGGCCCTCTGGCGGCGTGTTACCGCGGCGCACGGCGTGGCTCTCTACAACCACTTTTCCGGGGTGCTCGACGGCTTGGCCGTCGGCAGGCATCCAGAGTGGGCGCGCGTCGGTCCCGACGGCAAGCGCGACACGCAGGAGACCAGCCTGTTCAGCGCCTATGAGCAGGATCTGATGATTCCAGAGCTCACTGAAGCCGCGCTCAACTACGATCTGGACGGCTCCTGGGTGGACGGCGACTGCTGGGCGGTCAAGCCCGACTACTGCGACGCCGCGCAACAAAAATTCCTCGCCCTCACCGGGATCGACGTGCTGCCCCGCAAGCCCGAAGACAAGGGCTGGAACGAATTTCTCGAGATGCAGCGCGCGCCGTTCCGCCTGTATGTAACCCGCTATGCCGAGGCCCTGCACCGCGCCAAACCGGGCTACCAGATCACCAGCAACTGGATGTATTCCACCTTCATTCCCGAGCGCCCCACCCTGCCGCTCGACTATCTTTCCGGCGACGTTGCCGATTTGGCGGCGCTGCGCCAGGCGCGCCTCCAGGCCCGCTATCTCTCCCGCTGCGGCAAGCCGTGGGACCTCATGTCCTGGGGCTTTGAGCACGGGTCGCAACTCCCGGTTCAGTCCGCCAAGCCCGCCGTGGAACTGGAGCAGGAAGCGGCCGTCGTGCTGGCCCAGGGCGGCGCGTACCAGATTTACTACGTTCCCACCCGCGCCGGTTGGATTGACGACCGGGTCGTCAAAACCGCCGCGGAAGTCGCGAAATTCTGCCGCCGTCGCCAGCAGTGGTCGCATCGTTCCGAGAGTCTTCCTGAAGCAGGCGTACTCTATTCAGGCCATTCGCTTTACCGCACGGCAAATCACGTCTTCGGCGGCTGGGGAAAGGCTGAAAATCCGGCCGCCGGAGCGGTCGATCTGCTGCTGGCCTCCGGCTACTCCGTCGATCTGGTTCCCGACTGGCAAGCCGCGGAATGCGCCGCGCAGTACCCGCTGCTGGTCGTTCCCGACTGGCAGGAGATCGGCGCCGAGATGGTGCAACCCCTTGCGGCTTATGTCGCCGGTGGAGGAAAGCTGCTGCTCTGCGGCGCGGAAAACGCCCGCCTCTTCTCCAGCGTCTTCGCTCTCGAACTCACCGGCCAGCCGGAGGAACACACGTATTTCATCGCCGATGAAAGCGGCTTTGCGCAGCTCACGGGGCGCTGGACTCAGATCGCCGCCGCGACCTCGGAGACGGTTGCCAACGCCTGGCGCTCGACCGACACCCGCACGGACAGCCTGCCGCTGGCCGTCCGCGTGCATCACGAAAAAGGCGTCGCCGTCGTATGTCCCGGACCGCTCATGTCCGCGTATGCCAATGCGGGCACGCCCATTCTCCGCTCGGTGGCGCGCGGAATCCTGGAGCCCTTGCACGCGCCCATGGTGAGCCTAGACGGCGACCATCCGGCCGTCGAAATCGTGCTCCGGCGCAAGAGCGGCCAGACGCTCGTCCATCTCATCAACACCGAGGGAGCGCCAGACACGGGCGAGTTCCGCCACTCCGGCATGGTTCCCCCCACTGGCCCAATCCGCCTGCGCATCCGGCTTGCCGCCGCGCCTGCGCAGGTCGTCCTTGAGCCCCAGGGAACGCCGCTCGCGGGAGAATACAAGGCCGGCGCATGGCAGGGCGTCTTGCCCGACCTGCACATCCACTCGATTGTCAGGGTTGCGGGATAGTCGGTGACCTGATAAACCGCTCTGGAATACCCGGCAGGTAAGGAGTATTCTGGAGTAGGTAAGGAGAGGACCGCCATGGCCACCAACGCAAAAGCACTACCGGCGCAGGTTCCGCGCGCCAAGATTACCAGCAAGGGCCAGATCACCATCCCCGTGGAGATTCGCAGGTCCCTGGGAGTCAAGCCCGGCGATCATCTCCGCTTTGAACCGCACGAAGGCGGTGTTCGCGTGGTGCGGGACGCTGACGAAAATGTATTTGAAAAATGGCGGGGGATTGGCGGTTTCCCCGGCATGGGCAAGGGCCGCGAGGCGATCATCGCCTACTTCAGGGAGATGCGCGGCCATGACGACCTCGATTGATTCAAATGTGATTGCCGCTCTTTGGAACTATGAAGACCCATTCAATGCCGTCGCAGTTGAGAAGCTAAGTCAGGCCCGCGTACTGGGAAAACTGGTCGTTCCAGGGCCGGTTTACGCTGAGTTGTTGGGTGGTCCTTTGCGTGATGAAGCCACCTTGGACCGGTTCTTCGCCGAAACCGGCATTGCGATCGACTGGACACTGGGGGAAGAAATCTGGCGCGAAGCGGGAAGGGTCTATCGTGCCTACGTTCAGCGCCGCAGCCGTAGCGGTGGACAGCTTTCCCGGCGCATTCTCACTGATTTTCTGATCGGGGCGCATGCGGTTGTCCGCGGATATACTCTGCTCACATTCGACCAGCGGCTCTATGCGGCTTCGTTTCCCTCGCTGAAGATCCTGCCGGACTGAGAATGCCGCCTATCCGTTCCTCAGAATTTCCGCCCGCTCCGCAATCAGCACCGGAATTCCGTCCACAACCGGATAAACGCGGCCGCAGCTAGCGCAAACCAGCCGCGCCCCTTCCAGGCGAAGGCCGCCCAGGCAGGCAGGACAGGCCAACTGGCTGAGTACCGCCGGATCAAACAGATCGATTTGGCTTGGTTGGGCAGGCATCGGGGCTGGCCGCTACTGAATGGTGCTGTCGATGCCGGTTTCCGGGCTGGCCTCGGGAACGGCAGCAGGAACTGCAGGGCGGCGCCGCGGACTGCCGGCAAACTCATGCTCGATGCGCTCGACGAAGCCTGCCTTGGCAAACTCGTACGCCACGCGGATGCCGTTGAAGATGGCGCGGTCGTTCGAGGATCCGTGGCCTATGATGCAAACCCCGCGCACCCCCAGCAGCGGCGCTCCGCCATATTCGCGATAGTCCAGGCGGCGGCGGAACTCGTTGAAAGCCTTCCGCGACAGCAGCGCTCCCACCTGGGCGGTCACCGTGCGGGTCAGCGACTCGCGCAGCACCGCGCTCACAAACCGGCCCACGCCCTCGCTGGTCTTCAGCGCCACATTGCCCACAAAGCCGTCGCACACAATCACGTCCGCCAGACCCGAGAAAATGTCGCGGCCCTCCACGTTGCCAATGAATTTAATCGGCAGCGCCTTCAGCAGCGGAAAAGCCTCGCGAGTCAGATCGTTGCCCTTGGCCTCTTCTTCGCCAATGGAGAGCAGGCCCACGCGCGGCTCGGATATCTTGAGCACGGTGCGGGCGTACAACTCGCCCATCAGGGCAAACTGAGACAGGTTGTGGGCCTTGCAGTCCACGTTCGCGCCCACATCCAGCAGCACGCAGGGATTGCCCGTGGAACTGGGCATGGGGTTGGCCAGGGCGGGACGGTCCACGCCGGGCAGCGCGCCCAGCGCCATCTTGGCCGTGGCCATGGCCGCGCCCGTGTTGCCCGCAGTCACAAAGCCGGCGGCCTTGCCCTCGCGCACCATCTTGAGCCCCACGCGCAGCGAACTGTCGCGCTTGGTGCGCACCGCATGGGCAGCTTTCTCGTCCATGCCAATGCGTTCCGAGGCATGGTGGATAACAATGGGCAGATCCTCGTTGTCCAGTTGTTCGTCCAGCAGATCGCGCAGCTCCGCCTCGGGGCCAACAAGATGGACCCGCACAGGCAAAGCCCGGCAGGCGAGGATTGCCCCTCGTATCTCCGGCTCTGGAGCTTTGTCGGAACCGACAGCGTCAAGGACTATATCAGTGAGCATGAGGGCTCAGTTTACTTGGCCGCTTCCTTGATGTCTATAACGGCACGGCCCTTGTACGCTCCGCACTTGGGGCAGGCGTGATGGGGCAGCTTCTTTTCGTGGCAGCTGGGGCACTCGGAGGTACCCGTGGCCGTAAGAAAGTCGTGTGAGCGGCGCAATGCAGTGCGGCGCGTTGAGTGGCGCCGTTTCGGATTAGGCATGACTACAATTCCTTTCGTATTCCGCTGGCGCTTTAAGCCTTTTGCTTTCAGGCCGCAAGCAGCCTTAGCTGCCTTCCGGCACGTGCGGAACACCGTCAATTTCCGGGGTTCATTTCTCTGACTCGATCCGGCTGCGGAGTCCAGACAACGCTTGCCAGCGGGGGTCGCTCGGACCCTCTTCGCAGGAGCAGGCCTGGATGTTGCGGTTTTCACCGCAGCGCGGGCAAAGTCCCTTGCAGTCGGGCTTGCACAACGTCCTGACCGGCAGGGATAAAAGCACCTGCTCGCGCAGCACATCCTCAAGCGAAAGACTGTCTTTCTGATAATACCCGATTTCCGTCTCCGGCGCAGTAATTGACCGCTCCGGCGCCTCGGAATCCGCTCCCGCGGGCCGGAAGATCAGGTCGAATTCGGCGGCCAGGGGAATCTCCACCGGCTCCACGCAGCGGGCGCACGGAACCTGGAAGTTGCCCCCAAACCGGCCCTTCAGCCGAATATCGGCCACAATATCCTTGGGACCCCGGTGCTCGTGCAGCACCTCGACCCGCCCCGCCGACGCCATCGGCCCAATCTGCTCGGCCTCCTGGCCAAAATCGATCGCCCCCGGAGCCAGTTCCAGGTCGAACTCGATCGGTTCCCGCTCCAGCTCGACTACTTTGAAGTCCATGCTATGAGCCTAAAACATTTCTCGTAGGGCTGCAGGGTAAATCGGCTGGTTAAGCTACCAATACCGATTCCTCCCCCGCTATCTCCCCGCGGCCACCTTCTTTTCGCTCCGAATCTCGGCCAGCCGGGCGCGGGCTTTGGCGGCGTCCGCCTCGGAGGGTTTCATGTCGAGATACGTGTTCATTTGCCGGATGGCATCCGCGTACTGCCCGCTGACCTGCAGCGCGCACGCCAGGCTGTAATAGGGGTCGCGCCACCACGGAGCCAGAACCAGCGCGCGCCGCAGCATGTTGATGGGCGCCTGCGCGACGGCCGGCGTTCCGGCCAGCTTGAGCCGTTGCAAGGCCTTGCCCACCAACTGGCGAGCCTCCTCGGGAATGGGCGGCGGCGCAGGCAGTGCGGCGGCCAGCTCAATCACCTTCTTGCGCAGCGCCGCATTCCGCGGATAGTCCTGCAGCGCGCGCATACAGGCGGAGAAATGCTCCTGCGAATCCTTCCACTGCGTTTGCTCCAGTTGCAGAAAACGGAAATGCCCCGGCTCCAGCAGTTCCACAAGATCGTCCCGGTGCGCCGCGATGGCTTTGTCCAGGGCCGTCTGCCCGCGGCTTTCCGCATCGGTGTCAGCCCCCCGGTCCAGCAGCAGCTTCACCAGTTCCGCTTTGCCGCCGGGCACCGCCGTCAGCAGCGCGGTGTTGCCAAAACTGTCCCTGTCCTCGATTTGCGCGCCCCGGTCCAGCAGCAGTCCCACAATGTTCGCATGTTCCTGCTTGCCGTAATTCAACACGGCAATATGCAGCGGCGTAACCCAGTTGAAGATGTAATTCCGGGCCTCGACGTTTGCGCCCCGCTCCAGCAAAAGCCCGGCCATATTCACATTGCCGCGCAAAACCGCATCGGCCAGCGGCGTGTAGCCCATGGATTCGGTCTGCTCAATATTGGCGCCCCCGTCCAGCAGTTCAACCACAATGTCGGCATTGCCCTGCTCGGTGGCCACAATCAGCGGCGTCTTGCCCTGTTTGTTCGTGGATTTCAGGCTGACGCCCTGCCGCAGCAGCGATTGCACCTCGTCCCCATGGCCGGCGTCGATCGCGGCAAACAGTTGGTCGCTCAAACTCTTCTCACCCTGGGCGGCAAAGCAGACGGCGCACAACAGGGCGGACATTGCTAAGGCGTACAGCGCTTTCATATTCCCATTCTCCCGCATGAAGGCCCATCGCTGCTATGCGCCGCCGGTGAATGCCCAAACGCAATGGCTGAGAGCCGCGGCGCCTGGTCCCTTCTGGAGCCGTTTCAAGCAGCTTCAGGGCGAAGTATTCTGGTAGCGGCCCGGTGAACGGGTTTGAAAGGCTCCGCCCACACATGCTCACCATTCCAGGGATCGAATCCCCGCTCCACCTGCGCGAAGCCGTCCCCGCCGACCGGCCGCGGCTGCTCGCGCTCATCAATACCGCATTTTCCATCGAGGATTTTATCGGCGGCACGCGCACCGACGACGAAAACCTGGCCGAGCACATGGCAAAGGGCAGCATCCTGACAGCGGAAGACGGCGCAGGCCGCCTGCTGGCCTCGGTCTACGTGGAACGGTGCGGCGCGCGCGGCTATATGGGCATGTTGGCCGTGGACCCGGCGCACCAGGGCAAGGGGCTGGCGCACCGCCTGGTCGAGGCCGCCGAAGAGCGCTTCCGCCAACTGGGTTGCGAGGCGGTGGACATCGTCGTTCTCAACCTGCGTCCCGAGCTGCTGCCCATCTATCGCCGCTTCGGCTACGTCGAAACCGGCACACAGGAGTTCCACAGCCCCCGCCCGCTCCGCCCCGGAGTCGAGTGCCATTGCATCGTCATGTCAAAACAGCTGTAACCCTCTGTTACTTCTTTGCCGCCGGCGCGTGCAGATACCGGCCGGCAAAGGTGAGGAACGTGGGCCAATTGGGCGCAGGCGTGTGGCCGAACGGATGCTGCCGGAAGGCAATATCGCCCTCGATCAGCGGCGTTCCCTCAGGCGGCATCACCGTCGTGCCCAGGTCCTTCTTGCCCAGTAGTTGATACACCGGCCCGGCGGCCGAGGCGGCCAGGAACATCCCCTTGGCGTCGGCCCAGCCGTCCTTGTTTGCGGCGCTGTCGCCGCCGCCGATAAACACCGGGCGCGGCGCGCACAGGGCGATCAGTTCGTGGCTGTCCACGGGCAGGTCGCCGGTATTGAGCGGGCCGGCGTACCGCAAAAAGTTGCCGTCCACCCAGTGGAATTCTCCGGTAGCGGCCAGGTTGCTCAACTCTTCGCCGTAAACGTGCCGGTAGAGCTTGGCTCCGCCCTCGCCGGAGGAGCTGATGTAGGCAATGGCGAAGCGCGGATCGTAGGCCATGGCCACCAGCGCGGTCTTGCCGAACCGGGAATGGCCCTCGATGCCGACCGCGCGGGCGTTGACGTTCTTGTCGTGCTCAAAGTAGTCCATGGCGCGGCTTGCGCCCCAGGCCCAGGCCCGCAGGCAGCCCCAGTCGTCCAGCTTGCGCGGCTGGCCCTTGTTCACCAGGCCGATGATGCCTTCGCTCAGCTTGGCGTGATTATCGGCCTGAAAGCTGGTGGGCAGCAGCAGGGCAAAGCCCCAGCCCTTGTCCAGAACCTGGTGCTGCCAAGTAATCCGTTCGGGGTCAGGCGTGGCGGGCGCCTCCGGAGGAACATTCCCGGGAATCGCCAGCGCGTACTCGTAGCCGAAAGCCAGCTGCATGATCACCGGCACCGGACCGGCGGCGTGCAGCGGCGTAACCAGTAGCAGGTCGATGTTGACGGTGAGCTGGGGATACGCGGAGTTGTCGACGTGGCCCTGTAATTTCTTCACCAGAACCGGCACGCTGCCCACCTGGCCGGGCATGGCGCTCAGCACCTCCCAGGTCACTTTGGGCGTGTGCGCGGGAACCCGGCCCACCACCTCGCGGCTGTACAGTTCCTCAATCTCCGGGCGGCGCACGGTCCACCAGGCCCTGGCCGAGGTCACGCGCTTGCCGTTGTTGAGCTTCAGCGGATCGGGCAGTGTGGGATAAACGTTGGCCTTCGACTCGTCGTAGTTGGCCTGGTAGGGCCAGGTGGCATCGTGGCGCACGGGCGGAAGCAGTTGCTTGATGCCCAGCAGATCCATCACGCGCTGGTGTTCTTTTTCGGCAATGGAATTGTCGTCGCTGGTCGGGGACGGGGACGAGAACTGGGCCGCCAGATGCGAGAAAACCGGGCAAACAAGAGCGAGCAGGGCCAGCAGGACAAGCCTGCGCTGCGCAATCGACCGCAATACGTGCATGAGATCCCTCATTTCCAGCCCGCCGCCGCCGGGGTGACGGAACCGCCCACAAGCATAGCGATTTGCTCGCCTTACGGGCAAGCGCGAATCCTGAGCATCTGCCTTTCTGGGGCCACCCGCACTCATTTGCCGCTGTGCGCACCGGCGCGCCTGACTCCCCGTCCCGCTTCTCTAGAACAGAAGCCGCACTTCTGAGATCAGGTTGTGGTTATAGGTATGGAAGCCCGATGTCGCAATCTGCATGCCGGAGTCGAAGATCAGGAAGGGATGCGTAGGTTTCCACCCCTTGCTCCGCACCACGTAGAAGGCCGCCGGCGTGACAAAGTTCTGCATTTTCCCGTCGTGCGCTCCGCTGAAGTAGAAAGTGGCGTTGTTCTCCACCTCGAACCAGACATGCTGAGCGGCGTGAACCTGCGCCAGTGCACTCCAGGCTATGGACCGTCCCTGCGTGGCAATCTTGCCCGTGGGCATGGTGCCGCCCAGAGATGTCATTGCAACATAACGTCGGAAAGCATAACCGCTTGCTAGTGTCGGGCCGTATGTATCGGTAACCGCACCGTTCTTGTAAGTGCCAGTGGCAAAGCTATGGCTAAGAAGCGCCGCCACATCGAAGTTGCCATGCTGGGCATTGCCGGAAGCAATCCTGTACTTGACTACCGTGGAAGTGTCGCCTAAACCGTCCTTGGACGTGGCGGTGTTGTGCTGAATGAAGGCCGGCGGCACGTAGTCGAACTCAAAGCGATTGCCGGAGATGATGCCAAAACCACGGCCGTTGCCATAGTTTACGGTCTGAGTGCGCGCGGACGTGTATTCGTTGGAGAAGGACGCCCGCGCGTATTGAATCAGCCTTGGATCCGGCTCGACAAGGGGCACAATCCAGGACGGCTGCAGCTCAGCCATGGAACTGTTATGTGCAAAAAAATGCTGGGAGCGCGTTTCTTGCGCGGTTACAGCAAACGGCCCAGCCGCCAACACCGTAACCAAAGTCAGCGATGAAACAAGGCGAAGTCCATTCATGGGTTGCATGCTCCTTCTTGCAGTTCTTCTATCGGCGACCCAGAGATCCTGATAGCGATGGAACACATGCAACTATTGCGCTGGCGCCGTAATACGGGTCTGCGCGCATGATCTATAGAGATGCCTTGACTTGTTCTTCGGCGCAGCCATCTCAAGCCTTAAAAAATACGGGTTGCAGGGAAGTTACATTGGGAATGGGCATTTTCCAATTAGCCGCTTGCACGCTCCCTTGCACGCCGCATTTATGCCTGCTACGGCCCGGGTCCGCCAGTTCGTGGCCTCTCGCCCAGAAGAGACGTAATTCATGTCCGTCCGCATTGTGCCGATGAGATCAAAGAATCGCTCAAGAAAGGGCTACCGGCATGTCCGTGATCCGCAATCTCCCTATCTCCCGCAAATTCTCCTTCGCCTTTGGCACCGTATGTGGTCTCTGCATTCTGATGGGAACATACACGTTTGCCACATTCCACAGCATTGCTGCAAAGAATTTGGACGTCAGCGAAAAAAGTTTCCCATCGACTGTGCAGTTGGCTGAAGTTCGCGAGGCAGTAGGCACAGTGCGGCGGGAGGATCTCCACCTTTTGCTCTGCACGACGCCGGGATGTTATACCGACGAGGGCGCAAAACGCCAGAAGGCGTTCGCCGACTATGAGACAGCTGTCAAAACATACGAACCTCTCATTACCCAACCTGGAGAGCAGGATCTGTACAAGAAGTTCACGACGGCCTTCGCGGGGTACAGGCAAGCCAGCGATCGCGCCTATGCGCTTATGGCGGCCAGCAAAACCGGCGATGCACTGGACCTGCTTTTTTCCGACTCCGTGAGAACTTACTTGGAAACGACTTTGGCAACAGCCAACGAAGACCTCGAGTTCAACATCAAGTCCGGGACGGACAACGCCAAGGATGCCACCAGCGCCAGCAACCGCGCCACCTGGGTCAGCAGTGGAGTCACGCTTCTGATTGTGCTGCTCTGCGCATTTACCGGCATGATCCTCACACGAGAGATTGCGCCGCGGCTAAACCATCTCAAGAGCGCTTTGGAGGCCATGGCGGATAAGGATCTGACCGCCAGCGTCAGGGTGACGGGGACCGATGAGATCGGTCTTCTCGGCGAGGCGTTCAACACCAGCGTGGCCTCGGTGCGCGCTGTCCTGGAGTCGGTGGCGCAGGGCGCGGACACGCTCTCGGCGGCCACCACCCAGATCAGCGCCCGCTCCGTGCAGAGCGCCGGCAACGCCCACGCGCAGTCCAGCAAGACCAACCAGATTGCCGCCGCTGCGCAGGAAATGACCGCAACCATCGGCGAGATCAGCCACAACGCCGAGAGCGCCGCCGCCGCCAGCCGTGAGTCTGCCGAGACCGCCAACCAGGGCGGCGCCATCATGCAGGCCGCAGCCGCCACCATGGAACAAATCGCCGCCGCCAGCAGTTCGGTTTCAGACAAAATGACCTCGCTGGCCCACCGCTCCGAAGAGATCGGCAAAGTGGTCAGCGTGATTCAGGAGATCAGCGAGCAAACCAACCTGCTGGCCCTGAATGCCGCCATTGAAGCAGCCCGCGCCGGCGAGCACGGACGCGGCTTCGCGGTCGTCGCCGGCGAAGTGCGCCGGCTGGCCGAGCGCACCAAGGGCGCCACCGAAGAGATTGCCGGCACCATTCGCAGCATCCAGGACGAAACGCGCGAAACCCTGCAGCTGATGCAGGAAAGCCGCACGGCGGTGGAAACCGGCATGCAGGAAACCGCCCACGCCCGCACCAGCCTCGAAGCCATTATCGAGTCGTCCAACCAGGTGGAGCACCAGATCAACCTGATCGCCACCGCAGCCACGGAACAGACCTCCGCCTCCGGAGAGATTTCAGAATCCGCCGGGCAGATTTCGCAACTCTCCGCTGAAACCGCGCAGGGCGCCGAGGAAGCCGTGGATGCCCTCAAGAACCTGGCCTCGCTGGCCAGCGAACTCGACGGCATGATTCGCCAGTTCCGCCTGGAAGGCGAAAAACAATCCGGCGGCACATTCATCAACAGAAGTCAGCCCGCGGTGCAGCCCAGCCTGCGTCCGGCGCACTCCTAAGAGCGGTCATGCGGCTTGGCAGCCAAGCCGCATGACCTGTGCTTTTTAAAAGATGGCGGCAGGCCGGGTCCCCCGATCTGCTCCCCGGCGAATCGGGCCATTCGCCGGGAAATACGGCCTGCCGCCTCAGCCCCCCTCCTTTCCCAGCCGCGTTTTTCTCCCCATTTGCCGCATCCTTATGCTCCCTCATTGGTTGCAACCGCGCGCTATGGTAGCCTCCGGTTATCGGCCTTTCCCTGTGGACCCTCCGCGGCCCACTCTGCATCCAATCCCTGGAGTGTCACTCGCATGAGCGCCGTCAAGTATGACCTGATTGTGATCGGTTCCGGGCCATCGGGGCAGCGGGCCGCCGTGGCCGCGGCCAAAATAAACAAAAGCGTGGCCGTTGTCGAGGCGCGGACCATGGTGGGCGGCGTCTGCATCAACACCGGCACCATTCCCTCCAAAACCATGCGCGAGGCGGTTCTCCACCTCTCCGGCTACAACTACCGCGCGCTCTACGGCGTCAACTACCGGGTCAAGGAAAAAATCAGCATGGCCGACCTCGCCTTCCGCGTCCAGGCGGTCATCAAAACCGAGGTGGACGTGACCGAGGCGCAGCTTTCGCGCAACGGCATCGACGTCATCCACGGCATTGCCCGCTTCGTCGATCCGCACCAGGTCCGCGTCGAGGGCCCGCAGACCGATTCCACGCTTGAGGCTGACCGCATCATCGTCGCCGTGGGCACCAAGCCCGCCACGTCGCCCCGGGTGCCCATCAATGGCCGCACCATCGTCAACAGCGACCAGATTCTTGCCTTGCCGGAACTGCCCCACGCGCTCATCGTGGTGGGCGGCGGCGTGGTCGGCGTCGAGTACGCCTGCATGTTCGCCGTGCTCGGCGTGCGCGTCACGCTTATTGAAAAACGCGACCGCCTGCTCGAGTTCGCCGACCGGGAGATCATTGAGGCCCTCAGCTACCACCTCCGCGACAGCCGCGTCACGCTGCGCTTGGGCGAAGAAGTGGAAAGCGTGGAAGAGCTGGCCCTGGGCACCGTGGTGGCCAACCTCATGAGCAAGAAAAAAGTCTCAGGCGACGCCCTGCTCTACGCCGTGGGCCGCCAGGGAAATATCGAGGACCTCAACCTGGCCGCCGCCGGCCTTGAAGCCGACGAGCGCGGCCGCATTCCCGTCAACGAGAACTACCAGACCAAGGTCGAGCACATTTTCGCGGTGGGCGACGTGGTCGGCTTTCCCTCGCTGGCCTCGGTCTCCATGGAGCAGGGGCGCATTGCCGCGGCACGCGCCTTCAACGACCGCGCCACCTCTTCCAACCCCGGCTTTTATCCCTACGGCATTTACACCATCCCGGAGATCAGCTTCATCGGCAAAACCGAGGAGCAGTTGACCGACGAGGACGTGCCTTACGAAGTGGGCATGGCCTACTATCGCGAAACCGCGCGCGGCCAGATTCGCGGCGACACCACCGGCCGCCTCAAGCTCATCTTCCATCGCGAAACCCGCAAGGTTCTCGGCGTGCACATCATCGGCGAGGGCGCAGCGGAACTGGTGCACATCGGCCAGGCAGTCATGATCCTGGGCGGCACGGTGGACTATTTCGTCGATACCGTCTTCAACTATCCAACCCTGGCGGAGTGTTACAAGGTGGCGGCCTTCAACGGCCTCGGCCGCCTGCACCGTTACCAGGCGGAGTGAGCTGATATGCCTGCAACCGTCACTCGTCGAACCGTCGATCTGACCCAGTTCCCGGGCCTTGTGGTCATCTATCTCGGAATGCGCGTGAACCGCTTGACCGGCCTGAAAACTCTGCTTGGATTCGGGTCCGGCATCTCCGGCTCCGTTGCCGCCCGGCCTGACGGACTGCTGCTGCACGAAAACATGGTTTACTCCCTCTTCCCCATGCACGTCGGCATGAGGCAGTACTGGCGCGATATGGATTCGCTTCTCGCCTGGACGCGCTCGGAGCCGCACCGTACCTGGTGGAAGAACTTCCTCCACAACTCAGGCGGCACGGGATTCTGGCATGAAACCTATCTGATGCAGGGGGGCATGGAGGCGATTTACGACGATATCGCCCAACCCATTGGCTTCCTGCGCTTCGCCCCGGTTCGCGCCGCCCGTGGTCCCATGTTCGGTGCGGCCCGCCGCGCCGCCCAGCCGCACGACGCGGACCCTGTAGTCGGCGAAGAAGAACTGTACGGGCCTTAGCCCCAGTCGTGCCGGGTGCTCGTGTACCCGCACGCGCAAAGCAGAATCGCTCCCATCCCCAAGGAGGGCTTCTATGATCACCGCCATCGGCGTCGTCATGACCGAACACATCGTGGCCGGAAGGCTTGAAGAGCAGCGCCTCACCGGCAAGCTCCTGCGCTATCCCATTGACACCAGCGAACTCGGCGCGCTCGCCGCCCTTCCCGGCAGCGAACTGGTGGCGCTGCTGGCCGCACACATCTCCACTCTGGCCGGCAACGGCGAGGGACCGGTGGACGCCATCGGCGTCGCCGTTCCCGGCATCATCCGCCACGGCGTCGTCGAGGACTCGCCCAACCTGCCCCAGATCAAAGGTATGCGTCTGGCCGGGGAACTGACCCGTGCGCTGGCTGCGGGCGGCATCACCGCCCCCGTCCATGTCGCCAACGATGCCGACTGCGTCGCCGCCGGCGTGGCGGCCACACGCGGCCAGATGGAAAAACTCACCCGCGTCTGGACCATCGGCAACGGCATCGGCTACGGCCGCTGGCCTTACGTCGAGGGCGTTTGGGAGGGCGGCCACATCACCGTCACCCTCGACCCCAAAGAGCGCTACTGCGGCTGCGGCGGCGTGGGCCACCTCGAAGGCATCATGGGCTACCGCGCCATGCGCATGCGCTTCCTCGACCTGGAACCGGAAGAGGTCTTTGCCCAGGCCCGCCAGGGCGACGTGCGCTGCCGCGAGTTTGTTGACCTGTGGCACCGCGCGCTGGCCGCCGCCACCGCCTCGTTCATCCACCTCGCCGGGCCCGGCCGCTTTTACTTCACCGGCCACAATGTCGGATTTCTGGAACTGCCCGTCCTGCGCAGCCACCTGGAAACCATGGTCAAAATGAGCCCGCTGCTCAGCTACTCGCTTGAAATCCTGCCGCCCGACGACGAAACCGCATTACTCGGCGCCGGCGTCTCGGCCCTGCGCGCCCTGGCGCGGTAAGTCATCGATGAATGCGACAGGAAATCCGAAGATGCTCTAGATTGAGCGATTCTGGACGGGCAAATCTTCTAGCCCCTGCATGAACTCTTCCGAAGCCACGGCGTCCGATGCAAGATAGGCAGACCAATCGCTGGGCCGATCGGAGAGAATGACCTCGTCGCCCTGCTTCCGGATGAAAACTTCTGGAGTAGAGAACTCGAACTCCTTCGGGAGCCGAACCGCCTGGCTCCGGTTGTGCATGAAAATCTTCGTCGTACGCTCCATTGCACTCTCCTGCACGACTGCTCCCTACAAGAGTATTTGCCTAAAGGGCTCGATCGGCAACAACCGCTTTTCCGAATGCGCATCCGGCCTTATATAGTTGTTCACGGATTTTGATTTCCCTCGCGCGCGCACTGAACCGGCGCAGGGGTATCTCCGGACCCCGAAAGGCAGGCACCGCATGTTACGCAGAGATTTTCTATCCGCTTCCTCGTTGGCAATGGGCCTTTCGGCCGCGAGCCTGGGCTCGGCATCGCCGCTGATGGCCGCACCCGGCGCTGAACTGACAAAAGGCACGGGAGTGGCAAAAAATATCCTGGAATACGGCGCCGTGCCCAACGGCAAAACCCTGAACACCAAGGCCATTCAGCGCGCCATCGACGATGTATCCCGCGCCGGCGGCGGGCTGGTCTACGCGCCGCCCGGAACCTTTCTCACCGGCGGCATCGTGCTCAAGAGCAACATCACGCTCTATCTCGAAGCCGGCTGCGTGCTGCTCGGCAGCACCTCCAACGACGACTACGAATACCACCCCGGCCCTCCCGTCCTGGGCGACGCCACCGGCCGCCACCTCATCTTTGCGCAGAACGCCGACGGCGTGACCCTCTGCGGCCTCGGCACCATCGACGGCCAGGGCGATGCCTTCTGGGAGATCAACCCCAGAACCGCCGTGGTGCTGCCGGAAAATGCATGGACAGACGTGGCCTCCGGCCATTACAAGGCAAAATACAACAACCTCCGTCCCTCGCCCATGGTCGAGTTTGCCCAGTGCCGCAACCTGCGCATCAGCGGCGTCACGCTGAAGAACTCCTCCGGCTGGACCCTGCGTCCCATCGCCTGCGAAGACGTGGTCATCGACGGCATCCGCATCCGCAATCCTTACTACGGCCGCAACACCGACGGCATGGACATCACCGCCTGCACCAACGTCATGGTCTCCAACTGCAACATCGTCGGCGGCGACGACGGCATCTGCCTCAAGAGCGAAAATTTCTACGGCGACGTGCTGCCCACGCGCAATATCACCGTCACCAACTGCATCGTCTCCAGCGCCAGCAACGGCTTCAAGATGGGCACCGCCTCGCACGGGGCCTTTGAAAACATCGTCTTCTCGAACTCGGTCATTTACAGCGACATCGACAAGCCGCTCAACACCTGGGTCATCGGCGGCATCAACATTGAAACCGTGGACGGCGGCAGCGTGGACGGCGTGGTCGTCTCCAACATCCGCATGCAGAACGTACGCACGCCCATCTTTGTCCGCCTCGGCAATCGCACCCCAAAGGAAGGCACGTTCCTGCGCAACGTGCTCATCGAGGGCGTGGACGCGGCCGGCTCCATCTGCACCAGTTCCATCACCGGCGTGCCCGGCCTCCGGCCCACGGACATCACGGTGAGCAACTGCCGCCTGCGCACCCGAGAGCAGGGTCAGCCCGGCTGGGCCGAGCGCGACATTCCTGAAGCCGCCGGCGAGTACCCCGAGTCGTGGATGATGGGCCATCTGCCCGCGTTTGGCTTTTATGTACGCCACGCGGACCGCGTGCGCCTGCGCAATGTCGAGTGCATAGCCGACAAGCCCGACGCGCGTCCCGCCATCGTCTGCGACGACGTGGACGACGTGATTCTCGGCGGCCTCGAGCTCTCCGCGCCCACCGGAAACGCTCCCTTGATCGACCTGCGCAACACGCGCCGCGCCTTCCTCACCGGCATGCGTGCGCCCGCGGGCAGCCAGGTCTTCGCGCAAGTCAGCGGCGCAGCCTCCTCCGCCATCACCCTGCTGGGCAACTCCCTGAACCAGGGCCAGCAGGCCGTCAGCTTCAGCGATGGCGCAGCTAAGGAGTCAACAAAGATCGATTGAGCCACGCGGGTAAGAGCAAGGCGCGCTAGGGCTGACCCAGTCCCTGCCCGGCGACGCCGGGCTTGATCTGATCCACGGGAATCTCCAGAGCTCCCATGTGATCGCCATCCACATCGCGCACGCCCAGGCGCAGGAAGTAATTCCCCTTGGCGGGCACCGCGATGGTGGCGCGCATGGGCAGGCCGGTCTCGAGCAGATTGCGATACCCGGGCAGTGAAAGGTTCAGCAGAACGGTCTGCTCCAGGGTGTTCACCACCGCGGCGGTGTTGTCGTAGACAATGGCGACAAATTCAACCGTGCCGTGGCGCTTGCCGTCCGGGGCGCGCGCCAGGCTGATGTTGTGCGCGTCGATGTGAAACAGAATCGTCTCGTTGCGAAAAGCCTTGCCGCGCCACGCGGGACGAAGAAAATTCCCCTCAGGCAGCGGGGCGTTCTTGTCCACCTTGCCGGTCGCGGCGGCGGAAAGCAGGCTGGCGGTGAAGACAATCTCCGTGGGCGGAATGGCGCCCAGGTCCATGGCCGCCGCAAAGCCGCTCTTTCCGTGGGGCGCAGGAGGGTTGCCCGGCGCTGCGCTTGCGGGCGGCGGGGTGGCGCCAGACGGTGCAAAATCCGCGGGCTGCGCTCCCTTCCGCTGCATGCGCCGGGCCATCGCGGCAATCTGCATCTGCTCCTGGCGTTCGCGGTCGATAGCATAGTAGCCCTGGCGGTACTGCAACTTCACGTGGGGACGGTCCACGGTGATTTTGACGTGCCGGAACTGGCCCTTCCATTGCGTATTGGTGGTGGAGTAGGCAAGGGAGTAGTAATTTGAGCCGTCGTCGACCACCTGCGCGATGATCTGCTGCATGCCGTTGTTGTTGTAGTAGGCCTTGCCTCCGGTGGCAGCGGCAACCAGGTCCAGATCGGCATAATTCATGCTCTGCCGCGCGGCAGAAGACGCAAAGTTGCCGGGCGTGGGCATGCCCCGGTTCTCCGCCTGAAATTGTCGAGGGCCCTGTAGCCCCCTCGTGTCCACCGGGTAAACAGCCACGCGGCTCACGGTAAGCACATCGGTAAAGCCTGAAACATCGCTGGAGATGATCCCGAAGCTGTCGCGGAACGGCGAGCCAATGCCGCCGCCGTAAAACATCGAGGTGGGCAACTGCGCGGTAAACCAGATCAGGTTTTTTCTGCCCGGGAATCCTGCCAGATAGCGGCCCAGAGTCCTCATGCCGTCGCGCAAAATCTCCATGCGCGCAATCTGGTTTAACTCCCCGGTGCCGCGCATCGGCCGGTTCATTGAGGGCATGTCGCGCTTGCTCTCCGCTGCTGCCAGCAGCAGCTGCTGGTCCGAGGTGAATCCCTGGATCAGGCGCATCTCGTTATCCACCTGGAAGATGGCGATCGAGGCTCCGGGCTGCATGTGCTTGAGATAGCCGATCAGTTGCTCGCGCAGGTACATCTGGACGGGGACCGGCATGTCCATCGCATCCAGCAGGATCACGGTGCAGGCGTTGGTGTTGGTGACAGGCGCGAAGTTGGTGAAGGTGTTGGGCGGCAGGGTGGGAATTTGCCGTAGATGCCCGAGGTCGTCGGCACTCATGGCATGATGTTCGTCCAGGCGGCGAATCTGCTGCGGTGCGCCTTCCTCCGTGACCGAGAAATCGGCGGCCGTGAGGCCGGGAACAGGATGGCCCTGCTCGTCGGTGACCACCACATCGAGCAGGACTTCACGGGCAGTGATCGACAGCGTGGGAGACGGGGCCGGCACGGCGATACCGGGCTGCTCAGGCTGCTGCGCGCGCGCGTTTGCCGCCAGGCCGGCAGCGCAGAGCGCCATGCAGCAGGCCGCTGCAAAAAAATTCTTCTCCGCCCGCGAAAGATACAGTGGCATCAAAGCCTCCATCGCCGAACTGCACTTCAATATACGTCCGGCGGCGGGAAGTGTCACCCGGCATCGCGCGCCGCGCCTTCCTCGCCGGCAAGCGCGCATCCCCGTCATCTAGTAGTACTATCGTGCAATTGACATAAATCGGCGATGGGCGTTCCATTGCAATCGCTGAAACTCTAACTGCCTTCAGGGGGCCAGGGTAACTGCGAACAAGCCCCTCGGATAGTAATGATCAAATGAATCGTTTCTTTACCGTCGCGGTTTTGGCCGTTATGTCCACACTTGCTCAGCAGGCTGCGGCAAACGATCTTGTCACTTCGCGTACGGTACTGAAGGACGCGTCCGGCGCTCTGACCGTTGCCGATGTGGCGCACCGCGATGGAACTCCGGTTGGCCAGGTGCTGGCATCGGGCAGTATGGACACCGTGCTATGGATGCGCCTGCAAGTGCGCGCGCCGGCTCAAGGCGCCCAGGCCGTTTTATACATTCTCCCCAGCTATCTCAATGAGATTCGCCTTTACGAAGCAGGCCCGGGCGATCCGGCAAGCTGGCAGACGCGCGTAACCGGTAACCGCTACCCCTTTGGCCAGCGTGATCGCAACAGCACTTCCCTTGGCTTTGTCGTGAACGTAACCGCGCCACAGGCAACCTACTATCTTCGCTTCAGGAACAGAAGCCCCATGGTCGTAAGCGTGGAAGCGCTGAGCCCTGAGGAGGCAACTCTCAAGGACCACCGGCGCGACCTGTTGGAGGTATTTTTCGTCACCTCCATGCTGTCACTGCTGCTCTGGGCCATTCTGAACTATCTTCTCGACCGCCAGACTGTCGTGGGCCTGTTCGCCATTCACCAGAGTGTTTACACCCTGTTCGGCATCGCCGCCACGGGCTATCTGGCGCCCTTGCTGGGCGTACGCTTCCCACATCTCGTGGATTGGGTGAACGCCGCCCTCTACCTGGCCATCAACTTCACCACGGTGCTCTTCTGCCGCGAACTGTTCCGGCCCTACAAGCCACCGCAGGCAATGATGCGCGGGCTCACGCTGTTGCTGTGGGCTTATCCCTTTCTCCTTGCCGGGCTGGCCGTGGACAACGGCGCCCTTGCGGTCAATATCAATGCCATTCTGATCAAGATCACCTGGGTATTTTTGGTGGTAATCGCCTTTTCGCTGCGCGTGGAAGGCACGCCCAAAAGGCGTCTGTTACAGGTCTTCTTCGCTTTCGTATTGTTGAACAACATTCTGTTTTGGTATATCAACCGCGGCAGTATACCCACCTCCAGGGCCGACCTTGGGATGGTGCAAATCCTCATTGTCGACGGCCTGGTGATCGGTGGCTTGTTTGCCATGATGCTTTACGCGCACACGCGTCAGATTCTGCGCGAGGGGCAGCAATCGGCGCTGGATCTGCAGTTGGTGCAGAAGAGTTTCGAGACGGAACACGAGCTCAAAAAGCACATCGAGGTCCAGGCGTGGACTGACTACCTCACCGGGCTCAGCAACCGGCGCCACTTCGTTGAACTGGCTGAGCGCGAACTGGCCCGCGCAATCCGTTTCCAGAGACCGCTCACGCTGCTGGAGATCGATTTCGATCACTTCAAAGAGATCAATGACACCTGGGGGCATCGCGCCGGCGACATGGTTTTGCAGGAGATGTCCCGCGTGCTGCGCCAGGTACTCCGCGACGAGGACATCCTGGGACGCATCGGCGGAGAAGAATTCGCTGTCATGATGGTCGAGACCGAAGGCGTCGATGCCGTCGAGGTTGCGCAAAGGCTATGCGCAACCGTTGCGGAGACTTCGATTGCCCTGGAAGGCTCCGAGCGCATCCGGGTGAACATTTCCATCGGGCTCACGCAATTGAAGAATCGGAAAATTGACTTCAACTGCTTGCTGAACGAGGCCGATCAGGCCATGTACGGCGCCAAGCAGGCAGGCCGCAACCAGGTCTTCCTCAGCGAGTGGCTACTCCGCCCTTAACCTGTTCCGGCGCCGCACACTCCCTGGTCCCCTCAGCCCCGCCGCTTACCACTTCCGCACGTACGTCCGCGAAAGCCGGTCGTGCCAGCTCAGGTGTTCCTCGTCGAACAGGGCCCAGACCACGCCCAGGCCTACCGGCAGCAGTGACAGCAGCAGCGCGCCCAGCCGGCCGCACCGTTGCGCGCAGCCCGGGCTCTCGTCGCGGAAAGTGCACAGCGAGATGCGCGCGTACTTCATGCCCGGCGTCGCCGTGGCCAGCGTGTAAAACACCAGCTTGTAAAGCACGCCAATCGCCACCAGCGTCGCCAGCGAGCCCAGTTCGATCACCCGCGGCGCGGGCAGGTCCGCTGTTCTGGACGCGGCCTCCATGGCAGCCGCCAGATATGCTCCCACAATCAGCGAGCCATCCACCACCGTGGCCAGCAGGCGCCGGCTTATGGACGCCAGTTGCACCTCCGGCGCCGCTGCCGGGGCCTCCGCTTCTTCCAGCAATTCCTCCGCCGGCTGCTCATCCAGTTGAATGCCCGACCACTCGGGTCCGGTCCACGCGGGCGCATCCGCCACGGCTGCTGTTTCCGCCGCCGCGGGTTCAATCGAGATGGTCCCGGGGTCCACCTCAAAGATGCTCAACTGCCCGCCGGGCTCGGCAACCGCGGCATACGGCCCATCGGCCAGCCGTGGGCGGGCCTTGCGCGTGGCCACCAGCTCGCGGGGAAATTCGATCAGGTTGGCATGGATGGGCTGGGCCGCATCCACTACCCCATAGCCCTCGGCGTCTGGAACCTCCTGTGCCGGCTCCCGCCAGTCTTCTTCCTGATTCCCGGTATTGCCCGGTCCATGCATGGTGCGGCTGGCCGCTGATTCTTCGGCACGCACGGGCAAATCCGGCGCCCATCGGATTGCAAAAGACGGGCGTTCGGCAGGCTGAACGGCCTGGGGTGGTTCCGGCCGGGCCGGCTCAACTGCGGTTGCAGCTCCCCGGTCCGCTTCAATACCCGCTTCCAGGCTGGCCAGAACAGACTCCGCGGCGGCCTGCGCATGAAGGGCGGCCTGCGATGCAGCCTCGGCGGCGCGCACCGCCGCGCGTGCCTCATCGGCCAGCACCTCGCTGTAGCTGGGAGCATTGGCATAGCGCGCGGCCACGCGCGCGGCAGCCTCCGCGGCGCGCTTGCTGGCGCTGTGCTGGGCCTCTGAAGAGATCTCCGGCTCTGCCTGGGCCGTGCCTTTGCGATTCATGTGCGCGGCAAGGCGCCGGTTCACTTCCTGCTTCCACGAGGGTGCTAGCTGGCTTGAGGATGCGCTCAAAGCTCCGGTGTCCCTTCTGACGCGGCAAACTCCTGTGCCGCTGTACGGGTCTCCGCAGCCCAATAGGTATCCGGGCGGCGCAGACGTTGCTGTCAAAAGAGGTGGGGAGGTTTCGCGGATACGTACAGGCGCGCCCCGGATGGTGTCATCCGTGACCGGTGAAAAAATCAACCCGAATTTGCCTGGTGCCAGAGCTACGTGGCGCGCGTCTCATCCAAAGTGGGCGGCTTTTGCTATGCTGAGCCTTGCACTATTCAGGTTCTGGGATGCGTCCTCGTAACTTAGTGTTTATCACGCTGCTGGTCCTCTGTCACCTGCAACTTGGCGCGCAGGCGTTGACCAATGCGTTACCTCAGGCCCCGCAAGGCCCTGCCGGAGCCCCTGCGCCTGTTTCGGAGAGTGCCGTAACCCAGCCCGCTCTGTTGCCCGATGATCCCGGCCAGGAGGTTGTTCCTCTGGCCCAGCCGGAGCCCGCGCCCGCAACCGGCGTCCCTGTCCAGTTTGAGGCGCTGCGCCAGGACCGTAACGGAGACACCCTCACCCTCACCGGCAATGTCGTGGTCCACTACCGCGATTACATTCTGCGCGCCGACAAGGTTGTCTACCACCAGTCCACTTCGGAGCTCGAGGCCGACGGCCACCTGCAGGTTGCCGGCGGGCCCAACGACGTGCTCATCAACGCTTCGCACGGCGACATGCGGCTCAACATGCACACCGCCCGCTTTTTCAACGTAAACGGCACGCAGGGTGTCCGCAGGGCCAGCCGCACCATCGTCTATTCCACGGCGAATCCCTTCATTTTCTCGGGGAGGGTTCTGCTTCAACTCGGCGAGGGCAACTACAAAATCGTGGACGGGTCCATGACCAACTGCCGCTTGCCCAAGCCCGACTGGCGGCTCATCTCCCGCGCCATCAACCTGCAGGACGGCGTGGCCTCCACCTCCAATTCCCTGTTTGAATTTCTCGGTATGCCGGTCTTCTATCTGCCTTACCTCAAGCATCCGGTAGACGACATCGGCCGCGAGAGCGGGTTTCTTATCCCCGTCCTCAGCAATTCGTCCATCAAGGGTTTCATCGTGGGCGAGCAGATGTACTGGGTCATCAACCGCAGCATGGACATGGTCGTCGGCGCCGAGTTCTTCAGCAAGCGCGGCTGGGCGCCCAACGGCGATTTCCGCTACAAAGGCCCCGGACTCGATCACCTGCTGGTGCGCTGGAACGCCCTGCTGGACCGCGGCGTGGAGCAGCAGGTGGGCAACACCATCGCCACCGCCGCGCAGCCTGCCCTCAAGCCGGCCGATCGCCTGCCCGGCCCCGTCGGCAAGGAACTCGTCAACCAGGGCGGCGTGGACATCGTCGCCGTCGGCCGCAAGGATCTTACCCCCGATACGCACGTCGCCGGCACCGTCGAATATCTCTCCAGCTACCTCTACAGGCTGGTTTTCAACGACAACTACTCGCAGGCGGTCAGCTCCGAGGTGTCCAGCGACGTCTCCATCACCCACTTCCATAACGCGTATGTTCCTTCGCTTTCCATGGACCGTTTCGAGACCTTCGCCAACTCCTACAACGGCAACGAGGCGAGAATTCTGCACCTGCCCAACGTGCGCTTCGACATGCTGGACCAGCCGCTCGGCGCCACGCCCTTGTATTGGGGGCTGGCCTCCTCGGCCGCCTACCTCAGCCGCTCGGAACCCCGCTTCCACGCCCGCAACCTGGGCCGCGTCGACTTCTATCCGCATCTCTCCCTGCCGTTTCAGGTTGGCGGCTGGTCCGTCGTGCCTGCAGCCGCGGTGCGCGAAACCTTCTATACCATCAGCCAGATTCCCAACCTGACCAACCGGAGCGGCACGCCCGCCATCAGCCACGACCCGCTCAACCGCGCCGATGTCGAGGCATCCGTGGACATCCGCCCGCCGGCCATGGAGCGCGACTTTGCCCTCAATCGCTGGAACCGGGTTCTGCGCCACGTGGTCGAGCCCGAGTTGACCTACCGGTATGTGGGCGGCATCGGCTCCCAGGCGCAAAATGTGCTCCTCATCGACACCACCGACATCGCCACAAACACCAACGAAGCCGGCTTCTCGCTGATGCAGCGCTTCTACCTCCGCCCGGCAAAGGATCAACCCTGCCTTGCCAAAGACCAGGACGATACCGGCAACTGCCCAGCCAGGCCGCGCGAGTGGGCCAGTTGGCAAATCGCCCAGAAATTCTTCATCGACCCCACTTTCGGCGGCGCCATCATCCGCGACCGGCGCAATGTCTTCGACACCACGCTGGATCTGAGCGGAGTGGACTTTCTCTCTTCGCCCACCAACCTGGCGCCCCTTACCTCGCGGCTCCGCTTTGAGGCCATCGACAACCTCCGCATCGAGTGGGATCTCGACTACGATCCCAGGGCCGGGCAACTGGACGCCGACAACCTCTACGCCGGTTACAGCTGGGGCCGCACCACCGTGGGCATTGGCCACTCCCTGCTCAACGCGGTCGATGAAACCGGCAACGCCGCCTCCACCATCAAGAGCCAGCAGATTCAGCCCTTCCTCACCATCGGAAAACAGAGCGGACGCGGCATCAACTTTGCCGCCAACACCGGCTACGATTTTGTCCTCAACCAGTTGCAATACGCCGGAGTCCAGGCCGTCTATAACTGGGACTGCTGCGGCCTCACCTTCGGTTACAGGCGCTTCCAGCTCGGCTCCGTCCGCGACGAGACCCAGTGGCTCTACAGCTTCACCCTGGCCAACTTCGGCTCCGTGGGTGACATCCGCCGCTCCAACTCGGTCTTCCGCGATTCCAACCTGCCGCCGGTTTACTAGCGCTCTGCCGAATCCTCATTGCATGGCTGCTGTCCCCCATGCGCGCCGCGGCTCCTGAAGGCGGCCTCCCTTTGCACTGCGTCAAGGATGCAAAGAACTTTTGATTCAGATCACTAGGGCCTCAACCGCCCTCCGCTGTATCCTTTTCAGAGAGGATTTCCATTTGCGCATCTACTTCATGACCGCCCTGCTCGCGCTCTGCGTGACCGCCGGCTGCAAGGCCCAATCCGCCTCGCAAGCAGCCCCTGACCTCAAGCTCGATCGCCGCGTCGAAGTCATGGTCCGCTCCCAGTTCAACATTCCCCAGGACTTCAATGTGTCCATCGGCGTCCGCGCGCCCAGCCAGGTTCCCGGCTATCAGAAGCTCCCCATCACCATCTCCCACGGCGACAAAAATTCCGTGGTCGACTTTCTCATCTCCACTGACAACCAGAAGCTGGCCCGGCTTGAAACCTACGACCTGGGCAAGGATCCCGCCTTCTCCATCGACGTGGCCGGCCGCCCCGTCCGCGGCAACCCCGCGGCCAAGGTCACCGTCATCAACTTCGACGACCTCGAATGCCCCTACTGCGCCCGCATGCACGAGCAGTTGTTTCCCGCCACGCTGGCGCGCTACCAGGGCCTGGTGCGGTTCATCTACAAAGACAATCCGCTGCCCGCGGAAATGCACCCCTGGGCCATGCACGCCGCCGTGGACGCCACCTGCCTCGCCTCTCTCAACGGCGATGTCTACTGGTCTTACGTGGATTACCTGCACGCTCATGCCGACGAAGTCACCGGCGAAACCCGCGATCTGCCCAGGAGCTTCGAGGCCCTCAACCGCATCGCCCGCCAGGAAGCCACTCTGGCCAGGTTCGACGACGGTAAGCTCGCCCAGTTGAACGCCTGCCTCAGCAAGCAGGACGAGTCCCCCGTGCGCGCCTCGCTCAAGGAAGGCGAGTCGCTTGGCGTGGATGGTACCCCGGCTCTGTTTATTGAGGGCGAGCGCATTACCGGCGCCGTTCCCCAGCAACTGCTCTGGCTGTCCATTGATCGCGCCCTGCGTGCGGCCGGAATTGAGCCTCCGCCCATTCCGGCTAATCCGCCGCAGCCCGCAAACTCTCAAAATTAAGCTATTACGCGCTATCGCCACACCGGCTTGTGGCGTTATCCTAGAAAGCCGGGGCCCTGTTGGGCCCGATAGGAGACACCAGGTTGCCAGTAGAATCCGTTTTCACGACTCGTGCCCGTATTGCCGTCCTCGGTTTTCTCAGTTGCACCCTGCTCGTTGCTGTAGCCGGATGCCACCGCTCGCCCGCTCCCGACGTCGTTGCCACTGTCAACGGCAAGGAGATTCCGCGCGCTGACCTGGAGAAGCTGTACAAGGCCAACCTGGGTGACAACCCGCAGCAGCCCTCCGCAGAACAGGCCGACATCGGCCGGCTCACCATCCTCCACGGCATGATCGAAGACGAAATCCTGCAGCAGCGCGCCGCCAAGCTCAACCTTGCCGCCTCCGACGAGGACGTCAACGCCAAGCTGACTGAGATCAAGGCCCCCTATACGCAGGAGGAGTTCGACAAGCAGCTCCAGCAGCGCAACATGACCCTGGAGGACTACAAGCGCTTCCTGCGCCGCTCCTTGACCAGCACCAAGCTGCTCAACAAGGAAATCGAGTCCAAGATCAACATCACCGACTCGGCAATCAGCGCCTATTATGCCGCGCACAAGGCCGAGTTCAACCTGATCGAGCCGCAGTACCACCTGGCCTGGATCCTCACCACCGGCGCACCCGCGCAGCAAACCGGCAACCTGCAAAACAACAAGGCCTCCGGCGACGCCGACGCGAAAAAGAAGATTCAGACGCTGCACACCCGGCTGGAAAGCGGCGAGGACTTCGGCGCCTTGGCCATGAACTTCTCTGAGGACCCCAACACCGCTTCCAATGGCGGCGACCGCGGCTTTGTCTCCGAGTCGCAGTTGCACTCCGACGCCGAGGTCTACAACATCATCAGCAAGCTCAAGCCGGGTCAGATCACCGATGTGCTTCCCGTCTTTGACAGCCCCGGCCCCGGACATCACACCGTCGGGTACGCCATCTATGAGCTGATTGCCCGCGAGCCGGCCGGTCAGCGCGAACTGAACGATCCCCGCGTGCAGCAGACCATCCACACCCAGTTGCACGACAGCCGCGCCCAGTTGCTCCGGAACGCATACTTCGAGATGCTCCACAACGAAGCCAAGGTCCACAACTACTTCGCCGACCAGATTCTCAAGGAAAACGCGCAATAGAGCCCGCCGCGGAATTCAACCAGTCACTCTAACCAATCTCATAGGAAATCGAAAAAGGCCACTGAATCCCGGTGGCCTTTTTCCCTCAGGAAGAGGCCACCTTTTCGGGGCAGGTCAGGCTGCGTGACTGGTGGATCCGCTCTAGTGTCCAGTCTTTGAAATTCACAGAAAAATAGAGACCGTCATTCTGAGCGAACGGGGCCGAACGCTATTCAGTTCGGGGTGGTGAGCGAAGAATCTGCTTTTGTTCTTGCGCACATCTTTCAAAGAACCTTAGAGACACCGCGCTAGAGCGCAGCATTCAATCCTATCTGAATATCTTTGCCGGATTCATTCTGTATCCTGGCCAGGCCGGTAAACAGATTGCCTGTTATGACGGCGCGATCCACCGCCTTTCCCAGCCAGATATGCGGCTTGTCCTGGCGGAACTCGCATCCTCGAATCAGCACACTGCCTGACGCTGCCTGAATGGCCGCTCGATCTCCCTCCGCTCCCCACTGCACGAACGTACAATCGCTGAATGCTACAGTGCCCTTGCCGGCGATTTTCGCAATCTGATTGCATGGGCCCCAGAAGGCGCTGTTGCTTAGCCGGACCACTCCCCGGTTTGTCTCGCTCACTTCCACCATCGTGGGATCGTCGCCGTGAAACGAGGTGAACTCCGCGTTGGCGATCAGCAATGCATACGGTGCGCTTTGTTCCACCAGCACGGCGCGGTTGCAGTCGTCGGCTCCAATGCCCAGAAAGTTTCCATTGCACATGCCGGTTCCGCTCTGCACAAATTTGTAACCCACGCGATAGCCGTAGCAGAAGGTATTGAACACATACTCCCAGTCGGAGCGGCCAAAGATGAAGGCTTCGCCGTGCTCTGTCTGCCACTGATATGCCTTGGTGTTCAAACTCCACCAGGGATTGAAATGGACGTTTTCGATACGGCCAATATCGTAGATGGCGTCCACCCAGATGCCGCGCTGCAGCGGCTGCCCGCTGATGTTTCGTATGTTGTGCCGCTCATTCCGGCTTGCGTCAATACCCTGATAGGGGTTGAGGAGTTCAAGATCTAAGGCCGCCGGGTTCTTGCCGCGCATCGCAATCGTCCACGGATACGCAAGAGGATTTGCATCCGCAACCTGCTCGGGATAGTAGATTGTCATTCCGGCAACGGAGCTGTTGTTGTTCAGCGTAAGAAACGGCGTTCCCTCTTCCGTTCCCTTGCCGCCCGTCACGTACAACGCGGTCCCGTCCTCGCCCGGCTTCGCCTGCCCTTGATCTCTCAGGCCAACATGGGACGGCACGCAGCTGTAGGAGCCCCGCAGCGTAACGCCATCGGGAACCGCGAGCGAGCCCCGAAGCAGATACCGCCCCGCAGGCACATAGACGGTTCCGCCGCCGGCCTTGTGGGCCGCATCCAGCGCATGTTGAAAAGCAAGCGTATCGTCCGTCGCCGTGTTTGCCGCCGCGCCAAAGCTTCTCACGTTGAACGGGCTGGAAGCGTCTGCTTCGTTGTGCTCGGCTGCATGAGCAATTTGCGGTGCGCCGGCCAACTTCATCACTCCCGCGGCAGCCCCCATGGATAGCAGCTCCCGGCGTGTAGCAAACCTCAGATCATGCGTACTCAATTCTGCCTCTTTGGGTTCTCTCTTGACTGGATTGTCTTCGCTTATTCTCCCGCCGTGTTGTTGCACTCCCGCTCAGCGAAGGAAGAGCATTGTCCGGGTGTTACGCCATTGCAGATTCGACTCTTCTTCCATTCTCTGAATTGGCGTCTCTCCATCTGCGGCGTCCGGCTGCTGTCCCGATTTTCTGATGCGGCAGAATATCACGAACGATGCGCAGCATTCTACGTTGAGATTTACGCCGTTAATGTACCTGTCCCGATGCGGATTGCATGTTGACTTTGCCAGGCGCCCCACCCTTGATCCAACTGCGAATGTGAGAGCACCGCCCTCGCCGGCATTCTCAACAAGCGCAGCGAAGTCAAAGAACCTGCTGCTTGACTCTTTGCGCGTAGGGTGGGCAGGCAGCCTCAGGTCTCGTCTTTCTGACCTGGAAATGCATCATGTCCGGTTTGGCACTCATAGGACCGCGATATTTGTATTTAGAACTTATCCGTAAATAGAAATGGTCTGTCTCCAACAGATCAGCGCGGCAGCAAGCGTGAGAAGCGCGATGTAACTGGCCTCGGTTTTTTCGAAGCTGACTAGCAGTTTGCGAAATCTGTTG
>Ga0316217_10000247_pt1 | contig 80566 bp, 63 predicted proteins | sample 1anoAmetaG_FD_203633 | JGI IMG/M metagenome (GOLD analysis project Ga0316217, IMG submission 203633) | Freshwater microbial communities from Trout Bog Lake, Wisconsin, USA - 1anoA | ecosystem: Environmental > Aquatic > Freshwater > Lake > Hypolimnion/Profundal zone | place: USA: Wisconsin...
TCAACGCTTCGACGACGGCCTCTCGACCGCCTTCGCAGGACTCGAGGCCGGTGTGATTTGCCATATCTTCACCGTGAGGAACTTTCATCCTTTACACCTTGCCGGCTTGGCCGGCGCACTGTTCATTGGTGTTCATTTGTGGCTAATTTAGGTCCTCCCCCGGGACGGCCAAGATGCACGAAGAAAGGCCAAGAGATTTCAGGATTTGCCAAACCGCTACCCGTCAGCTTCCTTCGGGGGTTTTCATGCGGAACTCGCGGGCGGTGAAGTAGAGGGCGGCGGCCAGGGCGGAAATCAGGCCTACGCCCAGCAGCACCAGCACGCAGGTTGGGGCGGCGGGGGCGGCGGCCAGATCGATGGACCAATCGGTGCCGCCGTCGCGGTCCACCCAGCGCAGCACCAGGACGCGGAAGTAATACATTACCGTGAGGCGGCGGGCCACCGTTTGGAAACCGGCCAGCAGACCCTCCAGCAGAACAATGTAGCCGACGCCCGCCAGGAATGAGCGCCGCGTGAGGAGTCCCAGGAAGCCAAAAAGGCCGCAGTAGGCCGCCTGGGATAAGGCCAGGATGAGCGCCATGGTTAACGCCCGCTGAAAGATGCCCGACGCTGGGGGTTCATTGGCGGTCAGGGCGATGGTTGCCAAGGCGGCCATGGTGAAGACCGCGGTGAGCAGCGCGGTGACCAGGAAGGCCGCCAGGAGCTTGACCAGGTAGAGGCCCCAGCGCGGCAGCGGGCGCAATAGCAGGTACGTCAGGGTTTGTTCCTCGACATCATCCTGAATAATGCCCGCGGCATACAGGAGCGCCACCAGCGGAGAGAGCGCTTGTGGGATCAGGTTGAAGACCAGGGCATTTTCCAGCGTGGCAGGGGTGGCGTGGCGCGATGTCAACGCGATCACGGCCGCCAGCACACTGGGCAGGGCAAATAAAAGCGACATGACCAAGAGGCGCCGGCCGCGGACATGCTGGCGCAGGGTCAATACAAACAATGTAAGCAAGGCGCGCCATTCCGTGCGCCGTGTCAGGACGATGTCGTCTGCCGCAATGATGGGCGCGGAAGGCGACGGAAGGGGAGAGGGTTGGGAGGGGGTGGAGGGGGTCATTTGTTCACCAGGTATTTGAATACGGCTTCGAGGTTGTCATCATCCGAATAAACTTCCTCCAGGGCGGTGCCCTCTTCCAACGAAAGGGTCGGCAGGCGGGCATAAAACGCATCGGGCTGGCGCGTTTCCACCAGTACCGCCTTGGCGCCACGAAGCATCTGCACGCCTTCGACATCCTCCCAGCGGACCAGCTTGGCGGCCAGGGCCCGGCAATCGGCACAGACCAGGACAATGCGATGGGGATGCTGATCGATCAGGTCGCGGATTTGCCCGATGCGGCCTTCGGCCACCAGCCGGCCGCGGTGGAGCAGAATAACATTGGAGGTGAGGGCTTCGACCTCGTGGAGCACATGGCTGGAGACCACGATGCTGTGGCCGCACTGGCCCAGGTGGCGGATGACTTCCAGCAGATCCCGCCGCGCGATCGGGTCGGTGCCGGTGAACGGTTCATCCAGGAACAGCACGCGGGGTTCATGCACCAGGTCCTGGGCCAGCTTGGTGCGCTGGCGCATGCCCTTGGAATAGCCGCGGATGGCCCGGCGCATGTGCGGGGTCATGCCGACCAGGGCCAGGGCCTTTTCGGCCGCGGCAGCGGGGGCATCCAGGCCGGTCAAGCGGGCGCAGGTGGTAACAAAATCCTGGCCGGTCATCCATTCATAAAAGGCATCCTGTTCGGGGCACAGGCCGATGTGGCGCATGAGGGCCGGGTTGTTCCAAGCCTGGTGCCCCAGGATGCGCACCGTTCCCTGGCTGGGGCGCAGTTGGCCGGTGGCCAGTTGCAGCAGGGTGGATTTGCCGGCGCCGTTCTGCCCCAGCAGGCCGGTGATGCCATAGGGAATGCGCAGCGTCAGCTTGTTAAGGCCGATGACGTTGCCAAACCACTTGGAGACCCCGTCGAATTCGACGACCGGGGTCAGCGGAGGCGGTCGAGCGACTTGATGCGCAGGCTCAAGATCCATAAGGAAAGTCCCAACAGGCCCGCGAGCACCCCGGCCGACCACGGCCAGGGGTACTGCGGCACCCAGTAATCAGCTAAACGGCGTACGTTGGCCGGGGCTCCATGGCCGCCACCGAACAAGGATTGCAATGACTGGATGGTGATGCGCGGCGCCTCGACGGCCCGGCCAATCTGGACCCAGGCGGCATCGGTGTTGAGCAGGGACTCGCCCAGGCGTTTGAGGTTGGCGGTGTACGAGCAGAGCGGCCGCCAGTCGGTGGGCGCGGCGGCGGCCAGCCGCAGTTCGGCCCGCGCGTGGAGCTCTTTCCAATGGCCGGCCCGCCCATGGGGCGCCGTAGCCGCCGTCGTGGGGCCTTCTTCCTGCATGGCGGCATGCATGGCCGACATATGCGCCACGCCGCCGAGGACGCCGGCGACCGTGCCGCTGATGATCCACAGGCCGGCCCAGGTAATGCCGACATACAGCGACCGGCGCGAGAGGCTGGAGAGGGCGAGCATGAGCGGCCCGGTGGAAGCCACAATCACCAGCCCGTAGAGGATGCTGCCGGGCAGCAGGCGCCACGTATCGCGGATGACGCCCAGGTCGAGGCTGAAACAGATCCCCAGGATGTACGCCAAAAACGCCGGCACCACCGCCACCGCCCCCACCAGGCCGGCAATGACGCCCAGCTTGCCCAGAAAATAATCCCGCCGGGTCAGCGGGCGCGAGAGATACAGCGGCAGGGCATTAAAGCGCAGGTCGCGGCTGATGAGGCCCGGACCGGCCACCACCAGCAGCAGCATGATAAAAGGGAGGTCCAGTTTGAAGTACATCGAGTAGGCGATCGTCCAGATCGCCTGGCGGAAAGCGTGCGGATCGGCGGCGACGCCGGGCGGCAGCATCGGCTGGAGTATTTTTAAGACGCTCTCGCTGCCCTGCTCGAAGAGTCCCCACAGGGCCAGGGCGACAATCAGGGCCAGGGCCGGCAGCCAGGCCAGCGCCAGCACGATCCGGACGATCCAGCTTTTGCAGGCCACGCGCAGCCCCTGCCGGGTGATCGCCAGGCAGCGCCACCCATGACCGGCCAACGGGCCTTTCCAATGCTGATATCCCTGGTCAAAAATCGGCATAAGTTTTCACCGGTTGGCGACGCCCTGCGGGGCCGCGTTATTCTTGTTACTACCGCCTAAAAGATGGAACCGACGAGAAAGCATAAACACGAAGTCACGAAGCCACGAAGGACCACGAAGAATACAACAAGTTGGCGTCACTGTGCCACAACCCAGCACCTTGGTCTCTTCATCCCATCTTTAGTATCTGTGTTCATCGGCGTTTATCTGTGGTTCCCGAGCGTTGCCTTTCTTCGTGCATCTTGGCGGTCCCGGGGAGGACCTAAATTAGCCATCCCGGCGCGCCGGGAAACACCAATGAACACAAATCTATGACGAAATTCTTTCGCGTTGTTTCCGGCGATAATTTCCAGCCCTTTCATTCCTACAATCAAAATCTGCGTTTATCTGCGTTCATCTGCGGTTCGATCGCGTTGCGTTTCTTCGTGGGTCTTCGTGGCTTCGTGTTCATTCCTTTTGTTTGTGGCTATGCGGCGCCGGGAGCTCCGCGTTCTCTGCAGTGATAACGGCATTTTTGTGCGCCACGGCTGATTGGTCAGCGCTTTCGAGGGCTTTCATGAAGACCTCTTCGAGGGTGCTGCGCTGGGGCCGCAAACGACGGATCTGCACGCCGGCGGCCGCGGCGCGGGTCCACAACAACTGCCCCGTCTGCCCCGCGGGCAGATGCACGATAAGGGCGTGGTTTTGTTCGGTAATGGTGCAACCGGCGGCGCGGAGACGATCGGCGAAGGCGGCGGTGCCGGTTTTCACCTGGACCTCGTAGCAGTTCTCGTGCAGGCCTTTTAATTCCTGGATCTGCCCCTGGGCCAGCAGATGACCCTGGGTCAGCACCAAGACGTGCTCGCAGACGAACTCCACATCGGGCAGCAGGTGGCTGGAGAACAGGACGCTCATATCCTTGCCATGGGACAGGTCGCGGGCGAGTTCGAGCATTTCCTGGCGGCCGGCGGGGTCCAGGCCGTTGGTCGGTTCGTCGAGGATCAGCAGGCGCGGGTCGTGGACGAGGGCGGCGGCCAGTTTGACGCGTTGTTTCATGCCGGTGGAATACGACTCGACGGGGCGGTAGCGCGTTTCGCCCAGGCCGACGTAGTTGAGCACTTCGTGGGCGCGCTGCCGGGCATCGGTGCGGGACAGGCCCGAGAGTTCTCCCGCATAGGTGGCAAATTCCACCCCAGGCATGCCGGGGAAAAGGCATTCGTCTTCGGGCACAAAACCGATCGCCTGGCGAATGTCCAGCCGCCGGGTGTGCAGGTCCATCCCCAGCACTTCGCCGGCCCCGGCATCGATGGTGATGAGGCCCAGGAGGGTGCGGATGAGGGTGGTCTTGCCGGCACCGTTGGGACCCAGCAGGCCAATGGCGCCGGGCGGCACGCTCACCGAAAGCTGGCGCAGCGCGGTGATGGCGCCATAGGTTTTGGTGATGTCATGGAGGGCAAAGAGCATGCGCTACCCGGTTTCTGTGGGTGGTGGAGGAATCGAAACCCAACGGCGCTGGTCACTATACAATATCAAGTTGCGGACTGACAGTACGGGAAAGGAATTGGGAAAGAGAGCGTTCCCATGTAAAGCATCCCGACCACCGCGCGGGTCATCCTTGTTCCCGCTCTTGGGCCCACCGCAGGAGTTTTTGCTGGAGTTCTTTTTTGCTGGGCAGATAGAGTTGATACGCGCGGGCGTGAATGTTGGCGTCTTTGGGGAGGGTGATTTCCACCATGGCCTTGTTCTTCTGCTTGCACAGGATGATGCCGATGGTGGACTGCTCGTCGACGGCCTTCTCGTAGCGGTCGAAATAATTCACGTACATCTGCATCTGGCCGAGATCCTGATGGGTGAGCTTGCCAAGTTTCAGATCGATGAGAACATAGCAGCGGAGCAGGCGGTTGTAGAAGACCAGATCGACAAAATAGTGTTCCTCATCGAAGGTGAAGCGGCGTTGCCGGGCCTGGAAGAGAAAGCCCTTGCCCAGTTCCAGCAGGAAGCGCTCGATCTGATTGATAATGGCGGTTTCCATGTCGGATTCAGAGTAGCTGGTGGATTCGTCGAGGCCGAGAAATTCGAGCACAAGGGGTTCCTTGAGCACGTCCTGCACATGGGTCACGATCTGCCCTTCGCGGGAGAGCTTGCGGATGCCCTCTTTATCGCGGCTCAGGGCGAGACGTTCATAGAGGCCGGAGTTGAATTGCCGCTTGAGTTCCCGGACGTTCCAGCCCTGCGTGGTGGCTTCGATTTCATAGAAGCTGCGCTCGTCGGGGTTTTTGACGGCCAGCAGGAAGACGTAGTGAGTCCAACTCAGGGTGAAAGGTCGCGGCAGGGATGGACTCAAAGCGTCCAACTCCCCAGTGGACGGTTTGGCATTCAATGACTGACTATTCTTGGCGGCGGGTAAGACCATGGGAATTGCGGATTTTCCAGTCACTGACTGGAAAATCTTGGCCGATCTCAATTTTCCAGTCGCTGACTGGAAAATTGCCCCTCTGCCCTGGTAGAGCACGAAGAAGCTCCGCATGTAGGCAAGATTCGTGGCGGAAAATCCTTTCCCGAACTCACTCGTCAGGCGTTCAGCTAGAGCTTTAATAACTTCCTTTCCATAGGCAGCGCGGTCCTTTCCGCGTTGCTCCTCCTCGATGATGCGCCGGCCGATTTCAAAATTAGTGCGGACTTGGACCAGGTCCACGCCATGCGCCACGGTGGTGCGGGCGGCAACAATCAGGTGGCGGATATCGTCAAAGAATGTCTTGGTGATCTTCATTGTATCCTCCCGATGATTTGCTGAGCCTTTTCGGCATTGTCCTGTTCCAGACGAGAGTCTTTGTAGATTTGTTTGAACACGGTTATCTCCCGTTGGCGTTGCAAATGGCTTGGGAAAGACGAAGCCTGCATTCGCGGTAATATACTGCCGGGAGTGCTTGCGGGGTAGAGCCGCAGCACCAACTGGATATGGAAGGGCGGCGGGGATGGAGTTGCAGCGGCCAATTGCCCAGGGAGTTGGGGAGTTGGTCCATCAGTGACTGACCACGCCCGACGGCGAACGCCGTCGGGCGATCTCGGGATTTTCCAGTCGCTGACTGGAAAATTGGCGATTGGTCAGACGCTGTCTGACCCATTCTGCAGATAAGAACTCGAGCCGCGAACTGCGCGGCTACTTCACGGCGCACGCGGAATGTTGTACTTGCGCCGCAGATTATCGAATACCTGTTTAGCGGGCTTGACGCGCCCGGCGGCCACATCGGCCAGGCCCCGACGGATGCCTTCGACCGCCTGGGCCTGGTCCAGCGCGTCCAGCAGTTTCTGATAGGACGCCGCATCCTGCACCACCAGTTCGGCATGGCCGTTGACGGTGAGTACGGAAGGTTTGCCGGTCTTTTTAAGCTGCGCCAGGTGCTTGCGGGTGTTCCGCTGAAAATCGGTCAGTGAATGAATATCCTGTAAATCGATCATAGGCCCTCGACATGGAATTATCAGCGAATTCCATGATCTACTTTTGACGTCGTGATGTCAAGGATTTCAGGCCCCACGTCGTGACAACGGAATCACATTGGCGCCATGGGCGTGAGTGGTGTGACACGTTGGCCGGCGTACGCGAACATGCTTAACGGGACCGGGGTCCCGTTAAGCATGGCACCGGGGGAAAAGAAACGGCCACGCTTGCGCGTGGCCGTTGATGGTGAACGTGGATTGTCTTGCCGGGCGGCGTTTAGACGCCTTCGGCGCTGCGGCGGAGCAGATCCGCACTGGAGCATTCGCGCTGCACGGTGTAGCCCTTGAGCGGGATGATGTGCTCGTGGACGGCGTCGAGGATGTCGCAGGCGAAGGGGAAGAAGGCGTCTTCGACTTCGTCGGCGGGGGTGACCCAGTTGCGGGCGCCTACGATCACCGGCGGGGCGTCGAGTTCGTCGAAGGCGAGCTGGGTGATCTTGGCGGCGAAGGTCTGCAACGCACTGCCGCGTTCGCAGGCATCCGAGGCCAGCAGGATCTTGCGGGTCTTCTTGACCGACTCGATCACCTTGGCATAGTTGAACGGCACGATCGAGCGGGCGTCGATCACTTCGCAGGAAATGCCGTACTTGGTTTCCAGTTCGGTGGCGGCTTCCAGGGCGCGGTAGAGCGTGGCGCCGATGGTCAGGATGGTCAGGTCCTTGCCGGCCTTCTTGATGTCCGGCTCGCCGAAGGGAATCTCGTAAGCGCCGACGGGCACGCCATCTTTCTGGAACAACTCGGTGGTATCGTAGAGACGCTGGGATTCAAAGAAGATCACCGGGTCGGTGCCGCGCAGGGCCGTGTACATGAGGCCCTTGGCATCGTACGGGGTGGCCGGGAACACAACCTTGAGGCCCGGGATGTGAGCGACCATGGCGGTCCAGTCCTGGCTGTGCTGGGCGCCGTACTTGGAACCTACCGAGACGCGCAGGACCACGGGCATTTTAAGGAGCCCGCCGGACATGGACTGCCACTTGGAAAGCTGGTTGAAGATTTCATCGCCGGCGCGGCCCATGAAATCGTTGTACATCAGTTCCACCAGGGCCCGGCCGCCTTCCAGGGCGTAGCCCACAGCGGTGCCGACAATCGCAGCCTCGCTGATGGGGCTGTTGAACAGGCGGTGGTACGGCAGGGCTTCGGTCAGGCCGCGGTAGACGGCGAAGGCCCCACCCCAGTCGCGGTTCTCTTCGCCGTAGGCGACGAGCGTGGGATCGGTGTAGAACTGGTCGATGATGGCTTCAAAGAGCGAATCGCGGATGGCAATGCACTTGGTCTTGGGCAGGGCCTTGCCGTCCGGGCCGATGCCGGTGCGGCTGCGCGTGGCCAGTTGCTTGGTGCGCGGGTTCTCGGCGATGGTGGGAATCAGCACTTCCGGCTTGCCTTCGGCGAGTGCCTCAATCTTCTGGTTCGAGAACATCACCTTTTCGAGCAGGTTGGCGGTGTCCTTATAAGTGGAGCGCGGGGAGATGGTCATATCAATGGCCTTGTGGTAGGCCTTGAGGATCAGGGCATCAACCGACTTCTGGAGGCTGTCGATATCGCCCTGCTTGCACACGCCGGCGTTGACGAGATTCTGCCCGAAGACATGCAGCGGATCGACTTTCTGCCAGGCTTCCACTTCCGACTTCTCGCGGTAGCTGGAGGCATCGGACGGGGAATGACCCGAGAAGCGGTAGGTGACCGTATCGAGCAGCACCGGGCCTTCGCCGCGGGCGATGATCTCTTTCTTGCGGCGGATGGCATCGACCACGGCCAGGGGATTAAAGCCGTCGATGCGTTCGGCGTGCATCTGCGTGGGCGAGAGGCCGGCACCCAGGCGGGCGAGCACCTTAAAGCCCATGGTTTCGCCGACGGGCTGGCCGCCCATGCCGTAGAAGTTGTTGATGAAGTGCATGATCAGCGGCAGGCCGCCGCGGTGGGCTTCATCCCAGAGTTCCTTGAACTGGTCCATGTTGGCAAAGCAGAGTCCTTCCCAGACCGGGCCGCAGCCGGCGGAGGCGTCGCCGATGTTGGCGATAACAATGCCGGGTTTCTTGTTGACGTGCTTGAAGAGGGCAGCGCCCACCGCAATATCGCCCGAACCGCCGACGATGGCGTTGTTGGGCATGATGCCAAAGGGCGGGAAGAACGCATGCATGGAGCCGCCGAGGCCGCGGTTAAAGCCATAGTCCTTGGCGAAGATTTCGGCCAGGGCGCCGTAGATCAGGAAATCGATGGCCAGGTCCTTGGCGCTGCCCTTGAAATCCTTTTCGACGACCTTGAGGGCGTGGCCGCCGAAGTAGTTCTTCATGAGGTCCTGGAGGGCGTTATCGTTGAGTTTCTCGATAGCCGAGAGGCCCTTGGCCAGGATTTCCCCGTGGCTGCGGTGCGAACCATAGATATGGTCGTTGACGTCCAGGAGATAGGCCTCGCCGACGGCGGTGGCTTCCTGCCCCATGGACAGGTGGGCCGGGCCGCGGTGGTTATAGGGGATGTCGTGGTACTTGCCGGTTTTCTTGACCGCATCGAGCATGTTCTCAAAGGCGCGGATGATCATCATGTCGCGCTGCATGCGGAGCAGGTCGGCCGGGGTGACGGTCTTGGCGGCCAGCTCGTCGGAGATGGTCTTGTGGTACTGGTTGATGGGAATGGGCGAAAACTCCACGAAGGAGCGCGTCCGCACGTGTTCGGGAACGATCATTTGGCATTTTGGCATGAAAGGCTCCGGATTAAAGGGTTACGGGGTTCAGGGGTTACGGCGTTACGGGGACTGATCGAGCCATCGGGCGATCGGGTCATCGGGTCATTGTGCGAAACATTCACAATGACCCGATGGCTCGATGACTCGATCACCCGATTCCTTCGTTGGCTGTCTCCTGCGGGTAAATTACCTCAATATGGCGGTCCTGCAAAAAACTCATCCAGTGCGGCTTGGGCAGGCGGTCGGTTACCAGGCGGTGAATCTTGTCCCAATCCACAATTTTAAAGAGCGACGCCGATTCAAACTTGCTGTGGTCGACCAGGAGGATCGTTTCGCGGGCGTTGGCGATGGCCAGGCGGTACAAATGGGCGGATTCCATATCGGCGGCGGAAATGCCGAAATCCTGCGAGAGTCCGTCGGCCCCGATGAAGGCAATGTAGCCGCGGAGTTGTTCGAGCACGGACATGGTCACCGGTCCAACGGTATCCATGCGGTCGGGCCGGTACTGGCCGCCGAGCATGATGACGTTGACGCCCGGGCCGTTAAGTTCCAGGGCCAGGCGGGCGGAGTTGACGATCAGCGAGAGGCCCCGCTTGGCCGAGAGCGGCCGGGCCATGGTAAAGGTGGTGGTGCCCGAATCAAGGAAGAGCTGCTCGCCGTCCTGGACCAGGTCGACCGCCAGGCGGCCGATGGTCATCTTGGCATCCAGATGGCGGTCCTGCTTGGCTTCAAAGGAGAAGTACGTTTCGCGCGGCAGCACGGCCCCGCCGTGGACCAGGAGGATTTTTTTGCCGTCGGCAAGGGTTTTGAGGTCCCGGCGCACCGTCGCCTCCGAGACCGCCATATCCAAGGCCAGGCCATGGATGGAGATCTGCTTCTTGTCGAGCAGAGCGGTGAGGACGCGGGATTGACGTTCGCGTGTGGCCTGACGCATAATTCTTCTGCCTGGTTGGCGTAAAGGCGCGACTGTCGCGCCGTGACAGGTATCGAAGTTACCAAAGATTTGCAACTACGTCAACTACAGATGAAATTAATTTTCAACTAAGCCCTTGACTATATGCTCGACTTGATTTAATTTTGCATAAGTTCATGGTGAATCGGATATCCTCTATCAGGAGACGGCCTCGTGCACACAGTAAACGTACCCTCCGTGGCAGATGGTTCCTCCCCCGTTACCCTCAGCCGTTGGCTCAAAAAGCCCGGTGAAGCGGTCAATGCCGGGGAGGTATTCGTGGAACTGGAACTGGAAGACCGGCTGATCCAGTTGGAAGCCAAGCAGGCTGGCAAGTTGGTCGAAGCCTTGGCCACAGCCGGCAAAGTGCTCCCCGCCGGTTCGCCTTTGGCAACCTTTGATATTGCCACGGCAGCACCCGCGGCCCCAGCGGCCCCGGCTGCTAAACCGACACCTGCGGCCGCTCCGGCCGCGGCTCCCGCAGCCAAGCCGACGGGTGGCCCTGTTATCCCCGTGCTCATGCCCCAGGCCGGCAATTCCATGGAAGAAGGCACGATCATTATCTGGAAGGTCAAAGTCGGCGATCGCGTGACTGTCGGCCAGATCCTCTACGAAACCGAAACCGACAAGGCCAGCGTGGAAGTCGAGTCGACCGATGCCGGGCGCATTGCCCGCATCGTGGCGGATAAAGGCGCCGTGGTGCCGGTGAAACAACCGGTGGCCTACCTGGCCGAAAGCGATGCCGATGTCGAGGCCTTCCTGGCCAGCCAGAGTGGTGCTGCCGCCGCGACCACCGCACCGGCGTCGGCAGCGACCGCCGTGGCCGAATCCGCAGCTGCCATCTCCAGCACGCCAACCACCCCCGCCGCCCGCACCGATAGCGGGCGCGTGAAAGCGTCGCCGGCCGCCCGCAAACTGGCCGAAGAACGCCATCTGGACCTGGCCGGCATTGGCGCGGGCTCCGGACCCGGCGGCCGCATTCTTTCGACCGATCTGACGCGGGCCCCGGCGGCCACGACCCCCGCCACCCCCGCCGCCAGCAGCAACGGCAAAGGCCTCCGCAAACCCCTGACCAAGATGCGCAAAGCCATCGCCACCAACCTCCAGGTTTCCAAACAAACCGTGCCGCACTTTTATGTACGCCTCACGATCAACGCCGATCCGATGTTCACCTTTTACCGCGCCCAAAAACCGACCACCGGCTGCACTGTCAACGATGTGGTGCTGCTGGCGGTCGGTCGGGCGGTCGGTGAAATCACCGGCTTCCGCAGCCGCATCGACGGCAACGATATTGTTGAGTCCCCCACCGCCAACATTGGCGTAGCCGTCGGCCTCGATGAAGGCCTGGTGGTGCCGGTGATCCTGAATGTCGACCGCCTGTCGCTGGCCCAACTGGCGGCCGAATCCAAGCGCATCATCGACGGCGCCCGCACCGGCAAACTCGAAAACATGGGCAAGGGCGTCTTTACCATCAGCAACATGGGCATGATGGGCGTGGAGGAATTCTCCGCGATCATCAACCCGCCCGAGTCGGGCATCCTGGCCATCGGGTCGGTGCGCGAAACGGTGCTGGTGAAGGATGGCGCCCTGAAGCCCGGCAAAGTCATGACCATGACGCTCAGCGTCGATCACCGCGTAGTCGATGGCTCGCTGGCCGCCAAGTTCATGGCGCGGCTAAAAGAGCTGTTGGAGATGCCGGAAAAATTGGCGTAAGAAGAACAACCACAAAGACACAGAGGCACCAGAGGACGCACAGAGAAGACATGGGCAGGAAAAGAAACCACAGATGAACACAGATTAACACAGATCCGTCTCGGTGCGGCCTCCGTGTCTCTGTGCCTCTGTGGTTCAAGATTTAAAGGATTTTAATCATGAGTTCCCATTTCAACGTCGTGGTCATCGGGTCGGGTCCGGGCGGCTATGTGGCGGCCCTTAAGGCCGGGCAGCTGGGCGCCAAGACGGCGGTCATCGAAAAGCACCACCTGGGCGGCACGTGCCTGAACTACGGGTGCATTCCCTCCAAGGCGCTGCTGTCGTCGGCCGAACTGCTCCACCAGATCCATGATGCCGGGCAGTGGGGCGTGCAGGTCGAGGGCAAGGTCTCCTTCGACTGGAACGCCATTCAGAAACGCAAAGACAAGGTGCTGACCGGTTTGCGCGGCGGTATTGGCAGCCTGTTCAAAGCCCGCAATGTCACGCTGTTCCAGGGCCTGGCCAAGCTCGATGGCCCGGGGCGCATCGCCGTGACGTCGGACAAAGGGGCCCAGACGATCACCGCGGATAATGTGATCCTGGCGACCGGCTCGGTGCCCGCCCGCATCCCCGGCTGGCCTACCGATCCCCAGCTGGTCTGCACCTCCGATGAAGCCGTGCACTGGAAAGATCTGCCCAAGCGGCTGCTGATCGTCGGCGGCGGCGTGATCGGCTGCGAATTCGCCTGCATGATGCAGGCTTTTGGCGTGCAGGTTACCGTGGTCGAAATGCTGCCGGGCCTCCTGCCGGGTCTCGATCGCGAACTGGGCACCGCCCTGAGCGCCACCTTCACCAAGCGCGGCATCGCCGTGTATGTGGATGTCAAAGTGCAGGACATGCAGGTGGCCGGAACCACCGTCAAGGCCGTGCTGTCCAACGGTAAAACCATTGAAGCTGATCGCGTGCTGGTGGCCACCGGCCGCAAGCCCAATGCCGGGGAACTGGGGTTGGCCAGCGCCGGCATCCAGACCACCCCCCGCGGGTTTATCCCGGTGGATGACCGCATGGCCACCAATGCCAAAAATTACTATTGCATCGGCGATGCCAACGGCCGGTGCCTGCTGGCCCATGCCGCCTCGGCCCATGGCGTGGTGGCGGTGGAAAATGCCCTCGGGCATGAAAAGAATTTCGCCGCCCCGATCCCCTCGGCGGTCTATACGTTCCCGGAAATCGGGGCCGTGGGCCTGACCGAACAGGAATGCCGCGATAAGAACCTGCCGATCGCCATTGGCAAGTTCCCGCTGGGGCACCTGGGCAAAGCCATGGCGACCAACCACACCGAAGGGTTTGTGAAACTGATCCGGAACCGCGAAACCGGCGCCTTGCTCGGCGCCCACATGCTGGGGCACAATGCCACCGAATGCATCGCCGCCGCCGGCGCCCTGCTGCACACCAAGGCCAGCATGCACGATGTGGCCGATGTGGTCTTCGCCCACCCGACCATTGGCGAGTCGATCAAGGAAGCCGCGGAAGATGCCCTGAGCATGGGCTTGCATCTGCCGCCGCGGAAAATTGTGCGGATGGCGGTTTAAGAACAACCACAGAGACACCGAGACACAGAGGACGCACAGAGGTAAGAGAAATGGAATGGCAGATGGACGCGGATATAAACGGATCCGCACGGAGTGAGCAGTTATTTTCTCCGGTTGGTCCGCGTTCGTCCGGCTTTCATGTGCAGTAACCTCTTTTGATTTCTCTGTGAAGCCTCTGTGTCTCTGTGCCTCTGTGGTTCAAAAGGATTCGTAAAGGAGTGACCTTCGATGTCACAACAAGTTGCTGAAGCCTTGGCCGCCCTCCGCGGGTTGGGCACGGTTGAGGAAATGCAGAAGCTGGCGGCTCAGGGTTATGCCCCGGCGGTGCTGCCGCGCATCAATGGGCATTTTCATCTGCCGCCGAATTTTACGGCGCTGCAAAACGTCCGGCAGGTCATTGACCTGGCGGTACAGCAGGGCATGGGGGTCTTGGGCCCCAATAATTATTATGACTATGAAGTCTATGGTGAATTCGCCCAATTGGCCCGCGCCAAGGGGATCTTCCCGCTCTTCGGCATGGAAGTGATCTGCATGCTCGAGGATCTGCGCACCGCCGGCATCAAGATCAATGACCCGGCCAACCCCGGCAAATTCTACCTGTGCGGCAAGGGGCTCACCGCCTTCGATACCATGACGCCCGAGGCCCAGCGCCTGCTGGGTAAGATCCGCAAGGCCGATTCGCAGCGTGCCGCCGAGATGATCACCCGCATTGAACAGGTCTTTGCCGCCCGCGGCGTGCCCACCGGCCTGACCAACGACCGCGTGATCGACATGGTTGTGCGCCGCCATGGCTGCCCGCGCCACACCGTGTACTTGCAGGAACGCCACGTGGCCCAGGCCTTCCAGGAGGCGGCGTTTGCCGCCATTCCGGCGGACCAGCGGATCGAAAAACTCAACACCGTCTTTGGCGCAGCCACCAAGGCCAAAGGCCCCGATGACTTTGTGACCGTCCAGAACGATCTGCGTTCATACCTGATGAAGGTCGGCAAGCCCGGCTATGTCGAAGAAACCTTTGGCGGCTTTGCCGATGCTTACCAGCTTATCGGGGAGCTCGGCGGTATCGCCTGCTATCCCGTGCTGGTGGACGGCGCCGGTGCCACATACTGCCAGTTTGAAACCCCGGTTGATCAATTGATCGAAAACATCAAGTCCCGGCAGATCCATGCAGCCGAATTCATCCCCAATCGCAACGACCCGGCCGTGCTGCTGCAATATGCCCGGGCCCTGCGCGGCGCCGGCTTGATCATCACCGCCGGCACCGAACACAACACGTTGGACCTGATTCCGCTCGAACCGGTATGCAAGGCCAACGCCGCCATTCCAGCGGAGCTTAAGGCGCTGTTCTGGGAAGGCACCTGCGTGATCGCGGCCCACCAGTTCCTGACGCTCCACGGGCAAATCGGCTACGTGGATACCAAGGGCCGGCGCAACCCGGCTTTCAAGGATGCCGATACGGCCATTGCCGCGCTGGCCAAGCTGGGCGCGGCGGTCATCCGGCGGTATCAGGACAAGACAACGACGGCCTAAAGAATGAACCACAGAGACACAGAGACGCAGAGGAAATCACAGAGAGTGCTTCATTGCTTTAGAGACTTTAAGGTTCGAAGAGATTAAGTAACCATTCACACTAAGGATTACGCATGAGCACGAATACTTGGCCTGCCCTCACCCCGGCCACCGATCCGGTCGAAGCCCTGATTGCCGTTTCGCGCTTCTATGGCGCCGATCCGAGTATTGTTCTGGCTGGCGGGGGCAATACCTCCGTGAAGGTGGACGGTATCCTGCACGTCAAGGCCAGCGGCTATGCCCTGGCCACCATTGGCGCCGAGGGGTTTGTCACCCTGGATCGCACCAAGCTGGCGGAAATTGCCGAGGCCCAGTACGGCACGCAGGTCGAGACCCGCGAAGCCCGTTACAAGAGCGCCATCCTGGCGGCCCGTACCGCGCCGGAAAAAAACCAGCGCCCCAGCGTCGAGGCCCTGCTGCACCACCTGATGCCCGGCAAGTTTGTCGTGCATTCCCACGCCACCGTGGTCAATACCCTCACCTGCTCGGTGCATGGCGAGAAACTGGCGCGGGAACTCTTTGATGATCAAGTGCTCTGGATCCCCTTTGTCGATCCGGGTTATACCCTGGGCCACCTGCTTAAGAACGCCCTGGCCAACTACCAGCAGGTCACCAACGGGGCGCCCAAGGCGGTGCTGATGGCCAACCATGGCATTATTGTCGGGGCCGACGATCCCGCCGAGATTCGCGCCATCACGGACCTTTTGATCTCCCGCGTGGCCCAGCGCCTGGGCGACAACTGGACCCTGGCCTTTGGCCCGGCCACCCGGCATCCCGATGCCGTGTCCGCCATTAATACGCTCGGCCCGATCCTGCGCGGCGTGCTGGCGGATTCCGCGGCGCTCAAGGTGGTAACCTTCGATGATTCCGACGCAGTGCTGTCGTTCGTGGGGTCCGCCGCGGCGCGGGCGGCCACGGCCCGCGGCCCGCTGAATCCCGATCAGATCGTCTACTGCAACAGCTTCCCGCTGTGGTTTGACCTGGTGGCCGATGAAGCCGCGGACGCTACGATTGCCCGCTTGCGTGCGGCGGTGGCGGAGCACACCAAGACCACCGGCTTTGCCCCCAAGATTATCCTGGTGGCGGGCCTGGGGCTGTTTGCCGCCGGCGATGATTACAACACCGCCGATACGGCGCGGAACCTGTATGTTGATTCGATCAAGGTTATGGCCGGGGCGACGCGCCTCGGTGGCATTAATCCCATGACCGCGGCCCACCGGCAGTTCATCGAAGCCTGGGAAGTCGAGGCCTATCGCAAGCAAATCGCCAAGGGCTCCGCGAAGCTCGGGCGCGTCACCGGCAAGATTGGCGTGGTCACCGGCGGCGCCCAGGGCTTTGGATTGGAGATCGCCCAGCAATTTGCCGCCGAAGGCGGCCATGTGGTGCTCACCGATATCAACGAAGCCGGCGCCACCAAGGCGGCGGCGGAAATCTGCCGCCAGGTGGGGCCCGGACGCGCCATCGGCCTGCCCAGCAATGTCACCAGCAGCGCGTCGATTGCGGAGTGCCTGCACCAGGTGGTGCGGAAGTTCGGCGGGTTTGATGTGTTCATCTCCAACGCCGGGGTGCTCAAGGCCGAATCGGTCAAGACGCAATCGGAAAAGGATTTCGACTTTGTTACCGCGGTCAATTACAAAGGCTATTTCTTCTGCGCGCAGAAGGCGGCCCCCATCCTGGCGCTGCAACATAAGGCGCAGCCGGGCTACATGTCCGACATCATCCAGATCAATTCCAAGAGCGGGCTCCAGGGTTCCAATCGCAACGGGGCCTATGCCGGCAGCAAGTTTGGCGGCATCGGCCTGACGCAATCGCTGGCCATGGAACTTATCGAGGACGGCATCAAGGTTAATTCCATCTGCCCGGGCAATTTCTTTGATGGCCCGCTCTGGTCCGATCCCAACAACGGCCTGTTCGTGCAGTACCTGCGCACCAACAAGGTGCCGGGCGCCAAGACCATTGCCGACGTCAAGAAATTCTACGAAGCCAAAGTCCCCATGAATCGCGGCTGCACCACGCCGGATGTGATGAAGGCCGTGTTTTATCTGATCGAACAAGTGTACGAAACCGGCCAGGCGGTCCCGGTGACCGGCGGGCAGGTGATGTTGAGTTAAATGACTAATGACGAATGACTAATGACGAATCAAATTTCAATAATCAATGCTCCAAGGAACAAACGGCAAGACGTCCTATCGTTTCGTCATTGAATCATTGGTCATTGGGAATTGATTCGTCATTCGTCATTAGTCATTCGTCATTGCCCGGATCCACTATGACGCGTTAATGGCGCCACGACACCAGAACTTAAACAGGAGTCTTTTCATGCCGCAAACCCTTCCTTCCACCCAATACGCCGTCCAGCTCGTCGGGCCTTCGCAGCTTAAGCTCAATCCGGCCAAGCCGGTCACGCAACCCGGGCCGCATGAGGTGCTCATCAAGGTCGAGGCCTGCGGGCTGTGTTTCTCGGATCTTAAACTGCTCAAGCAGTTCAGCGGCCACGCGCGCAAGAGCGATGTGATCGGCGGGCTGGGATCCGAGGTGTTGCGCGGCATTCAATCTTACGTGCCCAACGAAAAACCCGTGGTTCCAGGCCACGAGGTGGTCTGCCGCATTGTCGCGGTGGGCGCGCAGGTCAAGCATCACAAAGTCGGCGAGCGCTGCCTGGTGCAGACGGATTATCGCGATCTGCCCACCGCCAACTCCAATGCCGCCTTTGGCTATAACTTTGAAGGCGGCTTGCAGGAATACTGCATCGTCGATGAACGCGTGGCTATGGATTCCCGCGGCGACCGGTTTTTGATTCCCGTCGGCGAAGAGAAGTCTGCCTCGGCGGTGGCGCTGGTCGAGCCGTGGGCCTGCGTGGAAAATTCTTACGTCAATAAAGAGCGCCAGCAGATCAAACCGGGCGGCAAGCTGTTGATCGTGGCCGACGCCGGCACCAAGGTGCTCGGCGTGGCCGATGCCTTTACCGCCGGCAAGCCGGCGGAGATCACCGCGGTCGTCGCCGATGAGGCCCAGTTCCAGGCGGTCGAGTCGCTGCGGGTAAAAACCGTCCGCGCTGGCGACGTCGCCGCGCTGCCCAACGAAGGCTTTGATGACATCATTTATTTCGGCGCTGCCAAGGCGACCATCGAAACCATCAACGACAAGCTGGCCACCCGCGGCCTGATGAACATTGTCCTGGGCGGTAAAAAGATCGGCAGCAAGGTCACCACCGGCGTCGGCCGCGTCCATTACGGCATGACGCGCTGGGTGGGGACCACCGGCACGCATGCGGCGGAATCTTACAAGATTATTCCGGCCACCACGGAAATCCGGCCCCACGACACGATCATTGTGATCGGCGCCGGCGGCCCGATGGGGCAAATGCACATCATCCGCAACATCTGCTCGGGCATCCCCGGCATTTCCCAAGTCGGCACGGATATGGACGACCCGCGCCTGGCATCGCTGGCCAACAAGGCCCAGCCGCTGGCAGTGCTTAACAAGACACCGCTGCGGCTGGTCAACACCACCAAGGAAAAGATCACCGAAAAATTCAGCTACTGGGCGCTCATGGCCCCCGTGGCGGCCCTGGTGGCCGATGCCATTGCCGGCTCCGTGCCGGGCGCCATCATTAACATCTTTGCCGGCATCCCCGCCCCCACCAAGCACGAGATCGACCTGGACACCTATATTGCCAACAAGCTCTACATGTTCGGCACCTCCGGTTCGGTGATCGAAGACATGCGGATCGTGCTGCGCAAGGTGGAATCCAACCAATTGGACACCAACACCTCGCTCGATGCGGTTTCCGGCATGGCCGGCGCCACCGACGGCATCAAGGCCATCGAGAACCGCACCTTGGCCGGCAAGATCATCGTCTACCCCATGCTCCACAACGTGCCGCTGATTCCGTTGAACGACTTGCACAAAACGTATCCGACCGTGGCGGCCAAACTGGTCAACGGCCAGTGGAACCGCGCGGCGGAGCAGGAATTGCTGAAGGTGGCGGTTTGAACCAGACCGGCGCTCACGCTAAGACTCCGGCCCGGCTGTGGCTGGTGCGCCATGGCCAGACGGATTGGAACGCCCAAGGCAAAATCCAGGGCCATACCCCGACCGATCTCAATGCCATTGGCCGCCAGCAGGCGCACGATATGGCGCGGCATTTTGCCAAACGAAAATTTGCCGCCGTCTGGTCCAGCGATCTGCCGCGGGCCAGTTCGACAGCGGGGATTATCGCCGAGAAGTTACACTTGGAAGTCCACATCACCGCAGCTTTGCGCGAGCGCGACCTGGGCGAATACGCCGGCAAGAACTGGGAGGAACTGCAAGTACTGCGGGCCCAGGCCTGCCCCGGACTCCCGGCCACCGGCGACCTGGCGGATTGGACCAGCATCCCCGGAGTCGAATCCGATGAGGCGGTCTGGACGCGGATGCAAAAGGTGTTACACGAGATTTCGGCCGCGTATGACGGACAGGATGTACTGGTGGTGACCCATGGCGGCGTGATTGCACGGTGCATATTTCGCATTCTGGGAATTCCCAATGGCGCGACGCGCCGGTTTTCGCTGGCCAACGGCATTACGGCCGTGGTCCAGTGGCGCAAAGGCGCATTCTATCTTCTGAGCCTCGTCGATATGCAACTGCTGCTGCACGATGCGCCCATTTTGGCCACCGCCACCCTCGGACATGCACCATCGGGATGACTTATTTTTTCAGGAAAGTTTGAAATGTTCCGCACTTGTAAACTCCACGAGATTTACCTTGCCCGAACCGCTGAATCCCTTTACTTGCAAGGCCAAAACGGATAGATTCGTCGGCTATTCACAGGCTTCCCGGTGTCGTTTTTTTACGGCATTCCGCGGCAATAAACCGTTGTCAAGGGATGCGTGTTTGCTATTTGCAAAGGATGTTTCATGACCGTTACCAATGAACCCGCCAAGACCCCCGCCGATGTACCTGATGCCTCGCACGATATTTTTCACCAGCGCCGTCATCCGCTCGACCCGATCCTGGCACCCAAGTCCGTGGCCCTGATCGGCGCCACCGAGAATGTCGGATCCGTCGGGCGTACCATGATGGAAAACCTGACCGCCAAGGGCTTCCAGGGCAAGCTCTATCCCATCAACCCCAAGCGCGCCACGGTGCTGGGCGTCAAGGCCTATCCGAACATCACCGCCCTGCCCGAATCGGTGGACCTGGCGGTGGTCGTCACCCCCGCCACGTCGGTGCCGGGCATTATTTCCGAGTGTGTCGATGCCCATATCCCGGGCGCCATCATTATTTCCGCGGGCTTCAAGGAAACCGGCCCCTCCGGCGTGGCCCTGGAACAGCAGGTGCTGGCCCATGCCCGGCGCGGCAACATGCGGATCATCGGCCCGAACTGCCTGGGCGTCATGACACCCCACCTGGGCTTCAACGCCACCTTTGCCAGTTGCATTGCCCGCCCGGGCAATGTCGGCTTCATCAGCCAGAGCGGCGCCCTGTGTACCGCCATCCTGGACTGGTCCAACCGCGAGAAGGTCGGTTTCAGCTCATTCGTTTCCATCGGCTCGATGCTCGATGTCGGCTGGGGCGACCTGATCGACTACCTCGGCGATGACCCGCGCACCAAGAGCATCGTGATCTACATGGAATCGATCGGCGATGCCCGCGCCTTCCTCTCGGCGGCGCGCGAAGTGGCCCTGACCAAACCCATCATTGTGATCAAGGCCGGCCGCTGCGAAGCCGCCAGCAAGGCCGCCGCCTCCCATACCGGCTCGCTCACCGGCTCCGATGAAGCCCTCGATGCCGCCTTCCGCCGCACCGGCGTGTTGCGCGTCAACACCATTTCCGAACTCTTCGACATGGTCGAAGTGCTGGTCAAACAGCCCCGCCCGAAGGGCCCCAAGCTCACCATCATCACCAATGCCGGCGGCCCGGGCGTCTTGGCCACCGATATGCTTATTGGCACCGGCGGGCAGTTGGCCGAGGTGTCGGATTCCACCAAGACCGCGCTCAATGAAATTCTGCCGACGCACTGGAGCCACAGCAACCCCATCGACGTGCTGGGTGATGCCGGTCCGGACCGCTACGCCAAAACCATCGAAGTGGCCGCCAAGGATCCCAACAGCGACGGCATCCTGGTCGTCCTGACCCCGCAGGCCATGACCGACCCCACCGCCACCGCCGAAAAGCTCCGGCCCTACGCCCACCTGGCCGGCAAGCCCATCCTGGCCAGTTGGATGGGTGGTCCGGAAGTGGAACCGGGCAAGGCGATTTTGAACGACGCCCAGATCCCCACCTACGAGTTCCCGGACACCGCCGCCGCCGCCTTTAACTACATGTGGAAGTACACCTACAACCTCCGCGGCCTCTACGAAACGCCCGCCCTGACCGCCGAATCCGATCCCAGCGCCACCCGCCCCGATGTGGCGTTGCGCATCATCCAGGAAGCCCGCACCAGCGGCCGCACCATCTTGACCGAAGCGGAATCCAAGCAGATCCTCAAGGCTTACAATATCCCGACCGTCGAAACCCACGTCGCGGAAAACGAAGACGATGCCGTGCAGTGGGCCGAGAAGCTCGGCTATCCGGTGGTCGTTAAGCTCCACTCCTACACGCTCACCCACAAGACCGATGTGGGCGGCGTGAAACTGAACCTGCGCGATGCCCAGGCGGTGCGCAAGGCGTTCCGGGAAATTCTCGCCGCCGTCACCGACAAGGCCGGCAAGGAGCATTTCCAGGGCGTCGCCGTGCAGCCCATGATCGATCGCGACGGCTACGAAATCATCATCGGCAGCAGCCTCGATCCGCAGTTTGGCCCGATCCTGCTCTTCGGCAGCGGCGGCCAGCTGGTGGAAATCTATCGCGACCGCGCCCTGGCCCTGCCGCCGCTCAACGCCACGCTGGCCACCCGCCTGATGGAACAGACGCAGATCTACAAGGCCTTCAAGGGCGTCCGCGGCCGCAAGCCCTGCGACCTTAAGGCGCTCGAACAGTTGCTGGTGCGCTTCAGCCACCTGGTGGTGCAGCAGCCCTGGATCAAGGAAATCGACATCAACCCGCTGATGGTCTCGGCCGAACGCCAGATCGCCCTGGACGCCCGCGTGATCCTGCACGGCCCGGAGATGAAGGAAGAGGATCTGCCGCGGTCGGCCATCCGCCCCTACCCCATCCAGTACTCCTCGGCCTGGAAGATGAAGGAGGGCTCGGGCGTGACCATTCGGCCCATCCGGCCCGAGGACGAACCGGCCATGGTCGAATTCCACAAGACCCTCTCCGAACGCAGCGTCTACCAGCGTTATTTCGGCATGCTCAAGCTCGAGCAGCGCATCGCCCACGAGCGCCTCACGCGCATCTGCTACAACGATTACGATCGCGAGATCGCGCTGGTGGCCGATCATGTCAACGCCCAGACGCTCCAGCACGAGATCCTGGGCGTCTGCCGCCTGAGCCGCGTGCGCGGCCATAACGATGCCGAATTCGCCATGGTCGTCAGCAACGAATGGCAGAACCGCGGCCTGGGCTCCGAAATGCTCGCGCGTGTCATCCAGATCGGCCGGGACGAGAAGATGAACCGCATCAGCGCCCATATCCTGCTCGACAACCACGAGATGCAGCACGTCTGCGAGAAGCTGGGCTTCAAGATCCACCACAACATCAAGGAAAACGCCTGCACCGCCGAGATCAAGCTCTAAGTAACTTCCCGCGGTATCCCCGTTATCCCACCGGACCCTGCGCCCCGCAGGGTCCGGTTTGTTTTCGGGACTCCACGCAACTGGGGGCGCAATAATGGACATCCGCCTGGAACACCAGTTCCAAATGGCGACGCAGCATCACCTGGCCGGGCGGTTGCGGCCGGCGGAAATACTTTACCGGCAGGTGTTGCAAGCCGAGCCGAACAATGCCCAGGCCCTGCACCTGCTGGGCTACCTGGGCCACCAGAGCGGCCACAGTGCGGCCGGTGTGGAACTCATGCGCCAGGCGCTGGCGATCAATCCGGCCCTGCCCGAATGCCACAACAATCTCGGGCTCGCCCTGCACGATCTGGGGCAAATTGATGCCGCGGTGGACTGCTACCGCCAGGCACTGGCGCTGCGGCCGGCCTATGCCAAGGCCTGCAACAATCTGGGCAATGCCCTGCGGCAGCGGGGTGAACTGGATGCCGCCATCGCCTGTTACGACCAGGCCCTGGCCCTGGATCCCGCTTCCGCCGCCACCCACAGCAACAAGATTTACGCGTTGTACTTCCATCCGCGCTACGATGCCCCAGCCATTCTGGCGGAATCGGTGCGGTGGCAGCAGCACCATGCCGCGGCCCTGGCGGCGATCCCGTCGGCGCACGCCAACGAACGGGCCGCCGCGCGGCCGCTGCGTGTCGGCTATGTCTCGCCGGATTTCTACCTGCAAGCCGAAGCGTTCTTTGTGCTGCCGCTGCTTGCGGCCCACGACCACCGGCAGTTTGCCATCCACGCCTACGCCAGCGTGGCCCGGCCCGACGAAATCACCGAGCGGCTGCGCCGCGCCGTCGACGTCTGGCACGATGTCCGCAGCCTCGATGATGCCCAACTCGCCGCGCAGATTCGGGCTGACGGCATCGATATTCTCGTGGACCTGACCATGCACATGGGCGCCAACCGCCTGTTGACCTTCGCCCGCAAGCCCGCACCGGTCCAGGTGACCTGGCTGGCCTACCCCGGCGGCACCGGCCTGCCGGCGCTCGACTATCGCCTCACCGATGCCCGGATCGATCCGCCCGGCCTGACCGATCGGCACTACGTCGAGCAATCCCTGCGCCTCCCCGATTGCTGGTGCTGCTACGACCCGCTGACCGCGGCTCCACCGGCGGCACCCCGGCCGCACGGCGCCGATCAGCCGATCGTCTTTGGGTCGTTGAACAACCCGTGCAAAATTAATCCGCCCCTGTTGGCGTTGTGGGCCGCGGTGCTGCGCGCGGTGCCCCAGTCGCGCCTGCTGGTGCTGGCCTATTCCAGCGCCCAACGGCAGGAGATCGGGACCACGCTGGGCCAGGCCGGGGTGGCCGCGGAGCGCCTCGAGTTTGCCGGCCAGCAGTCGCGGGCCGCGTACCTGCGGCTCTACGAGCGCATCGATATCGCCCTGGACACGCTGCCGTACAACGGCATCACCACCACCTGCGATGCGTTGTGGATGGGCGTGCCGGTGCTGAGCCTGAGCGGGCCAACGGCCGCCGGCCGCGCGGGGCACAGCATTCTCGCGACGCTGGGCCTGCCCGAACTGGCGGCCGGGACGCCCGAACAATTCGTGCGCCTGGCGGCCGCGCTGGCCGGCGATGGGCCGCGGCTGGCGGACCTGCGCGCGACGTTGCGCGCCCGCATGGAACGCTCGCCCCTGATGGATGCCCCGCGCTTTGCGCGGAACGTGGAGGCCGCCTACCGGCTGGTCTGGAAGACGTGGTGTGGTTGATGCGCCGCCGCCCGCCCGGTATCGTTAACGCGGCCAAGCATCGGCCCGGGATCCGCTCTGTGCCCGGGCGGCTGAGCCTCCCGGCCATGCCGGCACCGCACGCCGGTGGCGCCGGGCTGCCATAAACCCCTTACCAATGGGAGGTCCCAGTTGGCGATGTTTCCCCAGCCCACCCCGGCCGCGACCCAGTCCGTGACCCTGCACATCGGAGAAACCAACCGGCCGTTCCATTTCCGTCCGGGAACCTCCGACGAGTCGGTCATGCACCAGATCTTCACGCAGCAGCACCATTCGCTCGATCGGCTCCATCGGATCCATGACATCCGGCGCTTGCTGGCCGGTATGCAACAGCAGCGCCAGACTCCCCTTGTGCTGGACCTGGGTGCGAATATTGGCGCCAGCAGTGTTTTTTTTGGCACGGCTTTCCCCGGGTCGCGGGTGATCGCCGTGGAGCCCGAGCCGGCCAATTACGCCCTGCTCTGCCAGAACACCCGGGGATTGAATATCCTCAATCTACAGGCGGCGATTGGCGCCCAGCCGGGCCGAACGCGCCTCGTCGATGCCGGCATTGGCCCCTGGGGTTACCGCACCGCGGTCGCTGGTGCGGGGCCGGAGGTTCCGCAAGTAACCATCCCGCAAATCCTGGCGCAGCACGGTGCCGCACCCTGCCGGCCGTTTCTCGTTAAGATCGACATCGAGGGCGGCGAAAGGGATCTGTTCGCCAGTAACACGCAGTGGGTGCAACAATTCCCGGTGCTGATCATCGAACTCCACGACTGGCTGCTCCCGGGCGGCGGTACCGCGCTCCCGTTCCTCCGCTGCATCGCACCGCTCAAGCGCGATTTTGTCTACCAGGGGGAAAACATCTTTTCGATCGACCATGCCATCGGGCAGACGGGGACCGTATAACAGACTTCAGCTCCAGGCGCGTGTGGCTCATTAACGGCCACAATAGCCGGACCCATCAAGGAAACACGCCGTTACTGCCGATCTACCCGGGAATATATTTCCTGATAAACTCCAAATACCCCCGCGGCCCGCCAACCTGGGTATGCCGGGCCACCGACCGGCTGACCCGGCGGATTGCCGTGCGCACTTCCTGCCGGCTGTAGTTGTTCAGGCTCAGCAGCAGGCGCAACTCCAATAAGAGCGACGCGGCCAATTCATCCGCGCCCGGCGCGCTCTCCGGCTTTAAACCCAGACGATCGAGCGTGGAGGCCACCTGCGCATCGGTCAACGCGGGAGCAAAGCGCCATTCCTTGACGATCGCCCCCTCAATGGCCATGAACAAGGGCATAAACGCATCACTTTCCGGGTCCACGTCGGCGTTGCGCCCCGGGCCATAGAGCTCCGCCAGCGGCTTGAGGGTGGCCTTTTTCGGACCATCCGGAGTCTCGACCTCAACCACACCATCGCGCCCAATCTTCATCTTCGCTTCCTTCTGGTTGGGCGAAATCACCTCGGCGGCTTTGAGAAGATCGACTAAATTCTGATCCATTGTAATCTCCACTACGGGACTGGCGGCTTACTTGGGCTGCGTGGCGGCAATCGCCTTGGCCTTGGCGTCGAGCGCCGTTGAGAGCTTGCCGATCTTGTCCTCGTATTCCGTGCCCAACCCATGCCGGTCGAGCTTGGGCTTCAACGTAAGGCGCAGTTTCGTAAGCGTAGCGCTGGCGCCGTCCAAATTCTTGCTGTCCACCTGCGTGGCGCCTTCGTTAAGCAGCTTGTCGGCATCGCGGCGGATAAGGCTGGTCTGATAGGGGCTCGCCGGGAACCATTCCGGCAGCCATTTTTCGACGCAGCCAAAGTACCAGACCGCCAGCAGGATGCCCAGCACCACCGCCAGGGTGATAACTCGGTTGCGTCCGGCGTGGCTCTCGGCAAATGGGTCGCGCAGGTCGCGCGCCGAACCCGGCGGCAGCACGGCCACGCGCGTCAGCGAGCCGCCGAAGGGAATGTTGATCCGGGCCCGGGCGTTGACCGCCCAGCCGTTGGCATCCAGGATCGGCCCCAGATTGCGCTGCCGCAGCTTCAGCCATGCCAAAATCATTGATGGCAGCGAAATCAGCAGGATCAACACGGCAATATACAGCGGAATATACATCGGCGAGACGTTGGTCAGCCACGTCAGAAACACGCCAAAGGCCGTGGTGATCGCCCCGAAAGCCACGCCCAATGCGGCCACCACGCCCACATCCACCTTGGCGGCCGGCGGCGGGGGCGGCGGGGCCACGCCCGTGGCAGCGGCGGTGGCGGCGTCCGTGGCGGCGGCCTGCAGGCGGGTATGGGCGGCGGCATCGGCGGCGGCGGCGCGCTTGGCCACCTGGTCTTCAATCCAGCGCACCACGCGCTTGTAGGGCGCCCAGAACGCCTGGCGAATCGATATCGGATTCTCAATGATCTTGGTAATCGTGGCGTCCCAGTCCTGGCCCTTGCGATCGTAGAACACCCCGTTACGCCCGACCATCAGGTTGTCCGAATCGCCGGCGGTAAAGGCGGCGGCAATGGTCATCTTTTCGCCGGTGGCTTTGCGCACCACATCGCAATAAGCCAGGTAGGTGTACGCCAGATGCGCCATGGTCGCGTGCTTGGCGGCATCATCCACGCGCACGCACAGCTCGCAACTGCGCTGGTCCAGGTAAAGCACCCCGGCCTGGAACACCGCCTTGTCGCGCCGGCGGTAAAACTCGTGGAAACAGATAAAGTTGTTGAGCAGGTGATGCAGGTCCCGATGATAGCGCACCAGTCGGTCGACGGCGGCAATGGCGTTGGCTTCGGGCTCCAGCGCCTTGTCCTTGGCCAATAGCGCGGTGATCGACTCGTGGGCCGGCCCGGCAAGAATCTGCCGCACGCGGGCCAGGCCCAGTTTCTCGACGGCGGCGCCGGTCTTGGCAGCGCTCCAGGCGGCGCAGGGGGCAAACTTGCCGCGCACCAGCGCCCACTGGTCGGGTGTCAAGGCCGCCACGTCGCCCAGCAGCGGCTGGAGCACTGCGGTGCGCAAGGTGGCCATGGCCGCGGTCCACGCGGGGTTGAGCGCGCCATGATTCAGGGGCAGGGCCTTGTCCGGCCCCACCTGGGCCAGCGGAAAGCCGGCCGTCTGGGCGACTGCGGCCGAGATTTCCTGCAAGGCGATGGCTTGGTATTCCTTTTCATCGCGGTTAAGCGCGGCCAGGGCCCGCGGGTCGTACGCCGCCAGGCGGCAGCGCGCAAAGTAATCATCGATTTTGCCCGCTACGGCCTGGAGCGCCGCAGCCGCCGCCAGCGTGGCCGGGCCCAGCGGCAGGATCGTGGCGGCATCTTTTTCGGCCTTGGCCCACCAATCCTCATAGGCCTGGAGTTCCTTGTAAAACGCCTCGAGTTTCTCCTGGGTAATGCCCGGTTTGCCACTGCGATCAACCTGCGAACCCAGGCAGGCAATCACGTCCGTGATCACACTTTGAATTTCCGGATCGTCCGCCGATTCGGCCGGCACCACGCCATCGCCGTTGAATTTGGTTTGGGCAAAGATCTTGGCGGTATCAGCGGTATCTTCCGTATCAATTGCAGTCGCGTCGGCCTTGCCCAGATTTTGCAGGATTTGCCGCGCTGACGAGAGCAGTTGTTTGCCTTCCGGGTTGGCATCATTAATGGTATCGAGCGGCAACGCGGCCGAGCCGGGCATCAGGGCGTCGGGATTCTTGAGCATGGCGCAGGCCCATTGTGTGGCGGCCAGGATTTCCGGCGCCCGAATGCGGCCATCCTTGTCGGTATCGATCAGGTCGAGCGTCTTGCTGTCAAACTCCAGCCCGCGGGTCGGGCAGGCCAGGGCGACCCAGAGTTTCTGATCCAACTGGGGCAACGCGGCCAGATCCGCGCCGGTATCCAGGCGCACCTGGTCAAAGCCGCCGGCGCGCACAAAACGCCACGTGTGCCGGGAGGGGGCAGGTGTGATGTTCGACATAAGGAATCTCCAGATTACGAGTCGACGTGAATAGAGCCAATTTCGCCGGGGTCAATTGTCCGGTGCCGCGGCCCAACCGCTTGGACCACATTTGGAAGGTAATTATACACAGAAGAGGCGATCATGTTCGCGAATTTACGGAAAAGATTACCGGTAGGTCCTGTCTGCCGGACGGGACCCATTCCGCCCACGACACCGGCCTCGCCCGGCAGGCGAGGCCTACAACGCCGTCCCCGGTTCGCAAGGCCCCCGATAGCCGCACCCTGCTTCCTTAAGGAATCGTCGATGTTGACCACTTTGAGAAGGGGCCAAGGAGTCGAGGCATAGATGATCACCCCTACCCGTTGATTTTGATTTGTTGCCGCCACGGCCGGTGCGGAAACAGTAGCCTTTGCGCGTGACAACGTGGTTATGCGACCTGCGCAGAACCACGGCACCCGGCTTGGAAAGTAGCAGGCACAGTCCCCTGTGCCGTCGGCCGCGTCGTCTTGCGTTTCCGCAGACTGCACACGGAGTGTGCCTGCTACATTGTCGCGACCTGTGAACGGTTAGTGGACGGCCTGAGCGTCGTGTTGGCGTTAAACGGCGAACAACGCCGGCGCTTCCTTGGGTGGCCAGAATACGCCAAGCACCAGCCATGTGTTGTATGGGAAGCGCGTTCCCATGAAGAACCGCGTATCCCGTTCCGACGCAACCAGTTCCAGGCATTTCATGCGGACCGATTCGGCGGCGGCTTTCGGGTTGCCCAGGCGTTCGAGTTCCTTCCAGTACAGAACGCCGATCTCCCAATCCTCATTCATCGCCGTATGCGTCTTTCCTGCACTGTCTTGGCATTCAAAGACATAATGCCACGAGAACGGCAGCTTCTTAAGTTCCTTGGGGGCGTCGCCAAACAACACGCCTTGTTTGAAGATGGCCTGCCATTCCGGCTTCCAATCTTCGTTGGATGGCCTCACTTCCACATCCAAAATGCGCGTCGGCCTTACGATGCCAAGCGATGTGTGGTCCACTTCGTACAGAGCCTTCCACTGGTTAAGCGTCCGGTGCGGCATGGCGTCGACTATTGCCCGGCGTTGCGCCCAGTCACGGCGCGGCCCGGTATCGACCGGCGCGCCCTGCACGCGCAACGATTCCAGAACCGGTTTGCGGCTCTCCGGCCGGGGATCGTCACCCGATTCGCGCGGCATCAGGTCCACTTCCACCCATTGATACTTCCGATACCGTTGCACGCCAGTTCGATAGCGGTAATCGACAGGATAGAGGCGAATCCACTGGTGATCGGCCGTGATGCCGGCCGTGCAGACCAGTTCCGTGTACTTCGCGCTGGGATGCGGATAGGTCAGGACCGTGATGAAAACCTTGGTGCGTTGGGCTCCCACGGTGACGGGGCCCGCGTTGCTGCTCATGGGTGAATCTCCAAATGCTCAATTCTTAAGCCAGTTTGTTGGGCTACCAGCGCGGCCAGGCGTGAGCGGTGGCAATCGCAAGCGGCCGCTTCCATGCATACCAGAACGCTCGGTTTATCGAGCATCCAGGTGCAGACCTGTTTTACCGCTTCGCGTTGTGCGGGCAGGGTGGTAGCCTCATACTTGGCAAACAGCGTGCCGCGGGCGCCGGGGAGATCCAGCTCCTGCCGCTGGCTGGAGGGAATGCCCAATTGCGGTACATGCTTGTAATCGATCTGCAATCTTCCGCACAGGCGTTCCAAGGTACTGCGATGGAAGCCGTAGCGCCGCGCGATGGGGTTGTGGCGCACGTCAATGAGGCGATGGATGCCCGCTTGCAGCAGGCCGTTTAGGAAGCCATCGACCAGCAGCCCTTCATAGCCCGCGGTAAAGACCGCAACGGGCGCGACGGACCGCCGGGTCAACTGCTGGCGCACGCTGTTGATGGTGAACCAGGGGTAACGTTCGTAGACCAGATCCATCAAAGCCGAGGCATCCAGTGTTCCATATTGACGGAGAATGGCCCGCACGGCGGCGGCGTTATCGGTGTTGGTATTTAGGGCCGCGGCATGCCCGGCGTCGGTCAATTCCCAGCGGTCGTCCTGATCGCGCAACAGACCATCGCGCGTCAATGCGGCCGCCTCCTGATGTAAGCAGAAGGAGAAGGGGCCAAGGCGATAGGGAACAAATTGGTAGAACGATGTGCCGAGGCGATCGGCCGTTTGTTGGCGCAATAGAAAGGCCCACTTGGTTACATGCAGGTGCGATGCCGTGCCGCCAGCACCGGCTAAGAGGGAGAGAATAATCCGCTGACGATGAAGCATGGCAATCCGTGCCGCCTGTTTGTGAATCCACGGCCTCTTTGTAACGGGCCGCTTGTTAAATGCTATCGTCTAACCGTGGGCGGTGGCAACAACAGGCACAGTCCCCTGTGCCGTCGGGCGCGTCGCCTTGCGTTTCCGCAGACGGCACACGGAGTGTGCCTGCTGCATTGGCGCGACCGGGGAACGGTTACCAAATTCGCAGCCTACTATCAATGTACGTGCGCACCTATGCGTTTTTATCGCCAAAATGTGGGGGGCGTGCGCACCTATGGGCCCGCGACGCACGGGCAGATTCTGCCCGTCACGCTTGGCCGACACATGGCCGCGGCGGATTGAAAACCGACCAGCAACCCGCCCCCGTGAGGCAGGCGGCCGTCAGGGGCGGATTTCAAATGTGCAATTTCAGGATTTCAGCGGCAGACACGGTGGGAATGACGAGGGACGAATACCATCCTTGCCATGTGCACCCCATTCCCGCGCGGTTATACTGCCGCACGCGGAACGGGCCTACGAAATCGAGGATGACTTATGCATGCGTTTTCGCGGAAATGGATGCCGGGCGCCTGGGCGCTCCTGCTGGCGGCCAGCGTGGCCTGCGGCGCGGTGAGCGTCAAGACCGAACAGCTCAATCCCGCCTCGCCCACCTGGTCCTTCAAGACGATCATGGGGCCGTCGCGCTCGGATATTGCCACCACCGCGCAGGTCAGCGTGGTGGGAAACCAACTCGATGACAAGAGCGCCCCGGTGGAAGCACTGGTCAATGGCCGGGTTTCCAATAAGAGCCCGGATCTGGAGCAGTGCGTGTTCCTGGGCGATCCGGCGGCCACCACTGGCGGCTTCCTGATCGACCTGGGCAAACCCCAGCCCATTGCCGCCGTTAACTCCTATTCCTGGCACGAGTTTGCCGCCGACCAGGGGGCTCGCGGCCCGCAGGTTTACACGCTCTATGGCAGCGCTGCCGCGCATCCCGACCCCCGCTGTGGCGCCCCCCCCCGACCCCCTCTGTGCCTCCACCCCCTCCACCCCCTCCACCCCCTCCACCCCCTCCACCCCCGCCGCCCCCGCCGGCTCCGACTGGGTCAAGATCGCCGCGGTCGATACCCGCCCGAATAAAACCGGCGAACACTGGAACGGCCAACATGGCGTGAATATCACGGACACCACCGGCCTGCTGGGCCAGTACCGGTGGCTGTTCCTGCAGGTCCAGGCCACAGGCTCACCCCGGCAGTCCACCGCCCTGTACACCAACACCATGTACACCGAGGTGGATGTGCATACCCCGGACACTCTGGCCAAGGCCGGCGACGCCATCATCGGCAGCCAGGAAACCAAGGTCACCGATATCTGGGTGGTCTTCAAAACGCACTTCGACCTGGGCTACACCGACCGGGCCGCCAACGTGTTTACCAAGTACCGCCAGCACATGATGGACATTGCGCTCAAGAACATCGAAGCCAATCGCACCCTGCCGCCGGAGCAGCGCTTTGTCTGGACCCTGCCGGGCTGGCCGCTGGCGCATATCCTCGGCCCGCTCCAGGACCCCGCACGCAGGATCAAGATTGAACAGGCCGTGCGCGAGGGCTCGCTGGTGGCCCATGCCCTGCCGGCCAGCATTCATACCGAATCGTTTGACCTGGAAGACCTGGTCCGCGGCCTGGGCTATGCCTCCAAGGTGGCGCGGACCTATGGCCGGCCGCTGCCCAACGCCGCCAAGATGACCGATGTGCCGTGCCATTCCTGGGTGCTGCCGACCCTGCTGACCCACGCCGGTGTCAAATTCCTGCAAATCGGCACCAACGGCGCCAGCCAGTATGGCCGCTTTCCCAAGCTGTTTTACTGGGAAGGGCCCGATGGCTCCCGTATCTTGTGCAACGGCACGCCGGACTATGGCTCGGGCCTGATGCCCATGATCGGCTGGCCGAGCAAAAACTATCTGGCCATGATCATGACCGGCGACAACCACGGCCCGCCCGGGCCGGCGGAACTCGACAAACTGCGCCAGCAGGCGGCGCACGATTTGCCCAATGTCCACGTCCACTTCGGCACGCTCGACGATTTCACCAACGCCGTGCTGGCCGAAAAGCCCGACCTGCCCGTGGTGCGCGGCGATGTGCCGGATACCTGGATCCACGGCCTGCTGTCCATGCCCGATACCACCAAGATTGCCCGGGATATCCGCCCGCTCGAATCGGCCCTGGACACTTTGGATACCCACCTGCACACCTGGGGCCTGGCCACCAGCGCCTTGGCGGCCCCGCTGGCCGAGGCGTTTGAAAACAGCATGCTCTATGGCGAACACACCTGGGGCTTCAACGGCGAGGCCGACGGCGCCCGGCGCGACTTTGGCGACGTGTGGCAGAAGAAACTGGCGGAAGGAAAATACCCCAACTTCCTGGGGTCGTTTGAAGACCACCGCAATTACATCCGCCAGACGCAAACCATCATCAACCGCGAACTGGGCGCCCGCCTGGATACGCTGGCCGGGTCCGTGGCCGCCGCGGGCAGCCGCATCGTGGTGTGGAACGCCCTGCCGTGGACACGCAGCGGCCTGGTCGCCGTTCCGGCCAGCGCCACCGCACCGGCAGCGCTTAAAGACCTGGCCACCGGCAGCGTGGTGCCCGTGGATCAGGGCCTGTTTCTGGCCAGCGCCATTCCCGCCAATGGCTACAAGACCTTTGTGCCGGCCACCGCCACCGCCCCGGTCGAAATGCCCACCACCGCCGGATCGTTCGAGACCCCTTTCTTCAAAGTCACCTTCGATTTGCAGCGCGGCGGCATGGCCTCGCTGATCGAGAACAGCAGCGGGCGCGAACTGGCCGACCAAACCAGCCCCTGGGCCCTGGGCCAGTTTTTGCATGAGCGTTTCAGCCGCAACGAAGTCCAGAAGTTCCTGGACACCTATCCGCGGTTCCATGGCGGCTGGGCCGAAAATGATTTCGGCAAGCCCGGCATGCCCGGGCCAGAGCAATCGCCCTATGCCGCCATTACCCCGGCCAACTGGACCATTGCCGTCAGCCACGGCAGCACCGCCGATATTGCCACGTTGACCGCCGGCGACACCAAGGACCTGGCCCAGGCCTATACCCTCACCTTCACCTTTCCGCGCCACGCCCCCCTGGTGGATGTGGAATGGTGCGTGACCGCCAAGACCCCCAACAAGATTCCCGAAGGCGGGTGGCTCTGCTTCCCGCTGGCCATCGAAAAGCCGAAGTTTACCCTCGGCCGGCCCGGCGGACCCATTGATCCGGCCATCGACATCATCCGCGGCGGCAACCGGCATCTCTATGCGGTGGCCACCGGCGTCACCATCGCCGATCCCGCCGGCGTCGGCACCAGCGTCTGCCCGATCGATTCGCCGGATGTGAGTCTCGACCAGCCGGGGCTTTGGAAATTCTCCATGGACTTTGTGCCCCAAAAACCCGCAGTTTTCGTCAATCTGTACAACAACATGTGGAACACCAATTTCCCCATGTGGATTGATGGCAGTTGGTCCGAGCGCGTGCGGATATGGCCCGGTACCAATCTTGTAGTTCCATCCTGGGAAGCCCGCCTGCCGCTGCTGGCCGCCGCCGCCACCGGTCCGGCCGGCCCGCTGCCGCCCACGCAAGCCGGCCTGACCATCTCGCGCCCCGGCGTCTTGCTGACCGCCTTTGGCGCCGACCCCGATGGCCTGAGCAAGGGCACCCTGCTGCGCGTGTGGGACCAAAGCGGCACCAGCGGGCCGCTGACCGTCACGTTGCCCGCCGGCTCCAAGGCCACCACCGCCACGCCAGTCGATCTGCGCGGCGAAAAAGCCGGCGCCCCCGTGGCCATTGCCAACGGCACGCTCACCTTCGATCTGCACGCCTACGCCCCGGCGAGTTTTATTTTGGAATAACGCCTTATCCGGCGTCGTGTTTGGGTCACGGGCCAACCCCCGGTATACTGGGCGCATGAGCTTGGACGCCCGAAATCTTCGCTACTCCATTGCCGACTATCTCGCGCGCGAGCAAAAGTCGCACGACAAGCATGAGTACCGCGACGGGGAGATTCTGCTGATGGCCGGCGGTTCGGCCGACCATAGTTTGGTTACGGCCAATGTCATCCGTGCGTTGGGGAACCTGCTCACGGGCAAGTCCTGCAACGTCTATGACTCCAATCTCCGGGTGCGGATCCCGCGCACGATCCTCTATACGTATCCTGATGCCACCGTTATCTGCGGCCCGCGCGTCTTGGACGCCAACGATCCCAGCGGCGAAACCGTTACCAACCCCAAGCTTATTGTCGAAGTTCTCTCACCGGGCACCGAAGCCTACGATCGCGGTGATAAGTTCGCGCGCTACCGGCAACTGGATTCCTTCGAGGAATACGTGCTCGTGTCGCTGGCCACGCCGCGCCTTGAGACTTTCTATCGCGCGCCGCTCCGCATTGGATCTCCCGCCGAGTCGCCCGTCGCGGCCGACGCCGAACGTACCTGGCTCATCTCCACCATCTCCGGCACCGCCGCCAGCATCAAACTCCGCTCCCTGGATATCGTACTCTCCCTGGCCGAAATCTACCGCGGTCTTGAATTCCCCGCGGCCACGGAATGACCGATAATCTGGATCTGCCCCTCCTGCCACGTCAGCGCCACATCATAACGAGACCGATCCACAGATGACGCAGATTTCGCAGAGAGGCGGGAGCGACGTAAATGAGCCATCCCGGCACGCCGGGAAACACCAATGGGAAGGTCAGGAGTCCGCAGGTATTTACGATCCTGACCACGATGTTGGCCGGGGGGAGCATACGTATTTCCCGGGAAATCATCGATGTTGACCAGGGTGTGAGAGGCATTTAACGGTGATCTGGCAAAGGGGCCGGTGCGCGGTTTTGACACGAAGATAGCTGCGACCACATCTTGGCCTCATAAAGGTTGTGCAGGCGGTCGGGGCATGGGCGGGCCCGTTTTTCCGGGGGTACCCCCAAAAGTGCCACCCCCAACCCCCGCTGGCGCCGTCAGGGGATACGCAGTTGGTTTCGTGTGCGTCCCCTGGGTTTCCGGGCACGCCCTACGCGGTGCCTGAAAGACAACGATATATTTATTGCCTGAAAGGCAATGTTGTATTTATTGCCTGAAAGGCAACAAAATGGCGGAGGTGCCCAATTTCCCGGGACTTCCGTGGCACCACACTTCTGGGCGGTCAAAGACCCACCGGGCGGAAGCCCGGTGCCACGTTAATGCACTGTCCGCATCCAAATGGGTCTCATGATTAACAGCTGCCGCCAAGCCAGACGAACTATCTTGGGATCTCCCGGAATTTCGGGCACGCCCCGGGGCAGGGCGCGGTCGAATCGCACGAGCCAGACTTGTCGTATCCGCGGACGGTACGAATAAGTCTTCCGCCATCTCCGCCAGGGAATGAGGCAAGGACTAAACAAGAAGGCCGAAGCCCGGAGGCACAAGAACCCTGACCAAGCAGGGTCCGTAGTCCCTGGCGGGTGGTCCGCGGCTGGGGACTCACCATTCAAGCGTCAGGATCACCGCACACGTATAGAGCCCCGTAGGTGGGGCCGCATCCGCCGGACTGGTCGCCTGCACGTCCAGGCGCAGGTCATATGTCCCCACGCCCGCGCCATATACCACCTTGTACGTATTGAGCCCATTGAAGAACTCACCCGAACCGCTCCCCGCCGGCTTGAACGCGCCATCCGGGGCTGTCACCGCGCCGCCCATCCGATACGCCGTCACCAGGTGCTGCGTTCCGTTGGTCAGCACCCCGGCATTGAGCCCGGGCTTGGCCGCGATCACCACGTCCGTGTTGGTATACAACGTGATCGGGCGCGAAACGGTCTGCGGCTGATTCATATGATTGATCGGCCCGGACCAGTTGGTCTCCACAATGACCGGCGCGGCGTCGGCCCACTCCGCATAGGCGTCCACCCGCGCGGTAATGGTTACCGTCGTGCTTGCCGTATGCGCCCAGGCCATGCTGGCGGCCAGCAACGCGGCTACACAAATAATGACGGTCACCGTCTTCATGATTTTCTCCGCCTGAATTAACTCTTCAATTTTCCATGGCGCCCACATCCATTGCGTCCCTCTTGCAGGAGGCAGGTGCAATTCGCCCGTCAGCACCGGCGTGCGGATCGCTCGGTGGTTATAAGTCGTTGTGTATTAAGCCTTTGAGAATGATTATGAAGGGGAGTATCTGTACCGGTTGTAACGAATAGTGCCGCCGTAGAACATGGGTTGTTGCCGCCGAGCCCTGCCGCGTACATGGATTCCAAGTCTATCTGCGTTTATCGGTGTTCATCTGCGGTTCGATCTCCTTGAGTTCCCACCCCACAAAACACCACGTACGATTCACCCATCACCGCGCCCCATGGGCACCCCATTCCGGCGCGGTTATACTGCCGCACGCAGGACCACCCGGTGCGAATCGTTTTTCGTCACGGTGGTTTCGTTGCCAAGGCCTGTGCAAAACACGGAGGCTCGTATGAGAACTGTTTTGGCCTTCACGCTGGCCGTCCTGGCGGCGGGCTGCTCGGCCAATTCCACCGCCCAGTCCACCATTCGACCTGGCCACATGGAATACCATGTTTCAGTCACCGGCGACGATGCCCATGCCGGCACCGCCGCGGCGCCGCTGCGGACCGTGCAGCATGCCGCCGACCTGGCGCAGCCCGGCGATGTCATCACCGTGCATGCCGGTGTGTACCGCGAGCGCATCAACCCGCCGCGCGGCGGCCTCTCCGATACCCAGCGCATCACGTACCAGGCGGCGCCCGGGGAGAAGGTCGTCATCACGGGCTCCGAGCCGGTCAAGGGCTGGGAAAAAGTCGGCGGCGACACCTGGAAAGTCACCATCCCCAACACGTTCTTCGGCAGCTTCAATCCATACAGCGACCGCATCCACGGCGACTGGTTCGGCGCCAACGGCCGGCAGCATCATACCGGCTCCGTATACCTCAACGGCGCGTGGTTGATCGAGGCGGCGAGCCATTTGAACCAGGTGCTCGCGCCGGCCGGTAGCCAGCCCTTCTGGTTTGCGGAGGTGGATAACGCAGAGGACAGCGATTATCTCCTGAACCTCCAGAGCCTCACGGTAGGCCAGCAGCGGATCGCGGCCAACACGTTTGCCGCCAAAGACGGGGAACTGCACGTGGCGGGGGACGCCTGCGTGGGATGGATTCGCGCCGGCAGTTGGCTCCAGTTCAACCAGGTGAACTGCGGCACCGGCGCCCGGAGCATCCGTTTCGCCGCCGCGTCGGTGACCGGCGGCGGCACGATTGAAATCCACGCGGGCGGGGCCACGGGCGAGTTGCTGGGCACGTGCGTGGTCGCGGACACCGGGGACTGGCATAAGTGGGCCACGTTTGATGCGGCCATCAAGCCGACCAGCGGCCTGCAGAACCTGTGCCTGGTTTTCCGTTCGCCCCGGTCCGCCACCAACAACACCACGATCTGGGCGCAGTTTCCCGGCGTTAATCCCAACACGGCAAACGTTGAAATCAATGTTCGCAAGACCGTCTTTACGCCGGAGAAAACCGGCATCAATTACATTACCGTCCGCGGCTTTACGCTCTGCAATGCCGCCACGAACTGGGCGCCACCCACGGCCGGGCAGATCGGCCTGGTCTCGGCGTACTGGAACAAGGGCTGGATCATCGAAAACAACGACATTGGCTACAGCCGGTGCTGCGGCGTGGCCCTGGGCAAGTACGCCGATGAATGGGACAACCGCGCCGAATCGGCGAAAGGGTACGTGGGAACGCTAACCCGGGCCCTCCAGAACGGCTGGAACAAACAGACGGTCGGCAGCCACCTGGTGCGTAACAACCACATCCACCATTGCGAGCAGACCGGCGTGGTCGGCAGCCTGGGCTGCTCCTTCAGCACCGTTACCGGCAACGAGATCCACGACTGCCATATCCAGCAACTTTTCGGCGGCGCGGAAATGGCCGGCATCAAATTCCACGGCGCCATCGATGTCACGATCAGCAACAACCACATCTACCGCTGCGGCAATGCCAGCGGCATCTGGCTGGACTGGATGGCCCAGGGCGCCCAGGTGACCGGCAACCTGATGCACGACAATGTTGGCGGCCTGGGTGACATTTTCCTGGAAATGCAACACGGCCCGATCCTGGTCGCCAATAACATCCTGCTTTCCCCGCGCATGTCCTTTGCCATCAATTCGCAGGGGATTGCCATCGCCCATAACCTGATCACCGGCCCGATCCACTCCATGCGCGGCGACACGCGCGAAACGCCGTTCCACAAGGCCCACACCACGGAACTTGGCGGCATGTGGGCGGACGCCAAAGGCGACAGCGGCGATCATCGTTTCTACAACAATCTTTTTGTGGCCCCCTGCAACCTGCATGCAATTGATAACACGGTGCAGCCGTGCTGGGCCGCGGGCAATGTGTTTACCAAGGGGACGCAAGCCTCGAAATTCGACACGGATGCCCTGGTAGAGCCGGATTTCGATTGCGGCGCCAAGCTGACCCAGAAGGCCGACGGATGGTATCTGGAACTGACGGCCGACCCCGCCTGGGCCACGCAGGCCAAGCGCCCGCTGGTGACGACGGAACTGCTCGGCACGTTCAAGGTGCCCAACCTGCCGCTGGAAAACGCCGACGGCACGCCCGTGAAGATCGCCACTGACTATTTCGGCAAGCCGCGCGACCCGGCCAAGCCGTTCCCCGGACCGTTTGAAGTCACGACGGCCGGCAAGCAGGAAATCAAAGTCTGGCCTACTGCCGCGCGCTAAGATCGGATGAATACAATCGAACCGCAGATGCACCCAGCGCGGCATGGCCGCAACCAGGAGAATAAACACGAAGTCATCCCGATGTATCGGGAAAGGACCACGAAGAATGGCAACGAGATCGAACCGCAGATGAACGCAGATTCTAAAGCTGGGCATGCGGAAGCGGCAAAGAAAATTGTGCAGGGTACGCAAACTTCCAGACTCTTCATTCCCATCGTTAGTATCTGTGTTCATCTGTGTTTATCTGTGGCTCCCTCCCACAGGCATTCTTCGTGCGTCTTGGCAACTTCGTGACTTCGTGTTTAGGTTTTTGCTTGCGGCGTCCGCGTGCTCCGCGGTGCAATGACGTGAATCGAAAGAGAAAGACAAACCCATGACGGATCTTGTGCAAACTGCAGCCTCACCCACCTCTACCGCCCCGGCCGCGTCTCCGCGCTTGCTTTCGCTGGATGCCTTGCGCGGGTTCGACATGTTCTGGATCGTCGGCGGCGCGCCGGTGGTCCTGGGGCTGGTGGCCCTGACCGGCCGCCAGGACCTGCTGGACTGGTGCACCAACCAGGAGCGGCATGCCGCCTGGGCCGGCTTTCATTTTGAGGATCTGATCTTCCCGCTTTTCCTGTTTGTGGCGGGGGCGGCGGTGCCGTTTTCGCTGCTCCAGCGCCAGCAAGCCGGCGACTCTGTGGCACGCCTGCACTGGCGGGTGCTGCGGCGTGCATTGCTGCTGGTGCTGCTGGGCATGATCTGCAATGGTTTGCTGCGCCTGCGGCTGGATGCGCCCAGCTATCCGCGCCTGGCCAGCGTGCTGGGGCGCATCGGGCTGGCCTACGCCGGAGGCGCCATCATTGCCCTGCACTGCCGGCCGCGCTGGCAAGGCGTGTGGCTGGCGGGTTTGCTGCTGGGCTACTACCTGGCACTGACCCTGATTCCCGTTCCGGGATTCGGTGCCGGCAACCTGGAGCCGGGCAAGAACCTGGCCAACTACATCGACCTGCACTTTCTGCCCGGCAAGTGCTACCGCGATTGGGGCGATCCGGAGGGACTCTTGGCGATCTTTCCGGCCATCGGCACGGCGCTGCTGGGCATCCTGGCCGGCCACTGTTTGCGCCGGGCTGATTGGCCCGCCACGCGCAAAGTGCTGACGCTGCTGGCCGCCGGCGGCGCGGGGCTCGCGCTGGGCTACCTGTGGGATTGCGTGTTTCCCATCAACAAGGCGCTCTGGAGCAGTTCGTTCGTGCTGGTCGCCGGCGGGTGGAGTTTCCTGTTGCTGGCGGCCTTTTACCTGGTCATCGACGTGTGGGGCTTCCGGCGCTGGGCATTCTTCTTTGTCGTCATCGGCATGAATTCCATCACCATCTACCTGGCCTGTGCCATCGTGGATTTCCCGCACATTGCGGACTATTTCTTCGGCGGGGCCATCCGCTGTTTTGCGCCCACACTTAAGAGCTGGAACAAAGAACTGCCGGCACTACTGGCCGCCGCCGGTACGCTGCTGGTAGAGTGGCTGTTTCTCTATTTCCTGTATTGCAAGAAGACCTTCCTGCGGCTGTAAGGAACCGTTATCCGGAGTAATGCATGCCCCCGCCAACCCGGCGCAACATCCTCCATCAGGCCTGGCGTGCCTCGGTTGCTTGGGCCTGCGTATTCAAGATTCCAGTGGCAACGGCGTCCTCACCGCGGATGTTTCCGCCGTCTGCCGCAGCCGCATCTTGTTCTTCAAAAATCGCTGACCACCGCACCCCAATAACCGCCAACCACCCGGAGCGCGGGCGCAGTGCCGCCGAGTACCCGCGTAGGAGGCCCACCCGTGCGCCGGCGGCTAAGGGATGAGATCGAAATAACTTCCCGATTTCGCGGGAAACGTCCAACGTTAAACGTTAAACGAAGCTGTTTCCTTGGATGTTGGACGTTGAGCGTTGGACGTTGAACGTTCGGCAAGAATCCCGGAAGTTATTTCGGGCCCGTTCCTAAATGACCCTATTTCGTCATTGCCTCATTGATCATTGGGATTTGATTCGTCATTAGTCATTCGTCATTACCCCCCGCCCCTTTCCCCCCGGGCCGTTTTATGTTGCAATACGCCCCAATAATAAGTCCTTCTGGAGTTTACGTATGCATCTGTTCCTGCGTCAACTCGGCGATTTCGGCGCCTTCTTCGTGCCGTTGTTCGTCGCCCTGCAATCCGGATCGCTGGTCGCCTTCATCTCCATGACCGAGTCCTACAGTGAAGCCGGGCGGCGGGCCATCGCCCGCCGGGCCATCTTTGCCGCCTCGGTCACGGGCGTCAGTTTCATGGTTGCCGGGCAGGCGATTTTCAATTTCCTGGGCGTCACCTTCGCCGACTTTCAAGTCGCCGGCGGCGTGCTGGTGCTGGTGCTGGCGATCATCGACCTGCTGAGCCTGCGCCGCAGCACCACCAGCACCCCGGGCCTGGGCACAGCGCGCGGCGAAGAACCCCCGCTGAGCATGGGCATCGCGCCGCTGGGCGTGCCGCTGATTGTCGGGCCGGCTACGCTGACCACCGAATTGCTGCTGGTCTCCACCTATGGCGACAAGTATACCGGCATTTATGGCCCGCTTGGGGGCCAGGCCATGGTCTTCCTGATGGTCGCCGCCGCCCTGCTGGTCAATCTGGCGCTGCTGCTGCTGGGCATGTGGTATTCCAGTTTCATCGTGCGCAAGGTCGGCACCCCGACCATGACCGTGATCAACAAAATCGTCATGATCCTTTTGGCCGCCATCGCCGTAAGTTTTCTGCGCCGCGGCATCGTCGCCTCCATCCCTGTACATTAAGGTCTGTTGGAGCCCCTATATGACCATCCACCCCCTCCGTTCCCTCGCCCTGGCCGCCGCCCTGCTGGCCCTCTGTGCCACCAGCCGTGGCGAATACTACGGCTTTGACGTACCCGCCGGCGCCGACGTCATCTCCCAGGAGGTGCGCTATCCGGTCTGGGCGGAATCCACCTATAACGCCATCTGGAGCAATTACATCGAAGGACCCAAGGGCACCGGCGTCTATTTTTATGGCGGCATACCCGAGGCCAACCCCGCCGATCCGGCACGCTGGCCCGCCAACATCATCTGGAGTTTCTGGCCTGTGGGCCATCCGGTTACACCCGGCGATACCGTCAAGGTGGCCTGGAGCCACCCGCAAATGTATGCCCCGCTCTCCGTGGGCGAAGGCGCCTCGGGTAAGGCCTCCGGCAGTTGGCCGCAGCTTAAAACCGGCACGTGGTACCAGTTTGTCCTGCGCCTCTGGCATCCGGTCGACCAGCCCAACCAGGCGTTCGCCGGCCAATGGCTGCGCGACCCGGCCGACAACCACTGGTATCACCTGGCCACCATGGCGGTGCCGTTCGCCGCCACCGGCTTCAATGGACTCGGCGGCTTCATCGAGGATTTCAGTCACGGCAATCGCCATCCGCGCCGCACCGATTATCGCCTGGTCTATGGCCACACTGCCGCCGGCTGGAAAGCGGCCCCCAAGTTCACGCCCAGCGTGCGGCAAAAAGGCGAAAAAGGCCAGGCGGAATTGATCGAAAACGGCACCGCCGCCTATTTTGAAACCTGTAGCGGGGCCGACTACCAGGCGGGCGTGCTGGACCACGATGCCAACCACGAAAAGGTCACGCTGGTCCTCCAGCAGCCGGCCACGCCGGCATTCCCCGCCCCGGTCATCACGCATCTGGGCGCCGGCCGCAGCGCCGGCCAAGTGCTGCTGACGTGGGAGGTGCCCCCCGCCGCCGCCCCGCAGTTGGGCTATAAGGTCGAGGCCTTGGATGCCGCCGGCAAAGTTCTCGCCACGCACGAGCAGCGCAACCCGGAAGCGCGCCAGGCCTTGTTTGATGCCGGTCCGGCGGACATCGCATCCCTTAAGTTCACCATCACCGATATTTTCGATCAGACCAGCACCGTGGCCGTCGGCCGCCCGCAGGCCATGCCGGCCAGCGCCGCCCGCACACCGGCCGGCACCATCGCACCCGGCCTCGATTTTTCCTACGTGGAAGCCCCCGGGGACAAACCGGCCGAATCCTGGAACACCCTGGCGGCCTTTGCGGCACTCTCCCCACCCGTGCTCCACGGCACCGCCAACAGCCCGGACCTTTCCCAGCGCCGCAGCCGCATCAATTATGCCCTGTCCTACTCCGGTTTCCTGCGCACGCCCCAGAGCGGTTTTTACCGCTTCCGCCTGAGTTCCTACGATGGTTCGCGCCTGCTGATCGATGGCACGCCCGTGGTCGATAACGATGGCGTGCACAGTTACACTGATAAGGCTGGCGTGATCGCCCTGGCCGCGGGTTTGCATGCGGTAACGGTCGATTATTTCCGTAACACCAACCGCGGCGAAGGATGCACCTATGGCGACCGCATGCTGCTGGAATGGGAAGGCCCCGGCCTGGCCTGCCAGCCGGTGCCGCTGGAGGCATTTTGCCATGTCGCCCCGCCCGGCGTCCCGACCGTCCGCCTGAGTGCCCCCGCCGCTGGCGCAGCCTCCACCCCCCTGCCCAATACCAACGTGACCCTGGCCATGACGATCGACCCGCCGGCCACGGATATGACGCGCGTCACCTATTTTGTGGATGACACGCTGTGGGCCGCGAGCGCTGCCGCCCCCTGGTCCGCCACGGTCACCCTGCCCCAGGGGCCGCTGCTGCTGCGGGCCCGCGTGCTCACCAAAGACGGCGCCCTGTACGATTCCCCGCCGGTGCACGTCGAGACCCAGCAGGCCGCCACGGCGCCGTGGCACCTGGTGCAGATCGGCACGCCCGCCCCGCGCCGCCCTCAAGGCGCCGCCACCAAGGATAAGGATTCCATTTACCTGGTCGGGGATGGCATGAACTTCGCCTGGCAGGAAATCACCGGCGATGCCACCCTGATCACCCACGTGGCCGAACGCCCCAACCCGCGCGAGAGTTTCCAGGACGACACCACCCGCCCGGAAGGCGATTGGCTCGGCGGCCTGTTGTTTCGCCCGGACCTGCTGGCCCACGACACGTTCCTGGGCGATGCCTTCTGCACCGCCTATGCCCGCGCCGATGGCAGCACCCACCTGCAATGCCAGCACGACCACAACGGCGGCGGCCCGGTGGCCGGGCCGGACCTGGGCCATTATGACTGGCTTAAACTCCAGCGCCGGGGCGACACGTTCACCGCCAGCTTCTCCAAGGATGGCCAAACCTGGGAGGAAAAAGGCACGCGCACCGTCAAGCTGCCGGCCAAACTCTTTGCGGGCCTGTGCACCCAGAGCAAACCCGGCTTCAACAACAACGTCAACGCCTGGCGCTTCGACCGGATTCAGATCCTCACGCCGCCCTGACACGGCCGGGCCAAGGCATTAGAATGACCCCTATGGTGGCAGCGGCGTCTACAGCGTTAGTCTTCAATGGAACCACAGATAAACACAGATGAACACAGATAATGCAGGTGCCGCAGGAGTTCTTCGGACCATGGGTGTGCATGGCTCTGATGCTGGTTCTCTCGAAGGATCTGGGCTCATGGTGTCTTTTATTTTATAGCATCTGAGTTCATCTGTGTTTATCTGTGGTTTCACATCGCGCTTCAACGGGCGCTGTGCGGCGACATGATCCATCGAAAGCGGAGGCTGACATGCGCAAACGTGCGATTCTGGCGGCACTGTTCCTGGGTGTTACCGCGCTGGCGGCACGCGCCGTGGTCAGGGTCGACGTGAAAACGCTCGACCGAGACCGGGTGCTGGCGGCGGCGGCAGAGTATCTGGCGGAAAAGCCCGTGACCCTCACCGCATTCCCCACGGCGCGCAACCCCGGCGGCCCGCACGATTATTTCTCGGACTCCGATTACTTCTGGCCCGACCCGAAGAATCCGGAGGGCCCATATGTGCAGCGCGACGGCCAGAGCAACCCCGCCAATTTCACCGCCCATCGCCATGCCCTGATCCGGATGAGCCTGTGGGTGCCGGCCCTGACCAGTGCGTGGAAGCTGACGGGGGAAGAAAAGTTCTCCGCGCAGGCCGTGGCGCATCTGCGGGCGTGGTTTGTGGATGAGGCCACGCGGATGAATCCGAACCTGCAGTATTCACAGGCCGTGCGGAACAAGTACACCGGCCGGTGTTATGGCATCATCGACACACTGCACCTGGTGGAGGTGGCGCGCTCCATCGAACTGCTGCGGGAGGGCCAGCAGTTAGCACCCCGGGACGATGCGGGCCTGCGCCAATGGTTTACCGCCTATGTGCAATGGCTGCGGGAAAGCGAATTCGGCAAAAAGGAAGGGGCCGGCGGCAACAACCACGAAACCTGCTATTGGCTCCAAGTGGGCATGTTCGCGCGGATGCTGGGGGACCAGGCCCTGGTCGCCGAGGCGCGACAGCATTTCAAAGAGAAGCTGCTGCCGATGATGGACGCCAACGGCGGGTTCCCCCGGGAATTGAAACGGACCAAGCCCTATGGGTATTCGCTCTTCCAACTCGATCAGATCGTGATGGTCGCCAAGGTGCTCTCCACGCCGGAGGATAATCTGTTTGCGTACACCACGCCGGACGGCCGGAATTTGCGCCAGGCCCTGGCGTTCATGTATCCGTTTGTGCAGGACAAGGCCCAGTGGCTCGCGCGTCCGGGCACCCAGCCCGATGTGATGTACTGGGAAAACTGGCCGGTGCGCAGTTGCGCCTGGCTCTACGGCGGAGAGGCTTACGGCGAACAAAAATACCTTGAGCTGTGGCAGCGCCTGAACGCCAATCCGAAAGTCATGGAAGTGTTGCGCAATTTGCCCATTCGCCAGCCGGTGTTGTGGGAATGATGGGACGGGATGAGAGTAAATCGTTAGGTAGTCAAACGGCCCCGTCGCGCGACGGCTGGGGAATTGTCGATTTTCGATTTCCGATTGTCGATGGCCGTTCGCGCCGGCATCTTCGTGCCTGCGTTTCGGACGCTCCTGGTTGGCGCATGCCGCGCCACGCCCAGCCGGGGCCATCTGCGTTTCTCGGCGTTTATCTGCGGCGCATGACCTTCTTGTCGCGAATTTTCGTGTCTTTCGTGGTTTTGTCTTCCAACTTCCAACGTCCAACTTCCCTCTTCCGTCTTCGTGCGTCTTCGCGTCTTCGTGCCTTCGTGTTTATGTCTTTGTTTTTTCTCCTGGCGCCCAACGTGCACGCCCACATGGTGCAATCCGTTGTGGGCACCATCACCATCGAACCGACGGGACGATTCTCCTGCCAGATCGATTTCGATGCCGTCTCGTTCGCCCTCAACACTCTTTCGCAAAACGTCATGGACGACGACATGCGTGCCATCCTCAACGGCCCGCCAGCCACCCTGGACGCACGCCTGGCGGAATCCAAAACCCGTTTTGCCAAATCCTTTGCCATCATCTGCGACGGCCGGAATGCCACCATCGACACGCTGACCTTTCCCACCGCCGCCGCCCTTAAACGCCGCTGGGAAGTTGATGCCCCGCTGGCCTTGCCCGTGATCGGCAAGCTGGAAATGCACGGCCATCTGCCCGCCCGGGCCCGATCCCTGTCATTCACGTTCCCCGCGGAATTAGGCCCCGTGGTCCTGACCGTTTTCCGCCCCGGCGAGGAGCCCGGTGCCCTGGTCGCCGACCCCGGCGAACCGACGGATCCCATTACCGTGCATCTGAGCACCAGCGCCACGACCACCGCTTCATCCGCGCCGGCACCCACCGCGCCATATTTCCCCCCGCCGCCGCCCGCCGCCGTAACGGTCCCAAAACGCCTTATCGTCGCCGCACTGCTCCTCCTGGGCACCACCGCCGCGACGGTATGGGTTATAATTCGCCGCCGCAGGATCGAGGCCCGCGTTAAACCGTAAATCGTAATCGGTAAATCGGAGAAACCCCGCGCCGCAACCGTGTTGCGCCACTCCCCTCCGATTTACGTTTTACCATTTACGATTTACGCCGCCCAACCACCCGATGGCTCAATGGAACATTTGAAATTGGTTATTGAAATTTGATTCGTCATTAGTCATTCGTCATTCGTCATTAATTCCCGTGTTTATGTCTCGCAGGACCGCGATGACCAACAAAATCGGTATCGACCAGCGCACCGTCCAGCGGCTCTCGGCGATCTACCGCCAGCGCTGGGGCGTGGGTCTGTGCGCCGCCCGGCCCGACGGCCGCGTGCTGTGGCGCGCCCCGGGCTGCCTGGCCCGCGCCGCGGTGGAGGAAGACCCGGTGCGGCGCCTGGCCATTGACGAGGCCCTGCGCTGGGGCGATCCGGAGGTGCAGGCCGGGCCGCGCGGGCTGATGGTCTGGGCGGTGCCGCTCCTGTACAACGCCCGCCTCACCGGCGGGCTGGTGGCTGCGATCACCGAGCAACGCCTGTTCCCGGGCGCTGCGGCCACGCCCTGCATCGACACCCGTGCGGCCTGCTTTAACCTGCGGCAGTTGGCCGAAGAGTGCAATTTGACCAATGCCGCCCTGCTGGAATCCCGCCGCCACGCCGCGCAGCGCGAGCGCTCGCGGGCCGAGGCAATCCACGCCTTCAAGGTCGCCCAGCATTACGACCTGCGCACCATGTACCAGCTTGATGAGCCGCTGCTGGTGGCCGCCATCAGCCGCGGGGATCGCCACCAGGCCCGGGCCCTGCTCAACCGCCTGCTGGTGGGACTGATGCAGCGTGCCGGCGACCGCCTGGACCTGGTCAAGAGTTTCTTCATGGAACTGGTCGTCACCCTGTGCCGCGCGGCGGTGGAAGCCGGCGGCGCGCCCGAAGAATTGCTGGGCGCCAATTTCGCCAGCATTGCCGAACTCTCCCGGATCGACGATGACGCGCAACTCGCCGCGTGGCTGCATGTCATGCTCGAACGCATCATGGATGCCATCCGGCGCCATCACCAGCAAGCCCACCCGGCCATGCTGACGTTGGCGCTCCAGTACATGGCCCAGCACTGCGGCACGAACATTTCCCGCCAGGATGTCGCCCGCCAGGCCGGCCTGTCACCGGCCCATTTCTCGCGTTTTTTCAAGCGCCGCATGGGCCGCGGCTTTACCGAAGTGCTCAACCAGATGCGGGTGGAGCGTGCGGCGGATCTGATCGCCAACTCTGACAAGGACCTCAAGCTGATCACGCAGGAAACGGGATTTGCCGATCAAAGCTACTTCACCAAGATCTTCCGCCGCCTCCAGAACATGACCCCCGCACAGTACCGCCGCCAGCACCGGTAATTGCGCCTTCGTTTCCTCATTCTTGCAGTCCGCTCCCCATTTGAACTCCACCTCTCCCCACGTTATCGTCCCGGGTACCCAACGCGGCATAGCCGCAACCAAAAGGAATAAACACGAAGTCACGAAGCGACGAAGCCCCACGAAGAAAGGCAACGAGAGGGAGCCACAGATGAACACCGATGAACACAGATATTGAAGATGAGAATGAAGATGCTGGAAATTTGCACAGCGTGCGATGAAATTGACGGATTGTGGCACCGGGCAATTGCATTTGGCCGGAGGCCGTTCGGAGTTCCGCCTTTAGGCGGCGTTGGGATGCTTAATTGGAGCCGGTACGCTCGCGCAGCGTTGGCCCAGCCGCCCAAATGCGGGACTCCAAACACCAGTTGGTAATCTTTACCGTCCAAATGCATTGGCCCTGCCCCACTGCACCACCCATCACAAAAGGATCCCCTCAATGTGCCCATTGCCCGCCCTCCGCGTCGCCTTGACCACCCTCGCACTCCTGGCCCTGCCGCGCTTCGCCCCGGCCGACGCTGCTGAGCCACTGTGGGACATGACCGCCCTCTCCCCGCCGCCATCGGCCACCTGGGGCCCCACCCATAATCTGCTCCAGGAAGTCTACTACGCCGGCGAACCACTCCGCGGCCAGCCGACACGCATCTTCGCCTGGTATGCCAAGCCCGAAGGCGCCGGCCCCTTTCCCGCCGTGGTCCTTGTACACGGCGGCGGCGGCAAGGCCTTTCCCGATTGGGCCGACCACTGGGCCAAACGCGGCTACGCTGCCCTGGCCATGGATCTGGCCGGCCACGGCCCCTCCGGCCGCCTGCCCGATGGCGGCCCCGACCAAAACGACACCGTCAAATTCCAAGACTTCACCCCAGGCCAGGCCAAAGACATGTGGACCTACCACGCCGTAGCCGCCGTCATCCGCGGCCATTCGCTCCTGCGCAGCCAGCCCCAAGTCGATCCCCAGCGCGTAGCCCTCACCGGCATAAGCTGGGGCGGCTATCTCACCTGCATCGTCGCGGGCGTCGATCACCGCTTCCAGGCCGCCGTGCCGGTCTATGGCTGCGGCTTCCTCGATCAGGACAGCTTCTGGACTCCCATCTTCTCGAAGATGACCCCGGACCGCCGCCAGCGCTGGGTCGAAAACTTCGACCCCTCCCGCTACCTGGGCGCAGCACAGTGCCCGATGCTTTTCGTCGATGGCACCAACGACTTTGCCTACCCGCTCGACAGCCTCGCCAAGTCCTACAACCTGGTAAAAACCCCTGTCACCCTCGCCGTCGCGATCAATCGCCCGCACGGCCACATCTGGACCTTCCGCGAAGTCGACGCCTTCATCGACAGCCACGTCAACCACGCCCAACCCCTGCCCACACTGGCCAAGCTAACCACCACCGCCACCACGATCTCCGTTTCCGCCGCCTCCCCTGTCCCCCTGGCCAGCGCCCAATTCGAATACACCACCGACGCGGGCCCCTGGCAAAAACGTAAATGGAACAAACTCTCCGCCACCATCACCGGCGAAACGGTATCGGCCACTCTTCCCACAGAGCGGCCGCTGGTGGGGTATTTGTCAGTAACCGATAAGCGCGGCTACACCGTAACCACCCCGCAGGTCGAACTTGCCGTACCCGTAAATTTACCTAAGAAATGAAAAATAGTAACCCGCGTAATATCAAATATTAGTCTTGGGTACCGATTCGCGTGGGCAGCAGCTTTACACTGTAGTGAATTTACGGCACACTGTTGTATGATCACTGATTCTGTTGTTGGAGTTCAGACTTCCCGTCCTGTTGTGCGACACCCATTACGGAATCAAATTAGGAGCGAAAGCGTGCAGTCTCGAGAATTCACCCCTTGGGCGCCGCCGATCCTTCGCTGGGCGGGAAGCAAGCGTCGCCTTATTCCGACGCTCATGGGATCCATGCCAAGATCCTTCGCACGCTACATCGAACCGTTCGCGGGATCCGCGTGTCTTTTTTTCGCGATCCATCCGCCAAGCGCTGTTCTTGGGGACATTAACGCTGAATTGATGAGGGCATATTCCGTCGTTCGTCGCCATCCGCGACAGATTGCAAGGTTAGCCCGATCATGGCCAACCACGAAATCGCATTATTATTCGCTACGAGCAACACCGCCTGATTCCCTCGACGCAATATCTAGGGCCGCACGTTTTATCTACCTCAACCGAAATTGCTTCAACGGCGTTTACCGCGTCAACCGCCAGAACCAATTCAACGTTCCACAAGGTGTACGCACCGGCCAGATGCCCGGCGAGCACCTATTCTATCGATGCTCGGTGGCCCTTCGCGGCGTGAAGTTGATAACAGGTGATTTCCAGGGGATCATTTCCGAAGTAAAGGACAACGATTTCGTATACCTTGATCCCCCCTACGCGGTCCAACAACGTCCAACGCACGGGGAATACGGATACGGATCCTTTGACCGGTTAGATCTGCCGCGTCTAAATGAAAGCCTGACGGCTATCGATAAGAAGGGCGCAACGTTTCTTCTATCCTACGCGCACGGCAATAATACCGGCCTCGAGCTTTCCCCTTGGTTCGTCAAACGAATACGGGTCTTGCGGCATGTTTCCGGTTTTGCCTGTCATCGTCGCAGCGTCTACGAAGTTTTAGTTTCAAACCGCCCCCTTGCACAGCATGCAGCCTAAAGAACTGTTCAGAAAAGGCATTGGAGATCGCATTTGGTCACAGATCCGATAACAGTCGTCGACCAACAGGCCGCGCTAAAGGCACCTGTCACAATCGCCGTTGCGAGCGATTTGCACTGCTACAGCAAGAGCGATCCCATGCGCGAAGAAAAGAAATGGCCTGATCCATCGTATTTGTGCGCCGATGGCAAATCCGCCGCGCTTCAGCGGGATCCACTTACGGATCTACCGGTCCTCATTGAGAACTCGCAACTGAAGGCGGATATCCTTTTGTGCCCGGGCGACCTCGGTGACCGAGCCTCGCCGTCGGGCATCCCATTCGCTTGGAAAGGGCTGCAACAAGTGGCATCGCAGCTTGGGGCGAAAGAGTTGGTGGGTACAGCGGGAAACCACGACATCAATTATGGGGAAGTGGAACCTGATGTTTTTTTGAAGCAACTCACTCCGTTATTCCCGATTAATTCGAATGCGTTAAGAAACAAGTATTGGACGGACCATTACACAATTCTCGAGCACAGCGACTTTCGCCTGATTTGCTCCAATAGCAGCGCCCATCACCATAGCCTTACCTCGCCGGAAGCCGATCACGGACGCATCACGGAGCGCACAATCATGGAATTACGGCAGGTCCTTGAGAATACCGAGCGCAAGGCCATCCAGATCTTCCTATGCCACCATCATCCACATCAACATTCCGAATACAGACTCGGTGAGACGGACATGATGAAGGGTGGTCAACTATTGCTTGATTTACTCCAGAACCATGGGAACTGGCTCGTTGTCCATGGTCACAAGCACCACCCCAGAATCATTCACGCGGCAGGAGGCTGCACCGCGCCTTGGATTTTCGCGGCCGGAAGCCTTGCGGTCTATCCGAACCCCACAACTCAGGGGCACGCGTTTAACCAATTTTACTTGATCGAAATGGCGCCAGACACATTTAGCACCCGCGGGTGGGGTGGTCGCATTAGAGCGTGGGATTGGATTCCACAAGATGGTTGGCAGCAGCCGACCGCAAAGTCTGGTCTCGCCGCGACTTCAGGTTTCGGACTCATGACGGACATCCGAAAAGCCGTTGCAGAAATCCGAACTCATTTGCCAGTTCGCAGCGCCGGCTACTTAAAGTGGGACGATTTGCTTATCCGCCTCCCGTGGCTGCATCATATGTGCCCCCTCGACATACGCGAACTAACGGCCAATGGCCACGGTATTGCGATCGAGTTTGGTGCTAATGGAGTCCCTTTGCAAATCGCGGAGGCCAAATGACAACGCCGACCCTAATGCCGAGCCTATACGACACATACAATGCCAAGTGGCTCTCCCCGGCGGACGTAGCAAAGACATTTGTTCCACCACCACAGTTTGCCCGACTGGCAAAACGCAGAAACACCTTGATAGTCGGCCCAAGGGGAAGCGGAAAGACCACATTGCTAAAAATGCTAACACAACCAGCTTTGGACCAGTGGAGCGGAGAAGGGGCCGCACAACTTCGCCAGAAGATTGGGTACACAGGAGTATTTATAGCAACGGATGTGAGCTGGAATTTCCAAATCCGATCCCTAGCCGACGATTCGCTGAATCCGAAGAGTCTTAAACTGCTTCAGACCGCTGCTCTGACCGCTCACACTCACAAGGCTATCGTAGAAGCGATGGAATCGAGAGCAGCCTCACTGCGGGAGCGCTACGATAACTCCGCAGTTGCGACAGCAAGAGAAGCATCGCTCGTGCTAGAACTAGCTCGCGTATGGAAATTGACCCCAACTGTTCCGAGCTATTTTTCGTTGAAATGTGCTCTTAGGGAACGGCTACAGCGTGTCCACGAATTGGCGATAATTGAACGTGAGCTGGATATATCGACTTCCCCAGCGCGCCTTATACAGAACGATTTTGTCGTTCTTCCTTTTCTTGTCTCCTGTCGGAACGCTACCGAGACATTCAATGATATCTATAAGGAAAAACGGCGGTTCTGGGCGTTACTATTTGACGAAGTCGAACTAATGCCTACCAATATACGAGAAGAGCTTTATCAATATTTAAGGACATTTCCTGGACAGCTTCTGTTCAAGCTTGCTTTGAGTCCATTTGACGATGATCTTCCCTCCGAGACTTCACAAAACCCACCGCAGCGGGACAACGACTATGATTTCATTCCTCTTTGGTATCCCAAGAAACGTAAGGGCTATTCATTCTGTCGCGCCCTCTGGAACGGAATAATCAGCGACAGTCCGATGACTGGCAAGCGCCCCGAGGAAGTGCTCGGGAAATCTCTCGTCGATACTGAGACCGACGACTGGTCCGAGCAGGGAACTGCCTACAGCCTTAACTCACCGCATTACGACTACCTGACAGAACTTGCAAGCATCGACGAGTCATTCCGGGACTATCTCAAAGGTCACAACATCGAACTCCGAAACATAGATTCCATTAGGGGATCGGAGAGGGCTTCGACGTTGCGGAAGGTATTTCCACTCGTTGTCGCACGTGTGGAGAGGCTACGGACTAATCGCGACAATAGCCCCGAACTTCGGAGTCGCAAGGTCTCAACAATCTACACCGGCACCACGGCGATATTTGACATATGCGAAGGCAATCCCAGAACTTTTATTGGCCTCGTCAGCAGACTTTTGGAACACACAGACCAAAATCGGCGGCGCATTGGAGGCGACGTTCAGGCCGATGAAATAACGCAAGCTGTTGACAGATTCAGGGCCTTGTTGCGAACCATCGTCATTCCCAACCTCGCTGCCAGCCGCTTCAAGAAGGGAATGCTTTCGTTCCTTGATCCGATCGGCAGGCAACTTCAAAGGCTCTCACTCGTGGAGTCCTTCACTCCGGAGCCGCCAGGAACATTCGTAGTTGATCCAGAAACAGACAGCGAGATGTCGCGCCTGCTTGGTTACGCGTTGAACGTCGGAGCAATTATGCACGTACCGGATCGCGAGGGCGATGAAGAACTACTGTCCAGTAGCCGCTTGCGGACCAAGAAGTTTCGGCTTTCATATTTGCTTGCCGCACATTATGGTATTCCACCGCGTCTCGGCCGCCACATCTCGCTCTTGTCCCTTTTGCGCAAGGTCTCCACGCATGAAACGGATGGCCTTTTTTCACCGGGAGTGAAAACATGAGACGGGAAATCGCCATTGAGCCGAAGACTTATTCGGAAGACGAAACCAGGTATGACCTTGTTGCCGCCGCCCTTGGTTATGAAGAGCGCGCCCGCCATCTGTTCGAATGCCATCGTTTCAGCGCAGCGTATAAGGTTGCCTGGGAATTTGCTGAGAATCACGTGCTGTCCTTCGAGGCGAATAAGAACCATTTTTCTGCGGCGGGATTCAACATCGAGAATTCGCCGGATCTCCCACGACGTTGGATTGCATCAGCGCTTTCCGACAACTCCGTTCAAAGACGGAAGGCATGTCACGTATGCGTTGACATATCAAGTTTGAGTCGCAAACGTTTAGCGATGTGGATCGAAGCTTTTGCGACGGCGAAAAGCGATTTCCCTATCGAGGTGGATTTCTATTACTCCGCGGCGAAGTTTGTGATGCCATCAGAGAACACAGCTCCTAATGTTTGTGCCGGACCAGTCTCATCATATTTTGCGGGATGGGCTTTAGATCCTGGATTCCCGACATCACTCGTATTGGGCCTTGGGTATGAACCGGATCGTGCGATAGGAGCCGTTGAGTACCTTGAGCCGAAAGAGGTTGTCGCTCTCGAGCCGATTAGCAAGGAGCCTCGCTTCACGACGGCTATTGTTGAAGCCAACCAGCAGGTCATGGCCTTAAAGCCCCAGATCGTTCGTTATCGCGTGGAGCGTCCATACGAAACGGTTATGTTGTTGGATGCGGTTCTTGCTTCGTTGGAACGCCGCTCGCGACCAATCCTGTTGCCATTTGGACCTAAAATTTTTGCATTGTCTTCGCTGCTTGTCGCGAAGCTACATCCAACCGTAGCCGTATGGCGAGTATCTCCTGGTGCTGGTGAAGAACCGCTTCAACGCTACCCGAACGGCGAAATCTTTGGCCTGCGTGCCGTGTTTTCCGTAGTTGGCAGATGAGCCACTATCTTTAGTGGATAACGGATAAGGACGGGGGCGAAGAAGACGAGAATCGACCCGACGGGAGATCGCGTGGTCTTGAGAAACTCGAACACGTCATCGAGCATGGAATCAAGTGCGGGTTGATTTCTTCTTTTGCCCACGGCCGTTGCCTTCCATTTCATGGTGGTGATGCGCGGGTGTTAATGGAAAACAATCGCCCGCACCATTATTATCGCGCGCTCGCTTCGTTGACCTTCTGGGTTCAGTGTTCGTCCGTCGCGTCCAGGCGCTTCGGAACACAACCTCAGAGAAAGGGCCATACCGTGGCGCCAAACCGGATCATGACCGTATTACTAGGTGGTGCAATCTTCTGTGGCGCGTGCGCTGTGGTCCAGAAGCACCCTGCAACCACGGCGCCAGGCCGGTCCGCCGCCCGGCCCATCCTCGAATACACCGTGACCGACCGGCAGTGAAAATCAAAGATCCCCCACCATTCCTACCATCTTAACAATTCTGTCCCTTTGCCCTTCAAACCCGTGAGCGCCTATGGGAAATTCGCTCAATAATGAGGGATACCTGAGCACCTATGGAGCCGCCCTCTTCTACAAACTCCACGGCTCCCGCATGCTGCTGCCCAGCAGCCGGTCCGCCAGCGGATCATTCACGAAGCGTTCCTTCTCCGGTTCCCAGCGGAGCTTGCGGCCCAGTTGGCACGCCAGGCCGCCCAGTAGCGCCGTGGTCGTGGCCCGGTGGGCGATCTCCGGCGGGGTAATCGTTTCCCGGCGCGACCGCACGCAGTCCAGAAAATTCCGTGCGTGGTTCGGGCTGTGGTAGAGTTGAATCTCTCCCGGGCCGATCTTTTCATTGAGCAGCGTCTGCGGCTGGGCCTCAATATCAGAGCGCGTGAACACCCAGCCTTTTTCCCCGACAAACTTCACCCCGTGCCGGTTCTGGCCGGTATCGGTCATGATGATCTTGACGCCATTGGCATAGGTAAACTCGATGCGGTAGGTCAGGATCGTATCGAACAAGCCGCTGGTGGGGTACACGCCGCGCCCTTCGATTTCCACCGGCCCGCTGCGTTCCAGGCCCAGGCCCCACTGCGCAATGTCCAGATCGTGTACGCCGTAGCCGGCAATCCAGCCGGCGTGGCTGTAGTCGGAAATAAAGTACCAGCCCGGCAGCCCGCGCTCCGCAAACACGCGGGCCTGCGTGTAAGGAGCCCAAGGCGCCGGGCCCAGCCACAGGTCGTAATCCAGCCCGGCCGGCACCGGTATGGGCGGGTGATTCCCCGTGGCGTTCCCGGGCGGCGAACCGATGATGATTTCCTTGAGCCGCCCGATGCGCCCGTTGCGCACCAGCTCGCAGGCCCGCCGTACCGCCGCCAGGGAATGCAGTTGCGTGCCATGCTGGAACACCGCGCCATAGCGCCGGGCGGTCTCCACCAGGGCCCGGCCCTCGGCCACCGTGTTGCTCAGCGGCTTCTCGCAATACACATCCTTGCCGGCCTGAATCGCCGCGATCGATAGCAGCACATGCCAGTGGTCCGGCGTGGCAATGGCCACGGTGTCGATGTCGGGCCGGGCCAGCAGTTGGCGAAAGTCGTTGTAGCTGTCGGCGGGGGCAAGCTTCAGCCGCGTGCGGAAATCTTCGCGCCGCTCCGCCACCACATCGCACACCGCCACCGGTTGCGCATCCGGGTATTGCGCGAATGCCGCCAGCACGGCATGCATCCGCCCGCCGCAACCGATCAGGCCCATGGTGATGCGGTTGCTCGGCGCCACCGCACCATTGCGCCCCAGCGCCCGGGCCGCAATGATCGTCGGAAACGCCAGTGCCCCGGCCTTCAGGAATGTGCGGCGGGAGATGCGCTTCATGGCATTTTCTCCATCGTGGCCGCGTCGAGTTCCCCAGCGCTGATGACCAGGCGGTACTTAAGCACCAGCGGCGTTCCGGGTTGCAGGGCATACGCCTTCCCCTTGGCCGGAAACGTCGGCTGTAGCCAGTTTAACTTGGGAAAGTCTATCCAATCCCCCGGGAAGTCCGGATTGGTGGCGCGCTGGATAATGCCCACGCTCACCGGCTTGGTGCCACCGGGCGGAATGCCACTGATAACCGCCCAGGCGCCATGGGTGACGATCTTCTGCTGCCCGAACGCGGCGAACCGCAAATTAAATCCGCCATAGGCATCCTGGTGCCGCCGCGCCAGGGTGATACCCGGCACCAGCGCCTCGAACTGAAACTCAAAATCTATGCAGCGCCGTCCGGCCTGCTCGGGCAAGGTGGTGATCGTGGCGCGCTCACGGACAATCTCCTCTTTGTCGCCCCATTTCCAGACATTTTCGGCCGCCAGCACCCCGCCTTCCTGCTGGAGCATCTTCACCGGCCGCGCAAAGACGCCCTGCAACGCGTGCAGGTCGCGCGTCTCGCCTTTGTAAGTCACCTCCGGCCAGGCCCAGTACAACCCGCGATGATGCGGATGATCCGGCGAAAAGTCCTTGGTCAGCACTTCCCCGCCCGGGCCATACAGCGGATGCACATAGTCCCCACGCGCCACGGCATAAGGCCCCTTGACCCCTGTCGGCACCGGCACCGTTCCGAAGTTGTAGGTCAGCACCGGCTGCCCGTTGTCGCTCATCGTATAGCGCTCCGGCGTCTGGGCCGCCTGCACCGCGAAGACGGCCGCGAGCAGCAGGCTTGCAAGGGATGCCATCATGACCACTCCCGACAAAAAGACCCCGATACCCGCGGCTGCGCACCATCCACTCCAACGCCCGGCCGGGAAACTTAATTCACGAGTACATCGACGAGAGCCGCGCCCGCGTCGCTGGTTTGATTCTCGCCAAATAACGGCTGGCCACCGCCCTTCCATTTTTGGGCCAAAACCGGCATAATGCTGGATTCTCGACTCCGTAACCGTGGATATTTACTGACCGTAGAACAGGATAAACACATGCGTAAGCCAATTGTCGCCGGTAACTGGAAGATGAACCTCAACAAGGCCGAAGGCACGGCTCTGGCCAAAAGCCTCGCCGCCAAGGCCGCGGGGTTGGGCAATATTGATGTCGCGGTGATCCCCGCGTTTGTGCATCTGGATGCGGTAGCCCACGCCATTGCCGGTTCGACGATCGGCCTGGGTGCCCAGGATGTCTACTTTGAAAAGAACGGGGCCTTTACGGGCGAAGTGTCCGTCCACATGCTCAAGGACCTGGGCGTAAAGTATGTGCTGATCGGCCATTCCGAACGCCGGCACATCCTGGGCGAAACCAATGCCCTGCTCAATAAGAAACTCAAGGCGGTGCTGGCTGAAGGGCTTACCGCGGTGCTGTGCGTCGGCGAAACGCTGGAAGATCGCAAGGCCAACAAGACCTTTGACGTGGTGGCCACCCAGCTTAAAGAAGGGCTGGTGGGCGTGGATAAGGCCGCGGCCGGCCAGTTGGTCATTGCCTACGAGCCGGTATGGGCGATCGGCACGGGCCTCAACGCCACGCCGCAGCAGGCCCAGGAAGTGCACGCGTTTACGCGCGGCGAACTGGCGAAGATTTTTGATGCCCCCACCGCCGCCGGGCTGCGGATTCAATACGGCGGGTCGGTCAAGGCGGCCAATGCCGGCGAATTGATGGGCCAGCCGGATATCGACGGGGCCCTGGTCGGCGGCGCCAGCCTCAAGCTTGATGACTTTGTCGGGATCATCACGGCCACGGCGGCCGCCAAGAACGGGTAAACCCCAGCGCACTAAGCGCTTAACCTAACGCGAACGGAAAACGTCATGATCACTTTTCTCTCCTTTCTTTTCATGGCCATCAGCGTGCTGATGATCCTGGTGGTGTTGGTCCAGCGGGGACGCGGCGGCGGGCTCTCCGGCGCTTTTGGCGGCGGCGGCGGCGGCTCGGCGTTCGGCACCAAGACCGGCGATGTGTTTACCGTCATTACGGTGGTCCTGTTTGTCTTCTTCCTGATCCTGGCCGTGAGCCTCAACTTCATGTACAAAAAGGACCGCGAGACGGTTTCGATTGCGCGGCCGGAAACCGTCTCCCTGAAGCCCCCGACGCTCGATACGCAACCGGCGGCCCTGCCACCCGGCGGAGCAGCGGTACCCGAAGGTTCGCTGACGCCACCCAAGCCCACACCGACGACACCGACACCAGCGCCCGCCGCTCCGGTAACCCCAGCCGTCCCCGCGGCACCGGCCGCACCGGCGCCGGCTGTGCCCGTGATTCCGACACCCGTGGCACCAACCACGCAGCCTAAATGAACCGCAGATAAACGCGGATAAACGCCGATTCATTACCGGCACCGTATCACCCGGCACTCTCTGTGAAATCCTCTGTGTCTCTGTGCCTCTGTGGTTCATGGTCTTGCACGCTTCTAGAACAGGATGAGCCTATGATCGTGAGCATGACCGGTTTTGGATCGGCCACGGCGGAACAGGACGGCATTGCCTGCTCCATCGAAGTGCGCACGGTCAACAACCGTTACTTTAAGGCCACCATCAAACTGCCCGACAAGCTCACCGCCATCGAGTCGGAAATTGACAAGCTGCTGCGCGAAACCATCGCCCGCGGCTCAGTGGTTTATGCCCTGTCGATCAAAGACCTGCGCGGCGTCGCCTCCGTAACCGTCAATCAGCCGGTGCTCGACATGTACGTGCAGCGCGTGCAGGCGTTGCAGCAAACCCTGGGGCCGGCCGCCGGCACCACGATCGATCTGGCGGCCCTGTTCAATCTGCCGGGCGTGGTGGAAGCGGGCGACGAATTTGCAGACTACCTGGCCGCGCATCACGAGTTGATTACGCGCCTGAGCCGCGAGGCCCTGGGCAAACTCCTGGAGATGCGGAAGAAGGAAGGCGCCGGCATCTGGACGGATCTGTGCAAACACTTGGAGGTGATCCGGGTGGCCCTGGCCCAGATTACCGAACAGGCGCCCAAGGTCAGCCGGCAGTATCACGAAAAGCTGCGGGCCCGCGTGCTGCAAATGGTTTCCGACGCCAAGCTCTCGCTCTCCGATTCGGACCTGCTTAAGGAAGTGGCGCTGTTTACGGACCGGGCGGATATTTCGGAAGAAATTGCCCGGCTCGGCGGCCACCTGGAACAGTTCAAGGCCGCCTGTGAGCGCGAAGATCAGGCGGGACGCAAGCTGGACTTCATTGCCCAGGAAATGTTGCGCGAAGCCAATACGATTGCCAGCAAGGCCAACGATTCGCAAATTGCCCGGCTGACCGTAGATATTAAGAGCGCGATCGATCGGATCAAGGAACAGGCACAGAACGTGGAGTAAAGGAATCGGGTCATCGGGCGATCGAGTCATCGGGTGATTTGTTAGTTCACCAATGACTCAATGACCCGATCGCCCAATGACCCAATTCAACAGTATGAGCAAAGGTCTTCTCATTTTCATTTCCGGGCCTTCTGGCGTCGGTAAGTCTACGGTTTGCCGTAGGTTAGCGGTGGAACTGCCGGCGGAATTTGCCGTCTCGGCGACCACGCGCCAAGGCAAGCCGCAGGACCAATGGGGAAAAAAATACATCTTTGTGGATGAGCCGCAATTTCGGAGTTTGGTTGAGGCCGGAGAGTTTTTAGAGTATGCTGTGGTGTTCGGCAATCTCTACGGCACGCTAAAGCAGCCCGTGCGCGATGCACTCAACGAAGGGCGCACCGTGCTGTTGGAAATTGACGTTCAAGGCGCCATGCAGGTGCACGAGATTTTCCCCGACGCGATGGGGGTCTTTATCCTGCCGCCGGGCGAACAGGATCTGCTGGACCGCTTGCGGGCGCGCGGGCGCGACGATGAGAACACGATCCTGCAACGCTTCACAGAAGCACAGCAGGAGATCCGGACGGCACGGGCCGGCCGGGCGTATGATTTTTTTGTGGTCAATGCCACGGTAGATCAAGCCGTGGCGGAGATAAAAGCGGCGATGGCTGAGTTTCTGGGCCGCCGCGAAAAGCAAAGTTAGCCGGCCCGAGCACCGGCCCATTGGTGTAACTATTCCCGGTTGGCCCGTGTGGCATGGCCCAACCTAACCCCTGGTCCTCGTCGGAGATAAGAATGATCGAAGCACTCAAGAGCGATGAGATTGTCCACAAGCTCGGCGGCCGGTTCAAGGTCTGTGCCTTGATTCAGCATCGCTGGGTCGAATTGATTCAAGGCGCCCGCCCGCTGGTGGAACGCAATGGCCGGAGCGATCTGGAAGTGATCATCGATGAAATCCTCCAGGGCAAGGTGGGCATCAATCGCGAAACCAGCAACATCACGCCCCCGGACGAAGCGTTGGGGAACGTGTAAGCGACGGTTTTTCTGTGGCCCGGGCATCCGCCCGTGTTCGGTAGCGCCAGAACATGGGCAAAAATCCCCTTGCCACACAGGCGGCGCGGGCTTTGACTGCAACCATGGCCAACGACTTATCCAAGCGGCAAGTGCTGGTTTGCGTATGCGGCGGCATTGCGGCCTACAAGGTCTGCGATGTGGTGAGCAAACTGGTGCAGGCCGGCGCTGGCGTCAGCGTGGCCATGACCGCCGCGGCACAGCAATTTGTCGGCCCGGCCACCTTCCAGGCCCTCACCGCCCGCCCCGTATTTACCGACCTGTGGACGCATTGCGAGGCCCAAGGGCCGCAGCATATCACCCTGGCCCAAACCGCCGACCTGATCCTGGTAGCCCCTGCCACCGCCAATATGCTTGCCAAAATGGCCCACGGCCTGGCCGATGATCTGGTCTCCACCCTGCTGCTGGCCGCCAAGCCCCAACGCATCCTGTGCGCCCCGGCCATGAACCAGGCCATGTGGCAACACCCGGCCACACAGTGCAACTGTAAGTTGGTTCTGGAAACGGGAGTGGAATTCATCGGCCCCGGCTGCGGCTGGCAAGCCTGCCGCACCACGGGCGAAGGCCGGATGAGCGAAGCGGCCGAGATCGTGGAGCGCGTCCTGGCCCGCCTGCGGTCGTAAACCCGTCACCTGATCGGTCCGATCCTTTCGAACCCCCGCCCCTGTTTCCGCTTAAACTGCTTCTCCAAATCATTGAGCGTCAGACGCAGCGTCGTGGGCCAGTTACGCGGATTCTCGCGGCAAACCAGGTGGTGCAATGGGTGCAAGTTGCTCCAGAAAATCGGGTGGTGAAAGTATCTTCAGCCATGGGAACCGCTGACAAAACACCTGCCCCTCGGGCGTATCCTGGCGCATCAAATAGGTCAAGTGCCGCGAATTCCATGTAACCAGATAGCGAGCCTTGGCGGCAATGGCCAGATCGGTATACGGTTCGTCGTTTCGCTCGCGGGGCAGTGTGAAAACCTTGGGTGGATTGGGCGTGAGGATGGCGACGCTCAAAAATTTACGGATGAAGGCCGCCACGCGATCCGGTGTAAGAATTGGAAAATTGGCCCGCAGAATCGGGCGGCTTAAGACGTCTTCCACCTCGACAAGTATGGCCGGGCTCAAGAGCAGCGTAACATGTCCCTGTTCCGCCATCGTAAAGCACTTAAAGGCCGGTCCTTTTTCGCTGGTTGCGGCTTGCAGAAACAGTGTGCAATCAAAAACAACATGTTCTGGCATGATTCAGAGGGCCGGTCAGCCCAGCCTCTGATGACGCGAATCAGCGATAGGCTGCTGGATAAGCGAATCGATCTCGGACGCGCCGAGTCCGCTGGCATCGACGGCTTGATGCAACGGGGCGAAGAGTTCTGCGAAGGACGGCTGTTCGATGTCCTTTTCAATAAGCCGACGAACATAGGCTGTGATATCCTGGCCGCTAGCCGCGGCACGCGCGGCCAGTTTCTTTTCTTCCACCGGCGGCAGGGCAATTGTCACAGTCATTGCTACACCTGGCACAAATATCGTTTACCAATGGATTATAGCAAAATAAAGACCTGAAAACGACTAATTCGTAACGCAATAGAGAAACAAAAGGCAGGGCGGTTACTGTTTTGAACATTGGAATATTGGTTATTGAGATGTGATTCGTCATTAGTCATTCCCCCCCTATTTCCGCTTAAACTGCTTCTCCAAATCGTTCAGCGTCAAACGCAGCGTCGTCGGCCGGCCGTGCGGGCAGTTGCTCGAGCGCTCCACCTGATCCTTCTTGGCCAGCAGGGCGGCAATCTGATCGGCGGTGAGGTGATAGCCGGCCTTGATCGCGGCCTTGCAACTGGCCATGTCCAGCACTTCGTGGAGCAGTTGCTCGCGTGAGAGCTTGTTGCCCATTTCCAGCAAATTGTCGAGCAGATCGCGCACAAACTCGCGCGGCGCCACCTTTGAAAGCAGGCTCGGAAAACTCTGCACCGCGATCGATTGGGCATCAAAGTCGGTGATCTCGATGCCCAGCTCCAGCAGCAATGGCTTGACGGTCTCCAGCACCGCCTGCTGCCGCGGGGTGATCGGCAGCACCTCGGGAATCAGCAGACGCTGGCCCTCGAGCGGTTGGCGGGTCACGCGGGTATACAGTTCCTCATACATGATCCGTTCGTGCAGCGCGTGCTGGTCGATGATCACCAGGCCGTCGTCGGTCTGGGCCACCAGGTAGGCGTTGTGAATCTGCACGAAGTTCTGCGGCCCGGCTGGCGTTGGCGCCGGGGTGGCGGCGCTATCGGTCTCCGGCATGGGACGGACCTGGGCCGCGACGCTCTGCACCACCGTCAGATCATCCACGCGCCGCGCTGGCGGGTTAAGCGGTTGGACATTGGGTGCCACCACGGGGCCCGCATCGGGCGGGGCATTCCGCGCTGGCGCCTCTACGCCAAAGGCCAAGTGCGGCTGGGGTGCCGGGGATTGGCGGAAGAAATCCGCCAGCACGCGGCGGGTTTCGCTGGCATCAACCACGGGATTGCCAGCACCAGATTCTGTTGGCGCAGCGGCGGCTGGCATTCCTCCCGCCGGGATAATCTTAATCTGCGGCGTTAAATCGGAACTCAGCAGGCGCTCGCGAATGGCCGCCAGCACGGTGCGGTAGGGCCCGTTGGCATCGCGGAAGCGCACTTCGGTCTTCTGCGGGTGTACGTTGACATCAAAGCTCATCGGGTCCATGTTCAAAAAGATGATCGCCACCGGTTGGGACGCCGGCTCGATCAGGCCGCGGTAGGCTTCCTTGATGGCATGGAACAGCGCGCGGTCGCGAATGTAGCGGCCATTAAGGAACAGGTACTGGTATTTGGCTGTGGCGCGGGCCAGCGCTGGCTGGCCCACAAATCCCTGCACGCTGATGCCGCGTTCGCAGAGGTCCACCGGCAGCAGTTCGGCATGCAGTTCGCGCCCCAGCGCCTCGGAGACGCGGAACATCGGATCGGCGGTGGCCGGCAGTTCTAGCACATTTCGGCCATTGTGGGAGAGGCTGATGGCCACCTGGGGATTGGGCAGGGCGGAGCGCAGGACCATTTCGTGGATATGGCCGAATTCGGTGGCATCGGTGCGCAGGAATTTGCGCCGCGCCGGCACGCTGTAAAACAGGTCGCGCACCTCTATGGTGGTGCCGGGCGGGGCGGCGCAGGGCACCGGCGGGGTAATGACGCTCTCGCGCACCTCCACACGCGTCCCGGTGGGATCGGCCGCCTGGCGGGTCACCATGGTGGCGTGGCTGACGCTGGCAATGGACGCCAGGGCCTCGCCGCGAAAGCCCATGGTGGCAATGGCAAATAGATCCTCGGTGCTGGCGATTTTGCTGGTGGCATGCTGGGCGAAGGCCAGCGGGGCCTCGGCGGCGGGAATGCCGCAGCCGTTATCGCTGATCCGGATGAGCGTGCGCCCGCCCTCTTCGATGGTGACGGTCAGTCGCGTGGCCCCGGCGTCGATGGCGTTCTCCAGCAGTTCCTTGACGACGCTGGCGGGGCGTTCGACGACCTCGCCGGCGGCAATCTTGTTGATCAGCGCCTCGGGGAGCAGATGAATCGCGCGGCGCGGCGAAACGTCCGGCCGCGGTTGTTTGGATGGCAGTTCCGACATGCTGTTAATAATAACCGATCCCGCCGCCATAGCACCCGTCTGCGCTTACTTGATCCACTTTTTCGCCGGCGACCGGGGATCCAGTGCCACCGCTTTTTGGGCCGCGGCCGTCGCCGCCGCACTATCACCGCTCTGCCCCTGGGCCTCGGCCAGCCCCGCCCAGAACTGCGGCACGTTGTCGGCCAGTTCCGTGGCATAGCGGAAGTAACCGGCGGCCGCCTGGGGCTGGCTTTCGGTCAGCAGAATCTGCCCCATTAAGTTGTGGTTGATCGGGTTGTAGGGGTTGATGCGGATGGCTTTGTACGCCATGGCGGCGGCATCATCGAGTTTCTGCGCCTGCCGGTACAGGTCGGCGAGCTTCCGCGGGATGCGCTCGTCGTGCTGCTCGTGGCGTTGCAATTCCACCAATTGGGCGATGGCCAGGTCGTTCTTGTGCGCCAGCAGGTAAATTCCCGCCAGGTTTTCATAGGAAGTGGTCTCCAACGGCCGGACCTGCTGCAATTGCAGGAACCACTTTTCGGCGGTGGTGTAGTTCTCTTCCTGCATGGCCATCTGCCCCAGCGTGCGCAGCGCCACCGGACGGTGCGGGTCCTCCTGCACCACCTGTTCGAGCATCGTGCGGGCCTCGGCGGCCTTCTTCTGGTGGTTGAGCACCACGCCCAGCAGTTCGCGGGCCACGGTGTACTTGGGGTCCTTCGCCACCGCCGCGCGCAGCAATTGCACCAATTCATCGGGGCTGCGGGCCCCGCTGCCCACCAGCACCGCCGCGAGCTTGTACTTGGCCTGCGGATCGTCGGGATGGTCCTTGACCGCCTTGCGCGCCTCCTCGACCGACGGCAGCGGGTCGTTGGGAATGCCCCACGCGGCAATTTGCTTACCGGCCCATTCCAGAAAATCCTGGTTGAACCGCGGCACGTCCTTGTTGAAGGTGGCCTGGAGGGCCTGGGTCTCGGTCATGCTTTCCTTGAAACAGTGCAGGAACTTGAGCATGCCCGGCAGGCCCCAGGTTTCCACGATGTAGTCGTAAATCCACTCCGACTGGCGATAGGCCAGTTGGCGGTCAATCGAGCGCTTGGGGCGGATAAAGCCCCAGTTCAAGTCCTGGTATTTGAAAAGCTTGCCGGCCCGGTAGTTGGACGCCAGCAACTGGCAATCCTCCCAGTCGCGCGGGGCCTGCTCCTGGGCACAGGCACAGGCTTCGGTCAGCCAGTGCGGAATGCGATTGTCCGTCATAAACAGCGTGACGGTATGCGTAAACTCGTGGCGCATCACGCGGGCCCAGTCAAAGGCCCCCATCAGGTTCTTGCTGCCGCCGCGCGGCACGTCCATCGCGATCACATTGCCGGTGCTGGCACCGACCGTGCCGATCCAGGGCAGGCCGGTGGTGCGCACGCCGAATTCCTCGTGGTTGGGGAACAGCTCGATCTGCGTCTTAAATCCGCGGGCACAGGCCTCGTTCATGTCCGGCGTTACGCCGTAATAGCCGGTGACTTCCGGGTAGACCTTTTCCAGCCAGTCCGCCGCCAGTTCCGCCAGGATGCGATCGGGCGTTTTCTCCGTGTTGTTGCCGGTACCGGTTTTCGCCGCATAACGGATGCGGAAATGCGGGGTCTCGACGCTCTGGAAATCCTTGAGGTAATCGAGCAGCGTGAGCTGATTGGCGGCGCGCATGTTGTACGGGTCGATCTTGAAGCTCTCATCGTAGGACGCCTTGGCCTTGGTCTCCTGCCCGGTTTCCAGGTACAACTGCGCCAGGGCGGCAAATGGTTCGCCCCACCACGCGGCACTGCGGGCCGCCTGGAGGTAGAGCTTTTCGGCGCGGCTGAACTGCCGCGCATCGCGCAGCACCTCGGCGGCGTAATACAGGGCCAGCGGATGCGGTCCGCCCTGCACCCCGGGCACCGCGGCGAGTTGTTCATCGCCGCGCACCGCTTCGGAGCGCAGGTAATACGCCCCGGCCAGCAACCCCCGGGCGGCCGGTTCCGTCGGGTCCTTGCGCACGGCCGCGCGCAGCGGGTCGATGGCCTGCTCGGGCAGGCGCTGCTTGAGCAACAGCTTGCCCTGGGCCTGATCGACCGCGGGGCTGTCCGACAGGTCGCGCAACTCGGCCAGGCCAGCCTCGGCCTTTTCAAAGGCATAGTTTTCGATCGCCCACTGCACGGCAATAAGTTTGGCCTCCACGCAGTTGGGATTGAGTTCCAGGGTGGCGGCAATCTGCTCGCCACCCTGTTTGTCGTTGTGCGCTTCGAGCAGCAGCCGGGCCAGTTCCAAGTTCGCCGGCCACCACGTCGGCTCGGCATCGACCACGTGCGCCAGCCGCCGCTTGACCTCTTCGTTGTAACGCCGCGCCTGCATAGTCAGCACGCTGTAACGGTGCAGCGCCACGGCCAGGGGCGTCTGGAGCGCCGGCTCATCCGGAAGATTTTCCCCGGCCAAGGACACCACCTTGCCATAGACATCGGCCGCGGCTGGGTATTGGGCGGTCTGTTCCAGGACCGAGCCGTAGAGATTCCACAAGGTCAGCAGCGGGCCGCTGGCCGGCTTGGGCGCCGGGTTGTTCTGCACGTACGCCCGCAGCAGTTCCCGGGCATCGGCGAGTTTCCCATCCTCCAGCAGCGCCTGGGTCTGCAAAATCAACACCGGGACGCTTTGGCGCTCGGCGACGGGCAAATCGGCCAGCGCGCTGGCGAATCGCTGCCGGTCCTTCTGATGCCCCTGCGCCAGGATGGATTCCAGCCGCCCCTGAAGCACGGCGGCGTGCTGGACTTCGGGCAGCGGGGTTTGGAGGAGGGCCACAAAGCTCTTCTCCGCCGCGGCATACTGGCCATGGAATAACTGCTTCTGGGCACGCAGCAGCGGCGTGTAGAACGCCTGATCGGCCAGTTGCTGGGACAAGGGCTTTTTTTCGTGAACCTTGGGCACCTTGGTAAACGTGCGGATCAAGCTCATGTCGTCCAGCGCTTTGGTGATATCCGTCGGATCTTTCTTTTCCGGTTTGGTTTGGCCGTTATCATCCTTGCCCTGGTCCGGCTCCTCATCGGCCTGGTATACCGCCGGCCCCGCCACGGCGCCGTGCGCTGCATAACGCAACCCTCCGGGCGCCACCACCAGCGCCATGGCGGATAAGACATAAACACGAAGCCACGAAGGCACGAAGGCCCACGAAGAAATCATGAAACAGTGATCCGCCGCACAATGATGTTGGCGGGTGGCGGTGGAGATTGGTTGGTTGCAACGCATGTCTACAGCCTCTTAAATATTAAAACACTCTGCGCCACGATCCATCAATTACTTCGCCCCTGCGCAAATCTTCAGCATCTTCATCCCGATCTTTAATATCCGTGTTCATCTGTGTTTATCTGTGGTTCCCTCTCGTTGCCTTTCTTCGTGGTCCTTAGTGGCTTCGTGACTTCGTGTTTAGGTTTTCAGGTCGTGGCTTGCCGCTCTGTGAAAACCTCTGTGTCTCGGTGCCTCTGTGGTTGTTTTCGGGGTCGTTACGCCACGCGCCGGTGATATACAATCCACTCCAGCATCAGGATGGCCAAAGCCGCCAGTGCCAGCCACGTCCAGACCTCGTGGTTAACCTGGGCCACGCTTTGCGCCTCGGATACGTTGCCGCCACCGGGCAGTTTTAACGTCTGGGGCACGATGTCCGACTCCGTGATCGAGAGCAGATTGGCCGCAAAGCTGCTGTGCTGGTTGCCACTGGTTATATCATAGAAGCCCACATGGTCGGTGGCGGGATATTCCGCCGCCCCATCCTTGCACCATGGATCCAGTGGCACCTTGGTGCCATCGGGCGCGGTCAGGATGGCATGGGGTTCCAGATTCCACAGATGGGCCGTTTCGCCGGTCTGGATGATCTGGGCTTGGCCTACAAAATGGCGGCCGCGCGTCTGCTCCAGAAGGTTCTGGAGGAAAATCAGCAGCGACGGCTGCGACCACCAGTTGGATTCCAGCAGCGGGCTGAAGCCCAGCAGGTAGCGCCGGGCCGAGCCAAAATCGCGGGCCACCAGCAGCGGCGTATCGACCGAGCTGATGAGTTCTTCAAATTCGCTGTCCGGGGCCAGCTTGAGCGCCTGGCCGATCTTTACATCCGCCAGTTCCACGTATGACAGGATGGGGGATTCTTTCTTCCAGCGCAAAATGGGCGGATTGGTCACGTTGCCAATTATGCGGAAGCCTGGCGGGCTGGTTGATGGGCGGACAAAAAGGCAATCATATTTGGGCAGCGTGGCGGGCACATAGCCATCGAGCAGCATGATATCGCCGGCGATATCGGGCCGGTATTGATCCGGCGCCACCTGGATGGCTTCGAGGTTTTCCGTGCGCGCCGCCGTGCGCAAGAACCGTTGCAGGATGGCATTGCCGGCGGTTACCAACACGACGCGCAGCTTCCGCGGGGGCGCTAAAATGCCGTACGCCGTGTTGTCGAGTTTCAGATCGTCGTGCGCCCCGCCGATCTGCACGTAGAGGCGCCCGGGATCAAGCGTCACCTGGAAAATGGCCGTGGCCTGCTGCCGCGCCGGCACCGTAACATGTTTGAGTTCCGGCAGCAGGTGGTCGGGTTTTTCATACGCCAGCGCCACCGGCACGGTGCGGTCGGCTTTACCGGCGTTAAAAAGGCCGACAAACACCTGGTAGGTGCGCGGCATTTTGGGCAGCGGGGTAATGGCCAGGCGCACGATCCCGACATTGCTGCAATCCGGACTGCCCAGCTTGATGAAATTGACCAGCGGATAGATAGCGGCGATGTCTGGAAAGCGGATGCCGCAGCCATCGGACAGCAGATAGATGCGCCCGGCCTTGAGCGCCTCATCATGCTGGGCCTCCCCGCCCAGGGCCCGCAGGCTGGTGGTCGCCAGCAGCAGCGTATCGGAGAGGTCCGAAGAGGTATCCCCGGCCGGGATGCTCTCGATAAGCTTGTGGAGTTCGATCTTGTTGCCGCTGAACGGGGAACGCACCTGCGTCATGCCGCCGCCATCGGCCAGCACCATGAACCGATCGCCCTGGCGCATGTTGTCCACCAGGGCGTGGGCCTGCTGTTTGGCCAGTTCCAGGCGGGATGGGCCGCCGTTATCCGTGGCCTGCATGCTGGCGGTGGCGTCGATAACGATCACGCCGGCGGTGGTCCGATCGGCCCGGGCCTGGATCACCGGGCGCATGCGCATGAACACCAGCGCCGCCAAGATCAGCAGTTGCAGCAGCAGCAGCAAATGGCGCCGCAATTTCTGGAAAGGCGTGCTGGCCCGCATGTCCGAGAGCGCCTTGGACCAGAGCAGCACGCTGGAAAAGGGCATATCCGGCCGCTTCTGGCGCAGCAGGTACAGCGCGACAATCGGGATGGCCAGCAGCCCCAGCAGCCCCCACCACGGCGCTAAAAACGTCGGCCAGGTCATGGTGCCGCCCCTTGCTGGTGGTCAGACACGTCTCGGCGCGGGGCGCATCCCGGGGTGCCATGCTTCTGCCGGGGCGAAAGCATGTGGGGGTGCTGTGGCAAGCGCATCCCCCACCACCATCGCGCCGCCGGGATTGTTCCATTCTGCCGCATGACCCCATGATACCCGCGGGGTTGTGTTTTGCCTTGCAACTTACGCCGCCTGCGCGTGGGCACCCACCAGGAATAAATCCGCGGCCACATGGAAGTGCCTGGCCAAGGCCACGATATTGGCTTTGCTCAATCCCCGTTGCCCCTTGAGAACCTGGCTGGCCAGTCCGCGGTTCCCCAATATCCGACCCAAGTCCGCCGGACTCATGCCGCTTTCCTGCATCAGGTACTTCAGGGCCTCCAGCGGCGTCATCCGTCGGATCGCGCGGCGATGGTGCTTGTTCTGATAGTCTTCCACGAACAGGGTCAACGCCTCCAGGTAGGCGCTTTCCCCGGTCGTCAGCGTGCCTTCATCGCAAATCGCCAACTTCTTCAGGAACGCCACAGCTTGATCGTAGTGCCGTTCGGTCTTGATCGGCACCAGCGGAAACTGCTTGACCAAATCCAGGTACTCATCCTTGGTCACAGCTTTGCGGGTCGTACTCATAAATTCTTCTTCCAGTTTATAGTATCGTATTGTTGGTGCGTCAGAACCAGCATGATGAATATGATCTGGGTGTTGTAGTGGATCGCCGTGATGAGGCGGTATTTGTTGCCGCCGATGTTGAATACCGTCGCCGTCCTGCCGCTGGCGACGCGAACGGCATCGGCGTGCGGATAGATAGTCCGAACCTCCGCCAGGCTCTGCCACGTGGCCTCCTCTGCGGTTTGATACCACTTGGCCAACGGCGGCGCGGCATCGGCGTGCCGGAGCCAGAACTGCCGCAACGTCTTAATGTCAATCAGGCGCATGCGTCTTTCCTTCGGCTCACTGCATACATTATGTATACAGTGGGGCGGTGGGTCAAGGCGCGGCGACCTTGGGATGGCCTTCCAGGAAACGCTGCTGCGGAATGCCCATGAGCGCGTGGAGCAATCCGCTGTCGCGCACCGAGACCTTGAAAATCTAACTGTCAACGTTAGAAATTCAAGGTGGAAGTGGGGAACCGAAAGGTCGCACCGGTGCCGCGTTGTGCGGAAAAGCCCAGGCCACAGCAAACCGGCCGCAGCAAACTTACGTTCGCACGCGGCAACGATTACAATAGCGCGGAAGATCGATATGGGGCGGTTGCCCCCTCCGCCCACGGAACCCGCAGGGGAGAATTGACGGTTGTGATTTCCTTCCAGCCATAGTGTATCAGGTGAAATGCCGATGCCCACGTTGCCCCCATTACCCGAAAGTTTCAACGCCCGTGCCGAGTTCCCCATCCTCGACCGCTGGGCGTTCTTCAATCACGCCGGCGTGGCGCCGATTGCCGCCCGGGCCGCGGCCGAACTGGAGCGCTTCGCCCGCGAGGCACGCGATGATGCCTATCTGACCGGCAAGTGGTACCAGCGGGCCGAAGACACCCGCAAACTCGCCGCCCAGCTCATTAACGCCGAGACGCGGGAGATCGCCTTCGTTAAAAACACCAGCGAAGGTCTGGCCTTTGTCGCCAATGGGCTCGACTGGCATCCCGACGAAGAAATCATCAGTACGGCCGTGGAATACCCATCCAACGTCTACCCGTGGATGGATCTGGCAGCCCGCTGCGGCGTCAAGCATATCATGGTGCCCGAACGCGCCGGGCGCATCGCTATGGAAGATCTCTTCGCCGCCGTAACTCCGCGCACCAAGATGGTGGCCCTCTCGCACGTGGAATACGCCAGCGGCTACGTTAACGACCTGGCCGCCATCGGCCGCTACTGCCACGATCGCGGCATCCTGTTGTGTGTCGATGCCATCCAATCCTGCGGCGCCCTGCCGGTGGATGTGAAGGCAATGAACATTGATTTCCTCTCCGCCGATGGCCACAAGTGGATGCTGGGCCCCGAGGGCTGCGGCTTTTTTTACTGTCACAACCGCCATCTCCAACTCCTGCGCCCGGAGGTCGGCTGGATGAACGTTATCAACTCCTCCGACTATGGCCATTACGATTTTACGCTGCGCCGCGATGCCAAGCGCTTTGAGTGCGGCTCGTACAATATCCCCGGCGTGCTGGCCCTGGGCGCCGCCCTGGGGCTGCTGCTGGAAGTCGGCATCGACCTGGTGCAGCAGCGGATTTTGGCGCTGACCGATCAATTGTGCGCCGGCCTGCAGGACCGCGGCTACCAAGTCTTCAGCAGCCGCCGCCCGGGCGAGGCCAGCGGCATTGTCACTTTCACCAGCCCAGCGCACGATCCGGCACAAATTGTGGCCCAGCTCGAGCACCAGAAAATCATTATTGTGCTGCGCGAAGGGCGTCTGCGGGCCTCCCCGCATTTTTACAACACACCTGAACAGATCGACCAACTGCTGGCGGCGTTGCCGGGGCACAATTCATGAAACGGTTCCTGGCCATATTGGGCGTGGTGCTGCTGGCCGCCGGCCTGGTGCAACTGCGCCTGGCGCACCGTAAACCTGTGGGCCAGCGCATTGTGTTGCCGCCGGTGACCCAACCCGATATCCGCCCCGCCTGGCGCGGCCTGGTGCTTGATCCGCACGCCCTGGCATTGGCACCGGAGAGCCCGCACTGGAACACGCTCCTGGCCCCAGCTGCCGCGGTCGGCGCCAACTGGATCGCGGTGCCGTGGGAATTGCCTGCCGGTGGCCGCGCGCGCGTCGCGCCGCTGGCCGCGCTCACAGGCGCGGTGCACGCGCAAGGCCAGAAGATTTGTGTGGAATTCCGCCTGCCCGGCGCGGAGCACAGAAAACTGCCGCGGGATCCCGCCGCCCAGGCCCACTGGGTGCAAAGTGTCTGGGGGCCGCGGGTGCTCTCGGCGGTAGCGGCCTGCCAACCGTTGCACCTGGACTTAATCTGCCTGGGCCAGCGTCTCGAAGGCGTGCAGGAGCAATCCGCCGCGTGGCAGGACCTGGTCGGCCAGGTGCGGCAGATCCATACCGGCCCGCTGACGTATGCCGCCAGTGCCCGCAGCTATGCGTCTATCGATTGGTGGTTCGCGCTGGATTACATCGGCGTCACCGGCGATTTCGCCCTTTCCGATGAAACCGATCCAGCCCGCACCACGCTGCAAGCCACGTGGAATGGCCACATGGACACCCTTGAAAGCATCAGTAGTCGCAGCAACAAACCCGTCCTGCTGCTGGATGTGGGCTATTCCACGAACCCCCAGGTCGCTTTGGATCCCGATCTGCCCGATCCAACCTCGGCCGCCCGGCCGGACATTCAGGCACTCTGCTACCAGACGGCGCTCGATGGCACCACCGGTAAATCGTGGCTGGCCGGAATCTTCCTGAAAACCTGGCCGGTCGATGCTACGGCCGTTCCCGGCGATCTGGCCCACAACGCACCCCTGCGCACCCTTGTAATCCGTGCCTGGCAAGAACCGCCAACGCCTATTTCCCGGCGATGATCAGATCCAGGCGCCGGCTGAATTCCTCCAGGGGCAGGCCGCGGTCTTCGATGGTCAACCAGCCGCTGTAGCCCACCGTCTCCAGGGCGGCGCGGACGGCGGGCCACTGGATGCTGCCCGCGCGCGGATGGACAAACTTCCCGCCGTGGCCGTCGGGGTTCAACTGAAAATCCTTGACGTGGCATTTGGCGATCAGCGGGCCCAGCGTCTTGATCCACTCCTGCGGCGGCACGTACTTGACGTGATTGCCGATATCGAAATAAGCCTGCACCCACGGACTTTGGAAACTGGCCACGAAATGCCGGTATATCTCCGGCCCCACCCACAGGTTGTTCCAGACGTTCTCCAATGCGATGACCACCCCGGCCTTGGCGGCGGTGGGGATGAGTTTCCGGACCGCCACGCGGGAGGTGTCGATGGCGCGGTTGTGCGCCGCAATGTAGGCCTGGTAGGGCTGATTATCCCCTGCGACAACCTGGGTCACATGGCCGGTGGCGCGGTCGAATTCGAGCACAAATTCCCACGGCTCGGGCAGCGCCATGCCGGCGATGCGGCACGGAACCAGCAGGACCGTCGTGGCACCGTAGGCGCCGGCGGCCTTCAGGGCCGTTTCGGTGGTGGCCAGCGTGGCGGCGACCTTGGCTGGATCGGTACTGTTGAATTCCGCCCAGCCGCGCAGCACGCCATGGATGCGCATTCCAACTTTGGTGGCCAGTTCGCGGGCTTTGGCCGCCTGGTCTTCCGTAACGATGGCGGTGGTTTCCACGCCGTCGAACCCGGCGTCCTTGAGTTTCTGCAGTTGCAACTCTTCAATGGCCCCGACGATCATCGCCTTGCGCAGCGTGGTCTTGAACGGACCGGTGGCCGGTGGCGGAGCGGCCGGGGCCAAACGGCCTACGGACACGGCCGCGGCGGCGCTGGCCCAAAGGAAATCGCGGCGGGTGGTGGTGTTCATGGGCCGCAGTATCGCACCAGAGCGCCGGGCCGGTCAAACGATAGGACTCCTAAAAACTGATCTCCAACCGCGTCATGAAGCGCACATCGTTGCGCAGCAGGTCCGATTCGGGCATCAGGCCTTCGTGCGGCAGGAACAGCAGTTGCGTCCCGAGATTGGCGTGCGGGGTGATGAGCCACTTGGTCCCCGCCCCAATGCCGTAGCGATCGATCAGATCCAGGTCATCATATTGATGCGCGATGGCGGCAAACGGGCGCACCGTGCCGGTCGGGGCCTCCAAGGTAACAACATCGGCTTGAAACTGGGGCAGGTCAAACGAGGTAACATCGACCGCCGACAGCGGGTCGTGGCGCGGATCATCGCCGGGGTCCAGCCGTAAAAGCTCGCGGCGCAGGCGCGAATCGTGCAATTCCGGCGGCGCCGGCGCGGTGGCGGACTCTTCGGTGCCCAGGTGCAAGCGCGAATCGCCACGGGCACCCACCACCATCTCCGCGGCCGCCAGGCCCAGGTTGACGCGGGCGGGTGTGGCGGCGGCGGGGTCCAGCGTCAATACGGTCAAGCCGCACGCCGATGGGGCCGCTACTGCCGCAGCGGGCGCTGAAATTGTCGGCTCGGCCGCGGCCAGTGCCGGGACCAGAAGCAAAGGCCAAAGCATCACGCTCTCCCATGAGCCATGCGGCACAACGGGTGTTGCCCACCGCTATTGCGGGCCACGGCAACCGTGCCGCGCCGCCCCGTTCCCCAGCCTCCATCTCTCCGGAAACTACCTTACTGGGAACCCCGCGGGCATTCAACCCTCACGGGCCGGCCGCCCAGTCTTTTTCGGCCGGCATGAAAGCCCGGCCCGCTTTGTGCGTTAGACCGTTGGCACAAACACGCGGCCTCGCTACCATAGGTTACTTCATCCTGTGGCTGAGTGCCGTTTTCCGGTTGGCTGATCCTGAAAGAGGAGTCTGCATGAGCGCCGTTCCCACCCCCACCATCACTCCGATACCGGGGGGCGAAGCTTCCGCGGTGGAAAAACTCAAAGCCGCACGCGAAAACCTGCTCAACGAAATCCACAAGGTAATCGTTGGCCAGGGCGAGGTGATGGACTACCTGCTCACCGCCATGTTCTCCCGCGGGCACTGCCTGCTGGTGGGCGTGCCGGGGCTGGCCAAGACCCTCATGATCTCCACGCTGGCGCGGGTACTCAACCTCAAGTTCAACCGCATCCAGTTCACGCCCGACCTGATGCCATCGGACATCACCGGCACGGAAATTATCCAGGAAGACCCGCAGACGGGTAAAAAGGTCTTCAATTTTGTGCGCGGACCCATTTTCACCAACATGCTCCTGGCTGACGAAATTAACCGCACGCCGCCGAAAACCCAGGCCGCGCTCTTGCAGGCCATGCAGGAATACCAGGTTACCGCCTCCGGCCAGACCTACCCGCTCGAGCCGCCGTTTTTTGTGCTGGCTACCCAGAACCCCGTCGAGCAGGAAGGCACTTATCCGCTGCCCGAAGCACAGTTAGACCGTTTCATGTTCATGGTCAAGGTAGGCTATCCGACGCGCGATGACGAACGGATGATTGTGAAAAACACCACCAGCGAATTCAAGGCCGATCCCCAGCCGATCCTGTCGGCCGCCGACATCCTGGTGGTGCAGAAGATCATCCGCAAGGTTCCCGTAAGCGACCATGTGGTCGATTACGCCGTCAACCTGGTCCGGGCCACCCGCCCGCGCGAAAAAGACACGCCGGAATTCATTAATAACTACCTGACCTGGGGCGCCGGCCCGCGTGCGGCCCAGTACCTGGTAATGGGGGCCAAGGCGCGCGCCATTCTCCGCGGCCGCCTGAATGTCAGCACGGAAGACATCCGCCAGATGGCCAAACCCGTACTGCGTCATCGCCTGATCACCAATTTTAACGCGGATGCGGAAGGTATTGATTCGGATGCCGTGGTCGAGAAGCTGATCGCCGCGGTCAAAGAGCCCTCGGCGGAAGCCTACAAGAAATGATCACGCTTCCCCAGCGCGGCAGAACTCATGGGGCGGCGGCGTGCAATATGAGCGCCGCCCATCTCCTGGCCGCACCATGCGCCACCGCTGATGGGCCAGGGGCGGTAGGAGCGCATTGGCGACCGTACGCCCTTGGTGGTGCGTGGTTTCAAAGTCTGCACCGGAAGGGCCGGCAAATCCGTTAGGCACGGGGAGCCGCGCATTTTCCGCGGCGGTCGTTTGACTGTGAGCGTTGGCGTGCTATAAACATAAAAGAGAAACGCCTAACCCCATGGGATGAGGTACTCCCCACATGAACGAACGGGAACCACTGCTGTATAACGGGTCGGCACCGCGCCAAGGGAAGCGCTATTTTACGCTCTCGGACGCGCGCCGCGCCTTGCCGTATGTACGGCGCATAGCGGCCGATATTCAAACCACGCAGGCCGAGCGGTTGGTACTCCACGCCCGCCTCGAGGCCGCGGCTGGCGGCGGCGGGTCCGCGGAACCCCTGCGCAAGCTCCAAAGCGAATTGGACCGCCTGACCACCCGCCTGGAGCACCTGATTGGGGAACTCCAGATGGTCGGGGTGGACCTCAAGGATCCCGCCCGCGGCCTGCTGGATTTCCCCGCCCTGCACGAGGGCCACGAAATCCTGCTGTGCTGGAAAGCCGGCGAAGAAACCATCGCCTGGTGGCACGAAGTGGACACCGGCTACACCGGCCGGAGACCGGTGGAGGAACTTCACGACCATATGTGATGTGAGTCGTCACGCCACAAAAAAAACGAAGCGCCCATGAAGTACCGTCTGGGTGGCACTTCATGGGCGCCTGAATTTATGCCCTGACATCCTGCCGCGGGGTCTTACGATGTGGGGGCGACCTTCTTATTCTTGTTATGTTTCTTATGCGTGTGTGCCTTGATGGTCTGGGCCACGCCGGTGGCGGGCGTCACCTTCACATGCAAGCCGGCGGTCAGGTCGGTTACTTTCTTGCCCGTGACCTTATCAATCGTCACGATCGTGGCCGGCTCGGTCTGCACGGTCACCTGTTGTCCGCCGCTCTTCTTGCCAGTCTGGATGACAATACTGGACCCATCGGTCGCCACGCTGACAATCTTGCCGCAAACATGCGTCTGTTTCTGCGTGGCACCGCTGTGGTTCTTGTGGCCCTTGGCCTCGGCCACACCAACCAGGCCCAGCATCAGCACACCCACCAGCATCATCATCCATACTTTCATGGTATACTCTCCTGTTTGGCCGCCGTTGCGGCCGGTTTTTTCCGGATGCGGCCCCACGGGTCTCACCCATGGTTGGCCGGCATTCATCAACATAACGCACCGGGTGGCGAACCGTTGGGATAAGCCGGGAATTTTGAAAAATTAAAGATTCCGGTAACCTATAGACCCGACCCGGGTTCTTCTTATATGAATATGGTTGTGCAGGCTCGCCGCCCCGCGGAAACACGTTCTGGTGCCTCCCCTATTACAGAGGGATTTGGTTTGATTCAACCCCCGTCGTGCCCAGGTGCCCCCTTAGATCCGGCTGCGCGCGCCACGCTGGCTACATGGGTTAATGATTACTGGGACGGGGTTTACGGTTTACTCTACCGGTTGACGGGCAACCAGCAGGAAGCCGAAGACCTGACCCAGGACGTGTTTTTGCGGGCCGTGCAGCGGCGAGACTCCTTTGTCGCCGGGACCAATGTCCGGGCTTGGCTGATGCGCATTGCCACGAACGCGTTTCTCGATACGCGACGGCGTAAAAAAGTCGCCCGCGCCACCCCCTTGGCCGAAGAAATTCACTTGCCGCCGACCAACGAAATGGCCGGGGGTGCGTTATATCAACAGGAACTCGGTGCGGCCCTGGCGGCGGCTTTGCTTCAGGTACCCGAACCTTGCCGGGCGGTTTTTCTACTGCGGACCCGCGAAGACCTCTCGTTCCGCGAGATTGCCCACATGCTCGGCGGCACCGAAGAAAACGCTCGCTGGCACATGCTCCAGGCCCGCCGGCGACTGATGGAATTGATGAAAGGCTGGCTGTAAGGAGCCGCCGAAAGTTCGTACGTCGCGTTGCGACGGCGCCATATGACCGGAGTTGTTATGAACTGCCAACAAGCCCAGGATCTGCTGCTTACTGGTGACGTGCCCCAAAGCACGGCGCTGGCAGCGCATCTGGACGGGTGCGCGGCCTGCCGCCGCACCGCTGCCGGGCTGGCCATGATGGATGGGGCGGCCCGGGCATGGCCCCTGCCGCCGCAAGCCGGCCTGGCCAAGGCACGCTTTGTAGCACAATACCAGCTGGCACCGGACGCACCGGCAGTGCTGTCTGCCCGCGCTAAATCTGGCGCCAAGATCAACATTTACGACCGCTGGCGCCTGCACCGCTGGCGCAACTTGGCGCTCGCGGCATCGTTGCTGATCTGCATGGGCCTGGCGCTCTGGGCGTTGACCACTGGTGACGAACACCAGGCTGTCGCCTCCGAAGCGCTGGTGGACCGCATGGTGGATTGGAACGTGCAATTAGCCCAGGCCCAGACGCCGCAGCAACGGGAGCAGATCTTTGCCGGCCACGCGACGGCCTTTGCCCAGGAACTGGCCCAGAAGCCCCTGGCGGCCGACGAACAGGCCCTGGCGCAAAAACTGGCCTCCGCCGGTTCGGTCCTCAAGACCAATGACGATCCGCTCACCGAAGCGGAGTCCTTTACCGACATCGCCGATCTGTTGCTGCAGCGCATGAACGGGGCCACGCTCCGCGGCGATACCAAGTTGGTGCGGCGCCTGAGCCGCAATTATGCCCTGATTTCCGCCCATGGTTTGAATAGCCGCCTGGCCGGGGCCCAGAAACTCCACGGCCTGAGTCTCGAACGCCAGCGGCATTTAAAGGATCTCCTGGGGCGCAACGTTCAGTTGCAGGAGCGCCTGACGGATATCCTGGAAAAATCCCCCGCCGCCTCGCAACGGGAGATTTTACGCGAACTGGGCCTGACCAAAATGCCCCACAAACACGCCGTTTCCCGCTAGAATATCCCGATGAAGATTCTGCATAACCTGGCCCATGTGCTCGGCGGCCTGGTCGGCACGCCGGCCGTACGCCTGCTGCTCAACCAGCGCTGGGGGAGATTTGGTACCATGACACAGTTACGCATTGATCGGGAGAACAAGGTGATCGAGGGGGAAGTCTTGTTGCAGGGCGAGACCGCCCCGATCCGTTTTCGCCTGGGCCAGTACGACTTTCAATCCGGTGCCGCGGGCGGTATCTTTCGTGCCGGCCAGGTGGAGATTTCCCGTGCGTGGATGAACCAGTTGGCGCTCGAGCTGCTACAAAATAAACCCGTGCCGGTGCCGGCGGGCATTGCCAAGTGGCTCAATATGGTGTTGTGATATTCCAAGCCGGGTGCCACGGGT